>JADMIO011529822.1_pt1 | contig 55721 bp, 43 predicted proteins | sample 8958161 | NCBI WGS metagenome assembly JADMIO01 (sample SAMN16585339, study PRJNA669376) | soil metagenome | isolation source: Crop rotation soil | place: USA: Cullars Rotation, Alabama | collected 2011
ACGAAAGGCCCAGTCTTTCGACTGAGCCTTTCGTTTTATTTGACCATGTTGGTATGATTTAAATTAATACGACTCACTATAGGGTCAGTGCGGCCGCGACTTCAAGTCACGTGAATTCCAAGCTTCGGATCCCACTGTGCTGGAAAGCGCATTTCGAGGAACTGGAAAACAGTCACGATGCTTTGCATACTGCTACCAGGCATATTGCAGCGCAAATTGCCAGGGCCCTGCAGCCTTACCGCAATACATCTGAAGTACAGAAAATGATGATTACCGGCGGCGGCGCTTTTAACGACTTCCTGGTGGAGACCCTGAAAGAAGAGTTGCATAAAACAGGGCCAATGGATGTGGTTGTCCCCGACGAGCAGACAGTCAAATTCAAAGAGGCTATAGCTATGGCTTTGATGGGCACATTACGCTGGAGGGAAGAAACCAATGTGCTCAACTCTGTTACCGGCGCTACCGGAAATAGTGTAGGTGGCGCTATGTGGCTGCCCCCGGTAAGCTAAGCATGACCCGATATCTCAATCTACTATTCAATACTAACACCTCAATACACATTGGAATATAATTTTCAGCAGATAGAAAAAGAAAGTAAAAAACGTTGGGAAGAACAACAAGTCTATAAAGTAAACAACAGCGCTTCCCTTCCCAAATATTATGTATTGGATATGTTCCCTTACCCGAGCGGCGCCGGCTTGCATGTTGGCCATCCCCTGGGTTATATCGCCTCCGATATCTTTTCCCGCTACAAAGTCATGAAAGGCTTTAACGTATTGCATCCTATGGGCTTTGATGCCTTTGGCCTGCCCGCAGAACAATATGCCCTGGAAACAGGGCAACACCCTGCCGTTACTACGGAGCAGAATATTGCCCGGTATAAAGAACAACTGGATAATATCGGTTTCAACTATGACTGGGGCCGCGAAGTCAATACCAGCGAGCCCCGTTATTATAAATGGACCCAATGGATTTTCCTGCAATTGTTTAAAAGCTGGTTCAACAGGGATACGCAGCAAGCAGAGCCCCTGGATACTTTGATTGCTGTTTTTGAAAAAGAAGGGAATACAAACCATACGGCACCGGGCAATGATGTGGGTACTTTTACGGCAGCAGCGTGGAAAGAGAAAGCAGAAACAGAGCAACGGAATATATTGATGCAGTACCGCCTGGCCTACCTCGACCATGCTGTTGTATGGTGGTGTGAGGCCTTGGGTACTGTACTGGCCAATGATGAAGTGGTAAATGGCGTGAGCGAACGTGGCGGGCATCCGGTGGAACGGAAAAAAATGAGGCAATGGTTCCTGCGCATTACAGAATATGCAGACCGCCTGATCAACAGCCTGGATAACCTGGACTGGAGCGAAGCCATGAAAGAAATGCAGCGCAACTGGATCGGGCGCAGCGAAGGTGCCGAAGTAACGTTCAGCACTGCAGGTAACAAACAGGAGATCCGGGTATTTACCACGCGTCCCGACACGATTTTTGGTGTGGACTTTATGGTGCTGGCCCCGGAGCATGAACTGGTAAGTGCGATCACTACATCCGAACAACGAGCCGAAGTGGAACAATATGTAGCTTATGTAAAAAGCCGCAGCGAACGGGAGCGGATGTCGGAGAAGAAGATCAGCGGCTGCTTTACCGGCGCTTACTGCCTGCATCCATTTACCGGCAAACAAATCCCGGTATGGATCTCCGAATACGTATTGGCCGGTTATGGTACGGGCGCTATTATGGCGGTGCCTGCCGGCGACGACCGCGACCATGCTTTTGCCAAACATTTCAATATCCCGGTGACTAATATTTTCGGTGACCAATACGATGGCGAAGCTGCAGTACCTGATAAAAATGTAACGATTGAAAATAGTGAATTCATCAGCGGACTGAAGGTAAAAGACGCTGCTGCTAAAGTACTGAATGCACTTGAAGAAAAAGGCACGGGCAGCCGCAAGATCAATTACCGCTTGCGTGATGCCGGCTTTAGCCGGCAGCGTTACTGGGGCGAGCCTTTCCCTATTGCCTATAAGAACAATATCCCTTATGCGATCGACGAGGCGGAGTTAAACCTGCCTGAAAACCTGCAGCAATTGCCTTTGGAACTGCCGCATGTAGAAAATTATAAACCCGGGCCAGAAGGGGAAGGTCCCCTGGCCAATGTTACCGATTGGGTGATCATCAGCAATAAAGAGGGAGAGATCGTTAAGCGCGAAACCAATACCATGCCTGGTTATGCGGGCAGCAGTTGGTACTTCCTGCGTTATATGGACCCGGGCAATGATGAGGAATTTGCAGCGAAGGATGCTACGGATTACTGGAAACAGGTGGACTTGTATATCGGCGGAACAGAGCATGCCGTAGGGCATTTGCTGTACAGCCGTATGTGGACCAAAGCCTTGTACGACCTGGGTTACCTGGGCTTTGACGAACCTTTCAAACGTTTGGTGAACCAGGGTATGATCGGAGGTAGTTCAAGGTTGGTATACAGGATAAGCGGTACAAATAAATTTGTTTCACAAGGATTGAAAGAGCAATATCAGACAGATGAAATCCATGTTGATGTAAATATGGTTGATGGTGTGGAGCTGGATATAGAAAAATTTAAACAATGGCGTGACGAATATGCCAATGCTGAGTTTATCCTGGAAAACGGAAAATATGTTTGCGGAACTTTACTGGAGAAGATGAGTAAGCGCTATTACAATGTAGTCAACCCTGACGATATTGTAGCGCAGTATGGCGCCGATACTTTCCGTATGTACGAAATGTTCCTGGGGCCTATTGAAATGAGCAAGCCCTGGGATACCAAGGGCATAGAAGGCGTGCACCGTTTCCTGAAAAAATTCTGGCGACTGTTTAACGACGAGCAGAAAGGATGGATTGTAACAGATGAAGCAGCAACAGGTGCAGAGCTGAAAGCATTGCATAAAGCAATCAAAAAAATTGAGGCCGATACTGAACGCTTCTCGTTCAATACTGTAGTATCCCAGTTTATGATCTGTGTCAACGAATTGACCGATCTGAACTGTCATAAGCGCGAAGTGCTGAATGGCCTGGTACGCCTGATAACCCCTTATGCACCCCATGTTGCTGAAGAACTCTGGAAACAACTGGGTAACGAAGGTTCTGTGATCCATGCTGAGTTTCCGGAATGGGAAGAAAAATATGTAGCAGAAAACAGCAAGGTATACCCTATTGCCATTAATGGCAAAGCCCGTACGGAGCTTGAGTTTGCACTGGATGCGGAAGAAGCCTTTATCCGCTCGGAAGTACTGGCCAACGAAGTGGTACAGAAATGGCTGGAAGGTAAGGAACCCAAGAAGTTTATTTATGTAAGAGGAAGAATGATCAATGTTGTACTGTAACAGCAAGCATATAATAAAAAACCCCGGCTGTTAAACAGCCGGGATTTTTTTTATAGTTTTTTATGCTGAGATGCTTCACGCTGCTATGCTCCGATCAGGAAGACTATGGGGTTGAAACGGCAATTTTAAAATCCTGATACCTGTATCTTGATACTAACATCAATCTGCTAATTCAATTTCCCCGGCAAATAATTCACCCCTTTAAAATATTCCACCTCTTTCAGCAATTGCTTTTTGTTCAAGGCAGTTTGTATTTTGGCAATTAATGTGGTGATGGGCGACAATACGAAAATGGCCACCATCAAAATGTTCTGGAAAGTCTTGATCACCGGTCTGCGTTCGGGGCTGCCGGGACCTCCTTTGGCCCTTGCCCGTTTTGCCCATTTCGGAAACTGGCTAACCCCTCTTTTCTCCAATACAATCAGGTTAGGACGCAGGTTAATCGCACCCAATTGCAGCAGGTCCTGTTGCAATTGCCCTACTTTATTTTGTTTCAGGTGCTGCAATATAGGCATACCATATTTCTGCGCACCTTTAATGTCCTGGTCGGCTACACCGGCTGAAGGCAATCTGCCGGAGGCTTCCTTTTGTCCTTTGAACATCCAGCGGATAATGGTAAGTAGGGAAACAAGGTTGCCATGATGGTCTTCCAGTACAATATTGCCTACATGGTTTGCGCCAAGCTGTTCTAGTTCTGCTTTTACTTTTTCCTGGGCATTCAGCCACATATTTCTGCAGCCGATTACGGTAAGTACCGGTTTGCCTTTCAATACCTGTGCCCATTCACTTTTCAGAAAACTGTTGGCCGGGTTGGATGGTGATAAAAACCAGGGCTGATAACCAAAAATAATAAGATCATATTCTTTGGCCTTCAGTTCTGGCATCGACTGTATTTCAGATGGGATCTGCAATACACATTCCGGCATAGCATCAAAGAACGTAGCGGAACTCCAGGGGAATGGAAAGGGTTTTACCAATTTGATCTCCGCAAAATCGATCTCGGCTTCGCCTTGTATATCTTTAACTATATTATTTAAAATGTCCCGTAACTGACCGCTTTGTGTGGAATAAATAGCAAGGATCTTCATGCTTCAAAGATAAATGTATTGCCTGCATATTTAAAGTAAAATTCCTGCTAATTTTTAGCTGCCTCCCCGCTTCTGTAAAATAAACCTGCAACAGATCAACTAACCAGCAGCAGCAGCCAGGTTAACGGCAGGCAGCAAGCGGCGGCAAGTATCTTTCGGGAAACCATACTTATCCGGGACAATTCTAAAACCAGGAACGGCACATGGGCCGTCCCCTATTTGTGTGTTATATTTTTAGCAGTCTTTTTAGGATAAGAACCAATAAAATAGCGACCTTTGCGGGGTTATGAGCCGATTGATCCTGCCGACTGTACTAGTCGTTCTTCTTGCTACATCCTGCACCAGTACTACAGAAACGACCTATAGCGATGCCCAGGTGGATTCCCTCGCTAAAGTGAAACTCGATTCTGTAAACAGGATGCTGCGTAAGCGCAATGATTCGCTTATCGGCCAGGAGGCACAGAACCAGGCTAAAAAACTGGATTCCCTCGATAAGACAAAAGCACCTCCCGTAAAGATTATACCAGTGATCTCTGAAAAGCTGCCCAAAAGGGATTATGACCAGGAAAAAGAGGATAAAAAAACAATAGAGAAAAATAAAAAGGATACAACGAAATAGTATCCCTTCCTGTGATCTTTATTGTTTCCAGAGCAGGCAGCCATCGCCATAACTCAGGAAGCGGAAATTATGCTCAAGGGCATAACTGTAAATGTTACGCCATGCTTTTCCTACCAATGCAGCAACCAGGAGCAGTAAGGTAGACTGCGGCTGATGAAAATTGGTGACTAATCCCTTAATAACCCTGAAATCATAACCAGGCGCAATAATGATCTGGGTACGGGTTACCAGCTTATGGTATTGCTGTTGCTGCAAGTAATCCAGCAGGGCGCTCAAGGCATCTGTAGCTGGAATATCCGAAGGATGTTCATAAGGGTACCATTGCGGCACTGCAATGCCGGAAAAGATAACCTGCTCTTTCCTGATCAGGCGTACACCAATCCAGTAAAGGCTTTCAAGGGTACGCGAAGAGGTGGTGCCCACGGCAATAATGGCTTGTCCTTCCTTCAATTTTACCAATACATCCTGGAGCAGTTGAGGTGTTACTTCGATCCATTCGGCATGCATATCATGCCCCTCCATGGTTTCGCTCTTTACCGGCTTAAAGGTACCGGCGCCTACATGCAGGGTAACAAAAGCCGGTTCCACTTGTTTTACAGCCAGCGATTGCATGACTTCTTCCGTAAAATGCAAGGCTGCCGTAGGGGCGGCAACACTCCCCTCTTCCTTTGCAAATATAGTCTGGTAGCGGTCTTCATCGTTTAGTTCTGCTTCCCGGTTGAGGTATGGTGGTAAGGGTACTTTGCCCGCGTAGTGTAATACTTCTGCAAAGCTCATCCTGGCAGTACTTTCAGGGGTATCGTTCCAGTGCAGGCGTAATATATACACGCCATCTGCTCGGTCGTGCAGGGTTGCATATACCTTAGGGGTATCTTTCCCGGTCTTTTCTTCTTCCAGTGCCAATACCTGCCCTGCTTTCCATTTGGCGGCCCCGCCTACCATACATTTCCAGTACACTTCCCCTTGCTGCAGCATGGCCGTCTGGACATCTGGATAACGGTTATCCGGCTCCAGGCAGAATACTTCTATACGTCCGCCGGTGGGCTTTCGGAACAATAAGCGGGCATGGATCACCTTGGTCTGGTTCAATACGAGCAGCGCCTGCTCCGGTATAAACCGGGCAATATTTTGGTAGATATCTTCGGTAAAAGTTTCGTTTTTATAAACCAGCAACCTGGACTGGTCCCTCTGCTTCAGTGGATAACGGGCAATTTTTTCGTCAGGGAGGTTGTAAGTAAAATCCTTGATCTGCAGGGAGGATGGGTGCATTATATTCACTGTAATTTTTCGGTATAAATAAGGCCGTAGTGTTGTGTTACTGGTTCAGGAAAAAACAGAATACTTCCTTGGGGCCATGTACACCAGTCACCAATGTCTTTTCGATATCGGCGGTACGGCTTGGGCCGGTATTGAGGTTAAGCATAGAAGGCAGGTTGTCGTTATACTTTTGCTTCATCAGCTTTAAGGCGTCGCCAATATCAGGCACCACCTGGTGGGGCTGCAATACTACAATATGCACGGGGAAATAAACGGGGGCTACCCTGCCGTGGTTCTGCTTGCTGCTGAACATCAGGCTGCCGGTCCGGGCTATAGCTGCCTCACAATCTGTAATGCAGGCTTCGGCTTTATCATGGGCCGGGTTAAACTCGCGTACAAAGGATAGCTTATTGTTGACCAGGAAAGAAAACAAAGGCTTATGTGCGCACAGTACTTCGGTCCAGTTGCGGCTTTCGGCCAGTAGCCTCAGGTTCTGCAACAGGTCATCCTGGCTATTGCAAAATACAAAATGCCCGCCGGATTTTGTGAACTCGGCGGCAAAGCACTCTTCCTGGGTTTCTTCAGTAGCATGCCGGAAAAAGGAAGCCGTAGTTTGTTTATCCACTTCTGGAAATGGCATGGGCAGGGTATCTTCCTGTAAAGCCTGCCTTACTTTCCGCAATATATTTTCTTTGGCTTTGGAGGTTTTGAAGGTCTGCATTTCAGATATCTTTTTTATTACCGCAACAATAACTAGAGCAACAAAGGTACTGTTTTATTGTTTTCGGAACCGGGGATGGAACGCTTCGAGAGTATGGCGCAGGAAAGCACGGTCCATATGGGTATAGATCTCGGTAGTGGTTATACTTTCGTGGCCCAGCATTTCCTGTATGGCACGCAGGTCGGCACCGCCTTCGATAAGGTGTGTGGCAAAACTATGGCGCAGCGTATGCGGATGTATGTTCTTTTGTATACCCGCATTCCTGGCTGCTTCTTTAATGATATAAAATACCATTACCCGCGACAAACCGCTTCCTCTTTTATTGAGAAAAAGAATGTCGTCCTGACCCTTTGCGGGGCTCATTTTGCTTCGTACATGCTCCCGGTACAGGGCAATGTATTTGGCTGCTTCATCACCGATCGGTACCAGTCTTTCTTTATTGCCCTTACCGATCACCCGGATAAAACCTACGTCAAGGTACAGGTTGGATATGCCCAGGGCGATTACCTCGCTTACGCGCAGGCCGGAACTGTACATCGTTTCCAGTATAGCGCGGTTGCGCTGTCCTTCGGCCTTGCTGTGGTCTATACCGGTAAAAAGCTGCTCCACTTCTTCAATGCTGAGCACATCCGGCAGCTTGCGCCTGAGCTTAGGGGCTTCGAGCAGCTCTGTAGGATCGCCGGTAATTACCTCTTCCAGCACCAGGTAACGAAAGAACGCTTTAACTCCGGATAATATCCTGGCCTGCGATGCGGCAGCGAGGTCTTTTTCATGAATGGAAACAAGGAATTGCTGTAATTGCGGCAGTTCCATTTTTTCAAAAGGAAGTGAAGGGTATTCCTTTTCGTAAAACTCCTGTAACATGGACACATCCCTCAGGTACGCCGATACGGAATTACGCGAAAGGGACTTTTCCAATTGCAGGAAAGCCCGAAATCCTTTAATATAAGGTGTCCACATAGTTTTAAAAATTGCAGGGAGCCGGACCTCAGTCGTTTTCCGTCCTGATATTGTCGAGCCAGTTACTCATTTGTGCAGCCTCTTCTTCCGTCATCTTTTTCGCAAACTGCAAGTGGCTGGCTATAGCCATATCATCAGTGGCTTTGAGTAGTTCTGCCCCTTTTTCGGTAAGCATAACATCGATCATACGTCTGTTTGACGATTTGCTTTCGCGGGTAACAAGGTCTTTCTCGACCAGTTTTTCCAGGATGCGGGTAACGTTGGAGGTACGGTGCAGCATTCTTTCCTGTATGGCAAAGGCACTCATGGGCTGGCCTTTCTGTCCCCGAAGGATACGCAGCACATTATACTGCGGTGTAGTGATGTTGAATAACTTAAGGTTTTTCTGCATTCTTGCTTCCAGCCAGTTACCGGTAAACAAAATATTAAGATAGGCCTTTTGAAAATTATCGGTAAATTGTTGCATCTTTAATTCGTCTTCCAGTTTCATTTCAGTCCTTTATAATATTTGGTAATCCTATTGATCGGGATTGATAAACAAGTAAAAAAAGAATTATATTTTAAGATATTTATTAAGAAGAATAGTTGATATAATCAAATATTTGCCGTTTTATTTATAGCGCCATGACAACGAAAGTAAAACAAATATTCAAGAAATATTGGGAAATATTAGTAGATGCGGGAAGTGGTTTTGCCAATGATAAAGGGATGAAATTAAGCGGCTCGCTGGCTTACAGCACTATCTTTTCGTTGCCCCCTATGCTACTCCTGGTCATCATTTTCGGCGGTACTTTTTATGGCCAGGATGCTTTGCAAGGTAAGATTTTTATGGAACTGAAAGATATTGTGGGTTCCAATACCGCTTTGCAGATACAGGATATTATCAGGGGCCTGCAGTTTCAAAAAAACAGTATGATCGCTACCATTATCGGTACCATTGCATTGGTTATCGGCGCTACCGGTATTTTTGTGGAGATCCAGGATTCCCTGAATATGATATGGGGCGTAAGGTCCAAAGCCAAAAAAGGTTTTATCAAGTTATTACTGAACCGGGCCATCTCCTTTTCTATGATCATCGGCCTGGGGTTCCTGCTTATTGTATCGCTTGTGGTCAATACCATATTGCTGGCGCTCAGTAAATGGCTGCTCAGCAAATTTCCTGAAATGCCTTTTAATGTACTGAACCTGATTAATACGGCTGTTATTTTTTTTGTGATCAGCTTTTTATTTACCGTAATCTTTAAAATGCTGCCCGATGTGCGCATACGCTGGAAACAGGTATGGCCGGGGGCTTTCGTTACCGCAGCTTTGTTCCTGGTGGGTAAATTCCTGATCGGTATTTATATCAGCAACACCAATACCGTAAGCCTTTACGGCGCTGCAAGCTCTATTATTGTACTCTTGCTCTGGATTTATTTTTCTTCGGCCATCCTCTTTTTCGGCGCTGAATTTACACGGGCTTATATCGAATACCATGGCCGCAGGATTGAGCCCAACAGCTATGCCGAGTACAGCGATAAGCGCCTGCTCAAACATCTTAAAGAAGAACACAAATTATAAGTGCTGTAATTACCGGAAAATTTTTATGGAATAAAACAGGTTGCAGGTCTTGTATTTAAACACAGGATTATGGCAGACATTCAAGTATCCAACAGGAGCGGAAGAGCAGTTGTTATGCCTCGCATCGATCTTACACCTATGGTAGACCTGGGCTTCCTGCTGATCACTTTTTTTATGATGACCACTACAATGTCGCAACCCAAAGCCATGGATATAAGCATGCCTTATAAACCGGCTTCGGAAAATGAGGTTACTGCATTCTATGCATCTTCGGCTGTTACTTTAATCCCGGCAAAGGATCACCGGGTATTCTATTATGAAGGTCTTTATAATGCAACGGCCCCTTTAAAGGAACTGAAGAGCAACGATGAGCCTGCTTTAAGAAAAATACTGGCTGCGAAACAGGTGGAGCTTACTAACCGGCCCGTATTAAAAGAACGGGAACTGCAGGTATTGATCAAACCCAATACAGATGCTACTATGGAGGATATTGTAAGCCTGCTGGACGAAATGAGTATCCTGCGGGTTAATTATTACGCCCTTGTAGACATCAACCCGGAAGAAGCAGAGAAAGTCAATTCACTGGTTGCGGGCAGATAAGCAGGTAACAAGCCTTGCTATTTTTTACCAAAATACACCGGCAATACACTTAATACACAGCCCGAAACGATCAGTATGCTGAAGGGCATCCAGATACCTTCCCAGCCTTTGCCGCGCAGGATCACTTCATTAACGCCTTCGAGGCTCCAGTATAAAGGGGATACCAGGGCCACCTTGCGCATAAGCGAGGGTAATATCTCCACGGGTACCCATACACCGCCTATTGCTGAAAATAACACTACAGATATGGCGCCGCAAGGCATTGCCTGGTTGGCCGTTTTGAACACACTGCCGATAAAATAACCAAAACCTACTGCTGCAAAAGCAATTGCAAAGGCCATAGGAATAAGGGCAAAAGGATAAGCGCCGAGATAGAGTTTGGGTAAGCCAAAGAGGGGAAGCAGGTAAATGCCGACCAGCATCATTACAAAGAATTGCAACATGCAGACTACGATATAAAATACAATTTTGCCGAGCCCTACTCTTTTGTTGGCCGAAGGTATAAGCTGTATTCTTACTGCGCTGCCCTCATCCCGCTCGCGGATCATATTACCGGAAAGGGGCACTACAATAAGGAACATACCGAATATGGCCCAGGCCGGAACATTGTGTTGTACGGAATTGGTCAGCACCGGGTTTTGTTTGCGGTCGCTCAGCCGTTCTTCCTGTACGGATAATACGTTTAAAGAGGATGCGGATACCCCCTGGCCGGAGGCCAGGCTGTCGCCGTTCATTCTGCTCATACGCTCCAGCAGGATCTCAATCTTAACCTGGGTCAGGTATTGGTTAAGGGCATAGTTGAGCGAACTGCGGAACGCGGGTTTAACCACAGGATCAAAAAGTAATTGTACGGACGCACTATCGTTGGTATTGTTTACGGGCAATGCCCCGCTGATACCTGCCGATCCAGCCATTTCGTTGGCCAGTTTGTTGGAAACATTAACCAGCGATGCCGTTGCGTTTTCAGGAATCACAATCCCCATCTGGTATTTGCCGTCCCGGAGCTTCTGTTTTAAGGTTGTTTCGTCCAGGTTTTTATGTTCCAGCTCACAGATCACCACAAAGCTTTTATTCTTCCTGAGCCCTTCAACGATCTTTTCCCCTACCGATCCTTTATCTTTATTGGTAACGAGGATTTCGAATTTTACTTCCTGGTATTCTTTATACGGGGCATCCTGCACAATAGCCATAACGATAATAAGGGCCGCAGGCATGATCAATAACAGCAGCAGTCCCGCAGGATCGCGCAGTAGCAGTAACAGTTCCTTTCTGATTGTTGCAAACAAAATAAAATGTATTAAGTATCCATTACCCGGTTACACCGGCATGCATAAAAAAAGAGTGGCAGCAAAGATACTACCACTCTTTTTAAAAAATTATAAAGCCTTGCTTTTATTTAAAGTCGCTGTCAGCAAGCTGTACATTAGCTTCGGCAGACTGTACGCTCAGTTTCATACCCGGAGGGGTCTGTTCCAGGCTGAACGGCATTTTGTAGCCTTTGCCGTTTTTCACTTCCTGGTAATCGGAGTATAAAGTAGTCTGTACCGATTTTTGACCCATCATTTCTGATTCTGCCATTGATTTTACCAGCAGGCCGCTTGCTACGTCATAATATTTAGTAGAATTTTTGCCTTCTTTTGCTTTTTCTTCAATTACATAAGCATCTTTACCATCAACCGGCTCAATGCCTTTCAAGGTATACGTGATGCCGTATTTTTCAGGGTGCAGGTCAGCCTGCAGGTCGGCCTGTTGTTTGAATTCGGCTATTTCATTCGCTGCCAGGTCTTTTTTCTGGCCTTGTGCCTCCATATAACCGGCGCCTCCGTTCAGTACCACTTTCTGTACCACCATACCCATTGCTTCAACGGTCATTTTGTATTTGTCCGGCGAACCTAAAGTCTGGGTCAGCTTGATCGGTGTGCCCTGCATTTCGGTACCCATTGCTATTTTCAGGGTTTTAACAGCTTCTACTGCAGATTTACCACCAATAGCATCAATGTATTTTTTTACTACACTTTCAGCAGTTACCCCTGCAGTTACTGCTTTGGTCTCTGCCGGTTTGATTGCATTGCCATAGTTGTCGAAATACTTAACAGTACCGGTAGGGCTGAAGCGTTTCAGTTTTTCTACTTCGGATTTGTTACCTACAACAACGATATAGGATTTAGCCGGATCAATGTATTTCTGGGCAGTTGCCTTAACATCGGCCGGGGTTACGGCACTCAGGTTTTTAAGGTAGTTCTTGTAATAATCTTTCGGCATATTGTAGCGGTCAATATTGATCGCATATTGTGCAATGGTGTTCGGGTTTTCCAGTCCGATTGCGAAAGTACCTGCCATATAGTTCAGGGTATTCTGCAATACATCCTGGCTTACCGGGTTGTTGCGGATATCGCTCATCTCATGCACCATCTCTGCAACAGAACTGTCTGTTACTTCGTTACGGCATTTTGCATAGACCTGTACATTACCCATTACATCATCTACATCAATAGAAGAATAAGAACCGTAAGTCCAGCCATGTTTTTCACGCAGGTTGAGGAACAGGCGGCCTTGTGAGCTGCCACCCAATACTTCGTTGACCACCCTTGTTTTAATTACATCGGCTGTACCGGGATACAGGGATACCGGGTAAGTGATACCGATTACGCTCTGAACGGCGCCATCGCGGGGCACAAAATCAACTTCTGTTGCAGTCGGGGCTGTTACAGCTGGATAATTGGTTTTAGGCACATCCGCTTTTTCCCATTTTGCAAAATATTTATTGGCCAGTTCTTTAGCCTGTGCCAGGTTGATATCACCTACGATAGCCATGTATGCTACATTAGGACGGAAATATTGTTTGTAGTAACTGTTACAATCGGCCAGGGTAATATTGTTTACCGTTTCCACCTTAGTCACTTCACCATAAGGATGGTTGGTACCGAAATTCAGCACAGCAGAAACATTTTTCAGCATTTCATCCGGCTCGTTTTTGCTGGTTTCCAAACCGGAAAGGGTTTGTTTTTTCAGCTTATCGAGTTCAGATTGCTGGAAGTTGGCATTCAGCAGGGCATCGCTCATCAGGTTGAGCAATTTGTCCTGGTGTTTCGTGAGTACCTTACCTACAATGCTCTGGCTGGTAGCGCTCAGGCTTGCGCCTATGGCATCTACTTCTTCATCAAATTTATCTTTGGAACGGGTTTTGGTGCCACTGGTAATCAGTTCGCCAACGAGCGCATTAGTACCGCTTTTATTACCCTCCGGTACCGGGTGCACGTCCAGTTGTACAGAATAAGTAACGACCGGTAATTTATGGTTTTCTACCACAAATACTTTCAGGCCGTTAGCTAAGGTAAAGCTTTCTGCATCACCTAATTTGATTTCAGGCGCCGGGCCTGCTTTAGGACGGATGCTTCTGTCCAGCTTCTGCGCATGCACTGCTGTGAAAAGCGTTAAGGCAACTATGGAAAAGATTATTTTTTTCATTTTGAATGATAATTTTTGGATGGAAATATGTTGGTAATTGCTGTTCCGGCAGGAACAAAGGCCTGGTGCTTATTTACCTTCTTTGGGTAAATAATCTACCACTACACAATTCTGATCAGTAAGGTATTTGTTCGCTACTCTTTTCAGGTCGTCACGGGTAATCTTCTGGTAACGGGACAATTCCGTGTTGATCAGGTTGGTATTTTTAAAATACGTGTAATTGGTAGCCAGGTTTTCGGCAATACCTAATATGCGTCCGTTTTCTGATACGAAATCATTTTCGGCCTGGTTCTGCAGTTTGTTGAATTCTGCTTCGGAAATGAGGTCGGTCCTCACTTTGGCAACTTCCGCTTTCATGGCTTGTTCCAGCGCATCAGGCGTTATTCCCATATTAGCGATACCAAACATCATAACCACGCCCGGGTCTTCCAGCGGCAAGGCAAATGCACCTACAGCCAATGCTTTCTGGTCTTTATCCACGATCTGTTTCTGTAAACGGGAACTTGCACCCTGGGACAATAGCTGGTTCAGCAACTGCAGGGTATAGAAATCATCGCTGCCCATTTTAGGCGCATGGTAAGCAAGGATCACAGCCGGTAACTGTACATTATCGTGGAAGGTTACTCTTTTCTCCTGGGTCTGTTGCGGTTCTACTTCTGTAGGGCGTGGAATCGCTTTGGTACCTTTAGGGATAGAAGCGAAATATTTAGTGACCCATGCTTTGGCCTGCTCTGGTTTAATATCGCCGGCTACAACCAGTACGGCATTGTTAGGCACGTAAAAGGTTTTGTAGAAATCCAGGAATTCGCTGCTTTTTGCCTGGTCGATATATTGCTCTTTACCGATGGGCGTCCAGCGGTATGGGTGTGTACTGAAAGAATTTTCAAAAACTACATTCAGCAACTGGCCATAAGGACGGTTGTCATAACTCTGTTTCTTTTCTTCTTTTACTACTTTACGTTGTGTTTCGATACCAACGCTGTCGATTTTAGCGTGCAGCATGCGTTCCGCTTCCATCCAAAGGCCTAATTCCAGTTGGTTGGAAGGCAGTTCTTCAAAATAGTAGGTACGGTCCTGGGAAGTATTGGCATTTAAAACACCACCATTACTCTGAACCAGTTTCATGAATTCTCCGCGTTTGATGTTTTCCGAACCTTCAAATAAAAGGTGCTCAAAAAAGTGGGCAAAGCCGGTACGTTGCGGGTCTTCATTTTTAGAACCTACATGATACATTACCGATACAGCTACGATAGGCGTAGTGTGGTCTTCATGTAATACAACATGGAGGCCGTTAGGCAAATCATACTCGGTAAATTTAATACGCCCTTCCTGCGCAGTGGCAGACAAAGTGCCTATTGCCAGCAATACAGAGCTCAAAATGAAACGTTTCATGAAATTTGATTTTTTATAATTGTCGCAAAGATATAGGATAAAGGAAATAAGGCACTCACACCATCTGGGGGATAAAAAGTTTTTTTTGCACTAATTAACCGTCACATTACCATGACGCTAAAAGGAACCGGGTTATAATTTTTTTACCATTCCCGGAAATAAAAAGGCACTGCTCCCTGTAGTTTAAGAGAACAGCGCCTGAAATAGATTAAAGATAAGGTAGGTATTATTTTAAAGGCAGTAATTGCACTAAAGCCTGTATACGCTCCGGACAGCCATATTTGTTTTTGGAGGAAGCGCAGGACTGTGTAGCCAGACAGAACAATACACCCACGATCGCTACAGCCCAGAATTTGTTAATTTTTTTCATTTTTTAATACAATTTTAAAAATAAAATATACAAGCTTATTGGGGATTAGTTTTAACGTAAATTCCCCTGCAATAATAAATAAAAATATCGTTTAAAAAAACGCTTGTTATTTTTGCACCAAAATTAATAAAAAAAACATAATGCACCTACACTTTATTGCTATTGGCGGGGCTATCATGCACCAACTGGCCATTGCGTTACATAAAAAAGGGTATACCATTACCGGAAGCGATGATGAGATCAACGATCCGGCCAAAACAAACCTCGCCCGGGAAGGGCTTTTACCTGCCGCGTATGGCTGGTTTCCGAAAAAAATAACCTCAGACCTGGATGGCGTGATCCTGGGTATGCATGCTAAAGGGGATAACCCGGAACTGTTGCGTGCCAAGGAGCTCAACCTGCCTGTTTACTCATTCCCCGAATATATTTACGAAGCCTCAAAGGACAAAAAACGGGTGGTTATTGCGGGCAGTCACGGAAAGACTACTACGACTTCGATGGTGATGCATGTGCTGAAAGAGCATGGCAAAGATTTTGATTACCTGGTTGGCGCTAAAGTGGAAGGCTTTGAGCAATCCGTCAAAATATCGGATGCACCGGTAATTATACTGGAAGGCGACGAGTACCCGGCTTCCGTAATTGAAAAAAGGCCCAAAATCCACTTTTACCATCCCCATGTTTCTGTGCTTACCGGCATAGCCTGGGACCATGTTAATGTATTTCCTACCTACGAAAATTATAAAGAGCAGTTTGCCATTTACCTGCGTAGCATGGCAGTTGGCAGTACGCTGATCTATAATGCGGAAGATAAGGAAGTGGTAGCGCTGGTAGAACAGGAAGGGAAGCAAATGCAGCTTATCCCTTATGTTACCCCCAGCTTTAAAATCCAGCATGATGCTGTAGTGCTGGCTACCAACGAAGGCAATGTTTCCCTGCAGATCTTCGGCGGCCACAACCTGCAGAACATGGAGGCAGCGCGCAAAGTATGCAATACCCTGGGCATTGTTGATGCAGATTTTTATAAATCCATCGCCAACTTTACCGGCGCCGCAAGACGCCTGGAAAAAATAAAAGAAGCAGACAACCTGATCGCCTACCGCGATTTTGCTCATGCCCCTTCCAAGCTGAAAGCCACACTGCAGGCGGTACGCGAACGTTACCCCGAGCACCTGCTTATTGCCTGCTTCGAGTTGCATACCTTCAGCAGCCTCAACGAAGCGTTCTTAAACCAGTACAGCCACAGCATGGATAATTGCGATGCGGGCGCTGTATTTTTCAGCGCACATGCCCTTTCTCTTAAAGGGCTTCCGCCACTGGATGCCGCAATGGTTAAACAACATTTTTCCAACAAAAACCTGAATATCTTCCAGGATAAAGACAGCTTGAAACAGTGGATTACCGGAACAATAGATACTGCCGATAAACCTGTATGTTTGCTGCTGATGAGCTCCGGCACCTTCGAAGGCATGGAGATTTAAACATTACACAACCTGAACAATCAATCATTCCTAATAATCCATTAACCTGTTCCGGCACGGTTTGCCGGGACCACAAGACATGAATAAAATATTAGTAGCCAACAGGGGTGAAATAGCCTTGCGCGTAATGCGCTCAGCCCGTGAAATGGGTATCCGGACCCTTGCCGTATTTTCTGAAGCAGACCGCGACATGCCCTTTGTACGTTATGCGGATGAAGCCGTTTGTATCGGCCCTGCCCCATCTGCCCAGTCTTACCTGCGTGCCGATAAAATTATTGAAGTGGCCAAACAATTCGGCGCCGATGCCATCCATCCAGGTTATGGTTTCCTGAGTGAAAACGCTGCTTTCTCCAAAGCAGTAGCTGATGCCGGTCTGACTTTTATCGGGCCATCCGCCTACTCTATCGAAATGATGGGCAGCAAGATTGCTGCAAAACAAGCGGCACTTAAATTCGATGTGCCCATGGTACCCGGTACAGATAAGCCCCTGCAGGGTTATGAAGAGGCGAAAGAAATTGCAGAGAAAGTAGGTTACCCGATCCTGATCAAGGCTTCGGCCGGTGGTGGTGGCAAAGGTATGCGTGTGGTCAACAGCACTGATGAACTGGAAGAGCAGATGCGCATGGCGAAAAGCGAAGCTTTGAACGCATTCAGCAATGATGATGTGTTTATTGAAAAATACGTGGCATCGCCCAAACATATAGAGATCCAATTGATGGGCGATCAGCATGGCAACTATGTGTACCTTTTCGAAAGGGAATGTTCCATACAGCGCCGTCACCAGAAACTGATTGAAGAAGCACCCTCCTCCTGCCTGACCAAAGATGTAAGAAAGGCTATGGGCGAATGTGCCGTGAATGTGGCCAAAGCCTGTAAATACTATGGTGCGGGCACGGTTGAGTTCCTGGTAGACGACGACCTTAACTTCTACTTCCTCGAAATGAATACCCGTCTGCAGGTAGAACATTGCGTAACCGAAATGATCAGCGGTATTGACCTGGTTAAAGAACAGATCAGGGTGGCCCGGGGCGAAAAATTATCTTTCGGCCAGGATGACCTGCACATTCATGGCCATGCCATTGAACTGAGGGTATGTGCCGAAGACCCGACCGACAACTTCCTGCCGGATACCGGCACGCTCAACATCTATGTACGGCCGCAGGGCGCAGGTGTGCGTGTGGACGATGGATATGAGCAAGGCATGGCTATCCCGATCTTCTATGATCCCATGATCGCCAAGCTGGTGGTTTGGGGAAGGGACAGGAATGAAGCCATAGACCGTATGTGCCGCGCTGTTGACGAATTTAAAATACAGGGCATACAAACTACACTGGCCTTTGGTAAATGGGCCGTACGGCAGCCGGCATTTGTGGAGGGTAAATTTAACACAAAGTTCATTGAGGAATATTTCAAACCCGAATACCTGGAACAAGAAACCGTAACGGAGCAGGAAATTGCCGCTGCATTAGGCAGTGTGCTCTGGGATGAAGGTAAAAAAGATACCCAATCCGCATTCGGCCCCAATGGCAAAGTTTCCAAATGGAAATTACAAAGGAATTAATCAACCATCTTAAAAAGATAGCCTGCAAAAGCTACCGGGAGGTACAATTCCCGGTAGCTTTTGTCTTTTGCTGCCGCACCGTTTAAATGAAGTGAAATAATATTTATCCCGAACCATAAAATAGCTTATTTTTATTATCGTAGCCCTGCCTGGGTTACAAGCACGATTACCACAAAGCTCATTCGCATATTATGAAACGGAACAATGATACCCCCGACAATAATCCGGAAGAGGATGACGAACAGTTCAGCGACGATCCGGAAGAACAACTGAGGATAGAAAATGAATTATTAAAACTGAAACTGCAGGCAGAAACCGGCGCCGATCTCTATGAATTATCGGAAATGCCCCCCGATGTAGAAAATGCCTTCCTGAATAATATCCTGGCTTTTGAACGTCAACTGGACAGTATGGAAGAAGTGCCGGTTTTTGATATCCTGGGAAAGCCGGATGATTTTAAAAACGAAAGCCTGCTCAGCGATAAAGAAATAGACCGGGAGTTGAAACGGCTTACCGACCTGATGCAGGATAAAGGGATAGAGGTAGGTTTCAGCGGTGAATATGAAAACCGGTTAAAGTATAAGTTTATTACGGAGGAACTGTTCCTGCACGAAACACAGCAGTTTGATATTCCGGATATGGTGAACCACTTTATGTACGAAGAGTTTCACCCCAACCATAAATTATCGATCGAAGCCCTGGCGCAGGAATTCCTGGATGTATGGCTGGCCAAAGCTATAGACCCGGAAACCTGGGTACTGGCAGAAGAGCTGGAAGGGGCAGGCCAAAAGAAATACAGCAAAGCTGAAGTGCTGCAGAAGATCAATAATATTTTTGATGCCTACCTCTCTTTTGACGAAGGTAGAGCGGAAATGACGGAAGTATCCTTTGAGGAGCAACCAGACCATCCGGAAGTACAGGGCACCGGCTTTGTACAAGGCCATATCAGTTATGAAGCGCAGCTCGAAAGCAAGGAAGTGCAGCCGGTAAATACGGGCTTCCGCCTGGAAGTTGAACTGAGGGAAGAATATTGGGCGATATGCGGTATAAACATGCCCGGCCTTAGCCTCTGACCCAATATAAGCATGTTTAAAAATCAACCCATCCATGAACCATAAAATAGCCATCATTGGTGGTGGCAACCTGGGGCAGGCCATTGCCGAAGGCCTCATTAGCAGCGGTTTTATTACAGCCGCCGACCTGATCATTACCCGTAGGAATACCCGCGCCCTGGAAACCCTTGCGCAGCAAGGCGTACAGGTGAGCAGCGATAATGCGTATGCCGTGCAGCAAGCCGGCTGGATCATTTTTGCAGTAAAGCCTTTCCAGATCAAATCCATACTGGATGAACTTAAACCGGTACTCGACCCTGCACGCCATACCCTCATCAGCGTGATATCCGGTATATGGATCAAGGATATCCGGGAAAGCCTGGGCACTGATTTTGCCTTGTTCCGTGCTATGCCCAATACTGCTATTGCCATACGCGAGAGCATGACCTGTATCTGCAGTTATAACGCTACGGCCGAACAGATAAGTTATGTTACTGCCATCTTCGACCTGTTGGGTAAAACCGTATTTATAGAAGAACAACTGATGGATGCTGCAACCGTGCTCGGGGCTTGCGGCACCGCTTATGCCATGCGTTATATCCGGGCCAATATACAAGGCGGCATCGAGATTGGTTTTAATGCGAAAACGGCTGCCCTGATTGCCGCGCAGACGGTAAAAGGCGCTGCAGAGTTATTGCTGACGCAAAATACCCATCCGGAACAGGAGATTGATAAGGTAACTACACCCAAAGGCTGTACCATTGCGGGTTTGAACGAAATGGAGCACCAGGGCTTCAGCTCCTCACTGATCCGCGGCCTGGTAGCCAGTTACAAAAAGATCACATCGGGGATGTAAATACTGAACAATCCCATTGCAATGCTGTTGCTTTAGCGCAAATTGAATTTAAAATCCAATATTTCAACTTTTATGTCAACAGGAATAAAAACAGCCTTCATAACCGGCGGCTCCAAAGGAATCGGTTATGGTGTGGCAGCAGCCCTGATTAACCAGGGTATCCGAGTAGCAGTTACCAGCCGCAGCGGAAAAAGTGCAGATGAAGCTGCAGCAAGGCTCAACAGCATTAAAGAAGGTTATGCCATAGGTATCGAATCTGATGTCCGTAGTTTTGAATCACAACAAAAAGCCGTGCAGGCCGTGCTCAACAAATGGGGCGGTATCGATTATGTGATTGCGAATGCCGGTGTCGGTCATTTCGCCCCTGTCCAGGAACTTAAGCCCGAGGTTTGGCTGGAAACGATTGAGACCAACCTGAACGGGGTGTTCTTTACCGCAAAAACCACGTTGGAAGCGCTTAAAGCCAGCAAAGGTTATTTTATCAGCATTGCCAGCCTGGCCGGTACCAATTTTTTTGCCACTGCCGCAGCTTATAACGCCAGCAAATTCGGGGTGGTCGGCTTTACCCAGGCTATGATGCTTGACGTGCGTAAAGAAGGGATTAAAGTATCCACGATTATGCCGGGTTCTGTAGCCACCGGATTTGATAACCACCAGGTATCCGGGCAGGACGCCTGGATGATACAGCCCGAGGATATCGGACAGATTGTAGTTGACCTGATTAAAATGCCGGCGCGTACCCTGCCCAGCAAGGTGGAAGTACGCCCTTCCCTGCCGGCCTGATTTCTTTTTCCTGTTGCCTGCATAGCCTGTGCAGGCAACTTTTTCACACAACACGCGGATACAAAAATCTGTTAACATAACAATTCCTCATTTTATTCGTTCTATCTTAGCGCTTTCTAAATTGTATTATTTCTATTCTGTAACTTTACCCCACACTAATATTACTCACTAAAAAAACAAATATGCCGGTTTGGCGGCATGTTGCGCTATACAAATATGCAAGCAGAAATTCTCTGGGTAGACGACGAAATAGAATCCCTGAAATCACAGATCATATTCCTGAAAAACAAAGGTTACGAAGTTAGCCCGTTCACGAATGGCTATGATGTACTCGAACATTTAAAAAACAACCAGGCGGACGTGGTATTGCTCGACGAGAGCATGCCCGGTATGACGGGCCTGGAAACTTTGTCTAAAATAAAAGAACTCTATCCTACCCTGCCCGTGGTTATGGTAACCAAAAATGAGGCGGAAAATATTATGGAGGAAGCCATCGGTTCGCAGATCACCGATTACCTGATCAAACCGGTAAATCCTAACCAGGTATTGCTTTCCCTCAAAAAAATTATGGACAGTAAACGCCTGGTGTCTGAAAAAACCACGGTGGAATACCAGAAAGATTTCCGTAACCTGTTTATGGCTCTCAACAGCAATCCCAATGTGGAAGAATGGAAAGAGCTGTACAAAAAACTAGTATACTGGGAAGTGGAAATGACCAAGAGCGACAGTCCGGAAATGCAGGAAGTATTCAATACGCAAAAGTCGGAAGCCAATACTGAATTTTTCAAATTTGTTTCCCGTAACTATGTCAACTGGATCAAAGAGAAAAACGACGATACTCCTGTAATGTCGCATACCCTCTTCAATCAAAAGATTGCGCCTAACATTACAAAAACCAAACCTACTTTTATGGTACTGATCGATAACCTGCGTTACGATCAGTGGAAAGCGATTGAGCCTATTGTAAGCCAGTCGTTCCGTACCGTTGAAGAAGATATGTTTTATGGTATCCTGCCTACTTCCACCCAGTATAGCCGTAATGCTATCTTCTCCGGTATGCTGCCGGTAGAGATCGAAAGAAGGTATCCGCTGGAATGGAAAAATGATGATGAGCAGGGCGGTAAAAACCTCTACGAAAAACAATTCCTGGGTGACCAGTTGAAACGCCTGAACCTGGGCAATATCAAATGGGATTACCTGAAGATCACCAATAACGATGATGGTAAAACGATGGAAGATAATATCCACAATTACCTCAAAAACGACCTTACCGTTATCGTGTACAACTTCGTGGATATGCTGTCGCATGCCCGTACCGAAATGGAAGTACTAAAGGAGCTGGCAGGTGATGAAGTATCGTACCGCTCGCTTACCGTAAGCTGGTTTGAGCACTCGCCTTTGTACCGGGCTTTAAAGAAAATAGCCGATAAGGATATCCAACTGATCGTGACAACAGACCATGGTACCATGCGGGTAAAAACACCAAGCAAATGTATTGGCGATAAAACCACAACAACCAACCTGCGTTATAAACACGGCCGTAATATCCAGTACGAAGAAAAAGATGTATTTGCGATAACCACACCGCATGATGCAGGCCTGCCGCAGCCTAATGTAAACTCAAAATACATTTTTGCCAAAGGCGATGTATTCCTTTGTTATCCCAATAACTACAATTACTACGTAAACTACTACCGCAACACTTTCCAGCATGGCGGTGTATCGCTCGAAGAAGTGATCGTTCCGATTATACGGATGGTAAGCCGTTAAAAATAAAATGGAATGAATAATTTTAAAAAGCGGGCATCTTTTAAAGATGTCCGCTTTTATATTGTTCCTGTGTTTTACAGCAATAAGAAAGCAGGATAGCTGAATCGCACTTTTAAAGAGTACATATATGGCTTCGCCGGAGCTTAGAGATATTACCGTAGAATACCTTTATTTAAAATGTTATAACTGCCTATCTACTTCTAGGAAACAATCATGAAAAGATGATGTTTGACATAAAGCTTGGGTTATCTGCTCCTATGACTGGATTTATGCTTAAGCCTCGGTAGTGTTGGCTACGCTAAACAGACAGTTGCCTTGTTTTGCGCCTACTTTTTTCTTTCTTTTTTGCTCCGTAAAAAAGAAAGAAAAAGACATTGATTTTAATTCACATCCATTATTAAGGACAGAAGAAAACAGATGATCCATTTACCGGGAACAAAAACTTTGTTTTTCTACATCTGGATGCTCAAAATATTATATTTCGCAGGCCCCTAGAAAACAGCAGCCCATAAGAAATGCATACCCGTTTTGCGTCATGAAAATGTCTTAAATCTTCTTACCTTTACGCACAATATCTACAGAACATAATCATGGCACATTATTATAGTTTAGGCTCCATTCCGCACAAGCGGCATACCCAGTTTAAAAAGCCGGATGGCGGACTTTATTCCGAGCAGTTATTCAGTACCGAAGGCTTCTCCTCCAACTCTTCCCTGCTTTATCATATCCACCCGCCAACCATTATTACCAAAACAGAAGAGCCGAGGGACGTATCGCCCAAACCTGCCACAGACAATATCCTGAAACACCGCAGTTACCAGGGTTTCAAAATAAAGCCCGAAAAAGATTTCCTGAGCAGTAAAAAAACCGTGCTGTTCAATAACGATGTCCATATTTCCCTGGCAGCACCGCAAGCCGGGCTTCCGGAACATACCTTTTATAAAAATGCCGATTCCGACGAAGTGATCTTTGTGCATGAAGGCTCCGGTGTTTTAAAAACACCTTATGGCAAACTGACATTTGGTTATGGCGATTACCTCGTTATCCCAAGGGGCACTATATACCAGATTGAATTCGATACGGCCGATAACCGTTTGTTTATCGTTGATTCCTTCAGCCCGGTTACTTTCCCCAAAAGGTACCTGAGCAGGTACGGCCAGTTGCTGGAAAATTCCCCTTTTTGCGAGCGCGATATCCGCAAGCCTTCCGATCTTGAAACTTTCGACCAGAAAGGCGAGTTCCTGATCAATGTAAAGAAGAAAGGCCTTATGTACCCGATCTGGTACGGCACGCATCCTTTTGATGTGATCGGCTGGGATGGCTGCGAATATCCTTATGCTTTAAGTATCCACGATTTTGAACCGATAACCGGTCGCGTACACCAGCCACCGCCGGTGCACCAGACATTTGATGCGCACAACTTCGTAATCTGCTCTTTCGTGCCGCGTTTGTTCGATTATCACCCGCTTTCTATTCCTGCGCCATATAACCACAGCAATATCGACAGCGATGAGGTGTTGTATTATGTAGATGGTGAATTTATGAGCCGTAAACATGTAGAAAGGGGTATGATCACCTTGCATCCCGGCGGTATACCACATGGCCCGCACCCGGGGGCAGTACAGAAAAGCATTGGCGTAAAAGAAACCAAAGAGCTGGCTGTAATGGTAGACACCTTCCATCCGTTAATGATGACCGATATTGCAAAAGATATCGAAGATGAAAACTATGTAATGAGCTGGGCGGAGTAAAACCCTTACAGGGTATAGATTTGAAGCAATAGGATATTATATTAAAACAACAATATAACTTGGAAAGGGAATACCTGAATTCGAATTACATAAGGGTCAAGAAAAGGCTCAAAAAACTGGTAATGGCACAATGGAGTTGAGCAGATTGTTCAATAGGCTACAATCTAAATTATTATCTCAAATCTAAAATTAATTTACAATGTCAACAGTAACAGGAAAAACATTCGCAGAAAAGATCGCCCAGGCCCAGGATTTCTTACCGATCAATGGTACGGATTATATCGAATTCTATGTAGGTAATGCCAAACAGGCGGCGCACTATTATAAAACAGCTTTCGGTTTCCAGTCCCTGGCTTATGCGGGCCCTGAAACCGGTGTAAGGGACAGGTCTTCTTATGTGTTGCAACAGGGCAAGATCCGCCTAGTATTGACCACGGCTTTAAATTCTGATCACCCCGTAGCCGAGCATGTGAAAAAACACGGCGATGGCGTAAAGGTGCTGGCGCTTTGGGTCAATGATGCTTACAGTGCATTTGAAGAAACTACAAAACGTGGCGGGAAGCCTTACCTGGAACCAGTTACTTTAACCGACGAATTTGGCGAACTCAAAATGTCCGGTATCTATACTTACGGTGAAACCGTGCATATGTTTATTGAGCGTAAAAATTATAACGGCCCGTTTATGCCGGGTTATGAAAAATGGGAGAGCAATTACAACCCATCTGACGCCGGTTTGCTGTACATCGACCATTGCGTGGGTAATGTAGGCTGGAACAGGATGCTGCCAACCGTAAAGTGGTACGAAGATGTAATGGGTTTTGTAAACATCCTTTCGTTCGACGATAAACAAATCAATACCGAATATTCAGCCCTTATGAGTAAGGTAATGAGCAATGGTAACGGTTTCTCTAAATTTCCGATCAACGAACCGGCAGAAGGCAAGAAAAAATCACAGATCGAAGAATACCTCGACTTTTACGAAGGCGAAGGCGTACAGCATATTGCAGTGGCAACCAAAGACATTGTAGCAACAGTAAGGGAGCTGAAAGCCCGTGGTGTAGAGTTCTTGAGCGCTCCACCCGAAGCTTATTATGAAATGATGCCTGAGCGCGTAGGTGAAATTGAAGAAGAACTTGCCCCGCTGAAAGAACTGGGTATCCTGGTGGACAGCGACGAAGAAGGTTACTTACTGCAGATTTTTACCAAACCTGTAGAAGACCGCCCTACCCTGTTCTTCGAAATCATTCAACGCAGGGGCGCGCAAAGTTTTGGCGCCGGTAACTTTAAAGCACTGTTTGAATCACTGGAAAGGGAACAGGCCAAACGGGGTAACCTGTAATTAAAATAGTATCCGTAAATTATAAAGCCCGCAGCGTTTGCTGCGGGCTTATATCTTGTATAACCTGGAGGTAAACTTATTCAATAGTTTCCATAAATTCGATACCGTTCTTTTTCAACTCTTTTAACACTGGTACATATACTTCCTGCATTACGGGAATCTGTACACCACTTATGTTTTTGATATTGATCTCGTCGAGCAGGATTTTTTTTGCGAGGATGGCCATAGGCAGGCCTACTGTTTTTGCCATGGCGCTGTGCTGACGGCTTTCGCCGGTTACCACCATAGTGCTGGCCAGCTTAACCAGTACGCCTTTCCTTTCGTATTCGATCTGGTGCTGCATGACCACCATATCTTTATCAAGGGCTTTCATTTTCCATTTTTCTTCCAACAGGGATTGCAGGATATCGGCAGAATTTAATTTGCCGGTACCATTGATCCTCCTGTTTTCGAAAATGCCCAACCAGTCTAGTTGTTTCATTTCTTTTTCATCGATGCTGAAGGCTTTCATGAAGTTGGCCCTCAATTCCCCATCGTTGGCTTTCCCGATCTTTTGAGCGATCCAGTCGTTATAGGAAATGTTATTGACTTCAAACTCATCGGTTTCGTTGGTAAGGCCTGCTTTGATCACAAAATCCCAGGCTTTCATAAATGCAGGGTAACGCAGGGTTGCCCTCATAAATGTTTTTACATCCGGTAAGCTGTAGAGTTCCAGGTATTTGAGGGAGTCGCGGTTGGGATAATAACTCAGCGCACCGACATCGGCTACCTTAATTTTTTTACTGCCGGCAAAAAGCTGCTCATAACCGGCTTCCTGTTGTTTGCCGTTTTCCAGCCATACAGCGCCTTGTTTTCCTGCAAGGACAATATTCCTTGGGTTCCAGCTGATCTTGTAATGCCAGGGGTTATTATCACTCTCTGGTGCGATAAGACCACCACAGTAACTCTTAAAGCTCTGCAGGGAACCGGCAATACGTTGTACGCCGTGAATAATGGCATTGGCAGACATGTGGTCGATACCGGGATCAAGTCCCATTTCACACATCAGCAGGATACCGGCTTTTTTTGCTTCTTCATCGAGTCCTTTCAGTTCGTCGGAAACATAGGAAGAAGTGATCAGGTTTTTTTTGAATTTCAGGCAATCTTTTGCCAAGAGGAAGTGGAGGTCGGGCGGCATCAGGGATAATACGATATCCGCATTTTTGACAAGGTTTTGTCTGGCGCTTTCATCATGGATGTCGATGACTGCCGCGGTGCCTTTGGGATGGCCATTGAGCTTTTCTGCAATCATTTCTGCATTGGCATCCATAATTACAACTTTCCATTTCTGCTTCGCATTGGTTAGCATGTAATCAATCAGGTAAGCAGAAGATTTTCCTGCTCCGGCAATAAGTACTGTTTGCATAAAACGTTATTCGGTTTAAATGGTTATTGTGCGAAGACAAAGATAGTGATTATAACAACTCTGAAAGAATATGAAATTATTCATATACTAACTCGAATTATGGTTAAAATTTAAACTTAGTATTTAATCATCATTTCTATTTTGAAGTGATTTAAGAGTATTTTTGCCCCATGGCAATATGGAAACAAAAAGGTCTGACTATAGCAGATCTTAATGGTATGAATAAGCATACTTTGGGGGAAACTTTAGCGATGTGTTTTACCGAGATCGGTGATGACTACCTGAAATTGGAAATGCCTGTAAACGAGCATACACACCAGCCTTACGGCCTTTTGCATGGTGGGGCTTCGGCTGCTTTGGCCGAAACTGCAGGCAGTGTAGCCAGCTGGATGTGCATTGATATAGAAAAACAGATTTGTGTAGGAATGGAAATTAATTGCAACCATATCCGGGGAACCAGGAGCGGAATGGTGACCGCTACTGCCAGTCCTTTACATCTTGGTGCTACTTCGCATGTATGGGATATCCGCATAAAAGATGAAGCCGGAAAACTGATTTGCGTAAGCCGGCTCACCGTGGCTGTGCTGAAAAAACAGTTCTGATACCAGATGTACATTCATGCTATTTGATTTTTTTTCTTTTCATTAAAGAATTTATGTTTTTCTTTACGACAAGATTATTAATTACCCAGAATTGATTCAGTCTACTTCAAATACCAGTTTACCTTTAATACCGAAATTGCCGGTTTCCGTTTGTATAGTTACCAATGCTATTAATTCGGTTCTTGAACAGATCATCCATGCCACACTGCCGGTATGTACGGAAGTGCTGATCGGCTATGACGGTTCTTATGATAAAATCCCTGAAGACTTTACCGGTTATAAAAAGGCACACATCAAACCGATAACCTGGGAAGGCTACAGCATGACTAAAAATAAACTGGCCGATGCAGCGGAAATGGATTGGATATTATCGCTCGATGGCGATGAAGTTCCGGATGAAAGGTTATTGAAGGAATTTTCAAGGATCGGGGAAAAGCTCTCCAGTGATACGATTTATGCCTTTAAGCGGTGTTCTATTATAGGGAATAAGAAGATACGGTTTGGCGCATGGGGCAGCGATAAAGTGCAGCGCTTATACAACAGGAAATTTACCCATTGGAAAAATGACCTGGTACACGAAAGCCTGGAAAAAGGGGGCAATACCAAAGTAGTTTTACTAAAAGGCTGCCTCTATCATTATACTGCCGACAATTACGAATCCTTCCTCGAAAAGAACAAAAAATACGCGGGGCTTTCGGCCGAAAAATATTTTGCGCAGAACAAAAAGACTAAAGCCGGTAAGCGCTGGCTCTCCCCTGTCTTCACTTTTGTCAAAGAGTATATTTTTCAATTAGGATTTCTGGATGGTAAAGCCGGGCTGCAGGTTGCCTGGGGCAATGCGCTGTACACGTACTGGAAATACCGTTTCCTGCAACAGAAATATTAAGGCTGTGCAGCGAATGCTGTTTCCACTTGCTGCAATTCCTTTTCAACGCCCATAAGTTTGCACAACCTTTTAACGACTCTTTCTACGAGGGCGTCAGGGCAACTGGCGCCTGAAGTAATCAGTACCCGGAGCGGCCGGTGTACAGGCAGGTAACTATCAGTTTCTTTTTCCTGGTGGCTGAGCAGGTCAAAGCTCCTGATCTGCGTTCCGGAAATGAGGCAATCTTCGTGGTTGATAAAATAAGTGGGCAAATGTTCTTCGCACAAGTCAACAAGATGCGAAGTATTACTGCTGTTATAGCCACCGATTACCAGGGCGATATCTGCCTGTTCCCGGAGCATAGCGCTTACTGCCGACTGGTTATCGTTGGTGGCATAACATAAAGTATCCCGGGTATCTGCAAAGCGTTCTTTTACTGTTTGGTCGTTTAGGTTAAAATGCCCTGCCATCACCTGTTTCAGGTAATCTGCAATGCCCTGGGTATCGCTGGCCAGCATGGTAGTCTGATTAACCACACCAATGCGTTGCAGGTCCTTTTCCACCACAAATCCTTCGGAGTACTGGCCTTTAAATTCTTCGTAGAAGCTTGCCGCCTTTTCCTGGCCGGTAATGTACATGGCAAGGCGTTCCGCTTCTTTCATGTCTTTTACGATAACGGTATGGGTATGCGCTTCGCTATGCGAAAATGTGGCGCGGGTTTCTTCATGCTTTGGCTTGCCATGTACGATAATGGTATAGCCGTCTTTGCCGATCTTTTCGCTCCTGTTCCATACTTTTTCTACAAAAGGGCAGGTTGTATTGTAGTGGGTAGGTTCAATTCTTTTCTCCTGTAAAATGCGCTCTATTTCGAGTGTTGTCCCGAATGCGGGAATGATCACGATATCCTCTTCCGTTAACTCATCCCAACTGATCAGGTGGTTGCCATAGGTATCCATAATGAACCTTACCCCTTCAGTTTCCAGGTCGGCATTGACCTGGGGGTTATGGATCATTTCACTGAGCAGGAAAATTCTTTTATCGGGGTTTTCATTTACAGCACGGAAGGCAATCTCAATTGCATTTTCCACCCCGTAACAAAACCCGAAGTGGCGTGCGAGGATAATCTCCAGGCTGCCTATCGATAATATAGTCGGGCTAAAATCTTTTTTCAGCTTGTCTGCCGCACGTCTTTTGTTCTTAATGGCAGTTACTAGGGGGCTGCGATAATGAACAGGAACATCAAAAGTCTTCATAGCTAAATGTGTAAATAATCAGTGTACCGTAAAATGTCTATTTCTTTATTGCCTGTTTAGTTGACCAGGAGCAGGTTGACGCTCCTCTGTAAAATATTAAAGGCAATCTCTGCCATCAGGTTTTCTTTATCCAGGGTCGGATTCACTTCCGTGATTTCAAAGCAACAGATCTTATGGTTTTGCATAAAAGAAGCTACCAGGTCTTCCGCTTCGCGTTCGCGCAGGCCATTGCTTACTGGTGTACCGGTACCGCGGGAGATAGAGCTGTCCATACTGTCCACATCAAAGGATACATAAATATCTTCGCAGTTGCTCAGGTGCAGCAGGGTTTGCCGCACTACATTTTCCACGCCTTTTTTACGGACTTCCTGTACAGGGATCACTTTGATATTGTGTTTGCGCAGGATGGCTTCTTCTTCTTTTTCATAATCACGCAAGGCAATAAATACCAGGTCTTGCGGCAATACTTTAGGACATATCTTACCTATATTTTTCAGTTTGTTCCACCAGTCAATTGTAGTGGCATCCAGTTTATGGGTTTTATTTCCCTCGTTATCTTCGGCCAGGGATGCGGCAAGTGGCATACCGTGCATATTGCCCGACGGTGTGGTGTAGGGGGAATGCATATCGGCATGGGCATCAATCCAGATCACACCCAGGCGGCCTTTGGGCTTGGCCATTTTAATACCGGCAATAGTACCGCCACCAGTGCTGTGGTCGCCCGCAAGTACAATAGGGAACAGTCCTGATTTCAGGGTTTCATTAACGGCCTGGGCTACCCTTTCATACATGGTGTAAACCCCTTTTATACGTTTGGCATATGGCGATTCTACAGGCTCGTACAGCAAACGGTTTTCGTCGGGGATAATTTCGGTAGGGATATTTACAAACAGGCTGCTCATAAAATCAAGGGCAGCTACTTTGATGGCATCTACACCCAGGCTTGCGCCCCTGGTGCCGGCACCGATTTCGGAACGTACTTCTATAATTTTTATGTTACGCATAAGTGTCAAAATTACAAAAAACGGTACAGCTTTCCGAATAACTGTACCGTTTTGCTTAAATAATAATACCGGCTTAATCCTTTTAGGTACAGCCAGTAAAGAACCTGGCGGGGCTTATTGTCCGGCTGATTGTTCTTCTATCCATTTTTTCAATTCGTCGGCAGTTATTTCACGGCCCAGCACTTCTTTCTTATGCGTTTTGTTATTGATCAGGATGGTGGCCGGCAGTGCGCCTTCCCACTCCGGTGCTATTTTTGGAATATAGTCGTTGGGGTTGCTTTCACTGAACCAGGCTACTTCCGGATGCAGCTTTTTCTTTTTTACCCAGGATTCCAGGCGGTCGGGATACTGCTCCTTAAAGTCGAAGCTCATCAGCAAAACCTTAACGGGCCTGCCCTTATAAAGATCATGGATAATATCGAATGCCGGCAGTTCCTTAACACAAGGGATGCACCAGGTAGCCCAGAAGTTGACAATATATAAAGTATCGGGGTTGGAAACGCGCTCCAGGAAAGATGCGGAGTTATATGCCGCAATTTTTTTCTGCGCAAAGGCCTCATGGCCGAAAACAGAAAATATAAACAATAACAGGATAAGGCTCTTTTTCATGCTGCAAAGATAATCCTGCGATTGTCAAGGTTATCATAATTGCACAGCAACGATGTTTGCAGTTTGTTATTGTCCTTGCATATCCTGGATAAGCAAAAGAACCGGGAAAGAAAAGGGCCTTTGCTACAGCACGAAAGCAGCGCCCGGCCGGGCGCTGCTTTCTTATAAGGTAATGGTAAGGGGTGGAGCCTTAAACTTTAAACCTCCAGCCGTGATTATCTGCTACATGACCGTAACGGATCTCATCCAGTTGCTTCTTAATTTTCGGTGCTATCTGCCAGGTGCTTGCATCAGGCAGGTGCAGGGTTTCTTCTTTATAAGTAAGGTCGGCAATGAAAGACATGGAAGCAGCAGTACCGCTACCGAATGCTTCCTGCAGACGACCCTCTTTCTGCGCAGTGATCAGTTCGTCAATGCTTACCGGGCGCTCCTCAACAGGGATTCCGTTTTCTTTCAGCAAGGTAATGATACTGTCGCGGGTTACACCGGCCAGGATCGTTCCGCTGTTCAGGTCAGGGGTCAGTGCAACGCCATCAACGATAAAGAATACGTTCATGGTACCGATTTCCTGTACATATTTATTTTCCACGGCATCGGTCCAGAGGTTCTGATCATAGCCCAGTTTTTTTACTTCAGTTGCTGGAAGCATGCTGGCGCCATAGTTACCTGCCGCTTTGGTAAAGCCGATACCGCCTTTGGCTGCACGCACATATTTGTCCTGTACATAAATACGTACCGGCTTGTTGTAATAAGCGCCTGCAGGGCTTGTAATGATGGCAAAACGGTAAGTTTCGGAAGAGCGTACACCGATAAATTCGTCCATGGCGATCATGAAAGGACGGATGTATAAAGAAGTTTCTGCTTCGTTCGGCACCCAGGCGCTATCCAGTTCGATTAACTGGCGCAGGCCTTCCATAAATATTTCTTCGGGCAGTTCGGGCATACCCATACGGTAAGCGGAAACATTAAGGCGCTTCCAGTTGTCGACCGGCCTGAAGATAGCAATTGTTCCATCAGGTTGGCGGTAAGCTTTAACACCTTCGAAGATGGCCTGACCGTAATGCATGAAAGAAGTAGCCGGGCTTAAACTGAAATTACCAAAGGGAACGATTTCAGGCGTTTGCCACTCCCCGTCTTTGTAATCACATACCAACATGTGATCCGCATATTCTTTACCGAATACTAATTTGTCTTTTTCCAGTGGATGAATTCTGCTGTTTTCCGTTTTACGGATTTTAACATTAAGCGTACTTACACTCATAGAATTAATTGATTTACATTGATTATTAAATTTCCAAGCTTCACAAAACCTGCTTTATTATCTTTGCGCTGCAAAGGAACGAAATATTTTTGGCCTTTCGTATCTGATAAGATAATTTACGCTAATATGACTATGTTAAAAAGCTTAAATAAGTCATTTTTTGATATTCTTTTTTCTGAAAAAAAGATAATTATATCAAAAAATGGTGATCAAAAAAATATTAGTGAGCAATTACTAACTGTATCCACCCTGGTTTTTATTCCGGCATATAACAACCAGGAAGAAGAAGAAGTTCAATTGCATAAAATACTTAAGGCCTGCACTTTGCAGCCCGGTGATTATGCAATTATTACAGGTGAAAATTCCTGGTTGGATTTCCGGGAAATAGAACAGGTGAAAAACGTGCTACTCTTTGGTATCCAGGAAGATGACCTGGGTATTATGGTGAAAATGCCCATGAATACCTTGGTTTCTTTCGATAACCGTTCCTGGGTCAAGACTTATGTTATAACTGACCTGATGCAAAACCAGCATGCCAAAAATGAATTGTGGCAGCAAGCCTTAAAACCTCATTTTACCTAACCTTATTTTATACTACATGAAACTGATTTTTGCATCCAACAATAAAGGCAAGATGACAGAAATACAGTCGCTGGTTAAAAAGGACATCAGTATCCTTACCTTACAGGAAGCGGGTGTATGGGAAGAATTGCCGGAACCTTATAACACTTTTGATCAGAATGCCTGGTCAAAAGCAGATTATGTACACCGTAAAACCAACCTGGACTGCTTTGCAGAAGACAGCGGGCTTGTAGTGCCTGCGCTGGACGGGGCGCCAGGGGTGTACAGCGCCAGGTATGCAGGCGAACCCACAAATGATGAAGCCAATAATAAAAAACTACTTGAAACCCTTACCGGTGTAGAAGACCGGTACGCTTACTACCAGTCTGTGATATGCCTAATGCTTAAAGGAGAGGCCCATTATTTTGAAGGTAAATGTGAGGGTACGGTTATTACCGTACCAAGGGGCGGGGGCGGTTTCGGTTACGATCCGATGTTTGTACCCAAGGGTCAGTACCTGACATTTGCCGAGATCCCCCTGGCGGAAAAAAATAAGATCAGTCATCGCGGTGCAGCTATGAAATTGCTTACTACTTTTCTCAACGACCTTAACGTATAAAACATAAAAAGCCTTTACCGGACTGGGTAAAGGCTTTTAATTTACGTTGTTCGTTTATTTCCCTGCAGAAAGCAGGTTCATCATCAGTTTAATCGCGCCTGTATTACCGGCGGGTAATTGCCGGAAGAAAGCAAGGGAAGTATAGATAAACTGTCCTTTGCCGTACTGAGCCTGAAGAATAGCGCCTTCCAGGTCTTTTTCACCGGTATCGTGCATGGCCAGCATGGTTTTGTATTGCTTATCCCAATCCGAAGGATAATATACACCGCGCTCCTGCACCCAGTTATCAAAGTCTTTTTCTGTTATTTTATTGGGAAACTGTAATAACCTGGCATTGGGATCAGTAAAGGTTACTTTGGCATCTTCTTCCGTTACCCTGTCCCTTGATATTTTAAAAGGATAAGGCCCGAATTTTCCAGTCATCAGGTTCTGGTTGGTATTATACTGTACAATTAAAGTTCCGCCCTGCTGTACATACTGCATCAGAGCAGGCATCCAGGAACCGATCTGGCTTTGGGTATTATAAGCCCTGATACCGATTACGATTGCATCGAAATTGTTGAGGTAATGCTGGTTATTGACCGAGTTGGCTGGTATGCGTTCCACGTTCAGCCCACTGAGGTTAAGAACAGCATCAACATAATCGCCCGCACCTTCAATATACCCTACTTTTTTAACCGCTGCCTGCCAGTCTTTGCGTACTACTTTTATGCGGGCATCGGTAAAATATTGCAGTTCGGGTATATGGTTATAGCGTATCATATGACGGCCACGGTTATAGCTTGCCCCATCTGCCAGTACATTAAAGGAGATATAACTGCTATCGCCAGCAGCTTGCAGTTCAGCAGTAGGTACGGTTACGGGGATTAAGGTATCTGTACCCGCTTTAAGCGCGCCCAGTTTTAAATTAGTTAAGGCTTTATCTTTATAATTGACCTGCAGCTCTGCATTGCCTATATCTTTAAAGGTTTTTATTTTCAATAAAGCCTGCTGTGGTTGGCCGCTTTCAAATACGAAAAGGGCATGATAAGGTTCGATGGAAACGGCGGGTACTATATGCACTCTTTCCACTACATCGCCCCTTACGGGGTCAAGCACTTTGTATGATACCGGCACTTTAAAGCTAAAGTGCTGGCCGCCTATTTTTACAGTTACCATCGTGTACACATTATTGTCTGCTTCGGGTGCGCCTGCATAAGCTGCATCGTACTGGTATGCCCCGGTCTGTGCGCTTTGGCGCAGCCAGTAAGGTTCCGTAAGCGCTTCATTGCTGTTGATCTTTACCGGTACAGGTATTTTGTACAGCGAGTCGTAAACCATGTTGAAGGCCGGGTTATTGCTATTTGTCTGCTGGAAAGCAATATTTTCCACGCTTACCGGGGTATGGCTCCTGCTGATGAGGTTAAGGTTAAGGGGAATGACGCTGCCTGGGGTTGCATCTGCATTATCGGTAAGGGCTTCGGCCATAATCCCTGCAGCGGAAATAATGATCTCATCAATCTCTTTCAGTTTTTGCGTTTTCCAGAAGGGATCTTTCACCGTTTCAATTTGTTTGCGGATATCCAGTAATGCAGGGATATTTTTCGAAGGGTCTACAAAGGCAAAATTGCCGATCAGCTTTTGTATGGCAGTACCTATTTCCTTGCGGTCTACCCTGCCCCAACTGATATCGATATCATCATACAGCGAAGTTTTTACCGGCCGCCCTCCGATCAGTTTAAAGTATTCGTTAGTAATACCTACGCTTTGCGGTGTACCTGCGCCCTGGCTTTTATGTACACTGCGGCTGCGGCCGGCCATTTCACCATAGCCTTCGCCAAGTAAGGCTTCGTATTGGTTGATGGGCAATTTAAACTGGTCCTCGCTGGTGGTATTCCGGTCGCCGAAGCGGAAAGCGTTAAACAATAAACGGGTGGGTTGCCAGAGGTTAGCCGGCGCTTTACCGGAAGCTTTCTGCTGTTCGGTCTGTTTGAAAACCTCTCCGGCTATAATTGCGGAAACAGTATGCTGTCCGTGCCCGCCTTCGCCTGTAGTTGGAAAACGGCAGATGACCACATCGGGTTTGTATTGCTGAAAGGCCGCCGATACATCACGGATCAATTGCTCCCGGCTCCAGAATTTAAAGGTTTCTTCGGGCGATTTGGTATAACCGAAGTCGATTACGTGGGTAAACAATTGTTCTGCGCCGTCTATTTTACGGGCTTCCATTAGTTCGTGAGTCCTGATGAGGCCCAGTGTACTGCCCTGTTCATTGCCTAGTATATTCTGGCCGCCATCGCCACGGGTAAGGGAAAGGTAAATAGTACGGATATGGTCATGGTGCACGAGGTAAGAGATGAGGCGGGTATTTTCATCGTCGGGATGCGCTGCCATATACATTACGGTGCCCAGCACATTCAATTGCTGCAGCTTATCGTACATTTCCGTTGAGGATAAAGGCCGGAACTGCTGTGCATTCAATACTGATCCTGATACACCGAAGAGTAAAAAGGCGAATAATATTCTTTTCATTATTGTGTTTGCTGTGTTTGAATTTAAAAACCTCGCAGTTTAATTAAAAACTACGAGGCTAAATGAATTTTACACAACGAATGTACAACGAAAATCTATCGCATGATATACAATTTTCCGTAACCGTTTTTAAAATATTTATCGACAGCGGCGTTCTTTCTTTGTTCAACCCCTTCACCCTTTATGGAGGTAATGACACGGTAAAGGTATACGCCGTTACCCAGGGTTTGGCCGTATTCGTCTTTACCATCCCAGCGATAATCGGTTATATTGCGACCGATATGCAGGTTGCCAAGTTCGTATTTCTTGATCTCCCTTACTACTTTACCGGTAATGGTAAGGATCTGGATTTTGAACTGTGACGGCACTTCGGAACCCGTCATCGTAAATATGAATTGGGTTGCCGTAGAGAATGGGTTCGGATAGTTGAGCACATTAGTAATAGAAGGTTTGTTTTCCACCATAAAGTTGATCTCATACAGGGGCGCACTACCGGCAATATTGCCTGATTTGTCTTTACCGCTTACCATCAGTTTATAGATACCATCTTCCAGCAGTTCCGGTTTATATTCTATCCTGGCTTCATTTTTGGAGCCGGAACCGGAAGCTGCCGCCGGATAGAATTTACAGATTGTACCATCAATCGGAACATTTACCGGTGAAGTGTTGCCCGGACTTACCAACTGTACGCGCATCAGTGCCGTATCGTTCAGGGGCATATATTTATTTTCATCGCGCATCAATACTTTGATCAGCGGCTTGGCCGATACAATATCTTTATCCAGGATATGCACACCATCGAAAGTTACGTCCAGCACGGGGTTTTTCTGGTCCGAAGTCATCTGCAGCTTAAGGTACCCCAGGTTGTTGGGATGGTATGCTTCCGGCTGGGCATTATCCGGGTTAGCTTCTATAAAGAGGAAGTTTTTACCGGAATACGCCAGGGGATCAAATTCAAAATCGGCAATCAGGGTATCATTACCAATAAGTTTTTTATAGCGCCTATCTCCCAATACATGGGTATTGTTGTTGGCATCTATAAGTTTATAGCGTACCAGCATACTGTCCATGGGTATGGGGGTAAGGTTCTCTATTGCTACTTTAAGTTTGGCCTGCTGACCGGCATTTAAAGAATCGGCATATTCGAAATGGGCATTTGCATTAAGCGCAGCTTCGGGCACCGGGGAATACAGCACCCTCCAGTAATCCAGGTAAGGACTGGTCCGGATTACATTATCCACACTGTACCAGTTCAGTTTGAGGCGCGGATATTGTGTTGCCGATATATAAGATAGTGAGGTATCCCTTGAAAACCCGGAGTACAACAGGGTTTCCGTATTAAATTGATTCAGACCATACACCTGAACATAAGGCGAATCGTAAGCAGGTGCATTGTCTGTAGCCGACGTACGCCATTTCAGGCTTTTCCATTCCAATGCAGGGCCTACAATTGTGCTTTTCATCAGGCCGGTATCCGGGTAGCTTAGGAAAGTGGTTTCCAGCATGATTTTGCTTACTTCATCAGGGCTTACTACCTGGTATACCGGGTAGCTGTTATCGCCTTTTTTTCTAAAAAATATAAATACTTTTTTTACATCCCGGAAAGAGTCGACCTGGTTAAATCCAAGGTTTTTTATGGAGTGGTACAGGGAATTGCCAGGGCCATTAACCAGCTCATCAGCCTCCCATTGCGCTGCAGTCTGGGCATTCCAGGAGCCATAACCATAGATCAGGTTTTTAATCATAATATAATTCCCGTCAGGTACCATAGCGATGAGGTCCCTGGCTTTGTTCCGGGATTCAATAGTACTGGTAGAAAATTCGTATTGATAACGCTTGAGATCAGGATTGCCACTACAACTTTCCTTGGAGCCGTAAAGCCCTTCTTTGGTATTTTTCCAGGGCTGCCCGGAAACAGAATCTATAACGAGGATTTGCACGGAACCTTCGAAGGCGCAACCCCATTTATCTAGCGGAAGGTCGTTGAGCGTATTCCTTACATTGTCATAGTCATTTACATCAGGATAAATGACCTTATCCTCTATTTTCAGTGTATTCACAAGCGGGTTAAACCTGAACTTCCGGGTAGCTTCCAGCAGTTTCATACTGGTTAGTTCATCTTTCCGATACTGGAAATAATGCGATTGGTTCCAGCCGTCAGAGCCATTGGCCAGGTATATAAAGGAACTTGATGCCCAGCTATAATTACCATTGATCAGCGTATCCGGCGCAGCCCTCCAGTAATAAACTGTACTGTCCTTATAGGTGAGGTTGGGCTTCCACTTTACTACCCCACCGATGCTGGTAATTTGTGTAGTTTGTTTCAGGCTGCTGTTAAAGTTTTCGGTCGTATCGATTTCCAGCTTGTATTGCATACTCTTTGCAAAAGCATTGAGCGTAGATGCTTTCAAGACAATATTCTGGTCATGTACAATGGCAAATTCCCGTGGGTATACAGGTACCAGGTTTTCCGAATAGATAAAGAGTTGTAAGGTTCCTGTATTGTTTTGTTCGGATATCTCGTCAAATTGTCCGTTGGCATCAATCTTTACCGTATAATTGTTCAGCCCGATATCCAGGTTGGGGTTAATCGGAACCCTGAAATATAAGGTATCGGAATTATACAGGTTCCGGACCCACACAGAATCCGTGTAAACAACGGTATTGCTGCCTTGACGGGAATGCTCTAAGCGCACCAGTACCGTATCGCTTTCTGCTTTACCCAGGTTGTACACTATAGCTTTTAAAGTAAAGGAATCCAGTTCGGTCGTTACATTAACAGGATTGGTGGAGAGGCCGTTATCTTCTACTGCATAGTCCTTTTTCGCAGGGTTGAATGCTACAATTGCCGGATCGCCCTGGAAAACGAGACATTGAGTATGGATATCTACAATCGGGGCAGAAAAAGTATTCTGTATGAATTCAATGTTTTTACGGTATTGTTCTCCCAGTGTTTTCCCATAATCACGGAAAGAAATGCTCCTGGTCAGGTTTTGCATATAAAGGGGCAGTACAGAGGTCCAGCCTGTATTATCTCCGGCAATCATTACAATGGAACCGCCTTTCTCAGAAAACAGGTACCTTTCGCTAATTGTTTTGTTGGGAGATAAAGTAAAGATGTGCCCTACATTACAGCCATAAGCAAAGAATGTCATGAACTTGGGTGAAGAATTATAATTGTCGGGTGTGTTCAGGTTAAAGTCAAAACCGTCAGAAGAAGCATGGCCGTAAAAGGTAAGGTTGCCCACACCTCTGTTTACCAGCGAATCTACGATATTACTGTTTTCCTGATCTACCGGATCGGTAGTTGATTTCGCAATGGTGATTACAGTTCCGCCGACCAAAGTATCTTCATAAATATTTTTGCAGCTATTCAGGGAATTTAGCAATTCCGCCTGGAGGCTCAAAGTGGACGAACCGGCAATATTCAGCCCTTTCTTTTTCCAGAGTTCGGAAGCCACTGTAGGAACCGGTGCAGGCCGCATAGCAGCTTCATATAATTTTACTTTCGACAGGTAACCGCCTATTTCGGCATTGCTCCAAGCCGAGAACCTGCCTGTAGCCAGTATAGGTTTATTATCATTATTAAAGCTGGAAAATAAGTTATCGGAACCCGGGTCGCCCCATGTAGGAACTGGGGAAAAAGAGTACTGACCTGCTGTTTGCAGGTAAGTACTATAAGTATTGTACACTATCCCCTTGCCTACAATGAACAGGTAGGCCGGTTTTGTAGCCCAGCTATCATTGGCGTATTTAATAAACTTCCGGATACTCATCGGGTGATATTCGAAACCATAACCAAACTGATCGTACAGTTCGGTCACATCTACTATAACGGGAGTGTAACCACCGCCGTTTGTACTGCTCCTGTATGTTTTATAATCATTCAGATAATTGGGGGAGGCATTAATATAGTTTTTGTGACTGAGTATAATATAATTTCCCTGGTTGGCAGCATTGGTATAGTCCCTGAAAATAACAGGTTTGAATTCGGTTACTGGTGTGAGGGATGCCATGTTGGACAGGATCACATCCCTGTCGGTAAAGGAATTGTCCAGGAAAAATTTAACCGTACTCCCATCCAGGGTACCATTATATACTTTTCCATTACTACGGTCAACAAGCCTTGGCGCCTGGCTTCCGCTATTGAATCCTGTTATCTCCAGGTAGCGGTCAGAAGCCGGAACCTGGAATGCTGCAATGCTGTTTAGGTTGTCGCCAAAATTGTAGGTATGCGGGTAACGCACCGAAAGGTCCATTACATAATTATTGGGAGACCCGTTGGCCACATCAGTAAAGGTAAATACCGTATTCGGGTCGCTGAGCAGGCCGGGTGCAATATTAACGCTTCGTTTTGCCATATTGAACCCATAAACAGTAGTATCAAAAATGGTAGTATTATTGGCCTTGACATTAAACTGGTGTTGGTTATAGGCAATAGTGTGCCCGGCCAACGAGAATGATACCGTAGCATTGGCCGCACCACTATAAAGCTGTGTAACGGGTACATTTAAGGTATGTGTTGGCATCAGGCCCAGGTAAGCCCAGCCTTCCCCCAGGTCAAAATCTGCGGAATAAAAATAATCGCTGCCGATATTGGTCTGCCCTTCATTGAAGGCGGACCGGATATTTTCGGTAGGCCGTGCAATAGTCCAGCAAAATGATGAAGCTGCGGGTGCAGGGCTGGGTATTGCTGTATTCACCAATTGCAGCCGCTGGTGTGTTGTATTGTCGTAGGTAAGAAAATAATAAGCGGTATCAGATATAAGGTTGAGGTCCTTATTGGGTTGGTAAGCAGGATCGGGATAAAGGTCACTGTCTATTTTACCATTTGCTTTTGCAGCATAAAATTCAATAAAGTCATTGCTGCCAAAAGTCCCGGTTGTAGAAGTATAAACAGGCACTTCCTGTCCTTCCCTGAAAACGGCAAACTGGTTACCGGTTACGGCAGACATACCTATGGCATCAAGCTGTGCCTTATTGATCCTGTAAATACCTTCACTGGCAACTTTAAACTTATAATAAGTATTGCTGAATTTGATCCATTCATTACCATAAGCCTGTGCATGGCTTTCTGTAATGGCCAGGCCATTCATAAATAAAGCAAGTGCTGCGGCCAACAACGATTTATATAATAGTTTTCTCATTTCTGTTTTCTAATTATTTTGCAATAACCTGTATCCAACGGATTCCAGGTTTATTTCTTTTCGGTGGGTTTCGTTTCAACAGGAGCACTTACAGGCTTGCTGTTTACAGCAGGCTGTTTGGTTTTGAAGATATCAAGACGTATAGATATTACATGCGACATCAAGGGGTTATCCTGCATTTGAAGACTGGTAAAGGCATAATCTACAGAAAAACTTTTCACTTTAAACCCTACGCCCACCGAGGGTTGAAATACGGTGTACTTCTTCGTATTGGTGGTGTCTGTATTGTCGAGCGCCCGGTAAAAATTACCGAGACCTGCTCTTACAAAAATGGCATTTTTATAACTCGCTTCTATACCCAGCCTCGGGTCTACACTGATTGGTTTAGAGGAGATTAATGTTGACCTTTTACCATCTGTAGTTACATCAAAACCAAGTTCGGCAAGTACTTGTACATCTTTTCCCGCTTTCATAAAATTGCGGGCAATACCGAAATTAAAACGGGGAAGCATTACTTCGTAAGATTTAATAGGTACTTCATTCTGTGTACCTTCAAATATTTTTTTCTCTTCGTCGGTAAGGTGGAAACTCCATGCTGTATAGCTGGTCGTAATGTCTTTTGCAGTCAAGCCGAACATCCAGCCTTTGTAATCCACCTGCAGGCCAAGGTCCAGGCCAAACCCCCAGGCATTGGCCATACTGCCCACATTGCGGTACAATATTTTACCGCTTGCACCTATCCTCGCGTGGATATCTTTATTCTTTTTAAACCAATTCAGTTTCTGGGCATACGATAACAGTACGGCATAGTCGCCAGCGGAAAAACCCTTAAGTTTGCTATCGTTAAAAGAACCATCGGGCTGCACATAATCAAGCGTATAGGGAATATTATCAGTAGCAAAACGGATTAACGTAACACCTAATGCCCGGTTTTTACTTTTTAAAGGAACGGCAACAGAGCCATAATCGTATTTGAAAATACCGGCAAAGTACTCGGCATGCATCAGGCCCGCCTGGAAATCAGGTTCCACCTTCATCAGCCCGGCAGGGTTCCAGTACCCGGAGTATACGTCGGAAGTTGAGGCCGCAGTTGCGCCTGCCATACTTAATCCACGGGCCCCTACGCCAATGTTCAGGTATTCATTGACATAAATCCGGCTTTGGGCACCGGCAATCAAGGAAGAACAGGAAAGTAAAAAAAGGAGTCCAATTTTTTTCATAAGGTAACATTAGGTAATATGCGCAAAGTTAACCAGATTGAATTAACTTAATGTTAACGTAATCTGAACTGTTCTTATTGTCTTACAACATGTTTAAATATTAAAAAAACACTTGTTGAAACAAGATACAACGAAGTTAGGTAAATCTTAACTTTTACTTCTGAATTATATCAAAAATCTTGCCATTTTGCAAATCCATGTTACTTTTGCAAACCGGCCGATATACCAGGTACAACGAACTATTTCATAGTTTCTATATTATAATTTATTAAAAACAGATTTTTAAAGTGGTAAAGAACTTCATTCCCGAATTACAGCAAAGAGGATTATTGCAGGATATTATTCCCGGCACAGAGGAACAACTCGCTAAGGAAATGACTTCGGGTTATGTAGGCTTTGACCCTACCGCAGATAGCCTGCACATCGGCAGTATGCTCCCTATTATTCTTTTAATGCATATGCAACGTGCAGGCCATAAGCCTTATGCACTTATTGGTGGCGCTACCGGCATGATCGGCGACCCTACGGGTAAATCTGCGGAACGCAACCTGCTGGACAATGATACTCTGCAGCATAATATAAAAGGTATCCGTAAACAATTACAAAAATTCCTGGATTTTGAAGGGTCTAAAGCCAACGCGGCAGAACTGGTCAATAATTTCGACTGGTTTAAGGACTTTTCCTTCCTCGATTTTATCCGGGATGTGGGCAAACATATCACTGTTAACTATATGTTAGCTAAGGATTCGGTACAGAAAAGACTGGAATATGGTCTTTCCTTTACGGAGTTCAGCTACCAATTGATCCAGGGCTATGATTTTTATTACCTGCATCAGCATAAAAATATAAAACTGCAATTCGGCGGCGCCGACCAGTGGGGCAATATTGTAACCGGTAATGAACTGATCCGCCGTAAAGGTGGTGGTGATGCTTTTGCCTTTACCTGTCCTTTGCTGAAAAAAGCAGATGGCGGTAAGTTCGGCAAAACGGAATCGGGCAATATCTGGCTCGACCGCGAAAAAACATCGCCTTACCAGTTTTACCAATACTGGCTTAATGTAGCCGATGAGGATGCTAAAAACCTGATCAAGATCTTTACCTTTATCCCGGTTGAAGAAATTAATGTCCTTATCCGGGAACATGAGGCAGCCCCCCACCTGCGTGCTTTGCAGAAAAGACTGGCTGAAGAAATAACCACGATGGTGCACAGTGCCGAAGACCTTGAGTTTGCCCGGCAGGCAAGTGAGTTGCTGTTTGGTAAAGCAACTACCGACATGCTAACGAAACTGGACGAAAAACAATTACTTGAAGTGATGGAAGGTGTGCCCCAGGTTGCTTTTCCCAAACAATCCCTGCAAGCAGGTGTTGATTTTATTCAATTTCTTGCCGATACTGGGGTATTTGCCTCTAAGGGCGAGGCTAAAAAAATGCTGCAATCCGGTGGACTAAGTGTCAACAAGGAAAGAGTGGAAGATGCAGGCTTCCTGTTAAATGAACAGCACTTGCTGAACGATAAATATACCCTTATCCAGAAAGGAAAAAGGCAGTATTACTTAGCTATCTTTGAATAAAATATCAGCTTTGAAAATTTTCACCGCCCGCCAGATCAGGGAATGCGATGCCTTCACTTTACAGGAAGAAGGCATTGCTTCTGCTGTGCTGATGGAACGTGCGGCCAATGCTTGTGCCAACTGGCTGCTTCAAAACTACGACAGCGGAACGCCGGTAATGGTAGTATGCGGAATGGGCAATAACGGCGGCGATGGTTTGGCGCTTACCCGCATCCTGCTGCAGAACGGCTTTTCAGCCCGGGCAGTTATCCTCAAACATACAGAGCAATTCTCTGCTGACGCTGCATATAACCTTACCCTGCTCCACCAGCTTGCCCCTGAAAATATCCGCATACTGGAACAGGGCCAGTTTGTAACAGAACTGCCCCGAGATATCCTGATCATTGATGCCTTATTTGGTACCGGTCTTAACCGTCCGCTGGAAGGATGGCCTGCCGAATTTGTCCGGGAGTTGAATGAATTGCCTAATACTATTGTGGCTGTTGATGTGCCCGGCGGTCTGCCGGCCGATAGTTTGCCGGATACCAATGCTGCCGTTATCCGTGCTGCACATACCCTCAGTTTCCAGTTTTACAAACGCAGTTTCCTGCACCGCGAAACAGCCCGCTTTACCGGCCGGGTCCATATCCTTGATATTGGCCTCAGCCCGCAATATATACAAAGTACCCATTCGCAATACAATATAACCAACGATGCCGCAGCCGCTCTTATGTACCGGCCCCGGGACCCTTTCGGGCATAAAGGCAGCTTCGGTAAAGTACAGTTAGTAGGCGGCAGCTATGGTAAAATTGGCGCTGTAGCGCTGAGTACAAGGGCTGCCCTTAAAAGTGGCGCCGGGCTTGTGTTTACGACAGCCCCGGCTTCCGGTTGTACCATCCTCCAGGTCCTTAATCCCGAAGCCTTGTTTATTGCCGCTGGGCAAGATAGTATAGAAGATATAACTGCAGAAGAAAAAGCCGTAGTAGGTATCGGGCCAGGCATGGGCCAAGCGCCGGAAACAGCCGAGGCTTTGCTGCGTTTTATCCGTACCTGTAACCACAGTCTTGTGCTGGATGCAGATGCCCTCAATATATTAGCTGCCCGCGGCAATGCTCTGCATCTTTTGCCTGCCAATACGATCATCACCCCCCACCCCAAAGAGTTTGAACGCCTGTTTGGCAAAGCGAAAGACAGCATGCTCCAGGTAGAACTTGCCCGCGCCAACGCCATGAAATATAATATCTGTATTGTATTGAAGGGCCATTATACAGCAGTAGTCCTGCCTTCGGGCGCTTGCTGGTACAATGTTACCGGCAATGCAGGTATGGCTACGGGGGGCAGCGGCGATGTGCTTACCGGCATTATTACGGCTTTGCTTGCACAGGGTTATACAGCCGGAGATGCTGCACAGTTGGGCGTTTTCCTGCATGGAAGGGCCGGCGACCTTGCTGCCGGGCAACTGGGACAGGAAGCATTAACAGCCGGCGACCTCACCGCCTGGCTTGGCGCTGCGTTCAGAAGCCTGAAGTCCTGATACACAGAAAATAGACCGTACCCTTTCCTTTTCCTCCCTTAACTTTACGGGATAACCCTTTACCAGATCATGATACGCTTATCCCTGCTCACAACATTTTTGTTGTGCAGTAATTCCTTTCGTACTGCCGCGCAGGTACAGGCATCCATTTATACCGGGACAGGTTATACCTATGCTTCGACCACGAAAACCTATAACAGTAACGAGTTTGCCCTTGGGCCGCATATTGCCTTACTACTTGATATCCCGGTAGCAAAGCATATAGGTATAGAGATGGGTATTTCCTATACCATAAAAGGATTTGTAAATAAGGATACATTATGGGATGATGATCTGGAAGGGTATTGGACCTACCGCATCGGCAACCAGTTAGGCTACCTGGGGTTCCCCCTGGTACTGACTTACCGGTTTGATATAGGCAGGCACCATGCTTTGTATGCTGGTGCCGGAATGATATATGGCTTTATGATACATGGTAAGACAAAAGGTGAGTGGCACATTTATCGCAGGGGGCGTTTCCTGGATGAAGGCGAGTTTACCCTCCCTGTCGAGCCCAGGCTAATGCCTTCAAATGATAATAACGGTTCACAGGTCTATATATTTGATACAGGATTTAAATTGCAATGCACCTATATATGGCGGGAAAGATTAGGTATCCGGCTATTTCATGAACAGAGCCTGTACAGCTATCACACACCAGGCGTTTCGCAATCGGAGACCCGGCTGCGCTATACCGGTATTGCATTAAGCTACAGCATTCCGCCGTTGTGGTAACGATCAGGATACGGCAGGGGCAGGCTTAACCCCAGCTTGCGCAGCATTCCCTTTTTTACTTTTCTTTTTCCTGCCCCACCAGATGAGCAAGCCGGTAACCGGCAGGCTGGCGCAAATCAGGCTGGAACAAAAGGCCAGTATTTTGCCCGGCAACCCGGCAATAGCGCCTACGTGGATGTCATAATTCATCCTGGTAATCTTGTCGGCAACCTTGGTATCTTTGAGCTTACCATAGGCATGTTTTACTTCAAGTTCCTTAAAAGTATACTGGTCAAAGTAGCGGTAATCGGCTTTCCAATAGGTTTTACTGTCGGGATTTAAGGCAATCTCGACCGATGATTTTTCATTTTCAGGAATATGGACTTCCATAAGACCGCTAAAGGCAAGTTGCTCCCTGCGTATATTAAGCCATACCTGGTCGATAGCCGGTATATTTGAGCGCCGTATCATAGAAGTAGTATCAGAAAGTGTTTCCTCAAAAGCAATGGCCTGTTTGCCACCCGATGCAGTCCAGTACACCGTTTTGGCAAACCATTCGAACCCCCATACCAAACCGGTAAAAGCGATAAAAATAATAACCCAGCTCATATAAAATCCCAGTACATTATGCAGGTCATAGTTGGTCCTGCGCCATTTGGCATTGAGTTTAACACGGAAGCGTTGCTTGCGTGCCGCTTTATTCCTGGGCCACCACAATACAATGCCGGTAATGATCAGCACTACAAATACCAGGGTTGCACTGGCTACAATGGGTTGCCCTGTTTTTGGCGGCAGCCATAAGTAAAAGTGCCCGTTGATAACGATCCTGAAAAAATCATGGTCCATATCCTTTATCTTTAAAACCTTGCCCGTATAAGGATCAAGAAAAAGAAGGTAATAATATTCCGGGTCGCCATTATAAAAACTGGCCACACTGGCTTTGCCTGGTTCGTAAGATACACTGTGCAGTTTTTTACCGGGCAATTGTTTTACTGCAATATCCTGCAGTACGGAGGGGGCCAGCACAGGCATTTGCCTGTTTGTTACAAAGCGGTAAGGTTGCGTGGCATTTTCAAGTTCTCTTTCAAAGGCAAGGATACAGCCGGTTATACCCAGGAAACAAACGATAATGCCAGAACCCAGGCCTAGCCACAGGTGCAACCAGCCCACCACCTTTTTGAACAGTGATTTCTTATTTTTCTTCCCGGTAAGCCGTCCTGTTTTCATACTGTGTTTCATAAAATGCTATAGCCGCCAGGTTTAAGCCCGACGGCCATAGCGTAGAAAAAAAATCATTAGAACCGGTAACCGATGCTGGCCCGGAAATTACGTGGAGGCTCAGCCTGGTAATAGTAAAAGCTGGCATAAGGAGCGCCGGAATACAGGTATTTATCCAACAGGTTAAACACATTTACAGCAACACTTAAACGATCGTTCTGCCAGGAAATGCCACCATCAAGACGGAAATAGTCGGGCAGGTTTTTCTGGTTCGTTGCATCCCAGCTCCAGGTGCTGCGGTCTTTCTGGTAAGAAAAGCCACCGGAGAAGCCAAGGCCTTTCAGTGCGCCTTCAGGTATACGGTAAGTCAGCCAGCCGTTGGCTACATGTTTGGCAAAACCCGGCACCGGTTTATCAATATTAATCGCTTCAATGTCCTTGGTAATTTTGGAATCCGTATAGGCATAATTCAGGATCAGGTTGAGGCCCCGGGTAATTTCGCCGCGCAGGTCAAATTCCACACCTTGCGTTTTGCTCTGGCCGATCTGCAGGGAATACAACATATTGGGATTATTGGCCGTATCCGGATCAGCGATCAACTGGTTGTTTTTCAGGATGCGGTATACCGACAAGGTGGTGCTCCATTGCCCGTCCAGCCAATCCCTTTTGAAGCCCAGTTCCAGGTTGTTGCCGGTAATAGGTTTTGGTTTTTGGCCGCTTCTCAGCAAACCGGATTGCGGTACGAAGGACTGGTCGAATAAAGCATACACAGTGGTGTTTTTATCAATAGAGCCACTCAGACCGATACGTGGGGAGAAGCGTTTGGCATCTACCGCCGTTCCGTAAGAAGATTCTTTTACATAAGTATATCTTCCGGCCAGGGTCAGCCTGAGCCTGTTTTCATAGAAGCCGATCTCATCCTGTACATAAATACCGGCAAAAGACTGGTTGATGATATTGCTGCCTGCACGCTGACGCAGGCTACGGGTCCTGTCGAACAGGGACAAGCCATTGGCTGGCGCACCATGTACGGGATTAAAAATATTAAAGGGATGCTCTTCGGTATCCAATGCATAGGACTGGCCCCAGTCGGCCATATATTCTTTGTCCCCCAGGTCAAGACCTGCAAGGATACGGTGATGTACCAGGCCTGTTTTTATATTACCATTAATAAATACTTGTCCGAATTTAGATTCGTTGGCAGCATCCCAAATGCCTACGGAACGGATCATATTACCGGTTGCATCAAGCGAATTGGGCCAGAGCGAAGAACCTTGCTGATTGTAATTAAAATAAGCAACCTGTGCCGTAAGTTTCCAGTCGCTGTTAATATTGTGGTTCAGGTAAAGGAAAAGGCTGTGGTCTTTAACTATAGTCGGGTCGATACTGGCTTCTGCAGTGGTGAAATTCCTGGGCAGGTCACCGTAACCATTTGGTGAGAATACATAAGAAGAGCCCACATCGGACATACGGGCATACTGGAAGTTGTACTCGGCTGTAAGACTGGTTTTATCATCAATTTTGTAAGTGATTACCGGGGCAATGCTGATCCTGTTGTTGTACTGGTAATCGCGGAAGGAGTTCTGGGTCTGTCCCATCAGGTTGAGCCGGTAAAGAACTTTGCCTTCCTTATCCAGTTTTCCGTCCAGGTCAACGGCGGCACGGTAAAAGTCATAACTGCCCAGGGTCAGCGTAGCTTCGCCTTTAGTAACACCCGTCGGTTTTTTGGTGACTACATTATAAATACCGCTGGGCTCACCATTGGACATCATAAAGCCGGCAGGCCCTTTTACAAATTCAATATGGTCTACCATGCTCATATCTTCGGTTAATGGTCCCCAGCTGGATAATACATTCATGCCGTTGCGGAAGGCCGAAGCCCTGGAGCCGCGCATATTTACACGTACATAATTATCCCAGTGCTCCAATTGGGTAGCGCCGCTGATATTGCGCAGCAGTCCCATACCCATACTGGTAATCTGCTGGTCGGCCAATACTTTGCCGGTAATGACCTGTATGTTTTGCGGTGTTTCCAGGATGGGTGTTTCGAGGCGTAAAGAGCTGGATACCTTATCTGCCTTATACCCCTGGCGGGCTGCACCGATTACAACTTCATTAAGCTCTGTATTATTGCCTTTCAGGCGTATGGCCGGGACATTCAGGGTCTGGTCTCCGCCTATTTCCACGGGCATTGATTTGGTTTTCGATCCTATCGAATGAACGGTCATCTTATACTTACCGGGATCACTTTCAATCTGGAAGTTTCCGTTTTCGTCTGTAAGGGTGGTAATATCCGTTTCCGCATTCTCCAGCGTAACGGTAATGCTGGCCGCAGGTGTGCCATCATTGTTTATGATTCTACCTTTGATTTTACCTGCCTGTCCGAATACAATTACGGAGGAGCACAGCAGGCCAAAGAGCATAAACATCTTTTTCATTATGGAATTGGTTTAAATTTTTAAGAAGTTCGGGGATTGACCGGAAATATTGCGGGACAATGATTATCCCCTTTTGGAACCCCGCTGCAAATGTAGATACGGGTACACGTTTACCTTTTCAAAATCCGGAAATTCTGTTTCAGAATCGGGAAAAGAAAGCACATTTTTACCTCATTTTTTGCTGATGCCAGCAAACTTTCTTAAACAATAGACTATTGTAATTTTTCCGTCATTTTAAAACGGGATTTTCACGATGCACACCGTTGGATAACTTTTAGCTTTGGTTTGCAACAAAAAATTAAATTTGCAGCATGAATTTCACCTTATTGGAAGTTACCGGCCCGCAACATATCCGTCAGTTTCTGGACCTGCCTTTAAAAATATATAAGGATGATCCTAATTGGATTCGCCCGTTGGAAAAAGATATTGAAGAGGTTTTCGATCAAGGGAAGAATAAATTTTTCAGGCAGGGAAAATGTAAGCGCTGGTTGCTGCTGGACGGGAACAAAGCAGTAATAGGGAGGATAGCGGCTTTTACCAATAAAAAATACAAACAAGCACAGCCCACAGGCGGGATCGGTTTTTTTGAGTGTATCCACGACCAGCAGGCGGCCAATTTTATGCTGGACCATTGCAGGGAATGGTTGCGTAGCGAGGGTATGGAGGCTATGGACGGCCCTATCAATTTCGGCGAACGGGACCGCTGGTGGGGCATGCTGACCGAGGGCTTTCATGAACCACTTTATGCCATGAACTATAATCCGCCTTATTATAATGAACTCTTCACCAATTATGGCTTCCAGGTTTATTTTTACCAGGAATGCATGGGTATTAAAATAGAGTATGATTTCCAGGACAAACTTTTGGCAAGGCACAATGATTTGCTGCAGAATAAAGATTTGAGGGTGGAACCGATCCGTAAAAAGGATTGGCAGAAATATGCGCGGGACTTTGCAACAGTGTACAATAAAGCCTGGGCCAGTCATGGAGAGGGCAAAAGCCTGGATGAACGCCAGGTTATAAAATTATTCAAGGCTATGAAGCCCGTAATCGACGAAAGGATTACCTGGTTTACTTATTACAAAAATGAACCCATTGCCTGCTGGCTTAACCTGCCCGACCTTAACTTTTATTTCAAACGCCTGAACGGTAAATTCGGTTTGCTGCAGAAACTGAAATTCCTTTGGTTGAAAAAAACAGTGCCTTGTACCCGGATTGTAGGCCTCGTTTTTGGAGTAGTGCCCGAATGGCAGGGTAAAGGTATAGATACTTTTATGGTGCTGGAAGGAACTAAGGTGATTGTCGGGGAAAGCGATTATACCATGTATGAAATGCAGTGGATCGGCGACTTCAACCCTAAAATGATTAATGTGGCCAAGGGGCTTAATGCATCGCGGACCCGCAGGCTGGCAACTTATCGTTACTTGTTTGACCGCGACAAAGAATTTGTAAGGCACCCCATACTGAAGCATTAAATACCGCTTGACCGTTTTTGCTTACATTTGCATCCATTAAATCCGATTATTTTCGAATGATAAAAATAGCTTCTTTATTACTGGCAGGTATGCTTGTTTTTACTGCTTATCATGCAGATGCCCAGGAAGAGTTAAATGCTGAGGTGGTACGGATGCAGGAAAGCGCCCGTACCTACCTTAACAGGGGCGATTATGCGAATGCCATTATGATGTACAACCAGGCTATCCGTCAGGCCCCGGGAGAAGTGGCCCTGCGCCGCGACCTGGCTTATGCTTATTATCTTTCCGGCGATGCCAAGAAAGCAAAAGAGATCATTGATCCGGTAGCTTCGTCCAGTATGGCCGACGAGCAGACTTATCAGCTTGCCAGCGTAATCGAAAGCAAACTGGATAACCGGGGCAAGGCCAAAAAATTATTGAACGAAGGCCTGGTTAAATTCCCCAACTCCGGTGTATTGTTCAACAGCAAAGGCAATATGCTGAGTGCAGAAAAATATGATAAAGACGCTTTGAATGCCTGGAATTCCGGTATCCGTGCAGAACCCTCTTTTCCCCTGAACTACTATAATGCTGCCAAAGTTTATAACGAACAGAATGAACCGGTATGGGCCATTACTTACGGGGAAATATTTGTGAACCTGGAACCTGCTACTACCCGTACTATAGAAATCAAAAGGATGATGGTAGACGGTTACCGCAAATTATTATCGCCGGGTAAAGATGAAAAACTGCCTGATTTTAATGCCTCTGCCACCCTTGATGCGAAGGACCGTAATTTTACCTCTGCTTACAAAGCTGCTATTACCAAAAGCGCCGGTGCCATTACCGAAGGACTGAACACGGAAACGCTCACTATGCTGCGTACCCGCTTTATGCTGGAATGGATGCAGCGATATGCAGCAAAATATCCTGCTACTTTATTTACTTACCAGGATAAAATGCTGCTGAACGGTTATTACGATGCCTATAACCAATGGCTGTTTGGCGCAAGCGATAATTCCCAGGAATTTTCCACCTGGATCAAGCTGAATGCGAAAATCTATTCCGCCTTTGAGAGCTGGAAGAAAAACAATCCCCTGCAACCTACGGTTTCAGACCCTAAACCCGGAAAATAAGCCCGGCTGGCCTTATACACAATATTTAAAGAAAACAAAGAAGGCAAATCCATAATGAATATAATAAATCATTTTTTGGATTATCTTTGCCCCGTTACAAAAATGATATGGAAGATTTAAAAGTTACTTTAAAGCAGCAAATAATTGAATCGTTGAACCTTCAGGGAATGAAACCTGAGGATATTGATGATAATGCCCCTCTTTTTGGCGAAGGGCTCGGACTGGATAGCATTGACTCGCTGGAGTTGATGGTATTACTGGAACGTAATTATGGTATCAAGATCGAAGATGCCCGCGAAGGCCGCAATATCCTGGCTTCAGTAGAAACAATGGCAGCCTATATACAGGAACACCGGAAGTTCTGATTTCGTTAAAACCTGATTTTTTAATGTGCAAATTCAGTCCTGCTAAATTTGCACATTATTTTTTATACCAATTTCAATTGATCAATGGTCCTTATTACGGGTCTGGGAATGATTACAGCATTGGGTAATTCCGTAGCGGAAAACCTCGATGCCCTGCTTCAGGAAAAACAGGCAGTCGCCTATCCGCGCCTGCTGCAGACCCGTCATAACAAAGACCTTCCGGTTGGGGAAGTAAGCCTGACCAATGAAGCGCTTTGCAAGGCCCTGGGCCTAGAACTGACCGGCAATAGCCGTACTGCTTTACTGGGGATTTATGCCTTGAAAGAAGCCTTGGCTGCACTGCCCTCCGGGCAAAGGGCGAAGAGAAGGATTGCCTTTATCAATGCCAGCACAGTAGGTGGTATGAGCGAGGTAGAAGAAATGTACAGTGATATGATTTCGGAAGCCCGGACCGGCAATTTTATCGACTATATTGATTCGTTAGATTGTGCGGATTGTACCCAGCGCATGGCTGCCTACTTTAACCTTAAAGGGTTTCAGACCACAATCAGTACGGCTTGTTCTTCTGCCGCCAACGCTTTGCAATTGGGTGCAAGGATGTTAGAAAATGGTGAAGCTGATATAGCCATATGCGGTGGTACTGACGCACTTACGTTATTTACCTTAAATGGATTTAACGCCTTAAAAAACATTGACCGTAACCTGAGCAAACCTTTTGACCAGAACCGGAACGGCCTCAACCTGGGCGAAGGCGCTGCCTATCTTGTGCTCGAAACCGAAGCTTCGGCACATGAACGGCAGGCAGAAATTATAGCCCGGTTAGCAGGTTATGGCAATACCAATGAAGCCCATCACCCTACTGCTCCATCTCCTGATGGTGCAGGCGCCTACCGAACAATGGCAGAAGCCCTGGCAGTTGCCGGTATCCAGCCTGCCGATATCAATTATATTAATGCGCATGGCACCGCCACCCAGGGCAACGACCTGTCTGAAGGGGCAGCCATTCAAAACCTGTTCGGGACAGAAAATTACCCTCATTTCAGTTCTACCAAAGCTTATACCGGTCATACGCTTGCGGCATCAGGAGCTGTAGAGGCCATTATCTGCTGCCTGGCCATCCAACATAGCTTCGTTCCGCCCAATCTCCGCTTCGAAACCCCAATGGAAGAGATCCGTATTGTGCCCCAATCTTCTTTATTGCGCAATTTCCCCATACGTTATGCTTTATCCAATTCTTTTGGTTTTGGCGGCAATAATGTTTCCTTAGTGATCGGGAGCGTGTAATTTTGAGGGATATATGGCGGCAGAACTGCTGTTAAACCCCATCAAATATGTTATTTGACCTTATTATAATCGGTGGCGGGCCAATAGGATTAGCCTGTGCCATCGAAGCACAAAAGAAAGGCTTGCAGTACCTTATCCTTGAAAAAGGCGCTTTAGTCAACAGTATTTTCAACTATCCCTTGTATATGACCTTTTTCTCCACTGCAGAACGGTTGGAGATTGGCGGTATGCCTTTTACTTGTCTTGCCCCCAAGCCCGGAAGAGCCGAAGCTATTGAATACTATAGGAAAGTAACCCAGAATTTAAACCTGCATATCAGACTTTTTGAGCGCGTGGAAAAGGTAAGAAAAAACAGCAACCGGAACTTCAGCATAACTACAGCCAAAGCAATATACCAGGCATCCAAAGTGATTATTGCCACCGGTTTTTACGATATGCCTGTACTGCTGAATGTACCTGGCGAGGATTTACCGCAGGTAAGGCACTATTATAAGGAGCCTCATGAATATGCATTTCAGAATGTATTAGTTGTGGGGGCAAGCAATTCCAGTGTAGATGCCGCCCTGGAAACCTGGCGTAAAGGAGCCCATGTTACCCTGGCTGCCCGTGGTCCGGGTATAGGTGCCCGGGTAAAATACTGGGTGAAGCCGGATATAGAGAACCGGATTGAAGAAGGCAGTATCAAAGCACATTTCAATACTTCGGTACAGGCGATCAGACCCGGCGAAGCAGACCTGGTAACTCCAGAAGGCCCGATCACTATTGCCAACGATTTTGTTCTGGCCCTTACCGGTTACCGGCCCGATTTTGAATGGCTGGGGCAATGTGGCCTTACTTTTTCTGACGATGACTTGTGCAAGCCCGTTTATAACCCGGAAACTATGGAGACCCATATACCCGGCCTTTACCTTGCCGGCGTGGTATGCGGCGGCATGGAAACGCATA
>JADMIO011618392.1_pt1 | contig 55712 bp, 46 predicted proteins | sample 8958161 | NCBI WGS metagenome assembly JADMIO01 (sample SAMN16585339, study PRJNA669376) | soil metagenome | isolation source: Crop rotation soil | place: USA: Cullars Rotation, Alabama | collected 2011
CGGGGCGTCCGGGTTGGGTGGCGCAACATCCACTCTGTTGGCGAAAAGCGGGGCGAACGTCGTCATCGCTGACATCAACAAAGACAAGGGCGAGGCATTGGCGGCGGAGCTTGGCGCGAACACGCGCTTCGCGGAATGCAATGTTACTGATGAAGACAGCGTGAAAGCCGCGGTCGCCAGCGCTGTTTCAAACTTCGGCAGACTCAATGGCGCCATCAACTGCGCAGGCATTGGCGTCGCTGAAAGAACTGTTGGCAAAGATGGCCCGCACAGTCTGGCCTCGTTCAAGCGGATTATCGAAGTCAACCTGATCGGAACCTTCAATGTTCTTCGCCTGGCTGCCGCGCAAATGGCCGGACAGGAACCGAACGCCGGGGGCGAGCGCGGTGTCATCGTCAACACGGCTTCGATTGCGGCCTTCGATGGGCAGATTGGTCAGGCGGCGTATTCCGCGTCAAAAGGCGGCATCGTTGGCATGACTCTGCCAATTGCGCGTGACCTGATGAAGTTGGGCATCCGTGTGGTGACCATTGCACCGGGTTTATTCGACACGCCGCTGCTGGCCGGTTTGCCGGAAGATGTGAAGAAAGTGCTGGGGGCGCAGGTTCCGTTTCCATCGCGTTTGGGGAATCCTTCGGAATATGCCGCTCTGGCCAAACATATCCTCGAAAACGAAATGCTCAACGGCGAGGTCATTCGCCTGGACGGCGCGCTGCGTATGCCGCCGAAATAAAACCTGCATTGGGTTCAAGCTTTTAGCCTGTTGGCAACCAGAGACAGTACAGGGAGCGTAAGCGACCAGGGTTTCACTGAAGAAGCGATTGAGTCAGACGCAGGTCGCTGACGCTCCCCGTACCGATCCGTTCCGCAGTCTTGAAGTTTGGCTCCGTGCCTTTCAAATGGAGACTCACTCGTGACCAAACTGATCCTTCTCGCTGCAATATTCACCTTTGCCACTGTGATCGCTTCCGCACAGACGCCGCCCGCGCAGCCGACCATCGCGCCCAGCCCATCACTGGTCAAGGACGGCAAGTGTTATGAAATCCGCACCTACGTCGCTGCACCCGGGAAGCTGGAAGAACTGCACAAACGCTTTCGCGATCACACCATCAAACTGTTCAAGAAACACGGCATGGAAGTCGTAGGCTTCTGGGGACCGACGGACAAGGAAAAAGGCTCCGAAAACACGCTGGTGTACATTATGGCCTATCCCAGCCGCGAAGCCCGCGACAAAGCCTGGAAAGCCTTCGGCGCTGATCCCGACTGGCAAAAAGCCCGCGCTGAAAGCGAAAAGAACGGCAAACTGACCGATAAGGTTGAGTCTGTGATTCTGGGCGCGACTGATTACTCGCCGATCAAATAGCCACTGGTTCGCATCGCTTCCTAAGTGTGCCCTACGTGCTCGAAATGTCATTTTGATTCAACCGGGTATGCTCGCCACGCCAGCACGCTCGCAAGCGATGCGAACCCAGGTTCTACTTAGCCGGAAACCGTATGAAGACGTTCATTGATCCTGGCGTGCTGATTACAGCCTGGCGAGGCCAGGGGGCAGAGCAGAAGCGGGCATTAGCAGTGCTCAACGACCCACGCCGGGAGTTTGTCAGTTCGCCCTTCGTGCAGTTGGAAGTTTTGCCACGCGCCTGCTATCACCAGCACCCAGACGAAATCGAGTTCTACGAATCCTACTTTGCCAATGCGCACGTCTGGGTCACGGATTGTGACCAGATTGCCGTGGACGCGCTCGATCTGGCGCGCAGGTTTGGCCTGAGCCCGATGGAATCAATCCATCTCGCGGCAGCGCTTCTTGCCGGCGCGGCGGAGTTCGTGACCGCCGTGTGTCCGCCTTCTCCGTTTAGCCGCGTGACCGGAATCGCCGTGCTGACGGTGCGACGCTGATAACAGCGGCGCTAAGAACATTGGACGCGGTTATGCCGTAGCAGAAACAGGAGGAACAACCTGGTGTGACGTGGGAACTGACACTGCCGCTGCACATTCCCACGGTTGCCGATTTCCGATCGGAGATGCAATAAACTTGGGAGCGTACGCGGCCTCGCGTGCTGGTTCTGAGGAAGAATAACGGAAAAGAAAGAGATCTGTCGCGAACGTCGCACGCGAGGCCGCGTGCGCTCCCAGGAGGAAGATGACCAACGGAGCAGAAAGCTTGATTCAAACGGCAGTTGCCGCCGGGCTGAACGTTTGTTTCGCCAATCCAGGCACGACGGAAATGCCGATGGTGCGCGCGCTGGACGATGTGCAGGGAATGCGCGCCGTGCTCTGCCTGTTTGAAGGCGTAGTGACCGGCGCGGCGGATGGGTACGCGCGGATGGCGGAAAAACCTGGCTTGACGCTGCTGCATCTGGGGCCGGGCTTCGCCAATGGCATTGCGTATTTGCACGATGCGCGGCGGTCACGGTCGCCAATTGTGAATTTGATCGGCGATCACGCGACCTGGCATCTGGACGCGGACCCGCCACTGGCTTCGGATATTGAATCGCTGGCCGCGCCTGTCTCGTCCTGGATTCGTAAAAGTCTTTCCGGCCAAGAAATGGCCGGAGATCTGGCCGAAGCGATTGCAATGGCTTTGGGCACTCAGCGTGGGCCGGGCAACATCGCAACCCTGATCCTGCCGCACGATTGCCAACTGGAAGCGGCGGGAAGTCCAGCGCAGGTTCGCGCGGTGGCGCATCCACCGCACGTCGGCGAGGACGCCATCAAACTAGCTGTCGAGACGCTGCGAAGCGGTAAGCCAACAGCACTCTTTCTCGGCGCGTATGCTTTGCGCGAACGTGGCCTGCGCGCGGTTGCGCGAATCGCCGCCGCAACCGATTGCAAGCTGATGTGCGAATCATTTCCGGCGCGATGGGAGCGCGGCGTCGGTACGCCGCTGATCGAACGTCTGCCATATTTCCCCGAACCGGCCATTGCCGCGCTGTCGCCGTATCAAAATATCGTTCTGGCCGGAGCGCGGTCGCCCGTCGCATTCTTCGGCTATCCGGGCTTGCCCAGCTATTTCATCTCGCCACAGCAAACCACTGTCACGCTGGCGACCGCCGACGATGATGTCGAAGCGGCGCTCGAAGCCCTGGCTGACGCGCTGGGCGCACCCGTCTACGTAGAAACGAACTCCAACCTGCAAACTCAGCCGCTTCAGGCAGGCAAACTAAATCCAGGATCTCTGTCGGCGGTGGTCGCTTCTCTGTTGCCGGAAAACGCCATTGTGATGGATGAAAGCAACACCAGCATGGGGCCGTTTTGCGTAATGTCGCAGAGCGCGCATCGCCATTCGTACCTGACACAGCCCGGCGGCGCGATTGGTTTGGGATTTCCGTGTGCCACTGGGGCCGCGGTCGCCTGCCCGGATCGCACCGTCATTAACCTGCAAGCTGACGGCAGCGGAATGTACACCGTGCAATCGCTGTGGACACAGGCGCGCGAACAACTCAATGTCAAAACCATCATTTGCAATAATGCCAGCTATCGAATTCTTGGAATTGAGTTGATGCGCACTGGCGTCAAGGAATTTGGCAAACAGGCGCAAAGTATGATCGGACTGAACAACCCGCTGATAGATTGGGTCAACCTGGCAAAAAGCCTGGGCGTGCCCGCTGTGCGGGTTGAAACTGCCGAAGAGTTGGCCAGAGAACTGGCTCGCGCGCTGGCTGAACCAGGCCCACAATTGATCGAAGCAGTTTTATAACTCATCGCAAAGGAGCACCGGCAATGAATTTTGAATACTCTGACAAGGTCAAGTATCTGCAAAAGAAACTCTCGGCCTTTATGGACGAGTACATCTATCCGAATGAAGGAACTTACTACGGGCAAAACCAAACGGGCGAGCGCTGGAAAGTCATCCCAATCATCGAAGACCTGAAACCAAAGGCCAAAACCGCGGGATTGTGGAATCTGTTTTTACCCGAAAGCGAGTTGGGCGCCGGACTGACTAATTTGGAATATGCGCCGCTGTGCGAAATTATGGGGCGTGTGCCGTGGTCGGCAGAGGTTTTCAATTGTTCCGCGCCGGATACCGGCAATATGGAAGTGCTGTCCCGTTACGGCACCGCCGAACAGCAGGCGCAATGGCTGCGCCCGCTGCTGGAAGGCGAGATTCGCTCCTGTTTTGCGATGACGGAACCGGATGTCGCTTCGTCGGATGCGACCAATATCCGATCTTCGATCGTGCGCGATGGCGACAGCTACGTCATTAATGGGCGCAAGTGGTGGACTTCCGGGGCAGGTGATCCGCGCTGCAAGATCGCCATTTTTATGGGCAAGACCGACCCTTCGGCCCAAACTCACAAACAGCAATCCATGATTCTGGTGCCGATGGATGCGCCGGGTGTGACCATCAAACGGATGCTCAATGTGTTTGGGTACGACGATGCGCCGCATGGCCATGCGGAAGTGATCTTTGAAAACGTTCGGGTTCCAGCGTCGAACATGCTGCTCGGCGAAGGGCGCGGTTTTGAAATCGCCCAGGGGCGGCTGGGACCGGGACGGATTCATCACTGCATGCGCACTGTCGGAATGGCAGAGCGCTCGCTGGAGGCGATGTGCCAGCGCGTCAAACAGCGCGTGGCGTTTGGCAAGACCATTGCGGAGCAGGGAACGATTCGCGCCGACATCGCCAATTCGCGGATGGAGATTGAGCAGGCGCGGCTGCTGACATTGAAAGCGGCTTATATGATGGACACGGTCGGCAACAAGGCTGCGCGGGCAGAAATCGCCATGATCAAAGTCGTCGCACCCAACATGGCGTTGCGGGTAATTGACCGCGCCCTGCAGGCGCATGGCGCAGGAGGAGTCAGCCAGGATTTTCATTTGGCTAACGCCTGGGCCCATCAGCGCACCTTGCGGTTGGCCGATGGTCCTGACGAAGTTCACCGCGAAGCCGTCGCCAAACTGGAATTAAGGAAGTCTGAGTAGGAGGGCGATTGCTTTGGCGGCGCATGCTCCTTGTCCTGCCGCCGTTGCCACGCTCAGACAAACTGGCTTGCATACATCGCCAGCAGCATAGACGCCCTCAAGGGAAGTTTGCTGCTGGCGATTGGTTTTGATATAGCCGGTCTCGTCCAGTTCAATCTGCTCGCGGAATACTTCAGTATTCGGCGCGATGCCGACCCGGATGAAGACGCCCTCGGTTTCAATGGCTTCCTGCTTGCTCGAAGTGATTCTTTCAACCATTAGCCGTTCGACGTAATCGCGACCTTCAATAGCCACGGCTTCAAGGCCTGTCAGAAAAGTGATGTTCGGTGTTTTGCGCGCCTGCTCAAGCCATTCCGGGCGAGCACGGAATTGATCGGAGCGGTGAATCAATGTGACGTGCGGACAAACACGCGACAGGATAAGTGAGTTTTCGATTGCCGAATCTCCACCGCCAATAACACAGACCTTTTTGCCTGCGTACAGGCTGTGGTCGCGCGTGGCAGAAAAGCTGACGCCGGTTTGAATCGTGAACTTGTCTTCGCCGGGAATGCCCAAACGGCGCTTGCCTGCGCCGGTGGCTAAGATCATGGCGCGGCTGGTCAAGATTTCTCCGTTGCAGTGCAGGGTTCGATTGCCTAGATGTATCGCTTCCAGTTTGCAGCCTGTTCGATAGCTTAACTGTAATTCATTCACCTGAGCCTGGAATTGATCTCGCAACTCGCGACCGTTTTCGAGAATTACTCCAGGGTAATCAATCACCCGATGAAACATTTGCAGCAACTGTCCGCCGAGTTCATTGGCCGCTTCCAGCAGCACCGCTTTCAGCCCCAACGAATTGCACCACAGCAGACTGCTCATTCCCGCGGGACCACCACCCAGAATGATAACGTCGTAGTTGATCATGGCGTCGTAAGCTAACCTCCACTAGCCGGACGGTGCAAGCTACGGCTTTCATAGATTCCTCAGCGACTGCGATGTTAATGTAACTGCCCCCGAACGAGGCCGCGATGGATGATTTGCTCACGCAGTTGTATCAAGCCTTTGCCCATTACCAGAAGCCAAGGGATTTTCCCGCCTGCGAATGCTGCCTGTCTCCGGCAGAAAGGAAGCTGCTGTTAAGTAAACCGCTACGGGACCTCAGCGCTGGGGAATTATCCGTATACGCCGCCAGCGCTTTCCTGACGGTCGCCGGACCGGAAGACTTCAACTACTTTCTCCCACGCATTTTAGAATTGGCTGTCAAAGAAGAGTTCTCCTGGCCAGACGCCGAAATTACGCTTGGAAAGCTGGCCAGGGCCAATTGGCTCCAATGGCCAGATAAGGAAAGACTCGCCGTGCTGGCTGTGCTCAACCGTAAATGGGAAGAGCTGCTGAAAAGCTCGGAAAACGATAGCTGGCATTGTTCGCGGATTGATGAATGGATATGCGCTCTGGGTCAATGTGTGCCGGATATCACGAAATATCTCGATAAGCTGCTGGAACCTGACTGCAAAGAAAAATTGCTGGGTTTCGCAGTAGAGAATTCTTCGGCTTATTCCAGAAAAAAACTCTCGAATGCGTTCTGGGATACCGCACAGGAGAACCAGCAACGAACTCTGATCTGGTTGCACCAGCCCCAGATCAAAGCCTTGCTGATGGAACATTACGGGATGAGTTTTTAAGTCTAATCCTCTAGGCCGAATAGAAGTTGACTCGGCGCGAAGCCGAAGTTACTGGCGCCAATGAGGGCTGAGAACCGATTTTTTAAGAAAGGTGTAACCAAAAAAAATCTCTCTCCGAGAGCTTGATGTTTTGTGGGCAGAACGTAAAATGCAAGGCAATTGGCAGCGGAAAATTTCCTAATGGCTGAGGACGCTGCTGAATCGGGGGAGCGAAAGCGCCCCCATTACTATTTTTTAGCCTTCAAATTTCAATTCCCGGCTACTGCAATTCGTCCTTGACCGCAAAACTGGCTGAATGCTGAGAAGTATTGTGGACTGTTCCGTCGCTTGATCATCGTCCCTGTCCACAGCAATCATGCGCAAAATGAAGACATCCAGAAAGATTTGGTTGATCATCACTGGGCTGGCGTTACTGACCTGCCTCGTGATGTTTAGACCGCGGCCAGACACGCCGATCTTGAATCCTTTCGGAGGCCCGGCCTTCGAGTTTCAAGTCTTGAAGCCTCGCCTTGCCCGGCCACTTTTCGGAATTCTGCCGACCAGACTTGAGGAGAAGCTGGAACCGGGCGGTGACCTGCGGTTTGACCACAGCAACCCTGGCGCCAGGATCGGCAGCGTCGGACCCATCGCCTGGAACTTAATGCAGACAACTGGAACCTGCTGATTGAGACCAACAGTGACGGGAAGATCTCTCCAGGAACGCATCTAGTATATAAAATGGTACTCGCGGAAAAGCTGCGGACGTTGCGCTGCCGGCCAGCAGATGAAGGCATTGGTTATCTCACCAACACTACGCCAGCAGGGGGTGCCACGATGGATGGCCGCTTCCAGCTAGAGCTTGCCATCTGCGAAAATGTCGAGACAGGAAAGGTGATCGAGTGGCCGCCGGCACCACTCACCGTCCGCGGGAGCTTCGCGGGCGTGCCGCAGGACCATCGCTAGAGCCTGAGAGAGAAGTGCGGGAAGATATCCCTTCGCCAAGAGTTAATCCTGTTTCACCTGTTCTCGCCCATACCTCCGTCGAAGAGATATAAGACGAACTGACCAAACTCCAGGCAATAATCCGTAACATCGGTCGCTGCGGACGCCGCGCATCGTATTGGCATAAATGTGGCACTGGCAGAAGGGTTCCACGATTGACCCTCTCGAACCTCACATTTATTCTGCGTTGGGCGGGAGCGCCCTTGTTGAAAGGCGCATCACATCTCAATCAAATTAACCAGTTAGCATTTGGGAGGGATTTATGGCAAGCGCACTTAACCGGCCTGTAGTAACGGCCTTGCTGAATCAAATATTGGAAGCCGAACTCGCGGGTGTTGTGCGGTACACGCACTATTCGCTGATGGTTTTCGGGCATAGCCGTATTCCCATTGTCAGTTGGTTGCGCGGGCAGGCCTCAGAAGGTTTGACCCACGCGTACGAGGCGGGCGAGTTAATCACGACATTGGGAGAGCATCCTTCGCTGAAGATCGGCTCTCTGCTGGAGACGCATCAACACGCAATCAATGATATTTTGCTGGAATCTTTAGATGCCGAGCGGCGCAGCCTGGCGCTCTATCAGCAGCTACATGATGAAGTGAAGGATAAATCTGTTCTGCTGGAAGAATATGCCCGGAAGATGATCTACACCGAAGAAATGCACATTGGTGAAGTCAACAAGATGCTGCGAAAACCCGGCGAAGTGAAGGCCTTCACGACAGAATAAAGTCGTAGATTGATGCGGGAGAATTTGGAAACCAAATGGTTGACAAAATCAGGAGGGCTTCCTATCATCCAGGTGTGTCAGTATCCGCCGTCGAAAACCTCCTGAAAGAATCACGAAGCGCGATTGTTGATTTGTTGAAGATCAATGGCGCAATGAGTGTGGAGCAATTGGCCCGGAAATTGGATGTTTCCAAGGTTTGTGTACGGCGACATCTGAGCCTGCTTGAAAGCGACGGGATTGTCAGTTTTGAGCAGGAGCGACACGAGCGTGGCCGCCCGCGGTTTATTTATCGGTTGACGGAAAAAGCGCGCTGTTTGTTTCCGCACATCTATGATGAATTTGCCAAGGAAGTGCTGGTGCATGTGCAGCGGCAATTTGGCGACGCGGCTTTGCAGCAGGTGCTGAGCGCGCGGGCGGATGAACTGATCGCACAATTGAAAGGGCAATTTGCCGGTCTGGATTTTGACGAACGAGTCAAAATGCTCACGGAAGTAATCAACGCGAAAGGCTATCTGGCTGATGTGCAGCGGATGAAGGACGGTACCTACAGGCTGCGCCAACGTAATTGTCCGACCGAAAGCGTCGCTGTTGCATATCCGGATGTTTGTGAGGAAGAAATTCGCGTTTATCGCGAAGCGCTCGGTTGTGACGTGACACGCGAATGCCGGATTGCCGATGGTTCGCAGCAATGTGAATACCGTGTGGTGCCACGCGTGCTGACACAGATTTCTAAAAAAGCGAAGAACAGGTGAAATGACACAAGTTGCAACCCAAGAAATTTCCCAGGAAATGATTTTGAACGCGCTGCGGGCGGTGAAAGACCCCGATCTGCACAAGGACATCGTGACGCTCAATATGATTCGTGATGTCACGATTTGCGGAGGCATTGTCGGCTTTCGGTTTGTGCTAACCACGCCCGCCTGTCCGGTGCGCGATCAACTCAAGTTTGAAGCCGAAAAAACGGTGATGGCCGTGCCCGGCGTTGAGCGCGTCGAAGTAAAAATGGACGCTGAAGTGCCCAAGGCGCGAGGCTCGATGGACAAGGCTGCAATTGCGGGGATCGGCCACATTATCGCCGTCAGTTCCGGCAAGGGCGGCGTTGGCAAATCCACTGTTGCCGTCAACCTGGCTGTGTCGCTGGGATTGATGGGCGCGCGCGTTGGCATCGTTGACACTGACATTTACGGGCCGAATGTGCCGATTATGATGGGCGGCAAGGATATGCCGCTGGTGCGCGGCGAAAAGCTGTTGCCGCCGGTGTACCACGGCGTCAAAACCATGAGCATCGGGCTGCTCAATCCTGGCGATAAAGCTATTGTCTGGCGCGGGCCCATGCTGTCAACCGCAGTGACGCAGTTTCTGCGCGATGTTGAATGGGGTGAACTGGATTATCTGGTTGTGGATATGCCGCCAGGCACAGGTGATGTGCAATTAAGCCTGGCGCAGATGGTTTCGATTGCTGGCGCTGTGCTGGTGACAACTCCACAGGAAGTCGCGTTGGGCGACGTGCGCAAGGCGTACAATATGTTCGACCAGCTTCACGTGCCTGTGCTGGGCGTGGTTGAGAATATGAGCTATTTCGAGTGCGCCCACGGCGAGAAGTATTTCATCTTCGGCAATGGCGGCGGCGAGGCTCTGGCGGAAAGGTACGATGTGCCGTTTCTTGGCGCGGTGCCAATCGCGATGAGCATTCGCGAAGGCGGCGATCTGGGCGTCCCTGTTGTCATCAGTGATCCAGCGAGTTCGCAGGCGAAAGCATTCAACAGCATCGCACAAAACGTTGCGGCACAGGTGAGCATCGCGGCCATCAAAAACAATAAGGCGCTGCCGGTGCTGAATCTGAAAAAGTAATTTGACGCTGGCCATAACCATGGCTATCTTTTGTTCGGCTGGCGTCAGGGCTGGCCGGTGACTTTTATAACGCACTTATCATTAAGACCGCGACAAGCCGCAAGAGGTTGTCGAATATCTTCAAAAGGAGAATCAAACAATGACACTGACACTGACTGAAACTGCTGCTAGCGAAGTGAGAAAATTTATCGAAGCCGAGAGCGTTGGAAGCGATGGCGGATTGCGCGTTCGCGTCGTGCCGGGCGGCTGTTCAGGCTTCCAGTATGGAATGAACATCGAAGAAGCGCCGCAGGCAACTGATGAAGTTGTCGAATCTGCTGGTCTGCGAGTCTTCGTGGATATGTTCAGCGCGCAATATCTGGAAAACGTCCAGATTGATTATGTCAACAGCGTGATGGGTTCGGGCTTTACCTTTAACAACCCCAATGCCAGCGGCGGCTGTGGCTGCGGCAGTTCCTTCACTGCCTGAGACACATGAGATTCAAAAACGGCTTCTGACCGATTGTTGGTCAGAAGCCGTTTTCTCTGCCCGGCCCTTATTAGTAATTATTCCTGTTATTGATAATTGACAGCCTTGTGTCGCGGGACTAAGATAACGCACGTCAACATCGTTAATGAATTACCGAAATACTAAACAACGTCAGGCGATCCTTGATGCGATTGAAGGGCAGGGCGGCCATCTGACGGCGGAAGAGATCTACAAATCCGTCAAGCGCCGTCATCCCCGTCTTAGCTTGGGGACTGTTTACCGAAATCTGCGAGTCTTGGCAGAGCAAGGCTCCGTGCGCGAATTGGACTTCGGGATGGCCATCACTTATTTCGAAATGGTGAAAGACATTCATTACCATTTGGTCTGTCGCGTTTGCGGTGGAATCTCTGATATCGAAATGGAGCTTGAACGTAAGCTGATGGCATTGGTTGAACGTGCATCAGATACGGATGGATTCCAAGTTGAACAGCATCGCCTGGATTTTGTCGGTGTTTGCAAATCCTGCCAGTTGAGACCGGCTCGGGCCACAAAGCAGGTGCGAACGCTGAAAGCTCGTTAGTTTTCTTCTTAAATCAATCACTTCAGTTTTCACTTCAACCGTAGGAGGAATGACATGCCAGCACTTGCAGGTACGCAAACCCATGAGAATTTGAAGCACGCTTTTGCCGGTGAATCCCAAGCGAATCGCCGGTATTTGTATTTTGCGCGTCAGGCTGACGTGGAAGGTTATCCAGATGTTGCCGGTCTGTTTCGCGATACCGCCGAGGGCGAAACAGGGCACGCGCATGGCCACCTGGACTTTTTGAAGGAGGTCGGTGATCCGGCCACCGGCGAACCGATTGGTGATACAGGCAAAAACCTGAAGGCTGCCGTTGCGGGCGAAACTTACGAATACACTGAAATGTATCCGGGCTTTGCGCGCACCGCCCGCGAAGAAGGCTTTGAGGAAGTCGCCGAATGGTTCGAGACCCTGGCGCGCGCCGAAAGATCGCATGCCGGACGTTTCCAAAAAGGGCTTGATTCGCTCGGTTCCTAGCAGTCGGTTTTTTACTGGTGGAAAAACACAAAACGCCTTCAGCAATCTTGTGGAAGTTGGCACGACCGAAATTGCTAAAGGCGCCAGATTGAATCCGAAGCCGGGTTCAATACTTTCTGGCACGATTGCCCGCAGTTGTTTCCCACAGGCCTTCCCACTCAGAAAGGGACGTTATGGTAAACAGCACACCACGTTTAGTCAAAAGTGCAGTGTGTATGGGCGACCAATGGCCTTGGGATTTGTTAAGTACTGGGTACGTTCCAACGATTTGAGGAACCGGATTATGAACAACTCTTTGCGGAAGCTCATTTGTGTAAAGAGTTCCGGTGGACTTGGATTGAAGTAAGGAGAAGTCACAACCTTAACGCTGAACGGAGCTTCCGTTCGATCAAGGAGAGAAGTCAATGATAAAGAACCTGAAACCATTGTTCGCCGCCTTTGCGGTCACGGCGCTATCATTACTGTCAGCGGATACAGTCAGTGCTCAATCCCCACAGTTCTGGTGGCCTGAGCAACTAGACCTCACCCCTCTTCGGCAGCATTCAACTGGGGCCTCCGCGGCTAATCCGATGGGTGAAAAGTTCAACTATGCCAAGGAATTTGCAAAACTTGATCTCAATGCCATCAAGCAGGATATCAAGAAGGTCCTGACGACGTCGCAGCCCTGGTGGCCGGCAGATTACGGAAATTACGGACCGTTCTTTATCCGGATGGCCTGGCATAGCGCCGGCACCTATCGTGTGGCTGACGGTCGCGGCGGCGCCGGAGGCGGCCAGCAGCGGTTCGAGCCGCTCAACAGTTGGCCGGACAATGGCAACCTCGATAAGGCGCGACGGCTGCTCTGGCCAGTCAAGCAGAAGTATGGTCAGAAGATTTCCTGGGCCGATCTGATGGTTCTGGCCGGGAATGTCGCGCTGGAATCCATGGGCTTTAAGACCTACGGCTTCGCCGGTGGGCGCGAAGACGATTGGGTGCCAGATGTCGTTTATTGGGGACCTGAAAAGAAGTGGCTGGCTGATGAGCGCTACAGCGGAGACCGTAAACTCCAAAATCCGCTTGCTGCTGTGCAGATGGGCCTGATTTATGTGAATCCCGAAGGACCGAACGGCAAACCGGATCCGCTGGCTGCGGCCAGGGACATTCGCGAGACCTTTGGCCGAATGGCGATGAATGACGAAGAGACGGTGGCGCTCATCGCTGGTGGCCATACCTTCGGCAAGGCGCATGGCGCCCACGAACCAGGCAAGTGCGTAGGCGTAGAGCCCGCAGCCGCCGGGATTGATGAACAAGGATTTGGCTGGACGAACAAGTGCGGCAAGGGAAATGCAGGCGACACTGTCACCAGCGGTCTGGAAGGCGCCTGGACCTCCAAGCCGATTGCCTGGGGCTCGGAGTACCTTACCAACCTGTTTGCCTTTGATTGGGTCCAGACCAAAAGTCCGGCTGGAGCAACCCAGTGGATTCCCGCGAATGGCAAAGCCGCGAACACCGTGCCGGACGCGCACGACTCGTCAAAGAAACATGCGCCGATCATGTTCACCACAGACCTCGCGCTGAAATTCGATCCGGGCTACCAGAAAATTGCCAAGCGGTTCGCGGAGAACCCGGAGGAATTCAGACTCGCGTTTGCCAAGGCGTGGTTCAAGCTGACCCACCGCGACCTGGGCCCACGTTCCCGCTATCTTGGTCCTGAAATTCCGAAGGAAGACCTCATCTGGCAGGACCCGCTTCCCAAAGTAGCCTCCAAAACCATTGACGCGAAGGATATTACAGCGCTGAAGGCCAAGCTTCTGGCATCAGGCCTGACCGGTCCGGAATTGATCAAAGCGGCCTGGGCATCAGCGGCCACTTTCCGTGGAACAGATATGCGTGGTGGTGCCAACGGCGCCCGCATTCGTCTCGCGCCGCAGAAGGATTGGGAGGTTAACAACCCGGCAGAACTGGCCAAAGTCGTGCAGCGTTTGGAGGGCATTCAGAAGGAATTCAACTCTGGCGCGAAGAAAGTATCGCTTGCCGATCTGATCGTGCTGGGTGGCAGTGCTGCCATCGAACAGGCGGCGAAGAGCGCCGGGTTTACTGTGCAGGTGCCTTTTACGCCAGGACGCGTGGACGCATCGGAATCGCAGACTGATGTGACATCTTTCGCACCACTGGAACCGACCGCGGATGGCTTTCGGAACTATTTTCGAAATGGTGAACGCCTGTCGCCGGCTGTCATGCTGGTCGAGCGGGCGAACCTGCTGACGCTCTCCGTTCCCGAAATGACCGTTCTGGTCGGTGGTCTGCGAGTGCTCGATGTTAACACCGGACAGGCAAAACATGGGGTGTTCACCAATCGGCCTGGAACCCTGAGCAATGATTTCTTCGTGAACCTGCTCGACATGTCCACCAGGTGGAGCAAGTCCTCCGCTTCCGAAGGCATCTACGAAGGACTTGATCGCACAACAGGCAAGGTCAAGTGGACGGCGACCCCGGTTGACCTGGCCTTCGGGTCAAACTCCGAACTGCGCGCTGTGTCGGAGTTCTATGCCGAGGCCGATAGCAAAGAGAAGTTCGTGAAGGACTTTGTGAAAGCCTGGGCCAAGGTGATGAACCTCGACCGCTTTGACCTCTAAGAAAAGGGTGTTGTCAGTCGTCCGTTGTCAGTGGAACTCAATTCCAAACGAAAACGGACGACTGACAACGGACTATTACCATGCTAGAACAAGGCGACCTAACATCCGCGCCAGTTGAATGGGAACAGCCAGATTATTGGGATGAGCAGTCCCTGGATAAGGAATTGCGACGTCAGTATGATGTGTGTAATTCGTGTCGACTCTGCTTCAACCTATGTCCGGGGTTTCCGAAACTGTTCGAGCATTTCGATGCGGTGGATCATGAGCCGGACAAACTGACCGGAGAACAGGTCGGCGAATTCGTTGACCTTTGCTACAACTGCAAGCTCTGCTTTATCAAATGCCCCTACACGCCGCCGCACAAATTCCTGATTGATATTCCCAAAGTCGTGATGCGCGCCCGCGCCATCGAGGTGAAGAAGAACGGCCTCGATTTACGCGAAAAGATGCTCAGCAGCCCTGATGAAATCGGCCCGCTGGCAAGTCTTGTTGCGCCGCTGGCCAACGCCGCCAATCAAAACAAGCTTAACCGTCTGTTTCTGGAAAAAGTTGCTGGCATTCATCGCGACAAGATATTGCCGAAGTTCCATGCCCAGACCTTCGAGCGCTGGTTTAAAAAGAAATTCGGCCCATCACAGCCTGCGGCTGCGACAAAAGACAAGCTCAAAGTAGCGCTTTTTCACACCTGCATCGTCAACTACAACGAACCACAAATCGGCAAAGCCGCTGTTGCAGTGCTGCAAAAGAACGGATGCGAAGTGGTTGATCCGGCGGGGCAGAATTGTTGCGGGATGCCTTATGTAGATAGCGGGAAGGTAGAAGTTGCGGTAGAGCATTTCCGCAACAACATCAAAGTCCTGCTGCCGTATGTTCTGCAAGGTTACGATATTGTGGTGCCGGAACCGTCCTGCGGATTATTGATGAAAAAAGAGTATTACGATTACTTGCGGGACGAAGAGCGCGAGCAGGCAGTGGAGTTTTCCAAACGCGTCTTTGATTTGTCCGAATATCTGGTCAAGCTCAAAAACGAAGGCAGGCTGGATCGCGATTGGAACGTAAAGATAGGAAAAGTCGCCTATCACCAGCCCTGTCATTTGAAATACCAGGCTATCGGTAATAAATCGCTCGAACTGCTGCGCCTGGTCGGCGCTGAAGTCATCTTTATTGACAAAGGCTGCTCTGGCCACGACGGCACCTGGGCGATGAAGAAAGAATATTTTGATATGGCTCAGAAGGTCGCGCGCAACCTTCATCGCGGCATCAACGAATCGAACGCCGACCTTGTCGTGACCGATTGCTCGCTCGCCGGGTTGCAGATTCAGCAGGGAACCGGGCGCAAGACGATCCATCCGATTGAAGTAGTGGCGATGGCTTATGGAATCGAAACTGAGTGAAGTATGAAGAAAGTGGAACTGGCGGAAATTCTGAATATCGCTGAATACGAGAAAGCCCGGCAGGATTTTCGCGGACGAATTATCCAACTGAAGAAGAAGCGCCGTGTCACTGTTGGGCCAAACGTGACCGTCGTGTTTGAAAATCACGATACAGTGCTTTCGCAGATTCAGGAGATGATGCGCGCCGAACGGCTGGTTCACGATGAAGCGATCCAACACGAGATAGATACTTACAACGAGCTATTGCCGGAGCCGAATCAATTGGCTGCGACACTGTTCATCGAACTGCCGGACCAGAACCGCATTCGTGAAGAGATCACCAAATTCCACGGTGTAAATAATGGCGAAGCGATCTTCCTGCAAATCGGCGATGAAAAGCTGCCGGGCGATTTCGCCGCGGGGCAGAGCGATGACCGCCGCATCAGCGCTGTGCAATACGTGCGATTTCGATTTAATGATCATCAGCGTGAAGCTTTTGTCAGGGGTGACAAAGAGGTAAAGCTGGTGATCCATCATCCAAACTACGAACACCATACTGTCATCGAAAAAGAGATACGAGAGGAGTTGTCGCAGGATTTTCTCTGAATTCTCCCCCACCTTGTCTTGCCGGTGCCGCGGACTTCCGATATAAGTTCGATGCAATCCTGAAATTATCACAAAGCTGACATTGCAATCTAAAATCACGACGCAAGCTTTTTCATGTTGCGCTGGAGTAGCTTAAGGACCGCAGCCGCGCGGGCTTTTCGTTCGCGCCCATCAACTACAGGAGAGCCTATGAAATCCGCCACCTGGCAACGTTGGATGACCAAGATCTTGTTTGCGAGCTTTACGGCCTTTGCAATTTTCATCGCAGCTTGTGAAAACAAACCTGCGGAACCGGTTTCGACCTACACGCCGGAAATCCTGCCGATTCCCGCCGGATTGGAAAAACTGGAAGCGATGGTGATTCCAGCCAGCAATCCAATGACGCCGGAGAAAGTCGCGCTTGGGCGGCAGCTTTTCTTTGATGCGCGGCTGAGCGTGGATGGCTCAAAGTCTTGTTATTCGTGCCACGTATGCGAACGGGGACTGACCGATGGATTGCCGAAAGCGATCGGGCCGGGAAACAAGACGCTGGCGCGCAGCAGCCCGACGCTGTGGAACATCGGCTATCACAAGGAGTATTACTGGGACGGCCGCAGCAAATCGCTCGAAGCCCAGGCAAAAGCGGCCTGGCAAGGCGGCAACATGGCTGCGAAAGATCATGAAGCGGAGATTGTCGGCAAGATCAACGCCATAGTCGGTTATAAAGCGCAGTTCCAGAAGGTCTTTGGCAAGGAGGCCGACCAGGACAATATTTTCCAGGCCATCGCCGCTTACGAACGCACGATCATCAACGGCAACGACGAAACGCCGTTCGACCGCTGGCAAGTGAAGAGCGATCAGGCTGCCGTCAGTGATCAGGTCAAACGCGGCTACGAAGTGTTCAAACAGGCCAACTGTAACAAATGCCACGACGGTCACCTGTTCACAGATCAGCAATATCACAACGTCGGCATTGGCATGGACGCGCCAGCGGACAAGATTGACAAAGGCCGGTTTGCAGCACTCCGGGATTTGAAAGATGACGACCCAGAAAAAGTGAAATGGACGGGCGCCTTCAAAACGCCGACCTTGCGCGATGTGGCCAAATCCGCGCCGTACTTCCACGACGGCAGCGCGGCAACACTGGAAGAGGCCGTCGAGATCATGACTGGCGGTGGAAAGCCGAACCCGTATCTCGATAAAGACAATTTGAAGAAAGCTAATCTGACTCCAGCGCAGAAAGAAGACTTGATCGCTTTTCTGAAATCGCTCAGCACAGACAAGTGCAATGTGATTGCGCCGAAATTGCCGTAAGCGGTTGAGGGAAATGGACAGGATTTGCAGGATTCGGCAGGATGGAAAAGAATCTTGTTGCCCCTGTCCATTTGCTTTTTGGTAATAGCAGTTATGAATCAAGCAGTTTTACAACCCGAATTACGTGATACTTTCCACGCGGACTACGAAGCCATTCGCACCGGCGTCGCCGTGCTGGAAATATCTGCCGGCAAGCTGCAACTGAGCGGCAAGAACGCCGTGCAGTTTTTGAACGGCCTGGTCAGCAACGATGTCAAAACGCTGGAGCCAGGCAATGGCGTGCTGGCGGCCTTCCCAACATTGCAGGGGAAGTTGGCGGCGCTCTGCCGGATTTACAATACTGGCGATTATCTGCTGCTGGAACTCGACGCCCTTAACCGAGAGAAGATTTTCAAAAACCTGAGTCGTTTTGTTCCGGCCGGGGAATTTTTCGTCACGGATGTTAGCGAACAATTGGTGTTGATTTCGCTGCAAGGTCCTCGCGCGGAGGAGCGGATTGCGGTTCTGACCGGTCAAGCAATCGAAACGACGCAATTCAAAATATGCGAGCGGCAAATTGTCGGAACAAATGTTTTGATCTCTTCGCATCAGCGCTGCGGTGAAATTGGTTTTGATTTGTTTGTCGAAGCCCCCGCTACCGCCAAAGTAAAAAGGGCAATTTTGGAGGGTGGGCAGGAATTTGGTGTCCGCGAAGTCGGCGAGGCCGCTTGGGAAATAGCCCGAATTGAAGCAGGCATGCCGCGTGAAGGCGTTGATGCTGGCGAAGAATACATCATTCTGGAGTCTGAACTCGAAGCGGCAGTCAGTTACACCAAAGGCTGTTACCTGGGACAGGAAGTCATTGCCCGCATCCATTGGCGAGGTCAACCGGCAAAGCGGCTGCGCGGATTTTTGATTGAGGGCGACCGGCTTCCAGCGCGAGGAGCGGAGTTGTTCGCCGTGGACGGGCAAGCGGCCGGACGCCGCGTTGGAGAAATTACGAGTAGTGGGCGGAGTCTGGCCCTAGATCGAATGATCGCGCTAGGCTACGTGCACCGCTATTATCTTAATCCGGGAACTGAGTTTGTGCTGAAGCAAGAAGACGCTGAGGTTGGTCGGGCGACGTTGACGGAACTTCCCTTCGTTAAGAAATAGAGAAATTGATCAATGGAAGAACAGTCCAAAAAAGAGCTGGAGTGGAATCTGGAATCCGCAGAGATGGCTTACAGCGTGATCGCTCGATACGTGGAACACACACAGATTTCGGGGATTTTGATTGCCGTGCTGGCCAGCGCGCTGGGCGAAGAGCGAGTAACACCCATCGTCGAAAGCGGTCACTGGCAAGGCTACATGGCCAGCAAACGAGAAATCACGGAAGCCAAAAACGATATTGAAAAATTGACAGCGCTGATCGAACAAATGCGCGAGCCACGTTCATAGCCCCGCTTTCAGGCGGCAGACACGACTAGAGAAGATTCCGGCTACAGCCGGGACTACAAACGGGAGTAAGCAACTTATGCCGACTTATGGAGTCATCACCGTTGAGGAATTGAAGGCCAAACAGGACGCAGGTGAGAAGTTTCGCCTGATTGATGTGCGGGAACCGCACGAACATCATCATGCCAGCATCTCTGGCGCGGAACTCAAACCGCTTGGACAAATTCCACAGTGGATGCGCGAACTGGCGGACAAAGACGAAGAGATCGTATTGCACTGTCATCATGGAATGCGTTCGGATCGCGCCTGCCAGTTTCTGGCGGCTCAGGGATTCACCAACCTGAAAAACCTGATTGGCGGGATTGACGAATGGTCACTGAAGGTTGATTCAGTCGTTCCCAGATATTGATCGAGATGACAGAGCTTCCGGAAGAATTTTTACACGGGGTGGCGTTGTTCAATGACGGGAAATTTTTCGAGTGTCACGAAGTCTGGGAAATAATCTGGCTGAAAGCCAAAGATGACGAGCGTCAGTTTCTACATGCGCTGATTCAAGTGGCCGCTGCGCTGGTTCATTTACAGCGTGGTAATTTGAAAGGCGCACAAAACGTCAGCGCGCGTGCAATTGGCAAACTGAAAAAACTTCCAGGGGAGATGATGCAATTGGACACGCGTGAATTTTTAAGCTCTTTCGAACAATTTCTGTCGGCAAGCAACTCTCCCTTCCCACAGATTAGACTTCAGGACAAGCTTCAAATCAGACACCCATGAATCAAAAGGTTCGCATTGCGCTGCTATCTTTCTGGCTGGGAACGATGGCGTTTTTCAGTTTCGTGCTGGCGCCTGCCGTCTTTGCTGTGCTGCCAACGCAGCATCTGGCCGGACAAGTAGTCTCTCGAACACTTGCCATCGCTGAAATCACTGGCATTGCAATTGGAGCAGCGTTACTTCTGCTGCTGTTGTTTGCGCGCGGTCGGAAGAGCCGGATTTTCTACTTCGAACTTCTCACTATCGCGCTGATGACTGCGGCAATGATTACATCGAAGTTGGTTTCCGGATGGATGCATGAACTGCGCGTTAAAGCAGGCGAGGCCTTATACACGCTTCCTGCCAGCGACCCGATTCGATCTTCGTTCGACCAACTGCATCGAGTTTCAGTTGGCTTGACTGGTTTTGCGATGCTCGCCGCAATTGTCCTGATCGTGATGCTGATCGGGCGAAGGGACGCCCTGTACGGTAATGCTTGATCCTGAAAAACTCAGCTTTGAATTCATTGCCAGTGCTGACAAACCTCGATTGGATGAATTCGTTGCTCGAGAACTTCCCAAAATCAGCCTGACCCGCATCCGCCGTTTGATTGCCGAAGGCGATGTTTTGGTAAATGGCGAAAAATCCTTGAAAGGGGTCCGTCTGACGGCGGGCGACAGAGTCGGCGTCAAAATCTTCGCTGCCGAAAAATCCGCAGCCACTCCTGAAGCCATTCCGCTCGACATTCTTTACGAAGACGAATCGTTGATAGTAGTCAACAAACCGGTCGGGTTACTGGTGCACCCGTCGAACACCGAAAAATCGGGTACGTTGCTCAATGCACTGGCCTACCATTTCTGGCAAACAGCAGGTGAGGCGGTCAGGCCCGGACTGATTCATCGGCTGGATCGCAACACATCGGGCGTGATTGTGCTGGCCAAAACTTCCCGCGCGCATCGTACTCTCTCCAAGCATTTTCGTGAGCGATGGGTGAGAAAGACTTATCTGGCGCTGGTTCGTGGCCGGGTGGAACGCGACACCGGCGAGATTGATGCACCAATCGGCAGTGTTCAAAAAGACCGGGCAAAGATCTGGCCACATTGGCGTGTCATGGATGAGAAAGAGGGTGGGAAACCGGCGCTGACGCGATACAAAGTTGTTCGTCGTTTCGCCGCTCACACACTCCTGGAATTAGAACCGCTGACTGGCCGAACTCACCAGATTCGTATTCATTGCAATTTGATTGGCCATCCCTTGGTTGGCGATTCGATTTATGCTTCCGGCGCTGAAGGGACTGATGTTCTGGCAGCTCAGCACAAAATCAAACATCACCTGCTGCACGCTTATCGCCTGGTTTTCCGTCATCCGGCAGGCGGAAGAGAATTGGATCTTGAAGCTCCGATGCCACAATTAATGCGGGATTTGATTGTACAACTTTAGTTCAATACCGCGGCCTAGTTGTACAACCGACTGACCAATCGGCTCTACCCTACCCATTTTTCGCGGCGTGCGTTAACCCATGTTTTTTGAGCAGGCCAAAAAAGGTCCGGCGATCTTTCTGGGCTTCGCGCGCAGCCTGACTGATGTTGCCGCCGCAGGCCACCAGCAATTGTCGCAGGTAATCCCGCTCGAAGGATTCAATCATTCGGGCTTTGGCTACATTGAAAGGTTCTTTCCAGGCAGGAGCACCTTCGTGGGCCCCGATATTCAGGTTCAACTCATGATCGTGAATCATCGAACCTTCGGCCATGATTACGGCCTGGCGAATGACGTTTTCTAATTCACGTACATTGCCTGGCCACGGATAGGCAGACAATTTCAAAATTGCCTTGTGAGAAAATTGCGAGACTGGACGCCGGTAATCCCGTGCTGCCTGCTCCATAAAAAAGTGTGCCAGCAAGACAACGTCATCGCGGCGCTCGCGAAGCGCAGGCAGGCGAAGCGAGATGAGGTTGAGTCGGAAATACAAATCTTCGCGGAAGTTTCCCTCTCGTACTTTCGACGGCAGGTCGCGGTTTGTGGCGGCAAGCAGCCTGATATTGGCTTGCCGGTAGCGCGACGATCCCAGCGGTTTGTACTGACGGTCTTGCAAAAAACGAAGCAACTTGACCTGCGCCAACGGATGCAACGTGTCTACTTCATCCAAAAAGAGTGTTCCCCCTTCGGCTTCGGCGACCAGGCCACGACGAGGCTGGCGGGCATCTGTAAATGCGCCCGACTCGTGACCAAATAGTTCATCTTCAAATAGTTCGGTTGGAATCGCGCTGCAGTTGACCGGAATAAACGGGCCATTGGCGAACGGACTGAAGTAATGCACCGCGCGAGCGCACAATTCTTTGCCTGTCCCTGTCTCACCGGTAATCAGCACCGTAGCGTCGCAGGCAGCCACACGCGGAATCTTTTCTTTGACGGCGACAAAAGCTTCGGACCGGCCAATCAAATGAGGCATCCCCATATCCGTGTCCAGATCCGCAGCAGAATATTTCCCTTTGTGAAGTGTAATTTCCAGGCCTGTCTTATTTTGTTTCTGAAGCAGTCTTTCTACGCGTAGCCTGACATCAGACAGCAACAAGGGGGGAAGGAGAAAATCATCAATTTCCGGTGACAACAGGGATTGGTGCGATCTGGATGGCGGTTGCGCCAGGCAAACCAAAATTGGCACACGGGAAGCCGCTCTATTAATAGAACGAATTATTGTCAAGAACTCAGGCAAGTCTGTGTCAGCCGCACCAACCAGGAGTAATTTGGTTTCAGGTTGAGACAACGCTCCGATGACTGCCTCCATCGTCTCTGACACCGTGCACAAATAGTCTTCCGCCGCCAACGTCTCCACGATTTCTCTCAATTGCGCAGAGGGCAGCCGTAAATTAAGGATCTGAATTTTCTCCGGTTTCATACTCAATCTCCTAGCACCAGTAAAGGGATACCGCGATTTGAGAAGCGAACGGCAGTTTCGCGATCTCAGTAGCTCACCAACCAGAGCATCGTGTCTTGAAATAATCCAATCCGCCAAGCGGGCTGAATTAGGGAGTGAGAGGTTGAATAATTCACCGAAAGGGTAGCGTTGTGAGCTTGAGAAAACCTTGAGTAGTACAGGAAAAAAAAACTGAAAAAATTTCTTCCAGCTCAAGGATTTCTCAAGTCCCCCTTGCTATTGTCTGGCTCGTTCGAGGAACAAGAAAGTTTGTAAGGCTCGTTTCGGTATTTACCAGATGCGGTTCGCAGTTCTATTTCGATAGAAGCTGTCTGTGGTCATTGTAAATAAAGTGGATTGAGCGCCAAGGTCGGAAGGCCAGATTGTCTGGACGGTGAAGGGCAGTGGAGTATGGAAGCGTGGCGTTCGATAAGAGATACGCAGTTTGGCGACAACAGCTCGCTACGAATTTCGAGCGCTGACGAGTGGGGATCTCAGCGTTCGTTACCGCCACGGTATCAGCTAGGGGAGAGCATGCTGATGCTGTGGTTGCTATGGCTGCGGTTTCAGAAACCGGCGAAAGCACTGGGGGCGGGCCGGGCACTGTAACCGCAGCCTGTTTTATTTTCAGGTCCCCTTCCCCAAACCCAAACCCAGCCCCGCACTAACAATTCTGTACCGGATTGTCGCCAGAAGAATTTTCAAAAATACTTGTTAAATCACTCTGTTAATTATGTAGTTTCTTCCCGCTTTTGCCTAAAATGAAAGGGCATCCCTAGTCATCACCGGATTTTCGGTTTCTGCTGCTTGACCGTGGTCAGGCTGGAGAGGAATGGCATGGATTTAATCCGCAGTAAGACCTCTGTTCCGAATGAGTCGCCATTAGTGCCTCGGCCCCGGTTGTTGGAATTGCTTGAGGAAAGTCTGAATTGTTGTAATTCAACGATTATTACCGGGAGAGCGGGCGCAGGAAAAACCATTTTGGCAGCAGATTTCGCTCGATACTGTGGACGGCGCGTGGCGTGGTACAAGGTTGATGCGCCGGATGCGGACCTCTGGATTTTTCTCGATTACTTTGTCAAGAGTCTGGTACGAACTCGCCCGGAGTTTGGAGGCGAGGCATTGATGCATGCGATCTGGGCCTCGCCGAGAGTGAATCTTTCGACGTTGGCTGAAGCTTTTGTAGATGCTCTGCAACAGCAGAATGATCCATTGTTGATCGTGATTGACGATCTTCATCTAATCTATGATGCGGATTGGGTCGTTCCATTCATCCATCGAATGTTACCGCTGCTACCGGCGGAAGTTCATTTGCTGATTTTGGGCCGGAGTTTGCCGCCTGCACCGTTGTGGCGGCTGCGGTCGAAGCAACGATTATGTGTAATTGATGAGCCGTTGCTCGCGTTTTCCTCGGATGAAGCCATTAAATTATTTGCCAACTATGGATTAAGTGCCCAACAGGCTGTCGTCGCTCAGGCGCAAACTCGCGGCCGGGCCTCAGCGCTGCATACCATCGCGTTGCAGAACACAGATGTTGCCCATGTGGTGGCATAACGGCAGAAGACATTGGTTAATCAGCCAGACGGAGGAATCAAGCCCAGCGGGTTGTGTCTGGCGCTGCAATGGTTTGCAGTCTCGCCTCAGACTTGATGCTATCAGTTGATTTTCCCAAACAATCTTTGAAGCGGTAATCACAGTAGATGATGTCGCAAAGCTAAAAACTACAAAATTTAGCTTGGATTGCTTGTACGATTCGTCATCAACGTTATACTGAAAACCGCAGTTAGGAAGTCGGTAGATTTCCCTACTTGTCCATTACTCCCCGAAAGGTACAGGTGCATGACAAACGAGCAGCGCGTTCAGGATGATTTACAACCAGCGCTGCACTCAGCGGCGGGAAGTTCTTCAGCGGAAAAGCCTGTCTTTTTTCTTCGCACAAAATTGCTGCCTCCACGTCCCGCGCCGGCATTGCTGCCGCGTCCCCGGCTGGTAGAAAAGCTTACGGCAAACCTTGCCCATCCGGTCACACTGGTAATGGCCAATGCCGGGTCGGGAAAAACCACTCTGGTCAGTGAATTTGTTCGATCGCACGTTCGTCGGTTTGTCTGGTATCAGCTCGATCACACAGACGCCGACCCGGTCGTTTTCCTCGGCTATATCACACAAGGAATCCGGCAGATCATTCCCGATTTCGGCCAGGCGACGATGTCTTATCTGCAACAGACAGGGGCAGAGATTGGACAGCGCCCGGAGCGGGCTGTTGATGTATTGCTCAATGAGGTGCTTGATCGGGTTGAGCAGCAAATGATTCTGGTGCTTGACGACTATCATCATCTAGGTAATGCGAATCCACTACATGCGGCAGTCGATCGGTTGATTGCTTATCTGCCAGACGTACTACATCTGATCATTATTTCCCGCGAAATGCCGCCGCTTCAGGTGACCCGGATGCGTTCGCAGGCGATGCTGACTGTCATCGGACGGAACGAGTTGCTTTTTACCGATGAAGAGACGAAGTCGCTTTTCCGGCAGGTCTTCGATCTGGAACTGACCCCGGAGCAACTGACCGAATACCGTGAACGGACGCAGGGATGGATCACCGCTCTGCAACTGGTTCGACAGGTGGCTCAGCGCCAGGCACTGGCCGGCGCGGTTGAAGATGGATCTCTGCCAGACTTAAGCGAGATTTTGCGGCAATCCGAGCGGGACATCTTCGATTACTTTGCCGAAGAAGTTTTCGCCAGTGAAGAGGAGGACGTCCAGCAACTACTGTTGAGGATTGCCTTGCTGGATCGCATCGAACTGGAAACCTGCGGACGACTTTATTCGCAGTTTGCCTGCGCGGCCATTCTGCCTGTCCTGGTTCGCCGAAACGTTTTCCTCACCATTGCAGGGGATGATCGTGGCACTTCGCAGCCCGAAGAATATCGCCTGCATCCACTTTTTCAGAATTTCTTACGCCGGCGGTTGCGATCGGAAATTGGCCGGGCTGGGGTTGCCGTAGAGAACGCACGGATCGCGCAATACTTTTTGGGAAAAGGACAATGGGAATTGGCCCTGCCGCATCTGCTGGCAGCGGAAGAATTCGAGCGGGCGGCTGAAGTTATCTCAAAGAATGGGGCCGCCTGGATTACGTCAGGGGCGCTGAACAGCCTGGCCGCTTCAGTTGACGTACTGCCGGGGGAAGTTTTGGAACATCATCCCCGCGTGCTGGCTCACCGCGCAGAGGTGGCAAGATTGTGCGGCGAATATGATACAGCACAGTCCATGTTGCGTCGCGCCGCTTCTCTGCTGCGCGTTCAAGGCGATGGGGAGGGGGAGGCTGAAACGCTGCATTCGCTCGCCACAATTGCGCGGCGGCGTAGCGATTTCACCGCGGCCTTCGAATATCTGGATCGAGCCATGACACTGGCCGGAGAGTACTCTCCGGTGAAGGCGAAATGCGGCAACACACGTGGGCTATGTCTGGTCGCACTGGGCCAATGGATCGAGGCGGAACGTGAATTCCGCACTGCACTGCAATGGGCCGAAGAACTACACAATGAACATTATGCGCGGCTGATTGTTCACAACATGGGATTGCCCCCGATGATGCGAGGGGATTTCGGCGAAGCTTTGCGCTGGTTGCGACGGCTGTTGCGCGATGATCGGCATCCTGCGCCAGTGCCGCAGGAGGCAGCGGCACATTTAAACATGGCGCGTTGTTATTTGTACCGCGGGGATTTGATGGCCTGCGAACTCCACCTGGAGCGCACACTGGAGCGTTGCCAGATCTTTAATCTGAACGCCCTACGGGCGGAGGTATTTGAGGCCTACGGGAATTTGTACCGCGAACGCCGCGAAGTGACACGTGCGGTGGAATATTACGAGCGCGCCGCTCGCGCTTACCACGAGGCTGGAATTGACCTGGCGCGGCGAGAACTGATTGAAGAACAAGCCCTGCTCAAACTGCAAATGGGTGATCTGGTGGGCGCGCGAAAACTAATGGATCAATTGATTGCCGCACGCCGCGCTTTGCAGGATGAATTGAGCATGCACACTGCCACCATGACCCGTGGGCGCGTGTTGCTGGCCCAGGGGCAAGCGGGGGGCACGGGAATGGCGGCATTGGCATGCGCTGAACTGGAACCCGCACTTAATTACTTTAACCAGCATGGGCTTTACTACTACGAGGCGCAGTGCTGCATGGCGCTGGCGCTTGGCGACCTGATGGGGGGGCGCGAAAAAATCATGATTGACCGGTTGCGCCGAGCGTTGGATTTGGCTGCGCGGTTTGATTATGAATACTGGCTGCACCGGGAAGTTACGGCACATCCCGAACTGTTTGCCGCAATCGAAGCGGCAGAATTACTTCCTCCAGAAATGCAGGAACTGGTTGCGGCCTTGCCCGCAGGCTCTTTCCCGTCGAGCAGTTTGCCCCAGGTCACTCCTGTTCTGAAAACGGTTCCGCCCGTAGTTGTTGCAACTCCAGTAGTCCCGCTTGCCGATTTAACAATCAAAATGCTGGGGCCGATAGAAATCTTCCGCGATCCTCATCGCCCACTGGCTGCCGACGCCTGGACCACACGACGAAGCCGCGACATCCTCTGTTTTATTACGTCGCGTCGTCATCGGCGCGCCTCGAAGGACACTATTATTGACACTTTCTGGGGAGAAGCCGATTTCGAAAGCGTAGCTCGGAACTTTCATCCAACGGTTTCCCATATACGGAAAGCGCTTAATAGTAACCAGCCTCTCAAACAGAACTTCCTGCTTTATCGGGACGGCGACTATTTGCTGAACTCAGATTTTTCCTACGCGATTGACATCGAAGAGTTTGACCGGCTGGTCAGTGAGGGAGAAGCGGCAAGACGGGCCGGACGTCACGAGCAATGTGTCAATAACTATGAAGCAGCGGTCGAACTCTACCGTGGTGAGTTTATGCATGGTTGTTACGAAGAATGGATCGAAGAGCAGCGATCCTATTACCGGGAACGATATTTGCACATGCTCGAAGTGCTGGTCGTGGCTGCGCAGAAAGCAGACGAATGGCCTCGCTCAATTCATTTATCCCAACAGATTCTACGAGACGATCCGTTTCGAGAAGATATTCATTGTTTGATGATGCGTGCCCAAGCTGCCCAGGGCAACCGCGTTGCGGTGAAAGAACAGTACGAAACCCTGCGTTCCCTCCTCCATAAAGAGCTTGGAGTAGAACCAGCCGCAGAAACACAAAAAATTTACAGAAATCTACTTGGCTAGTCCGCTTCAATCATATAGAAAATAACCTGGATCTAGTCATTATCACTTAGTTCACAAACCGTAAATAAAGATTGCAGACTGAAGCAAACTGTCCAGAAAACGATCTATTAATTGCCCCACATTGTTTGCTAAAAGTACAGGTCTTCAGCAGTGAAAAACTGCCACCGTTCTCCTGGAGGCTTTTATGAATTTATCAGGGAAAAAAGTTCGCCGTTTCGTCATCCCTATCCTAATTATTGCGCTCTTTTCCATTTCAGTGCAGGCCGGATTACAAATCCTCTATGGCAACGGAATTGTTGTCACCGGAGCGGATGGAATCCTCTACACCGGCACAAATGGTATCACTGTGACTGGTGCGGATGGCTGGCTGGCTTATAACCCCAGTGGGATTACCGCCCCGGTTTCTAATGGAATCACTGTGACAGGCGCCGATGGATTGACCTATACAGGAGCCAACGGCATTACCGTCACGGGCGCAGATGGCACAAGCATTTATCGGGCAGATGGTATCACCGTCACAGGTGCGGATGGCATCGTTGTGACCGGCGCAGATGGCACAACCTATCAAGCAGATTCAATCCTATTTCGCATTCCAAACGGCATTACCGTCACGGGAGCAGATGGAATCGTGGTGACGGGCGCTGATGGGGTTACTCAGCCTACTCCAAGCTCGCTAGACATTATTCGGTCTGATGGGATCGTCGTGACAGGCGCAGATGGAATTACTGTAACCGGCGCGGATGGAATTACTGTGACCGGCGCGGATGGACGAGTCTTTTCGATCCTGCCGGATGGCATCACAGTCACTGGCGCGGATGGAATCACCGTGACCGGCGCTGACGGAATCGTTGTGACGGGGGCCGATTCAATCAATGGCTTGCTGTCGCCTGTATTGCAGACAGTTGGTTTACAAAGCCTTGATCCAGAACTGGCAATCACACTCAATCAATTGACGGATGACAGCAACATCAATGCTGCTGTCGTTTATCATCGCCTGCCAACCAACACCGACATTACTGATTTACAGCGGTTGGGCATCCTTGGAGGAACACGCTATCGTGCGCTGCCGGTGATCTCAATGACAGCAACGAAGCGACAATTAATTGCTGTCTCGAAATTGCGTGCTGTGCGTTCAATTTATGGGAATCGTACCCTTCCTTCGCTGGCTGACCCCGGGGGGAACTTGACCGGCGGAGGTCGGGCCAGAGCGGATGCCGAGTTAAAAGCGAAAAATTGGGGATTGCCTGTTACCGGCAGCGGAGTGACAGTTGCCGTTCTGGACACTGGAGTCAATGGCCTGCATCCGGATTTAGCGGGGCGCATGGTCAACAACGTATTGATGGTCAGCACGCTGGGAGTCGGTATTGGCTTCAATTATCCGATTAATATAGAACACCTGCCGACCACGGATTTGGTGGATGGCCATGGCACATTTGTCGCGGGAGTCATTGCGGGCAGCGGCCAAATGTCCAATGGCAAATACAACGGTGTTGCGCCCGGCGCGAAACTGCTGGGTTTGGGCGCGGGTGTGCTTAATTTGTTCTTCGTCCTCGAAGGCTTTGATTATCTTTTGACGGAGGGCGCGGATTGTGGCGTGAAAGTGGTCAATTGCAGCTTTTCCGCCAACACCCTTTACGATCCGAACGATCCAGTAAATGTGGCGACCAAGCTGCTGACCGAGCAAGGCATCAACGTAGTCTTTTCAGCGGGCAATGCGGGGCCTGGAAACGGTTCGATGAATCCTTACGCACTGGCTCCGTGGGTGGTCAGTGTTGGAGCGACGGATTCTGCGGGGCGGCTGGCGAGTTTCTCATCACGCGGCTCTTTCGGCAAAGATCGTCCGACGTTGGTTGCTCCTGGTGTCAGCGTTGTCAGCACGCGCAGTCTGGGCTTACTCGGTGTAGAGGGAGTGTTGGGTCTGGAATCCGGCAGTGATCTGCAATATTTGACACTGTTCGAATTGCCTTTTTACACCAGATCGAGCGGGACAAGTTTTTCCGCGCCGCAGGTTGCCGGAGCCATCGCGCTGATGCTCGATGCCAATCCGTCACTTACCCCAGCGCAAATCAAAGACATTTTGCAGCGCACTGCCACACCGATGCCGCCGTATTATGCCCACGAAGTCGGTGCGGGTATGCTCAATGTCCACGCCGCCGTGCTGGAGGCCGCTTTCCCCGACCGTCGAATGGGCGCAATCCGCGCGGCGCAAAATCACAACCAATCCCGTTTCATCAACGATCCGCCAAAACTATTTTCGGGAACGGTCCAATCCACTCAGAACGTCAGTTTGTCAGTTCCGCAAAATTCACTGTTGGCTTCAGTACAAATTGGTTGGGGATCACTGTTGACCACGAACGATCTGGCGCTGAGGCTGACCGCGCCAAATGGCGTATCGCGCGCCGAAGTGGATACGCTAAATTTGCTGGGACTGACCGGAAGGCGCGAACGCGATACTGTTGGTCTGCCAGCTTCGGGAACCTGGACGGCAAGAGTGCGTAACAAAGGGCTTCTCGGGTTACTGGCAACTCCTCAGTCTTATTATGGCGCGATGGAAGTGACGCGCGTCGAATACCCTCAAATGAGCGATCTGGGGAGTTTGACTTCCACGGCTCGTGACGAGATTTATCAGGCGCTTCGGACTTACGTGATGTGGCCATACGGCAAAAACTTCCGCCCGCAATTTGCGGTGTCGCGTTACGACCTCGCGTCAGCTTTGCTGATGGGTGGGCGCGTTCCCCAGTACTTGCCAGTTCAATCTCGCTTTACTGATGTGCGTGATGGAATGACATTGCTGGCAGTCGAAAGCGCACAATCTTCGCCGACCGGAGCGCTCTTTACTGATGCTGTGTTCGGTGGCAAATTCCGACCGGATGAATCGGCCACCAAACTGGTGGCGGCAGTTGCACTGGTGCGGGCCGCCGGATTGCGTTCCCAGGCGGATGCGCTGGCGGGAACTTCACTGACAGTGACGGATGCTTATCTGATCCCTTCCAATCTGCGCGGATATGTTTCAGTGGCGTTGTCGCAAGGGTTGCTGACAAAGGATGGTGCTGCGTTTAATCCCAACCGGGCCCTGGCGCGCGCTGAACTGGCGCATGCGATGGCGTTGATCATGAAACTGGCAACTCAGTAAGTCAGCATCAAACGTAAACCAGTAATTGGGCGGGCCAAGCAGAGTCCCGCCCAATTTGTTTTCAGGCAGATAACTTATCGGAGGCAAAACAATGAAGTTACGATCAAATTGGATTCTTGCTCTGCTGGTATTTGCCGCGATGTGTGTTTGTGGATGGTCTGCTTTCGGGCAAAGACAAAGCACCGATTCAATGCGGTGGGAGTACTCGGTCAAACTTGTGACCGGTTATCCAGAAGATTCCCCATCACTTTTTAGTGAACTTGGAGAGCAAGGCTGGGAACTCATCGCTGTCTCAGATGGGCGGGCTTATTTCAAACGCCCGAAGAAATAAGAAGCCTGCCCAGTAACACCATCAACGTACAAACAATTCTTCCGCGTTCCAAAGCGAGTAGGGAAGCATCGTGCTAGGCCGGTGATTGCCAATGCGTTGATTGGACCCTGAAGTTAGATGACGGGAAACAATCGGGATCACCGGCAATTGGTCGGCCAGAATTTCCTGAATTTCGTGAAATTGCGCATAACGGCGTTCGTGATTGGTTTCGCGGCCTTGCAGAGCGATCAATTCATCAATGCGCGTTTCCCAGGCGGTTGCAGGTTTGGGCTGTTTCGGATGCCACTGGTTAAAAGGGCTGCTGCTACGCAACACATTGGCATATGCCGACGGGTCGGGTTCGGAAGGCGAAGTCCCCAGTAGCGCTGCATCGTAATCGAAGCTCTGCGAAACCCTGCGTGTCAATTCGCCGAACTCAATGGGTGCAAGTTGCAGTTTGATTCCCAGCTTCGTCAAATCTTCCTGAATCACCGTTGCCATCTGTATGCGTGGTTGACTTTCCACAGGCACAATCAGCGTTAGTTCGACACGATTACCTTTCGCATCAAAAAGTTCCAGTGCATTGGCCGCGCCACGCAAAGTAAACCCCGCTTCTTTCAACGACGCTCTAGCCCATTCCGAATCGTATTCCGTAGGTGGCAAATCCTTGGCTGCCCAGACAAGATTGCCTGGCGAAATAAAGCCACGAAGCGGCGTTGCCAGCCCTTGCAGTGTGACTGACGCCAGTGTCTGCCGGTCTATTGCACGCGAAATAGCGCGGCGAAAGCGCGCGTCGCTGAACCAGGCAAGCTTGATGGGATTGACGTTCGAATTGAGGTTGAACCAAAGATGGTCGGTGGCCAAACCTGGTCCTGCATCCACCGCGCGTACTGTGCCAGCCTGAGAATGCAGCGAAGCGTAATCGCCCGGGCGTAGGCGGTCGCAAATGTCCAGTGAGCCTTGCTTCAATCGTGTGATGGCATTGTTCAGATCAGGCACGATTTCGATCACTAGTTCGTCCAGATAAGGCAGGGATGTGCCCGCGTTGTCTTTTTTCCAATAATGCGGGTTGCGTTTGAGCGTGATGCGCTCGCCGGGGACGACCGCGCCGGCGGTGTAGGCCCCGGCAGTAACGACGCGTTGCGGGTCGGCGCTCAACTGGTAAACTTCGCTAAATTTTCCTTGATTGAAATCTGCTTCGAGCAGGTGGCGCGGCAAGACGGCCAGGTTCGATAGATAATTTTCAGGGAAGACAACAGGCTCTGGAAAGCCGAATCGCAGATGTCTTGCATCAACAACTGTGACTTTGATCTCCTGGCCGGCGATCAGCATCGCATCGTGGAAAACAGGCGAGGCTGTGCGCTTGTCGTACAACGCACGGAAAGTGAACTCAACATCCTCAGCTGAAAGCGAATGACCGTCCGAGAATTTTGCTCCATCGCGAAGCGTAACTTCCAGCATTTTTCCATCATTCACCCAGTTCCAGGACTCGGCCAGCCCAGGCACGTATTTACCCGTGTCGTGGTCGAATTCGGCCAGCCGCCCGCCCATCAGATAAAATGCAACCATCACCGAGGGTTCGTCGGCGGCTTTCAGGTAATTGAAAGTTTGAGGTGGAGAAGCGACGCGAACATTAAGCGCGCCGCCACTTTTTCCAAGCGTGCGCTCGGAAGAAATGAGCCTGTTCGGTGGGGTAACAGTCTGCGAACCATTACGGCAAGCTGCCAGCAGCCATAATGTCAACAAGACGCAAAACAGGGCGAGTCGTCGTGAAAAGGGGGAGGATTTCATTCGGTTCACCATGATTGAAAGTGTAAAGATCGGACTATTGCAGGGTTGAATCGTCTACGGCGCGTGATTCAAGCACAGTGGTTGTGCGATGTCCAGCATATAAACCAGTGTGAAAAAAAGAAGGCTTTTCACTGGATTCGCGATTCGCCAGGAGCTTCGTTGTTTATTGAGACTCGTACTAAACTGTCGCCTCAGAAACTTATGGCGAAGCCTATTCTTTACAGATTATTCCAAACCATTCTGGTTTTGCTGATCATCTCGCTGCTGACCTTCGCGTTGCTGGCGACGGCGGGCGGCGATGCGCTAACGACGCTCGCGGGTGATCCGAAAATCTCCTCCGCAGCGATTGCCGAATTACGCCGCGTGTACGGTTTAGATCAGTCGTTGGCAGTGCGTTATGCGCACTGGCTGGGAGCAGCAGTGAAGGGGGATCTCGGCTACTCATTCTATTTTCAACTGCCTGTGCAAATGGTTCTCTGGCCGCGACTGTTGCGGACGGCGGCATTGGCCTGCGTTGCACTGATGATCGCCGGGCTGGTCGCCTTTGGGCTGGGAATCCAGGCGGCGCGTCGGCCAGGAAGTTGGTTGGATCGGCTCTGTTCAATGTTGGTGTTGTTCGGTTCTTCCGTGCCACGTCTGGTGTTGGCCTTGTTTGTCCTGGTGTTGGCCACGCGGGCTTCGTGGATGAACACTGGCAGATTGCCAGTGACGGCAACCTTCACAGATTGGGTGTGGCAACTGCTGCCGCCCGCGCTGGTCTTGAGCCTTCCACTGGGAGCGCTCTTTTTGGCGCAAACGCGAACCGCAATCGCTGACGGTTTGCAATCCGAATTTGTCCGGACAGCTCACGCAAAGGGGTTGCCCAAACGAATGATTCTGTTCCGATATGTGCTCCGTCCATCACTCAATCCGTTGATCAGTGTTTTCGGGTATTCGCTGGGCGGCGTGATGAGCGGTTCAGTGATCGTCGAAAGGATTCTGGGCTGGCCAGGACTTGGCGAACTGAGTGTGATCGCTGTCCAGAGTCGCGACGTCCCGCTGCTGTTAGGCGTTGTTCTGATTACCGCGACAGCAGTGCTGATGGGCAATCTTCTGGCCGATATTTTATTGCGGTGGAATGATCCTCGGTTGCGATGAAAAAAGCTGACAGCCTGATTTTATCGCGGTGCCGGTGGCCATTGTGGGCTGGAGGAATTCTCGTCAGTCTTTTTTACTCAATGGTCGCCTTCGCCGATTTTCTTGCACCTTACGATTATCGCGCGCAATCGCGCCACGAACCGTATGCGCCACCAACCGCTCTGCATTTTCTGGACGCCCAGGGACGATGGCAGGTCAAACCTTTCATTTACGCCCGACGATTGGTTGATCCACTGGAACGAAGGTATGAAGACGACACCACAAGGATTTCATCGCTTGATTTCTTTATCCGGGGAGACCACTACAAATTGTTCGGTTTGTTCGACACCGACCGGCATTTATTTGGAGTTGCCGGCCTGGGAAATGGCGAAGCGCCGCGCGTTTATCTGCTGGGGACGGATGCTTTTGGGCGCGACCGTTTGTCACGGTTGCTGATTGCCACGCGCTTTTCGCTGCTCGTTGGCCCGCTGGGCACGGGGTTCGCTGCATTGCTGGGAATTTTGATTGGCTGTCTGGCAGGGTACGCTGGACGGGCCGGGAATCCAGGCACGAGATGGTCAACATGGCCAAATCGGATTGATGATGTTTTGATGCGCACAGCCGACACGATGATGGCGCTCCCGGATTTGGTGCTGATTCTCGCTTGTCGGGCCGCTTTTCCTCTGGAACTGCCTCCGATGCGGGCGGCAATACTTTTGATCGGCATTTTTGTTGTGCTGGGTTGGGCGGAGATGGCGCGCTTGTCGCGCGGAATGATCCTGGAACTGCGTGAACGCGAATTTGTGACGGCGGCGGTAAGCATTGGCATGTCACCGGCGCGGATCTTGTTACGGCATATCCTGCCAAATGCCATGCGACCCTTAATTGTGCAGGTTCTGCTGATGTTGCCGGCGTTTCTGTTGTCGGAGACGGCGTTGTCGTTCCTGGGTGTAGGCTTGCAGGAGCCTGAGCCGAGTTGGGGAAACCTGCTGGCGGCGGCGGCGGACATCTCGCTGTTAGAAAGGGAGCATGCCTGGGTAATGCTAACACCAGCGCTGGCAATTGCGCTGTTTGTCTTGGCGGTGAGGATGATTGGTGTTGGACTGGAATCCAGGGATGAGTGAGCCTACTGCAAAACAAAATTATCGAACCAGGTTTGACCGAAGATCGGGCAGATGTCCATGGTGCAATCCTGACGGACCAGCGCGATCAACACCGCGTGCGTTGTTTCTGCAGTCTCGAATGAAAGGGTGAATTTCTGCCAATTGGTCGCTTCCCGCAATAACGGTGAGGATTGAGCAAGTTTTGTCTGGTGCGCATTCGCATCAACGACCACAATGACGGGAGCCGACGCTGTCACCAGATTTCTCGTCCGTGCGTCGAAGCTGAGTTGATAATGTTTCAACGGTTCAACCAGAACGAGTTGAGTAAAAACGGGTGAAGATTGCGGATTCCCATTCCAGTTAACCAGAAGACTTCGTACGCCTGCGGAGGGGGTGCCCGAATCAAGTGAAAATAGCACGGCTTGCGCGACCGATTTAATTTGCCATCCGAACCCGGGGTCATCCAAACCGATTTCGCGTTCAAAACCTCCGTCAATGACTGTCCCCAGTGGATTGCGTCGCTCGCCAGCAACTGCTCCGTGGTTGCTCTCCCAAACTTCGCGCGCCTCAATGTATTGCTTTGTCGTTAGCAGCGCCGTCAGCAGAGACTGGCGTTCCTGGTCGGAAGCGTTGTGCGATTCGCGGAATAACCGAATCGCGTCTAGTGCCTTCCCGTGTTGCGCGAAGTAAATCGCCAGTGCCATCCGGGCGGCCGGTGTTTGCGGGTCAATGACTCTTTCGACAGTGCGACTGTCGCCATTGTAAACACCCCAGGTCAGGTCAATGACCTGGGGCAGAAACGTGGGTTGACGAAGGGCCGCAATACGCAATTCAGCGAATGCGTCATCGTATCGTCCTGCGCGAAGTAGCAAGTTGCCGAGTTGCCAGTGTGTGTGCGCATAAAACGGCGCAAGCTTGACAGCCTCACCAAACGCAATCAGCGACCCACTGAGGTCGCCTGCTTGATCGCGTGCATTTCCCAGTTGCATCCAAAGCCGATAGTCTCGCGGACGCAGTGTAATGGCCTTGACGAAATCACTCGTTGCGGCATTGGCGTCGCCAGCATTCAGCAGCACGTTTGCGCGTGCTGTATAGCTTTCCGGATCGGTGGGGCCAAGACTGACTGCCTGCTCTGCCGGCTCAATCGAGTCCGTGCCTGCGCCGTGCTTCGAGAGCAATCGCGTTGCCCCAACCAGTGTGGCATTCCACATCAGCCACGAACAGACCAGCAATCCAGCGACTGCCACGGTGAAACGCCAAACGAATTGAGAACTAGCACGACCAACACTCATATCAGCTCCGATCAATTCCAGCGGGCTTTGCGGCCGACAAAAGCAATGCCGACCAGGTGTTATCGCAAGCATGCTCTTGCCAACTCACCAGGGCCGTCAGTGCTTCCACTATTACAAAATCTGGACGCTAAAAAGGAAATGTCATTACCTGCGTCCAAATAGGTCAGATGGATACGAGTAATGACATTTTAGGGGGATGGGGGAGTAGCCCCATAACCAGGCAAGTTATCACGGGCTAGAAGGACTGGGGTTGCAGCAGCAGCAACAGCAGCAGTTATTGTTGTTGTTTGCGTTACTGGCGCCTCTGGCAGTTCCCACACCGACGGCATAACTGGCTGCACCGAGCAATCCCCACGGAGAAATCCCGCCCAATCTCCGATTGTTTTGAGGAGGGGCAGCATTGTTCAAATCTGGAATTGGATCGGCGACGGCGGTTTCATCGCTGCCGGGAACGCAAACATTCACAGCCGAAAGTTTGGTGAAATCAGTCTTGGTCAGCATCCCGTCCGGCGTTCTGAGCGTTCCAGCGATGCTGGGATTGGTTGTCAAGGTTGCACAGCCGCGCTTGAGCATTCCGGTCACCTGATCGCCGGTGAAAGCTAGAGTCGCGGTGGAATTCGGTGATAGCTCAAAGCTTCCCATTGTTCCAAGCCGAACTGTTGCTTTGGTGCCGTTGAAAGTTTGAACAGTAGCTCCGGTCAAAATTGTGGTACCTGTCCCTACGATATAGCCATTGACCAGGACAGGTTGATTGCCTCTGGTGACCAGCTTCCCTGCAAACTGTGGGACAGCCGGAACCGAAGCAGTCTTTGCTTTATCACTATTCCGATCGGTCTTTCCCCCTTCTTTGCTCTGAGCGGTGAAACTCAGCAGGCCGACGGTCAGAAACAAGGCCAAAGCTCTTGTAATTTTCCGAGGGAATATCATTGAACTACCTCCCTGAAATGGAAAGAGAGCTGGCCGGCGAGGCTGATTGCCAGCTTATCGCCAGCCAGCTACATAAGTACTATCAGTTTCAAGCCGAATCGTAACACTCAGCTTGAATAAGGAATATCACCCAAAAGGCGGTTTTTTTGTCATCGAACGGACTTTCTTCGCCGGGGTGGATCGTCATGCAGTGTCAATGTGGCAATTGCGACGAGCGCGGCGAAGACCAGTGCGTTGATGGTGATGTGCAGTCCGAAGTCCACCAGACTGTGAACGGCCGCTCCAAACAGACCGGTTAAGGCGCCGAAACAGGCGGCGCGATGAATTGGATCAGCCTCCTGCAAGCGTTTGCGCGCTGTCTTGATGAACAGGACAATAAAAGCCGCTACCAGCAGGCAGCCGATGAGGCCGCCGCTGGCCCAGATTTCCAGGTAATCATTGTGGGCTTCTTCGGGAATCATTTCGCCGGATGCCCGATGATGCGGCGGGATTGCTGTTTTGTATGCCCCAAATCCGGTTCCCACAATGGGGTGCGTTTTAATTAAAGACCAGGTTGCGCGCCACACTTCGCTGCGGCGCTCGCCTGTGCCATTGTCCAAACCAGGAGCATTTGCTTCGGCAGAAACTTCCTGCGGCAGCGTTTCCAGCCGATTTACCAGCCGGTCGCCGCCTATCCAGATCATGCTCACGGCTAGCACCAGGACTAGGCACAAAGCGAGCGCCCCTTGCGCCATGCGGGAACTGTTCAGGCGACTGAACAACCTCGCCATCCAGTTCACCCAATTCGCATGGACCTCGTGCGACACATCAGTCTGCCGTCCTCGCATGCATCCCATTACCAATGCGAGGAAGAACACCTGACACAGCATGCTGAAGATGCCGCCACGGGAATTGGAGAACACCAGCGCTGTCCACAAGGGCGCGATAGCAGCTAAATAAATCAACACTCGGTCCCGGCGAACGCCTCCGCCCACCAGCAATCCCATTGCCAAACCGAGCGTCATTTCCATCAAAAAAGCAAAATGGTTCCGATTGATAAATTGAGCGTAACCTTCTCCCATTCGTAAAAAGGGCAAGCCGAACCCCACGGCTTCGTGTTGCGAGGTTTGCCGAATCAAGCCAAAAACAGCGCTGGCGATTCCGACGCCAATCAAGGTCAGAATCAACAGACTGGCTCGCCTGCGGCTGGCGGCGTAACGTCGCAGCAGCAGCCCGGCCAGGCCGAGCGCCAGCAGCTTCAAGGCAAAGCGTCTGGTTTCGTATGGGTCAACGCTCAGCGTGTGTTGAAAACCTATCCCCGCCGCTTCTTCGCTTCCGCCCAGTGGTGTTGACTGAAGGACAGCGAATGCGGCCAAAGCCAGCAGGGGAAGAAACAGCACTGCGCCACTGACGCGCCACGATCCGGTCAAGGCGCCTTCGACCATCCATAGCCCGGTTAATGCGAAGATCACAATTTCAAAGGCAGCCACCCACCACGGCTCGACCGCGCCATAAGGAATTGCAAACAGCGCAATGGTGCAGAGCAGCGTTCCGTATATCGTTCGATCCAGTGCCAGTGCCAGACGGGCTGCAATGGGCGCGCGCTCCACTGAAGGCGCTATGTCAAACAGCACGTCGTGCGCGGAAAAAACTCTTGCTTCGGATTTCATCGCCATGCCTTTCGGAGACCTGTTAACTCACCTTCCAGGAAACGCCCAATTCCAATTCGGGCTCCAGTTCACTGACATATTCGAGCGCGGGAGCTTCGGTAAAATGCGACAGAATTTGATTTGCGATCGAAGAGACAGAGAAGTACTTATCCAGTAACCGGCGCGAATTGCGCCCCAATCGCCGTCGGAGCAGTTCGTCGCGCGCCAGCGCCAGTGCATTCGCCCCGAAGAGTTCATCTTCGCCGTTGATGGAACATAAACCGGCTTCGTACTTCTCAACCATCGCTTTCAGGTCGTTGCCCGGGTTGACGCTGCACAACAGCGGTTTGCCGCAGGACATATACCCAAGCAATTTACCGGGGAAGTTCTGCGTCCGCAGCCGGCGATCCAGCGACATCAGCCCGACATCGAACTCGACCAGCATCTCCAAATATTCTTTCTGACCGACGGCGGGCAAAATTTGAATGTTGGTCAGTCCCTGCTCGCTGATCAACGCTTTCAACCGTTCAACTTCGCTGCCTTCGCCGACCAGCAGGAAATGCGCGCGCGGTTCCTGCTGTGCGTGGGCGGCAAGACGAACAATGTTGTCCATGTCCTGCGCCACCCCGATGTTGCCGCCGTAAAAGAAAACCACCTTGTCTTGCAGGCCCAGTTGGTTGCGATGAGCAAACGAGGGTTTCGGCGCTTCATCCGGCGCGGTCCAGTTATAAAGGACTTCCAGATTGAAATTTTCGTCCGGCGCATGTTCGGCGAAATACTCCAGATTGGCGGGGGACTGCACGCCGATACAATCGGCGACCCGGTATTGCTCGAATTCTTTCCAGCGGAAAAAGTGATAGGCCGGACCCTTGCTCATCACACCGGCATCTACTGCCCATTGCGGGAAAATGTCCCGCAAAATCAAATACGCAGGGCAGTGCCATAACTCTTTGAGCTTCCCCACCAACTCGCCGAAGAAGATGGTCGGCGAATAAAACACAATCAGGTCTTGCGGATTGGCGCGAAAAAAGTCCACGCCGCGGCCCCACATGGTTTCCGACAGACTGGCCTCGCGGATGCCGCGTTGAATTTTCGGCGCTCCTTTCAACTGGCCGTTCCTGACGCGCACGACCAACAACTCATCTTCGTAAGTCAGTTCCAGATCAGAAAGGTTGTGTTCGCTCGGCGTCAGCACTGTCACTTGATGGCCCTGCTGCTGCATCTCCACGCCCAGGTCATGGATCAGCTTCGCGCCGGATTTGGTGCTTGGATAATAGCAATCAACGATAATGAGGACTCGCATAACTTCTATGGGGAGTGTACAGCCGACTGACAGCCGGCTGAGATCTTCAGCGAAATAGCGACCGGACGGGACTACAGCCGGCCCATCGGCCGGCTGTGCATTTTCATCCGTTGCGCCAGACTTGTTCAGCTAAATCAGGCAGACGAAAACCCAGCACCAGGCGGCAAACAGTCATGGCGACCTGTGAAGCCAGGTACTCAACCGGCGGTTGCCAGTTTGCCGGCTGGCTGGTGACCAGCTTGACCATTTGCTGAATCTGTTGCGGCTGGCATCCGGCCAGCACATTCGAGCCGCATTCTATGGTTTCCGGTCGTTCGGTTACGTCGCGAATCGTGACTGCCGGAACACGGAACAGGCAGGCTTCTTCCTGCACCGTTCCACTGTCGGAAATCAGACAGAACGCGTTTTGCTCCAGCCGTATGAAATCAAAAAAGCCCAACGGTTCAAGAAACCGAATCCCCGCTTGATTCAGATCCACGCCGAAACTTTGCGCTTTCGCTTTCGTGCGCGGGTGAAGCGAACAGATGATGGGGAAGGCAAATTCCCGATGAAGTTGTGACAAGGCCTCGATCAGATTTCGCAGGCGTGCTTCAACATCCACATTCTCCGCGCGATGCATCGTCACCAGAAAGAATCGCCGCTTCTCCAGCCCAAGTTTCGTCAGGGCATTACTGGCATTGATGCGCTCGGAATAATGATCAATAACTTCCTTGATCGGATTGCCGATGACGTAAACACGGTCGTCGGTGAAGCCCTCCCGGAGCAGGTTTTCGCGGCTGCGGTTGGTGTAAGGCATCAGCACGCTGCTGGAATGATCAATCACACGGCGATTGACTTCTTCCGGCACACGGTCGTCGAAACAGCGATTGCCGGCTTCCATATGGTAAACGGGAACCCCAAGCCGCCGCGCAACAAACGCTGTCAAACCGCTGTTGGTGTCGCCCAGAATCAGCAATCGGTCCGGGCGATGTTCCAGCAAAACCGATTCGATGCGCGACAGAATCTGACCCGCCTGGTCGGCGAAGCCCTCGCCGCGCACCCCCAGAAACACATCGGGTTGGCGTATGCCCAGCTCGTCGAAAAACAGCCCGCTCAGTCGTTCGTCATAATTCTGTCCGGTGTGAACCAGTATGTGATCACTGAACCGGTCAAGCAGTTTGATGATCAGGCTTAAACGGATGATTTCAGGCCGGGTGCCGAGCACCGTCATAATTTTCATCGCAGCATCTCCGTGGTTTCTCCAACGCAATCATCCAGCATCAAGCGGCGTGTACGGAGCAGGTTCTCTGTTTCCTGCAAGGTCATGACTTCGTCGCCGGATGAATATTCCTGGTCGCGAGTTGGTTCTTCCTGGTGCCCGTTGGCCAATTCGGGAAGCATCGGCAGGATCGCATAATAATCACCGCGCCGAACCGCGCGGAATGCCTCTTCGCGGCTGACCAGGCTTTCGTGAATCTTCTCGCCAGGACGAATGCCGATAAACTCGACTTTGATTCGGCGGTTGCCGATCAATGCGGTGGCAATGTCAGTGACATAAGCCGAAGGCGCTTTTGGTATCCAGGTTTCGCCGGGGCGTCCGTGGCGGACCGCGGCGAAGATCGTATCCACTGCATCGTCCAGGCTGAGCAGAAAACGCGTCATCTCCGGGGTCGTGATTGTCACCGGCCCCCCATGTTTGATCTGGTCGTGAAAAAGCGGGATCACAGAGCCGCGCGAAGCCAGCACGTTGCCGTAGCGAACGCAGACGAACCGTGTGTCCGGACATCGCATATTGGCCTGGATAAAAACGCGCTCCTGCAACGCTTTCGTCATGCCCATGGTATTGATCGGCTGGCAGGCTTTGTCCGTTGACACGCCAACCACGGTTTCGATGGGCAGACGGTATTCCTGAATGGCGCGGACGATATTTTCAGGCCCTTGAATGTTGGTTCGGACGGCTTCAAACGGAAAATATTCGCAGGTCGGCACCTGTTTCAAGGCCGCCGCATTGAAAACCACGTCGGCTTCGCGCATTACTGCCGCGACGCTGTGAAAATCGCGCACATCGCCGATGCGGAATTCCAGCTTGCGTTGAAAATTGCGGTAGATAATTTCGTCTGTTGCCGCGCCTTTGAACTGAAATTCAATCCGCATGAAATGCTGCTTCGCTTCGTCGCGCGAAAAGACAATGACCTTTGCCGGGTCACCCATTTCGCCGCTGAGCAGCCGTCGCACCAGCACCTTTCCAAGTGAACCGGTTCCCCCGGTAATCAGCACACGTTTACCTTCCAACGGTTTCATAGTTATACCTCCAGGATTCGTAAGGAGTTTTATCTTGAGCGAGTTGTTCGATCAGTTCCGGCCAGGGTGGACAGACGTAACCCGTTGCCTGCTGAAACCGTTCGCCATTCAGGCTGCGGTTGCAGAAGAAGCTCTCGTCCGGCGTGATTTCGATGAACAGTTGAAATGCATCGCGGATCAGATGGAGCAGTTTATATTTCGTGATGGTGTGGCTGGCGACGTTATAAAGGCCGGAAAGCTGCGGATGATGCTCAATAATATTGCCCACGACCTCGGCCAGATGATTGGTTGTCACACCGGAATAAAATGCCCGCTTGTAGCCGGACACCCGTGAATGATTCCGACTGAGGAACCATTCCAGCAAGGAGGCAAAGTTGCTCAATTCCCGGCCAATCATGGATGTCCGAAGAGTCAGGGCGTTTTCGCCTGTGACTTCGCCCAACTGTTTACTCTTGCCGTACATGTCTTCGGCGTTCGTCGGGTCCTCTTCGGTGTAACCGTGCCCGCCGCCCTGCTTTCCGCTGAAAACGCAATCCGTGCTGATGTGAATAATGCGTCCACCCCATTCGCCGCAAACCTTGGCCAGGGTGTGCGGCAGCAGGGAATTGACATTGATGCTTAGAATCGCGTCTTCCGCTTCGGGGCGCTGTTTGACGACCCCCACACAGTTGATGACAAATTCCGGCTGTCGCAGCCGTAGAAAAGTTTTCAGGGCAGGAAAGTCGCTGGCCTCCATCTCTTCGATAATGTGACCTTGTTGAAAGAGATCAATCCTTTGCAAGGGTTCGTCCGTAGTGCAGCCGCGAATCGTGCCGTAGGTTTCAGGAAAGCGCGCCCTGAGAGTTTGAAACATTTTGTGGCCCAACATACCGTTGGCCCCGAGTACAAGAATTTTCATAGCAGGGTCCGAGAAGGAGTAGGGTTTCCAATTAGGTGCCGAGAGGTTCAAGTGCCTCTCGATAACTTTGTTCTGGCAAACTGGCCGTTGCGGCAAGATACGAGAAGGTCTCGCTCGCGCAGCGTTCCCACGAATAGGTTTGGGCCTGCGTGTAGGCAGACTCTGCAAAGTATTTTCGTAAAGCTCTGTCTTCAACCAGTAACTGGATGGCGGCCGCGATCTCTGCCGGATGTTCGGGGTCAAAGTAGACGCCGGCAGGGCCGAGCACTTCCGGCATCGGCCCGCGATTGGAGCAGGCAATCGGCAGTCCGGCCGCCATAGCTTCGAGCATGATGTTCGGCAGGTTTTCGCAACTTGACGCGAACACAAAGGCATCCGCGCCGTGATAACAGGCGGGCACTTCTGCGTGTGGAACGTCGCCGGCGTGAAGAATGAATTTTCCGTGCGGATCAACCTGGCTCATTATCTCTTTGAGTTTTCGCGTGGAAGCCGGGCATTCCGGTCCGCCGACCAAACTCAGCGAGACGGGAAGCCCCTGTTGCCTCAGCTTGGCGACAGCTTTGACGACGCGCCATTGATGTTTGTACGGCTCAATTTTTGAAACGTAGAGCAGCCGGAACGGATGGCTCGGCGAATACTCGCTGATCGGCTTCTGTTCTCGCGGAGCTTGAAAGAAGCGCGAATGAATTCCGTGTGGCACCACCGACTGGGAGCCTTTGAGTCCGGTTGCCTGCGTGATGACCGAACGCGCGTATTCGGTCAGGAAGATCACGCCTGATGCCTGGCGCAGGGTACGTCCCTGACTCAGCCGCAGCAGGCACATCTTGGCAGACATGGACGAAAGTCCGTATCGCTGCCACTCTGCCCGCTCAAACGGAAGCATGTTTTGCGACATGGTCACAAAGGGGCGAAAACTCCCTCCGTAACTGCCGCCGGGAACGAAGAGGCAATCACACGCCCCGCGCGCCAGCCGTGCGAGTTTCGTCCGCTGCCAGTAAAGACGGACAGGAAGGGATTGGTCGAGCATCGGTTCGTGAACCAGTTCCAGCCAGGGCTGCCAGGTCAGTTGCCGCAATGTCTGGCGGCTTGCCCACACCGTCACTTTCGAGATTCCCTGTTCCTGCGGCTCGGCCGCGCGCAATAACTCGGCGAGATGCGTGATGCCACCGCCGGTGCGTATATTGGAAGCGTCAATTCCTAAGCGCATATCTTCTACCAGTGCGATACATTCAATCCGCTGATATGGGAGCGCATGCGGCCTCGCGCGCCAGCCAGTCAAGAGGCATCCCGGACTCTCCGGCTGACAAATTTTGTGCCCCTACGCGAGGCCGCCTGCGCTCCCCCGGTCTGTTGTGAATGTTTAGTGCGGCAGTAGTTCGTCGTACAACTTTTCCCACTCTCTGGTGATGGCCCGGATATCGTAATGCCGGAGCACTCGTTCGCGCGCCTTGATGCCCATTGCCCTGCGCAGCGGCGCGTCTTCGATCAGTTGTGAAACCCGGGCAGCCAGAGCCTCTGCGTCGTTTGGCGGCACCAGAAAGCCGACTTCCCCGTCGGTAACGACTTCGGGCACACCGCCCACGGCCGTTGCGACGACGGGCTTGGACAACGCCATCGCTTCCAGCAGCATATGGCTGGAAGTTTCCAGCGGCGATGAACTGACAACCAGATCGAAGCTGTTAAGCAATGCGGAGGCTTCTTCCCCTTGCGACTCGAACGTGACGTATTCGGTCAGATTGAGCGCATGAATTCGTTTGATCATCTGTTGCCAGTATTCGATTTCGTCACGAAACGTTCCCGGCTTGCCGACGATCACGAATTCCACCTGCGGATATTTGTCTGCTTCGATCCGGGCCATTTGCAGGAAAGATTCAAAATTTTCCGCCGGAACGATTCGGCCCAGGACGCCGACCCGGATACTTGAGTGAGGGTACGAATGCAACTCAGACGCAGCCTGTCTCAGATGAGTATCGGTGCCGGAGGGAAGAACCGTAGTTCGAGTCGGATCAAGTCCGGCCGCCAGCAACTGTTGCTGCCGGCTTTTGCTGAGCGTTGCCACCCGCGCCACGCGATTGAGACACCAACGAAGCAACGCGCGGTTGTGAGGCCTGTAACGTTGAACGAACGCGCAATCGAGCCAGATGACCTGCAAGTCCTGCAAAAAGAGTTTGGCCAGGATTGCGGCGACGAACACCATTCCATCAAAGGTGTGAACGATGCGAACGTTTTCCGCCCGTGCCAGTTTCACGATCTGCCGGGCAACCGAAACAATGTCGCGTAGCGTGCCCAGGGGATTGCTGGGGGTGTAATTCCAGAACTCGCCGGTGCCTACGGTCAGCACACGCGCATGCTCTTTGGCAGCGAGCGCGGGTAGCTTGCCGCCCGGAGTGCAAAGCACGAATGGTTCGAACCGGCTGCGATCCAGATGTCTGACCAGATCGAGCATCGAATGCTGCACCGCGCCGTAGACCGCCGAAAATTGGCATGAGAAAAGAATTCGGGTCGTCATCTCAATACTCCTTTAATTCAGCGCGTTTGAAGTTGTTGGCTCCCCAGGCTTCATCTGGGCAAACTTCTTCACGCAGCACAACAAACCCACGGCCATCCAATTGAGCGAAATCGCCGGGGCAGATTCCAGATAATCAACAAACATAAAAATGGTCAGCAGCGACACAAAACTTGAGGTCGCCCAGATCGCAACGTCACGCGACCAGTGATCCGTCACGCTCTTCAACGTGCGATAAGCAAACACCAACACCGCGCCGACAAAACTGAGAAACACAATCAGCATCGGGAAACCGCCTTGCAGAAAGAGCTTCAGAAAAGTGTTGTCGGTGACGGCCAATGTGCCGGAACTCAAATCGGCGTTGGGGTCGAAAAACGTGTTCTGGTCGTAGCGAAGGTTGCCATAGGCGTCCGCCTGCGCGTCGTCTTCGAATAAATGCGGCCCGCCGACCGTTCCCAGGCCGATGCCGAAAGGATGTTCCAGCACGTGGCGCGCGACGATTGGCCAATAGCTCAAACGAATGAAAAAGGATTCGTTGTCGGTCGCCGCCGAAGCCAGCGATGAAGCCGGCGACAGGGCTTGAAAAACAACAAACAGAATTCCGCACAGCGCCAGGCCCGCTGCCGCCAGGATGGCCTGCATCTTGTTGCGGAAGTAAAAAGCGACCAGGGTTCCCACCAGCAGCGCCAGCCAACTGCTACGACTGAAAGTCAGCACGACGGACAGTCCAATCGCGGCCAGCATTGGCCAACGCATCCAGGGTTTAAGTTTCGATTGCTCCCACAGCTTGTCCTGCAGGAAGAGCAAAAAGAGCACCACCAGATACCCGCCACAAGTTGGACGGCTGGCAAAGGTGGAAACCATCCCCATTTCGCCGAACCGGCCCATCCGCAAGCTGACGTCGCCGCCGCTGGTTCGATAGGGCACGTCGAAGAGCGTGACGTACTGCACCAGTCCGTAGACCACCGTCACCACGCCGACCAGCGCCACCAGTCGCAACAACCGATTGACCTCTTCGCGTGTCTCCATCGTGTTGGCGACGATCAAAATCAGCAGTGGATAAAGAGTTAAAAAACGCAGCGCCAGAATTCCGCGCAACGGATAAGAGGACCCTAGCGCGTACATTGTGCTCATCACTGAAAAGATCAGCAGCAGCGTAATGACGGAGTTGATGTACCAGGACTGCCGCCGCAATAAGTACTGCGCCAGCAGTGCCAGAATGACAATTACCATCAGTCCATCCTTGGCGATGGCAATGGCCGGGATACGGCCCGCGAAGATATCGTTCAACAGTGATTGAAATGGAAGAAATGCGAAGACCAGCAAAAGATGCGTCGTGGATTTTAACGCGAACAACCAGATGACGCCGGCAATGCCAACCGCGCCCACCAGCCACAGCCAGTATCCGTTGACCGCCAGCATCGTCGTCGAAAGTGCAATGACAAACGCCGTGACCGTCAGCGGCACCAGGGTTCGCGGCGCGCCAGCTTCAGGCAAATTCGGAAATGGAAATAAATCGCTGGTCTTCATCGTTATATTCTTCAGTTCAATGTTGAAACGACAGGTTGGGCAGGTCGGCGAGCCGCCAGAGGCCCAGGCTCTTATCGGTATACCTGCCGCCGTCTTCTGTGCAGCGCTCATTGATCAACCGCAATGGCTCGGGGAAATTAAATGGCGCGCGTTGCAGGTTCAGGGGCCTCCATTCGCCGGTCAGGATATCTTCGTTCACTTCCGTCTCGGGGAAGGTCGTGGTCAGCAGGAATTCCGATTTGCTGCGCTTGAAATTTCGCAGCGCGGCGATGGCGTCGTTGTTCGACAGGTGAACCGTCATATCGCGAGAAAAGATGAGGTCTACCTGCGGCAGTTTGTCGGTTGTCACATCCAGGCACATAAACAGCTTGCCGTTGCCGCCAAAGCGTTCGGCATTGCGCATCACCAGTTCACGAATAACATCCACGCCGACATATTTGGTCAGGTTCAGCTTGACGTGGCGCATCCAGTAAAAATCTCCGCAGGGCGCGTCGAGCATGGTTTCGATGCCTAATTCGCCAACCACTCGCGGAAGCTCACGGGCAATCGCAGCGGTCTGGATCAGGTCGGATCCGGAACCGGACAGCGAATCCCGATCGGCGACCGGTTCGTAATACAGCTTCGTGAAGACCGACCGGATAGGCGCGTGTTTGTACCGTATCAACCGAAGCGCATCCACAACGCGAGACGAAGTGTGGTTTTTGATCAATATTTTGACGGATCTTTCAACGCTCATATTTTCTATCCTCCACAATAATGGAACAGACTTTCGGTCCGCTCCGGTTGTGAACAGGCTAAAGTCTGTTCCACTTGATTCCTGCTGTCGCCTGCTGCAATTGTCGCCGCTCTGTTTCAACACTGATCCAGGACCACTCAGCGGTCAGCACGCCGAGCAGCAGAACCAGGGACGCGAAATAGAAGGCTGATCCCTGCAGGGTAAAGGTGACAAAAATTGCCGCGGCTGCGCTCAGCATAGTAAGCAGGGCCAACCGTCCCAGGCCGTCGCTGGTTATTCGCAGCGTACGGCGCGAATAAAGATATGTGCCGGCGAAATAAAATCCTTGTGAAATGGTAAAGGCTACCGCGCCGCCCAATGCCCCCCAGCGCGGAATGCAAAACCATCCGGCGGCGAAGAAGATTACCGCCCAGAACATCGTAATTACGCAGCCCTGCCAGGCGTGCCCTGCCGCGATAATCGCCGTATTCAGCAGGCCGGTGTTAGTCATCAGCAGCGCAGCCAAACTCATAACGAATGCCGACGGAATGGCTGCCGCGTAATCCGACCCAAAAAGTGCGTTGATGATCAACGGCGAAGCCAGCGCGCCCCCCAAGGCCAGTGGCAAGGACAGCGCCCAGATCCAGCGCAGGTTGGTTCCGACCACCTGACGAAACCTGTCCTTGTGTTCGTCGGCCAGGTCCGAATGGGCCTCTGACATAAAAGTCATCGCGGGCGTGTAAAGAGTCTGCGGAACCAGGAAGATCAGTTGTGCGATGGCATATCCGACGCCGAAGTGGCCGGCTTCGGTAAAGTTAGTGTGCCTGGCGACCATTGTGCTGATCCACCAGAAACCGGGCAGATTCAGCAGTGTCATCAGCAGTGTCGGCAGGGTAAAACCCGCCATGATCTTCCACAACACGCCCGATCGTGACAGCCGGATGAATCCGGGAAAGCGTTCCATCGCCAGCGGCCAGCCGTAAACCAGCACCAACGTCAGCCCCAGCAGACTGGCCAGCACTTGTCCGGCCAGCGCCCCTGTCAACCCATACCACTGTACCCCGATCCACATCAGGCCGATCAGGGCGATGCTGCGCAACAGCAACCCGCGATTGTAGATTTTGAAATTCTGCAATCCCGCCACCGCGCTTGACGCCAGGTTGAACAGCGCCAGTGCCAACGTCGCGGCGACTGCCCAGCGAAAGACGTTCGTCAAACGACCATCACGATACACCGTGCCGGCGAGCCAGCCTGACATCGCCAGAAAGCCCACGCTCAATATCGCCAGCACACTCCCCGTCAACAATGCCGTGTTGGCCAAAATGGCTCCCCCCATCTCACGATCCTTGACTGAATATTCGGGCAATAATTTGTGGAGCATCGAATTTTGACCCAGCGACAGCAGCCCTGTGACGATGGCGACCAGCGACATCACAATTGAATACACCCCGTAATCACGAGGTCCCAAATATCTGGCGATGATGACCGGTGTCAGCCCATATAAAATCTGACTGACGGCCCCTCCCATACTGGAATGAAGCGCGGCGCTCGCATAACGAGCCTTGAAATCGCTCACTGCTCGTCACCCCGCGCGCTGTCAAAGTCCGCACGCAGGAAGCGATGAGCGCCTGAATCCTGTTTCTGGGCAAAAGCAAAGATCGCGGCGCGGAAAAAATTCAACGCCAGGCGCTGATGCAGAACACCCAGGTAATAAAGCGGGCGCGAAAACGACAGGTAATACGGTTCGGATTCGTGTTCGTAAACACAATGATCGAAGCCGTATTGATCCAGCATCGCGCGAATCTTGCGTTTCGTGTTGCAGTGGTAGGTGGTCGGAAAAACGTCTTCCTCTTTCCTTCTTTCCTGCGCGCGTTTAAGGATCGCCGCGTGCAGGCGGTTCGGCACCAGCCGGGAAATCAGCCCAATGTAGCTCCAGACGTTTGCGGTTCGGATGAACAGATAACCGCCAGGTTTCAGCACACGGGCGCTCTCCGAAAAGAGCAGAGCAGGTTTTTCCAGGTGTTCCAGCACACAGTCACAAACACAGATATCTATCGAGGCGGAAGCCACCGGCCACCGGTCGCCTTCGATCGGGCGGAATTCGTTCAGAAATGGATTGGTCTTGCCGGCTTCATTCACATCAATCCCGATGACATGTCCGGCTTTCCCCTTGAATATCCGGCTCTCGCGGCGGAGCTTGACGGGGTCGTCATCGTATTCGCCTCTGCCGCAGCCAATGTCGAGCACAATCGAGTCGGGCGTGACGAAGGAGTGAACTCGATTGTAGAAAAGGATCGTCCCGTCCACATCTGTGAACCCACCAAAGCGGCTTTCGGGGTAATAGAGGTTCAGGTAGCTCATCACGAATTCCTCCGCTTGGTTTGATTCGGCACTCCCTTTGGATACCGCCCGGTTAATTCCGGAAGGCGCGGATCAGGAGTCCAGGTGACGGTGACCGGCTCGGGCTCCATGTCAAAGCGAAAGGTGAACTCTTCCGCCTCGACGTGCGCTTCGCTGAGGGCGAAAAGTCTCTCCACCGCCGCCGACATTTCGTTCTGGAAGAAGCCACACATGGCGTTCAGGTCGAACAGAGGAAGATCGTCATCCGCCCGCCGGTAAAGATTGATGTACCCAATCATTGTTCGTGGCGTCGAAAGCGAGAGACGCAGCGAACGAAAGTTGGTGGAATTGACGACCTTTGCCACCTTTGTTTCAGCGCTTTCCCACACCCAGTAAATCGAACCACTGCTGACTTCGATGTCATCCATCAATTGCGCCTCACGCTCGCGCATCAACACGCATTTGTTATTGGTGGCATCATGGCGTTCCAGTTGTGCCGTGGCGCAAACGAAGCCGCTTAGTTCCAGCATGTCTCGGACAGTGGCAAAGAGTTCCTGCAAAGATGTGGCTTTGGCCAGGGCCGCGTTGGCGCGGCGGATGCGGATGCTGTTGGCCAGGCGCACACGACGTTCTGTCAGGGACAGGCTGCGGCGTAAACCGGCGCGAATTTCATCAATTTCGTGGTAATGCAGCCGGTCTACCAGGAAGATGATTCCGACTCCGACAATGAACAGCCACAACCCTGTGATGCGACCGACAGTGCCAACCTGGACGAAGAGCATAGCCTGCAGGCCCAGCAGCGCGCACACGGCATAGAGCACCAGCGCGACGCGGCGCTGCGACCATCCGCGTGCCAGCAATTTGTGATGGATATGTTCGCGGTCACCCTGGAACAGGGGGCGTTTGCTCAGGAAGCGGCGAGTCAGCGCCAGCCCTGTATCCAGCACCGGGACGGCAAACGCCAGCAGTGGAATTGCCACGGCCACCGCCATCGAGGCTTTCTGAATGCCTTGCACGGCCAGTGTGGCCAGTAGAAAGCCCAGCAGCAGCGAGCCGGAATCCCCCAGGAAAATAGATGCCGGGTGAAAATTGTAGCGCAGGAAACCAATTAGCGATCCGGCCAGAGCCAGCGCGATCACTGTGACAAAGGGATGGCCGGAGACAAATGACACAACGATCATCACGCACGAAGCGAACAGGGCCGCGCCCGCCGCCAATCCATCAACACCGTCAATTAAATTAAAGGCGTTGGTAATCGCGACAACCCAGATCACTGTCAGTGTGATGCCGATGGCGACCGGCAAATGGACGTAGCCCAGCACCGGTACGGATAACGATTCGATTCTTCCGCCCAGGCCATAAAACAATCCTGCCGCCATGATCTGCACAGTCAGCTTGAGCAGTGGTGGCAATTCCAGCAGGTCGTCAAGAACGCCGAGGGCAAAGACCAGCACGGCCGGGACCAGCGCAACCAGCAGACTCGATCTTTCAGCCATCAGAGCTTGAGTGACCTGATTGTCAACGAACACAATTCCGGCAATGAAGATTGCAATCAGTGCCGTTGCCAGCGAGAGAAAAATAACTACCCCGCCTAATCGAGGGATGGCTGCGCGATGTACGCGGCGGAAATCCTTTGGCTCATCAAACCAGCCGAAGCGCTCACAGACTCGTCGCACCAGTGGCGTATACAGCAATGACGAGCCTAAGGCGATTACAAAGATGAGTAGATAGGTATTCATATAGGGATCAGATTTTTCGTCTCTTGTGTTCGATTTACTGCTCCGCCGATTTGCCAGAGGGAGTCTGGCTGGCGAGTTGATCAATCGCCGTCAGGGCTGCCGACAGAACCGCTGGCGGCAACGGGGTTTTGGCGGCCAGATGAATAAGGCCTAGCAACGCTTTTGCGTCGCCACTGGCCGAAAGCAGTTTGATCAGCGCAAGGCGCACTTTTTCGTCCGGATGCTGTTCGATCAGATGAAGCATCGGCTGGTGAGCGCCTGCTTTCGCCATCAGGAAGAGCATTGAGTAGGCCGCGTAACTTTGTTCAGGATTTGTGCTCACCAGGTTGTTGACGACTTCGTTCACCAGCGCCGAAGCGGCCATTCCAGTAATCAGGTCTGCGTCAAATTTCTGGCCTGCTTCGCCCTGTTCCCACGCAAACTTCAACGACTGTTCGCCATTCTTCCCATTCTTCCCATTTGCTCCATTCGTTCCATTCGTTCCATTCGTTCCATTCGTTCCATTGACCTTATTCAAGTAACGCGGGGCAGTAATGACAGTTCCGTTAGTGCCATTGAGCGTGTCCAGGCGAGCCTTTTTGCCGTTTGATGATTTTCCCGTTTTGAAAACTTTCGAAGTCTTTTCGCTCTGGATAGATTCCATCGGCTCTTCTGTCAGGGTGATGCCCGCTGGCTTCGACTCGATCGCCCCGGTTTCTATCTCGGTTTTGGTTCCAGCATCCAAATCGCTGTTGTTCTGCTTGAGGTCAATCACCGGTTTGGTCTTGTCCGCCAGAGTCACCAGACTGTTTGTCGAATCCGGTGTGCTGAGCTGTCCTTTTTCGTTCTTCTGGTACAGATAACTGCCGTAGATGGCGTCTTGCGACGACGTCACCACCTGGCTGAGCACGACGCCAAAAATTTTCGCGCCAGCGGCAGCCAGCAACTGTTTGGTGCGGAACACCAGTTGGCGCGGTGTGGCGTTGCTGTGAACGACCAGCAGCAACCCATCCACCATTGACGAAAGCAATACTGCGTCGGTGAAGGATGCCGATGGCGCGGAGTCAATGACGATGTAGGTGAATTCCGACTCCAACTGTTCCAACAGGCGCTGCATTTGTTCTGAGCCTAGTAATTCCGCCGGGTTCGGCGGGACTGGCCCGGAAGTCAGCACGAAAAGATTGCTGGCAGGGTGTTGCTGGACGATTTCCGCCGAATCGGCTGCGGGCGCCTCACTGGACAAATACGTGCTCAGGCCCTTGCGATTATCCAGCCCGAAGATTGTGTGCAGGCGTGGCCGCCGCAGGTCAGCGTCTATGATCAGGACCTTGGCTTTGGTCTGGGAAAGACTGACCGCCAGGTTGACTGACGAAGTGGTTTTCCCTTCGCCCGGCACGCTGGACGTGACCAGCATAGTCTGGGGCGCGCCTCCAGGCGTGGAAAGCAGCACTGCCGTCCGTAACTGGCGATAGGCTTCGGCCGCCGCGGGCGTAGATTTGTCGCTGAGCAATAACGCGGATCGCCCGGTGCGTCCGCCTCGGATTGCCGGGATCGCCGCCAGCGCCGGCAACCGCAGTAATTTTTCCACGTCATCAATTGAGCGGATCGTGTCGTTCAGGTATTCCAGCAGTAACACCAGGCCGATACCACAGGGAAGGGAAAAGAGCAGTGCCAGCATTACCCCTTGCCAGCGTTTGGGGCCGATCGGATTGTCAGGCGCAATGGCGTAATCAATGACGCTGACATTATTGTGAAGCCCTGCCAGCACCACGTCGTTTTCCTTGTAACTTTGCAGCAGCCCGTTCAGCAGCCCCTTGTTGGTTTCGATTTCCTGTTGAATGATTCGATAGTTGACTGCCGCTTCGTTCTGAGTAAGCGTTGTGCCACGTTGTTTGTCGAAATCCGCGCGAACAGCCTGTTCACGCTGCAGCGCCTGCCGGTAGCGCGTCTCCAGATTGGAAAGTACAACGGCGGCGGCGCGCGAAACGGAAGTTTGCAACTCCTGCTCGAGCGCCGTGATCTGTTGTTTGACCTCGACGACTTCGGGCCATTTTTCGGTGCTTTCAACCAACTGTTGGGCGCGTTTTTGACGGAGTTCGGCCAGCCGCGTCTTGATGTCCGTTGCCTGCTTCGAGATGGATTCTTCGGCCAGCGCCGCCGCCGCCCCAGGGGCGCGCGCTGCCTGCCAGGAAGATTCAGCCAGCTTGCGTTCGTTTTCCGCTTCCAGCAGTTGCCGGTTCAGTCCGGTCAATCGTTCGACGACCGTGTTCTGACTGGCATCGAGCGAAAGAATTTGATTGCTCTTGGCGTAATTCAGCAGTCGCTCTTCGCTGTTCCGGATTTGCATCTGCAATTCAGCGATGCGCTTTTGCAGGAAGTCGCCGGTTGTCACGCTCTTATCCGACCTTCTTTCCAGATTCAGTAGCGCCAGCGTCTCGGCAACTGTGTTGACGATGCGCGCGGCCAGACGCGGATCAGGATGTTTGTAACGAATCTCGATCAGGCGTGTTGTGTCGCGTCCATAGCCCATCCGCCGCTCGACCACGGGTTCAATCTGCAGATTTTCCTGCAGGTCTTTGACCAGCGGCGCGTAGCGCTCCGCTTCTTCCGGATTGGTCGCCGGATTGCCCATCGCCAGATTGCTGACCGTGTTCGTAACTGCCAGCGAATTGGCGGAACTGGTCAACTGCAATTTGTTTTTGTCCTGCGCGTCGCCATCGCCGGGCCTGTTTTTGTTGCCCAGACCCACCATCAGCAGCATGTTCTGCCAGGTGGAACGAGTCTTCACCGATTTCGGGTTGGTGAAGCCCTGGTTGTGTTCCAGGTCGAGCGTTTTAACAACGCGCGAAAGCAATCCATAGCTGGTCAAGATTCGCAGTTGGGTGTTGAAGTAAGCCGGGTCATTGACCGAATTGTTAACGATGACCGAATTGTTCTTGTTGTTATTGAGCGCGGGGTTGAGGTCTTCCACATCAATCTGGACCAACGATTGTGCGAGAAAGATGTCCGGTTGCCTGGCCAGATAAATCACCGTCACCATCACCACCAGCAGCGTCAATCCGGCAATCAGCCAAAGATGTTTGCGAATTGCCTGCAGGTAATCGCGCAGATGTATTCTGCCGTCGGCATCCGCCGACCGGCGATAACTTGCGACCAATCGCTGGATGACTCCCTGCTCCGCGTTTTCCTTGGCGTTTTTCCAGCACATTGGGATCCTAAGCTTAGAATTCCACGTGGACAAGTTGTCGCGG
>JADMIO011251643.1_pt1 | contig 55709 bp, 45 predicted proteins | sample 8958161 | NCBI WGS metagenome assembly JADMIO01 (sample SAMN16585339, study PRJNA669376) | soil metagenome | isolation source: Crop rotation soil | place: USA: Cullars Rotation, Alabama | collected 2011
GCCGCGACTTCAAGTCACGTGAATTCCAAGCTTCGGATCCCACTGTGCTGGAAAGGCGGAGGGGAGTACTGCCGGGTCTCGGGGTTGGGGTTTCGGGTTTCGGGGTTGGGTTCACCTCGCGGGCGGAGCCGGTCCCCGGCAGACAGGAATGTCTGCCCCACCACACACGGGGATGTCCGCTTCACCACAGACAGGAATGTCTGCGCCACCCGTGTAAGCGCAGCCCGGAACTAGAAATTAAAAATCAGAGACCAATCAGAGATTCGACACCCGCGACCTGAGGACCAGCGACCCGAGATCGGAGACCCGAAACCCGAAACCCGAGACCCGAGACCCGAGACCCGAAACCCCGCCGTTATTTGCCGAGCTTGATGCGCTGCATGTTGTTTTTGTCGGTGTGGATTTCGGACTTGGGATACCAGAGCGCCTGGTAGCGGTCGCCTTCTTTATCCACGTCGTTGGCGAAGAACTGGAAACCGATTTCGGTGTTCTCGGCGGCTTCGATGTTCAGGTTGGTCCAGGGCAGGCGCGCTTCGATCACATAGCCTTTATCGGTAACGGTGCTCTTGGTTTCGGCCGTGAGCTTCGGTTTTTTCTCTTTGCGGTAATCGCTGAGATTGCTGCGCATCTCGGGCTTGTTCTTGTCGCGGCCGGGAGCGATCACGACCTGGTAACATTGTTCGCCGCCTTTTTTATCGGCGACGAAAATTTCGAGCGAATCGCCCTTCCAGAGGTCCTGCGGTTTTTCGGCGGGCTCGAGCGCCACGTCGTCGGTGACGGTTGCCAGGATCAGCAGGCCTTTTTCATCCCAGCCCAGCTTAAAGGAGACATCGAAGTTTTCAGCGGGCAGCTTTTTGCCGGAGCCGTCGGTCATGCCGGCGACCTTGAGACCCTTATCGCCCCAGTCGTCTGCCTTGCCGTCGATGGCAATGTCGCTCAATTTTGGCGCTACGAAGACTTCGGGTTCGGCCGCACAAAGCTGTGTGGCGGCGGAGAAGGCAAGGGCGGCGATCAGGTTGCGCGGAAAGGACATGGGAGTCTCCATAGAATAAGGGTCTGCATAATGTATACACCTTGGCGTCAGAATGATCGGTCCTTTTCAGCGTCAAGCGTCCTCCCGGGTGTATATGACCGCAGGGCTCCACAAAGATGAGGTGTTGCGTGAATCTGTTTAAACGAATGATTGTTCTGCTTTCTTTAGTGGCTGCCATGCTTGCCGCGGGCGAAGAGAAGCCGAAAAAAGACGACAAGCCCGACGTTGACATGGATCAGATTTCCCCCTTTGATCCGCAGCCGCTAATGCGCAAAGTCGAAGAGCGCATCCGCACCGATAAATACCGTTTCGCGGTGCTCGGCGATACCAAGCATGCCACGCAGTTTCCGGCTCTTATCAAATTGCTGGAAGAAGATTACGCCCCCGATTTTGTACTGACTACGGGAGACATGGTGCAGTCCGGCGCCGGCAAAGTGGGGCCGGGCTATTGGGAGAAGCTGGCGATCGATACGGGTTCGGCGATGCAGAAGCGCCCGTGGTGGCCGGCGATCGGAAATCATGAAGTCGCGGGCGGCCCCATTACGTCGCTGCGGGATCTGGATGATGAGGATCTGCCGAAGCACAATCAGGCGGCCGGGACGGAGAACTTCAAGCGCTTCTATAATCTGAAAAGCGACTACTACAGTTTCGAATTCCGCAACGCGGTCTTTATCGCGCTGCCTTTTAAGTATCCTAAAGGGGAGAGCGAAACGTGGCTTAAGGCGGAGCTCCAGAAGGCCCGCGAAAACAAGAAGCTCATTTTTGTTTTCAACCACGCGCCCTTTTATACGGTCGGCGCAAAATCGAAGTACGAAATCGAGAACAAAGAGACGAACATCACGCGGCTCTTCCGGGAATACGGCGTGCTCGCAGTTTTCTCCGGCCACGACCACGGGTATTACCGCACCGTGCGGGAAGGAATTCCGTATCTGATTTCGGCCGGCGGCGGCGCGAAGATTTATCCTGCCACGCGCCTGAAAGAGGCGCTGCCTGAAGACGTTTATTATTTCGGCGAACCCAACAGCGCGCACGGCGATCCGCTGCCCGAAGGCGTGCCGGTCGTGGAACTCGAGCCGCTGTCGAAGCGGACGGCGATCACGCCGCCGGGCGCCAAGAGAGAGATTCCCGACATCGGACGACATAAACAATATTACCTCTACCACAGCGGTGTCACCGGCGTGACCCGCATCACCGACCAGGTCGATCTGTTCACGCTGATCGTGGACGTCGATGGCCCCAGCGTGAAGCTGAAATGCGTCAGCGTGCGCGGGGAAACGTTCGATGAGATGATTCTGGCGAAATAATTTCAAATCGCGGGAATACCGCAATCGGCAAATGCTATTTGTAGGGCATGAGAAAGCCGTACGTCGCTTTAGCCTTGGTTGCGTGTTGCGGATATCTGGTGCCCGTTGTGGCGGCAGGTTGTCCGCGCGGGTGTTGCGAGACTGAACAGGCGTCCTGCCACCTGGCCGTTCCGGCTCAAACATATTCTCTCCCGCTCTGCTGCTCCCTTGTTAGAGACGCAGCTCCCGCAAAAAAAGAATACACGCAGGAACGCTCAAGCAGCACGGCCGCTACGGTTCCGAGCGCTCCCGTTTCGAATCCCCTGGCTTTCGCCGATCGCGACGAGCATCTGCCGCCGCGCCTGTCGGATGTTCCTCCGCCGGACCTGCTCATTCTCCATTCCCGCCTGAATTGTTGATTCGCGCGGCGCCGCGTTTGACCGGCGTCTTCACGCGTAACGTTCACGGCATTGTGCTGCTGGACGACCAACACATTCATGAAACCAATAAAAGGGAAATGGTGCTCTATGCTTAAGAAAATCGTTCAACCTCTCGTCGCCGGTTTTGCTCTGTTCACGTCCGCTCTGTTCGCGGGAGAAGCAGCAAAGAACTGCTGCGCCGAAGCCAGCGCGTGCTGCGCGAAGGAGAAGTCCGCGTGCTGCGTGAAGAAGGACTGCTGCAAAGACCACGGTAAAAAGGAGCAGCTGGATTGCTGCGCCAAAGACCTGGCCTGCTGCGCGGCCGTGAAAGAAAAGAAGTAAGCAGCGTTCACGAAATTGAATCTGACGTGCGAGTGCCGGCGATGAGCCGGCACTTTTTATTTCGATTTGGATTCTGCTTGACGTTCGGCTTATCCTAGGCTAAATTTTAACGAAGAGTTCGCTTGAATTATATTGACCTCGTTCGCTGCGTTCTGTGGCGCGGGGGAAACCGGGCGAACCTCGATATTACAGAAATTTACCGACACTTCGATATCTCCTCCAAGGCTTGCAAGCAGTGGTGTTTAACCACGCCGTGGAGTTCGCAGGGCGCGAGCCTGCGCGAGGAACGTTGCCGGTAAGAAAGGACAGTTATGAAGCGGCATGATCCGGGCATTCTGAAGATTTATGGTCTCACGGAAGCGGAGGCTGATAACCCCGGCGAGGCGCTGTTGTCTGCGGGGGTGCAGAAACTTTTCAACGTCGTCCAGTATATGAAACTGCCGCTGGATCTGGACGCCGCAGGGGCAGCTACGTCGCCGGAGTTTTCGACTCACCCTTTAAATGCGTGCCGCGGCGCGAAGAACGAGCCGCCGCTCTGGCAGACGCTGACGGGACTGTTTCCCCATACCGCGTCGACGATGGCGCCGGAAAAGCGCGAGGAAGCGCTGGAGACATTGCTTTCTATTGTGCTGCGGCTGCTGCGCTTCGAAATGAATGCAGAGCGCCAGGCGCCGAATGCGTATCACACCGTTTATTGGGATCCGTTGCCGAAGATCTGCTTGCGGCTGGGGATCGCGAAGAGTGAGCTGTCGCGGCTGGCGAAGGAAGGGTCGGGGCTGGCGGCGCATGAGCTGGTGGATGTGGTGCGCGTGAAGGGTGTGAAGGAAAAAATGAAGGAGCAGGCGCGGACTTTTATTGAGGCGCTCAAGACTGAAAAGGACGCTCCATCGACGGCGCTCGGGATTTATTACGCTTTGAAAAAGGCGCGAAGCGGGCCGCAATTTCACCGGGGACAGTGGGCTTTGACGTTTGGGTTTCCGAATTACGCCCGGTTTTACCGGGCGTGCCTGGTGTTTTACCAGCTCGCGCCGCAGCAGCTGGAGTTGATGGCGATTGAGGAGGTGCTGGCGGAGATGGCGGGGGCGGACGAACAGACGCGTGCGGACTCAGGCGGGGACGTTGAAGCATGTGAGCGGATGAAGAAGGTGGTTTGGGAGGAGTTGAAGGGGCGGCATGTGCAATTTTTTGCGGAGAATAGCGGGAAGGGGTGGGCGGCGGCGGGGTGAGGGGCAGGATTAAGTCGGAGTGTGCTGAGAGCGTAAAGGACGGATTTTTTTTAATGTTAAAGGTGCCCGCGCTAGAAAGCGGACTATTAGGTTTGGAGAACAATTATGGCAACGATGCAGTTGTTTGTTGACAAAAAACGAATTGAAGCAGCCAAAATAATTTCTCTACTTCGAACCGCTGTTAAAGGTGAGAATGCTATATGTCTTGGTTTTGAAATAGAGTTTCTTGCCATGGCACTTGTGGCATCGGCAAATTGCCCAATAGACCGGGACGACGTATTGAGTTGCATTCCTAGAATGAAGCAAGATCCAGACATACTGAAATCGTTTGAAGAAACTGTTAAGGCACATCAAGAAAGAACAAAAGAATGGCTGGGACGAAATCAAAGGCGTTGGAAGTTCATATTGCCGTGGATGGTTCATTTAGGTCCCGACGCTGATCTAAAGTCCTTGAGCTACGAGGTTTTGGGGCAGAAGATCTCCGTTGAATCCTTTGAAAATGTGGGTGAACTTGTTGATCCTGCACATCTAAAGTTGGTAATGTTAAATGCTGGAATGACATCCCTTCCCCAAACGGTCCTGTGTGTTGAAGGAAATGGTACTTCGGCGGGGAGTGCATGGCACGACGAAGTAAATGATGCTTTTGAAACGTTTAGGGGAGCGCTAGCGTTGTCAATGCATCGTGGGCATCTTTCAGAACAGTTAGTTGGGCCATCCAAGCCGCGTAGCCAAGTGCCTGAATTACACTGGGCATTTGCATTTTCAGATCAAACGCAGGATGCGCTCAGATTTAACACTGAACATACGTTTCAAAAAGATAGTGCAGTAACTTTTTCAGAAAAGTTGCAGCTCGAACTTTCCTCAACACTCGATGCTTTAAAATCAAAAGCACAATCGGCCTCCTCAACTTTGCTGCTCTCTGATGTCATTAAGCTCTACGTCCAAGCTTTGGACTCCAAAACTAATGACGGTTGTTTTCTAGGATTTTGGCAGTTAGCAGAGACATTGACTTTGGCATCTAGATACAGTGGAGATGGTAAGGTAGTGGCAGATAGGCTGGCTTGGCTTGCAAACCGATGGCGGCTTGCGTCGTTGGGTCTAAAGGATTGTCTCTTAGTCTTTTATCGAAAGAGAAATAGAATTGTTCACCATGGCTTACGTGGAAGTATAACGGATCACGATGTCAATTTGTTGAAAATAGTTTGCGAGATAGCGATTTCGTGGCTTACATTAAATCTAGAGCGTTATTCCTCAACAAATCAGTTGGAACAGCTTTTTCAATTGAAATCAACTTCAGTCAGTGATTTGGAAGAGCAAAAAGAAGGGTTAGAAAATATCAGGGCATCGATCGAACAAATTCATGAATTTAATAATGCACCGTTTCAAGTTCACTTCTCAAATATGATGACTATTTCATTTAAGCATGCTTATGAAACCCATCCAGTTGATTCGTCTTTAGCCATCAATCCGAAAAGTGAAATCAGAGATGAGACTCGACCAATAAAATTCGATTAGTTGAATCACCGAACAGATCCGGCTAAGGCGCATTTTCTTTGGCGTTTTAAATCGTTCAACGCAAGCCGGCTGAAGCCCGGCTCGCAGGAGATTTGAGTTAACTTTTCCACCACCTGAAGGTGGTGGCAAGCAACGTCAGAAATCTGGCTGAAGGCGGATGATTCAGGACGGGAGTTCAGGGGCAAAGGGTTAAATTTGGGTTCGATGTTCTGTCTGAAGTCGGCGCGTATGATGGGGCTTCTTGTCGCTGCGCGACCCAGCCCGTTGGGCTGGGCCACCCAGTGCTCTGTTGAGCGCTGTATGCTTCAAACAATTAGAGGCTTTCGATCATTCGTGCTTCGGTCATTTGAATTTGTTTCGGATTTCGAAATTCGGATTTCGCGCTTGAGGACCAGGGGAGGCATCTTGACTTTGCAGACCGCTCCGCTAAGGTATCCCGCGGTTTGTGAGGGCACGGAAACTCCGTGCCCTTGCCGTTTTAAAGGAGATTTGTGGTCATGGCTAATGCAGCACGCCGGCGGGTCGCAGTCGTAGGGGCGACCGGAGTGGCCGGGCAGCAGTTTCTCGTCAGTCTCGGTCAGCATCCCTGGTTCGAGGTCAAGCGCATCGCCGCGTCCGAGCGCAGTGCCGGAAAAAAATACGGCGATGCCATCAAGGAATCGTCGGGCGCCACGCGCTGGTTCTGCGACGAACCCTGCCCCAAGGACGTGCTCAGCCTGACCGTGGAGAACGCCGAGAAACTCGTGCTGGATGACATCGACCTGGTGTTCACCGCGATCGAAAGCGATCCCGCGAAGATCGTCGAGCCCATTTATGCGGCGCGCGTTCCGGTGATCTCGACCGCCAGCGCCTTCCGCTACGAAAAAGACGTGCCCGTGTTTCTGCCGGGAGTCAACATCGACCACTCGGCGCTGATTGCAACGCAGCAGAAAGCGCGCGGCTGGAAGGGCTTCATTACGCCCGGACCGAACTGCACGACCGTCGGACTGGTGCTGACGCTTAAGCCGCTCTTCGACCGCTTCGGCATCAACAGCGTGATCATGACCAGCATGCAGGCCGTCAGCGGCGCCGGACGCAGCCCGGGCGTGCTCAGCTATGACATCCTGGATAATGTCGTCCCCTACATTCCCAAGGAAGAAGAGAAAGTTCAGACCGAGACGCAGAAGATTCTCGGCAAGCTCGACAACAACACGATCATCCCCGCGCCGTTCAATGTCTCCTGCACCTGCACGCGCGTGAATGTGATCGACGGCCACACCGAAGCGGTCTTCGTGAGCCTCGGCAAAAAGGCATCGCCCGCCGAAATTAAATCCGCGTGGCGCGAAGGCTACAGCGAATTTTTGAAACTCGGCCTGCCCAGCGCTCCGCCGGAACTGGTCCACTACACCGAAGAACCTTTCCGCCCGCAGCCGCGGCTGGACCGCAACATGAACGACGGCATGACGACCGTGATCGGCCGCCTGCGCGAAGACAACGTGCTGCCCAACGGCGTGAAGTACGTGCTGCTGAGCCACAACACGAAGATGGGCGCCGCCAAGGGCGCGGTGCTGACGGCGGAGTATTTGATCAAGCGCGGGGCGATTGCGTAAGGGGACGCCTGTTTTACCGCGGAGGCGCGGAGGCGCAGAGAACGCCAAAAGAATTGAGAACACTCGAACGTGGAGTGTTCTCTTTTTCGGCGCATACTTTGTATGGCAAAGTGAAATCTGTGACTGCCTTCAGAAAGGTGGGGTTTAGACTTTACGTATGAAACTGGCTGTCGTCGTCGATACTTTTCCGCGCTGGAGCGAGCGCTTTATCGCGCGCGAATGCGCGGAGCTCGTGCGTCGCGGCGTCGATTTGCGCATCTTCTGTTTGAAGGCGGGAATGTTGCCCGGCGCCGAGTCCGATCCGGATTTCACCGGGCTGATCGAACGCTGCATCGAACTCCCGCGCTGCATCATGCCGCGAGCGCTGACTAGCGATCACGGCGATGCGGAACTCGCGCGCCGCCGAGCCCTCGCGAAGAAGGAGCTGGGCGTTACGGGCTACGCAAAAGTGCAGTGTGCGCAGTCGCTCGCGGGCCTTCTGCGCGATGGCAATTTCACTCACGTTCACGCGCATTTCGCGAGCCTGCCTTCAACGATTGCGTGGCTCGCGGCGCATGCAGCGAAGCTGCCGCTGTCGATGTCCGTTCACGCTCGCGATCTGTTCGTTGATGCGCAGGTGCTCGAAGAAAAAGCCGCAACCTGCGCGCGCGTATTCACGTGTCACGCCCGGGCGCGAGACTTTTTATTGGAGACGTTCCCGGCGGCTCGCGAAAAAATCGTACTGATGCGGCACGGCTTGCCGCTGGAGCAATATTCAATGCGGCAGCGCACGCCACGACAAGTGCCGCAGATTCTGGCCGCGGGACGCTTCGTTGCGAAGAAGGGCTTCGAGACGCTGCTCGCAGCGGCCGCCGATGAGCGCCTGCGCGATCGCGCTTTCCGCCTCGTGCTGCTCGGGGAGGGCCCGCTTGAGAAAAAGCTGAAGACGCAGATCGCGAAAAAGTCTCTTGGCGAAAAAGTGATTTTGCAGCCGCCGGTGATTGGCGCTGCGTTGCATGACGTGTTCGCGCAAAGCGATCTGTTCGTCGCTCCGTATGAGACCGCAGCCGACGGCGACAGCGACGGCGTGCCCAACACGATACTCGAAGCGTTCGCGCTGGGTCTTCCCGTGATCGGCACGGCCTCGGGCAGCGTGAGCGAGGTTCTTAACTCCGAGAGCGGGACCGTAGTGCCGGAGAAAAATCCCGCGGCGCTGGCGGAAGCGATCGCGGCGTATATGGATGATCCGCGACCTCATCTGGCGCAGACGAAGGCGGCCCGGGCGGTGATCGAGCGCGAGTATGACTTGGCGAAAAACACAGGGCCCTTGCTGGAGATATTATAGCTCAGCGTGCTACGAAATTCGTGAAACTGAATACTTGACTCTGCTTTCGGTCCGGCGACAATTCTACGTTCTTCGCGTCTGTCAGCGGGGCTCAACACTTACTTCTAAAAGGAGAGTTTGCCAATGCCATTGGTTGGATCGAAAGCACCTGATTTTGAATGTGAAGGCGTTCTCAAGGGCGATTTTCACACGTACCGCCTCGCGGATTATAAGGGGAAGTGGCTGGTCCTGTTTTTCTACCCGCTCGATTTTACGTTCGTCTGCCCGACTGAAATTCTGGCCTTCTCCGAACGTGTCGCGGAGTTCAAAGAACTGAACTGCGAAATTCTCGGCGCGTCCGTCGACAGCAAGTTCTCGCATCTCGCCTGGACCGAAAAGCCGGTCGCCGAAGGCGGCATCAAGGGCCTGAATTATCCGTTGCTCGCCGACCTGGATAAGACCCTGGCGCAGAAGTTCGACGTGCTCTCCGGCCCCGTGGCGTTGCGCGGATTGTTCATCATCGATCCGGAAGGTCTCGTGCAGCACGCGACGGTCAATAATCTCGGCGTCGGCCGCTCGGTCGATGAAGCTCTGCGCGTCGTACAGGCCTTCCAGTTCGTGCGCGAACATGGCGACGTCTGCCCGGCGGATTGGCGGCCCGGCAAGGACACGATGAAGGCGGATTGGGCCGGCTCCAAGAAATATTTCGGCAAGAAGAAATAAGCCGCTGATCGCTCGAAAAATCAAAAAAAATCACCCCGCGTTGTGCGGGGTGATTTTCTTTTATGCCGGCACTTTTCTATTTCGCTCTGCCGCTCTTGCCCGCTTTGGATGTGTAGACGACCGAGCGGTTTTCGAAAAATGTCGCGCCCGTCGCCGCGTCGGGAATCAGCACATAAATTGGCAGCGTCCGCAGTTCTCCAACGACCGTCGCGTCACCGAGGCCCTCATCGGCCAGCGATGTTGAGAGCGTTGCCTTGGCGATTTTCAGCGAGAGCTTCAACGCCTGCTGCACGGTTGCCGCGCCGTCTTTGATTTTGCCGCGAATCTGGAACCAATCGCTTCCGGAGACGCCTTTGCCTTTGCTGCTCAGCGTAAAGGTGCGCATCACGCCGCCGACATCCACAACCACCTGCCGCCCATTGATTGAAAATCCTGCCGCCACGTTATGCGTCCAGCTCAACGTAAGGCTGTCCTTGCCCGTCTTTTCGCCAAAGCTCATCCGCAGCGAAACCTTCAACGCGGTCAGCGCGCTGAACGGCGCTTTGGGCGCATCCGGCGCCGACGCCTGATCCCCCGTCGACGAACCCACGTACGTTTCCAGCTCGTCCGGGAAGAGATCGCCGTCGGTGTCCGTCTGCGACGTCACCGTTCCCCCGGTCCCGCCCGTCCCGCCGGTGCCGCCAGTGCCGCCTGTGCCCCCGCTGGAGTCGCTCGATGTCGTCCCGCCCGCCGAATTCGAATAGGCCGAGTCTCCCGCGGAATTGGACGCCTTAATGCGGTAGTAGTACGTGGTCGCCGGCGCAAGGCCCGTGTTTAAGAACGTCGTCACATTCGCCAGCGGCGTCGCAATCTGAACCCAGTTCGCGAGGCCGTCAGGGCTGCGCTCCAGTTTGAAATTGTCTTCGTTCGAAGCGCCATCTGTCCACGAAAGATCGATCTGATTCGTTGACGTTCCGACCGCCGTCAGATTTGTCGGCGCAACCGGTGCGGTCGTTGAACCACTGCCGAGCGCCGGCGATTTGAAATCGAGTTTCACATTCTTGCCGCTCAAGGTCACGCTGGCGGTGTTGGCCGCAAGACCACCACCCGAGAGCGAAACGTTCAGCGTTCCCGTCGCGCTCACCGGAATGGTGTAGGCCCCGGCCGTGCCTGTGATCGCCGCAAAAACGCCCGAATCAGGCGTCACGGTGATGCCCGAAAGCCCTTCGCCGATGTCGTAAAAGCCGTTGCCGTTCTTGTCGGAGTAAACCACGCCCACAAGAAAGTACCCGCCGCCGGAACTGCCGAAATCCTGAGTCAGAAAATCTTTGAAGCCCATCGCGTTGGCGTTAGTGCCCGAATAATAACCGACGCCGATTTCTTTCGTCAGCCCGGTGATGCTCAGCAGATTTTTGCGGTGCCCGCGCCCCGTCACGTTCGCGTCGATCATAAGATTGTCTTCAAGCTTCGCCGCCGTGTGATTGCTTCCCGTCGCGATGTTTTCGCCGAACGCGCTCCAGCTATATCCTGCCAGCGTCGCGCGCTGGTCGGGAGTCTTGCCGTCCGGGTTGGTGTGTGCGAAAAAACTCCGCGTCCACATATCCTGGCTGTGGGCGCGCGCAATGCCGAGCAGAACCTTGTTCATCGCGAGCGGTGGTTTGACACCCACGGCGGCCGCCTCGGACGCCGTCAGCCCTTCGCGAATGTCGATGTTCAGCCGCGTCCCTTCGGCATCAGGATTGGCGCGAGCTCGATTGATCACCTCGAGGACATACTGCTCCTCGGCAGTCGGATCTCCCGAATCGTAGAAGGTCCCCGCCTGCAAACCGCTGCACAATGCGGCGAGCGCCAGAAGTCCGGTCACGTGACGCATCAAGGCATCTCTCCTTTATAGGTGGACACAATCAGGACTGCGCCACTCCTTCTTATACTAGTGCCAAAAAGAAGGCTTACGGTTTCTTCGCATTGTGCAGAAAATATACCTCCAAAAGGCTCAAAATACATAATTAAAAAATTGAAGGGCTGGGACTGGACTTGAGTGATATTTTTGATATTCATAAGCGTTCTCAAGGCGACGAAAGACAGGGGGAGGGTAGTTAATGCAGTTTTCCTGGGGTGTTTTGCTGTCTCTAATATGCTTGATTTCAACCCTCCCGGCTCAGGCCGGCGTGAGCGTCGATGAGCTCCGCCGCGAAGTGGAAGACCTGCGCCGCCGCCTGAATACGCAAGCCACCACCACCAAGCCCTCCATCGGCCGCGTCGATGCCCTCACCGCGTCAAAATTCGGTCCCAACGCTCCCGTCACCACCAAAAGCGGCAAGCTCGAAATCGGCGGCATCCTCCAGCTCTGGAACGTCAGCCCGCGCGGCAAACACACCCACGACGTCTTTGGAAAATCCGGCACCGGCGAAACCGTCGACAACGGCGGCTACAGCATTCGCCGCGCTGAGTTGCGTTTTACCTTCGATGTTCACGAAAATATCCGCGGCTACATTGCCATCGACCCGGCCCGTGAAAACAACAGCTTCGCCCGCATCCCCACCAATCAGGGTTTGTTCAAATCGAAACCGTTTGTTAGCCCTGAATTCGATGCGGTCAACGGCCCCGGCCTCGGCAGCACCGCCGAAGTCCAAGCCGCTCAGACCGGTTCCGGCACCGGCAACCGCCTGCTCGAAGACGCCTACATCAACTACCACGGCGTGATTCCGCACCACGACATCACCCTCGGACAGTTCAAACCGCGCTTCGGTGAAGAAGGCCCGCGCGACAGCGGCAATCTCGATTTCGGCGAACGCGCCATGGTCACGCAGATCAACGACGAACGCGACATCGGAATTCAGATCCACGGCACCTGGTGGGACGACCGCTTCCAGTACTGGACGGGCGTGTTCGACGGCGCCGGCAATTACTTCGGAACTGCCGGCCCCAATCCCATCGGCCTGGGCCAGTTCGCCAACCGCTCCGATGATAACGACGCCAAAGATTTCCTTTTCAGCATGCTCATCCGCCCGATCTGGAATTGCGGCCCCTGGGGCAACCTCGAATTCGGTTACTCCGGCCAGTTCGGCACGCACGGCGAGTCCTCCAATGACGACCCCACCGCCGATTCTGTAAATGGTCTCAACCGCGACGACACCGATGCCATCCGCCACGCCGGCTGGGCCTACTACAAGCCCATGGGCCCGACCAAGGGCTTCTGGCTGCGCGGCGAATACGGCTACCAGAAAGATCGCACCGTTCCCCTGTCCGTGCGCGCCTTCGGTCTCGGCAGCGGTCCCAACGGAGAACAGGCCGCTCCCAAGCCGTTCCACCGCGAAGGCTTCTACGTCGGAGCCGGCTACCGCTTGAGCGAAAGCGTGTTCGCCGGACATCTCGAAGGTGGCAGCGACAACCGCTACCTCGGCATGGTCAAGCGCATGCTCAAGCCGCTCGAAATCGTCGTCCGCTACGAAGAGTTCCAGAATGTCGTTGTCGAAGATTTGAACAAGTCCGACACCCACACCGACCTCTTCCGCACGCAGGTCCTGACCGTCGGCGCGAACGCGTACGAACACGGCTACCGCCACCGCCTGTCCTACAACTACATGTTCGTCAACGAACAGGAAGACAAAACCAATCAGCCCGGACGCGGTTTCACCGAAGTAAAGAACAACGTCTGGATGGTCAGCTACCAGTTCCTCTTCTAACCCCCCATCAATCCATCGCCTCAAACCGAGCGGCCTTCAAGGCCGCTCTTTTTTTAGCCGCGTAGCGGCGACACACGAATAGCCCACGGCGCAAGCCGTGGGTAAACACGCCGAAGAGAATTTAAAGCCCCAGAGGGGCGACAGACAGTAGCGCCCAACCCCGGCCGTGGTCCCACACGCAAAGATCGCGACGAAAGTCGGACCCGCCAACCCCAACTGCTTAAAGAAGCGAGCGCCAGCGTTTCGCTGTAGCTGTCTGCAGAAAACACCAATCCTCGCACGGGGTGGCGCAGACATTCCTGTCTGCGGAGAACAGCGTCCCGCGCACAGCCACGCGCACAGCCACGCGCACAGCCACGCGCACAGCCACGCGCGCGCAGCCGCGGAGCGGCGACAGAAAGTAGCCCACGGCGCAAGCCGTGGGTGAACACGCCAATGAAAACTAAAAGCCCCAGAGGGGCGACAGAAAGTAGCGCCCAGCGCCGGCCGCGGATGCATTTCCGCGCAGCGACCTTCAAGGCCGCTCTTTTTTTTCACCCGTCTGCATCACGCCGTCGCACGTCTAAAAATAAGCCCCTCAACGCAGGGCGGCACAGACATTCCTGCCTGCAGAACACACCACCCCTCGCACGGGGTGGCGCAGACATTCCTGTCTGCGGAGAACAGCGTCCCGCGCACAGTGACACGCGCACAGCCACACGCGCACAGCCACACGCGCACAGCGTTCCGCGCACAGCCCGGGCAAAAGCCGCGGAGCGGCGACAGATAGTAGCCCACGGCGCAAGCCGTGGGTAAACACGCCAATGAAAATGCAAAGCCCCGGAGGGGCGACAGAAAGTAGCGCCCAGCGCCGCCGCGGGTGCATTTGCAGAGAGCCGCCTTCAAGGCCGCTTTTAATCACCCGTCTGCATCACGCCGTCGCACGTCTAAAAATAAGCCCCTCAACACAGGGTGGCACAGACATTCCTGCCTGCAGAAAACACCACTCCTCGCACGGGGTGGCGCAGACATTCCTGTCTGCGGAGAACAGCGTCCCGCGAACAGCCCACACGCGCACAGCCAACGGCAACAGCCGCGGAACGGCGACAGAAAGTAGCCCACGGCGCCAGCCGTGGGTAAACACGCCGAAGAAAATTCAAAGCCCCAGAGGGGCGACAGATTCCAACTTTATCGTTTAGGCCGTTCGTTGCGTCTCCGCGTCTTGGCGCGAGACAACCGCGTGCGCCGCGAGAAACTCACCCAGCTCCGCCCAGTGCGCCGAGAGATAACCCAGCCGCTCCGGTTCGACCGGTCCAGCGCGCTCCAGTAGCTCCGAAATCTGCTTCTCCTGAGCCCCATTTTGATTGATGCGCGACAGTGCAAACGCACTCAATAAGCACAGCAGGCGCTGCTGCGATGGCGTCGCGCCCGCCTTCTCCAGAGCGTCCGCCGTATCCTTCGCCACGATCGCGTACCGCCCGTTGCGAATTCCAATAATCGCATCCAGCACCGCCAGCATGCCGCGCGCATCCGGCGTCAGCTGATCATGCGCAATCCCCTGCCAGAATTCGGCGTGCGGCATGTCATTCTTGATCGCGTAGCTCAGCGCGATCAGGCTGAGCACTTCCGGGGCGCCTTGCACCTCCGTGCTGCGGCCACGCGTGAGCCACCCGCCAAACAGCGCTGCGGCAAACATCGACAGCGCCTGATCCGGATTGCCGCTCAGTAAGAAAACTTTTCCGCGCGCCGCAATCACGAGCGTGTGAAGCCACGGCGTTTCGCGCGACGTGCCGCAAAGCTCCTCAAGAATCACGCCTGCCCGCGTCAACTCGCCGCCTTCCAGAAGCCGCAACCCTTCCTTGTACTTCAGCAGTTGCCCATCCGCTCGCCGCCGCCGCTGCACCGTTCGGGCAGCCGCTATCGCCAGATGCGCGCCAACCAGAATGAGCCACAGATCCGTGCCGTTCATCGGCAGAATGGTGAAGCGGCTCGCGATAGCATAAATGATCGTCAGCAGCGCCCACAAAAAGGCGAGCCACGCCGCGCGGCGCACCAGCGAACCCCACACGCTCTGTATGGCCGGCCTATAACGCGTTTCCCGCGGCAATAACTCCGGTGGCAGAAATATCTCGTCACTCATTCATCAACCCGCGTGTCCTTCCCCCCTTACTTTCCTGCCGTTCCTGTTCCTGCAGTTCCTTCCGTTCTTCGTGTCCTTCGTGGTCAATCCGTTCCTGTCGTTCCTACCGCCCTTGCCGTTCTTGGCGCCTTGGCGTCTTGGCGGTTCCTGCCGTTCCTTCCGTTCTTCACGTCAGACTGATTCCCCCATCGACCGTCAGCGATGCGCCCGTGATCCACGCCGCATGAGAACTGCAGAGGAACACCGCCGCTGCCGCGATATCCGCCGGTTGGCCAACACGCCCCAGCGGCGTCTTCGCATTGAAATCCTGCAGCGCATTTTTCACCGCCGCTGCCGGCATCATCGTTTCAAATATCGGCGTTTCCACCACACCGGGATTGATGCAATTCACGCGCACGCGGTGTTCGGCCAGCTCCAGCGCCAGGCATTGCGTGAACTGCAGCAGCGCTGCTTTCGCCGCGGAATAGACCGAGAAATTTTTAACAGGCGTTAGAGCCGCGCTCGTCCCGATGGTCAGAATGCAGGGATGGCTCAGCGCGCTCTGCTTGGCGAGCTCCGGGATTGCGTATTTGCTCATGAACATCACGCCGCGCAGATTGATATCAATCATGCTGGTGATGTCCTCGTCGGATGTCTGGTCCAGCGCGCCGAATCGCGCTATGCCCGCATTGTTGACCAGGATCGTCAGGCCGCCCAGGCGCATCGCGCACTCCTGGATCATCGCCTGGCAGTCCTCGCTCTTGGAAACATCTCCGCAAATCGCCGTCGCGCGCCCGCCCGCCGCCTTGATCTCCTCAACCAGAGCATCCAGCGGTTCTTTGCGCCGGCCGGTCACCGCGATCGCGGCGCCCTCGCGCGCAAACGCCAGAGCTATCCCGCGCCCGATTCCTGTTCCGCCGCCGGTAATCAGCGCCACAGCCCCATTCAGCACGCCTTTGTTTGTCTCGCGAGCCATGCGTGGTAATCTCCTTATGCCGTGTTGAGTAAATTCTGGAACGATTGCCGCGTTGTCGTTATGGAATTTAATAAACGCGATACTGGACGTTGAAGGTATACCCCTTTCCAATCGTCAAGGCAACGTATGCGTTCGCTCGCGAAAACGGGCTGGCTCATGATGAAGGATTAACCTGAATGATCGATTCTCTGCGCGTCGCCCTCGTATTGGCGGCCATACTCTCTGCTGTCGTGGTTCCGGCCGGCGAAAGCGATGCCAAGCCGCCGGTCCCCGTCGCCCCCATCACCAACAAGAATCCGGACATCCCCGACTTGCCAAAGGTCTTCACCGATCTCGCGTCGCCCGACGCGGCGCTGCGAAAGCCCGCCGCGCTCGCGCTCCTTAAAGGTCTCGAAGAACAGATCAAATCCGCGCAGAAAAAATACATCAAAGCGCTCCAGGCGGATGTCAGCTCGGCCGACGCCAAAGTTCAGGATGCCGCCGTCTCCACCGTCGCGTCCGTGATCACCGACCTGAAAAAAGTGAATCCCAAAATCTTCGACGAGACCGCTGGCAAACTCAACGCGCCCGACGCCGCTCAGCGCGACAACGCGCGCTCCACTCTCGTCATCCTGATCGATAGCGTGATTGAAGCCAATCTCGTGGACAAGCTCATCGATTCCCTCGCGTCTCCCGATGCCGCCGTCGCTGCCGACGCGCACAAGCAACTCGTCGCCATCGGCGCCGAAGCTGCCAGCGCTCTCGCGCACGCCATCGACGACGAACGCCTGCAGGTAAAAAAGAGCGCCGCCGACATTCTCAAAGCAATGGGTCCCGCGGCCAAAGATGCCGCCGGCGACCTCTCCTTCATGCTCGATAGCGAAGACAAGGGAACGCGCCGCCTCGCCGCCGCCGTGCTCGAAGCCCTGGGGCCCGACGCTTTCGACGCTGTCGACGATCTCGTCAATTACCTCAGCAACGATGAAAAACCCATCCGCCGCACCGCTGCCACAATCCTCAAAAAGATCGGCCCCGCCGGATGGGCGAAAATGGATCCCAAGGATTCAGACAGCGCCACGTCCGATCTGGTCGACCTGCTCACCGACGATGACAAGAATATCCGCAACCTCAGCGCCGACGTGCTGATGTCCCTCGGCAACGCGGCCAAGTCCGGCGTCGAACCGCTCGTCGCAGTCCTCGACGACGCCAACAACGACCCCGACTCCCGCGAGCGCGCTGCGCAAATCCTCGGAGCCATCGGGCCCGATGCCAAAGCCGCCATCCCCAGCCTGACCAAGCTCGCGGCAGATTCGAATGCCGGCATCAAAGAAGCCGTGCAGGCCGCCCTCAAAAAAATCGAAGGTGGAAAGTAACATTGCAGACGTCACTTTTTGATTTCCATCTGCCCGAACAGCTCGTCGCTCAGGAGCCCCTGCCGGACCGCGACGCCTCGCGCCTCCTCGTCCTCGACCGCGCCGCGCGCCAGTGGCAGGACCGCGCCGTCCGCGATCTTCCCGGCCTGCTGCGCAGCGGTGACCTGCTTGTGCTTAACAACACGCGTGTTATTCCCGCCCGGCTTCGTGCTACGCGCGATTCCAGTGGCGGAAAGGTCGAATTCCTGCTGCTGCCGCCTATGCCCGGCGTCCCCGCTCAGGAAAAAACGATCCGCCGCGTTCTCACCAAATCAGGCGGAAAACTGAAGACCGGGGAGTCCTTCACCTTCATCAACGGTCCAAAAGTCACCTTGCTTGAGCGCCATGGCGAAGCGGGCGACGTCATCGAAATCCACGCCTCCGAAGCCGATTTCACCGCCTTCATGCTGGAACACGGCGAGGTGCCGCTGCCTCCCTACATTCGCCGCGAAGCCGGCCCCTCATCGGTTGCCGACAAGCAACGCTATCAAACCGTTTTCGCGCAAACCCCAGGAGCCGTCGCCGCGCCAACCGCTGGATTGCATTTCAGCGAACCGCTGCTCGCGCAGCTTGAAAAAATCGGCGTCGAACGCTGCGAACTCACGCTGCATGTGGGCCCCGGCACATTCCGGCCTGTAAAAGCCGATGTCGTTGAAGACCATTTCGTCGATGCCGAGCCGTTCTTTATTCCCGAAGCGACTGTCGCCGCGATCGCTCGCGCCAAACGTGAAGGCCGCCGCGTTATCGCCGTCGGCACGACCAGCCTCCGCGCTCTCGAAGGCGGCCTCGCTCCCGCGAACATTCTCGATGCGCCGCGCGCATTCACCGGCTCAACCAATCTGTTTGTTCATCCGCCCTATACGTTCAAAATCGCCGATGGGCTGCTGACGAATTTTCATATTCCCAAATCAAGCCTGCTGATGCTGATCTGCGCCTTCGCCGCGCCCGGCAGTACCGACGGAATCGATTTCATCCAGCGCGCGTACCAACACGCCGTCGCCAGCGGCTACCGTTTCTATAGCTACGGCGACGCCTGCCTGATCAGTTAACCGGCGTCCACGTCGCAAACGTGGCCGCCTTGCCGATAATCTTCTGCGACTCATCCGTCACAATCCAGACGATGGCGTTGTCGATGGAAAACCGTGCTCCCGTGCTCGCGATGCGAATGCCTTTGTAGTTCGCGATAAATCCATTCGCCGTCACCTCTGCCATCAGCCGCGCCCGCTCGCTCTGATGCACCGGCTCGGCCGTCTGCCGCGACGGAATGCTCGTCAATTGCTCCCACGTCATCACCCACAACTTAAGCGCCGCCGCATTGCCATAATTCAAAACCGGATCCGCCTGCGTGCCGTCGGACACCACCACAAACGGCGCGTTGAACAGCGCACGCGACTGCTCTTCCACCGCGCCGCGCCGCTCCATCAATTCCCTGCCCGTCCAGCGCTTGAAACTGTTCAGCAGCCGCTGCGTATGGACAACAATTTCTGGCCGGTCAGGAATAAGTGCCGCGTCAGTCATGCTGGCTCCACGCGCTGAGTTCGTTGTTGAAAAAAACCGCCTTCCATAATAACCTGTTTCCCGGTTCCAGCATTCACAACACAGCATTTACATCGCGTCGCGCGATTAGGAGTCCGCCATGGGTGGTTTAATTTCAATTGCACTATTCGTCGTCATCTGCGTCGGCATGTACAAGACCTTCGCTAAAATGGGCTACGACGATGCGTGGTGGGCGTTGATTCCGTTTTTGAATCTCGTCTTCTTTGTCAAAGTCATCAATAAACCCATCTGGTGGGTCATCCTGTTTTTCATTCCGTTCGTGAATCTCTACGTTGCCTGGCTGGTGGCGGACAGAGTAGCCAGGGCTTATGGCAAGGGCATTGGCTACGCGGTCGGCTTGCTGTTCCTGGGATTCATCTTTTATCCCATTCTCGGATTCGGCGCCGATCAGCCCACGGTAACTGCTTAATCGCAAATGCTCGTCATTCAGCGCGATACGCGCGAGCAACTTCTCATTGGCCCCAGTAGCACCGTCGAGTGCCTGGGGCTTTTTTTTTGCGGCACCGCTGCAATCGCGATCACGCTGCCTTTGATCTCCCTTGCGCTGAAGATGGATTTCACGCTGCCCGGTCCCATTCTCCTGCAGCTCGCGCAATACCCCATCGGCTTTGGCGCCATGGGCCTGTTCATGATTTTCTCCCAGCGGCGCGTGCTCTTCCATCACGCCCGCCGCGAAGTCCACGTACTGCAGGGCCCGCGCACCGCCTCAACGTGGCGTTACGACGACATCGCCAGTGTTGAACTGCAAAGCAGCGCCAACCCGCAAGGCATGCTCTCGCTGATCATGTCCAACGGCACGCGAATCCTCATCACCCGTGGACCCACTGAAAAATTGCCCGCCCTCGCCGCGCGCATCGACACCGTCATCAAAGCGGGTGCTGTTCCATCCGCCCAGCCCGAAGGTCTCTTATAAATTCCGCGATCGCAGCGTTCACCACTGCCGGGTGTGAGAAAAACAGAGAGTGCCGCGCGCCTTCCACTTCAATCAAGCGCGCCCGCTGCAGCGCCTGAGCCAGCTCTTTGCCGGCCGACGGCGGCAGCACCGCGTCCTTGCTTCCATGAATCACTAACGCCGGAATCGAAACGGCTCGCGCCGCCTCAATCTGCTCCTGCCGCGTCAGCGCCATCACCGCCCGCCCGAAATACGTCATCGTTCGCGGCAGCAGCGGACGCGCCATCCACCGGCCTTCATCCCGCGTCGCCGAATGAATCCGCGCCCGGCCCGCCAGCAGCCACGCACACCGCCGCAAAAACGACATCGGCACCACATACGCCAGCGGCGCCAGAGTCCGCTGGATCCACGGAAGCTGCCGGCACGACCCAAACGTGCCGATCAGCACCAGCCCGCGCACTTTCACCCGGCCGCGGATCGCTACCGCCAGCGACACCGCGCCGCCCATCGATGCGCCGCCAAGTATCAGCCCGCCCGGCCGCTCGTCCAACTTCTGCGCCTGAATGTACTCCTCAACAAAGCGCGCGTGCTGCTGCAATCCCGCCTCGCCCGCGTACCCCTCGTTCGGCATCTGAAAAAAATGCAGCGCTGAAATCGAACCCAGCGGCAACTGCCGCACAAAGCTCAACCCATCCACACCCAGGCCGGGAATGAGCAGCAGCGCCGGAGCCTGCGCGTCCTCACAGCGGTACACCTCATCCGCCGGCACCAGCGCGCGCAACTCGATGCCTGTCGGCGACACGCACGATTCATAAGCAAAATGGGTGCGGTCCAGCGACGGAATCGCGGCCAGAGAATTATCGAGTGGCTGAGTAGCCACGTTGTTCGCGACCGTCTTCATAGCTGCGAGGCTGTAACACGCACCGCCGCTTGACGCAAGTAGCGCGAACGTGCGCCGCCTGCTCTCGCACTGGATCACTCGCGTGAAGGCGGAGATGAATGAACGAGTTCCTGCTCCTTCGCCGGAGGCAGACTGATTTCCTGATCCAGCGTCGGCCGCACAAGCCGCTGCAGAGGATCCAGGATCGTCGACTTCGTTGTCTTCGCCGATTCAAAAATGGCATCGATAATCCGGATGTCAGCCAGACCTTCGTAACCCGACGGCTCAGGCTCGAGATTCTCCAGGATGCATTTCGAAAAGTAGATCAGCTCTGCCGCGAACTGGTCGCGTTTCGGAAATTCCGTCTCCGTAGTCTGATCTCCAATCGACAGATAATGCGTGATCGGGCTCTCGTACTCATAGGCGTTCTCCACGCACAGCGAGCCCTTCGTTCCCGTAACCTGGTAACTCCCTGACGCTGCCGCGCCAAAACTGATCGCGAACGTCGCCAGTCTTCCATTCGGAAAGTACAGATTCACCGCCGCCGATTCTTCAACCTCGCTGAATCTCGGATCTCCCGAATTGCCCAGGAAAGCAAAGACCTCCGTCGGTTCGTCGCCGAAAATCGCGCGCGCGGCATTGATGCAATAAATGCCGATATCATAAATCGGACCGCCGCCTTTCTCGCGATCAATGCGGTAGTTCTTGGGAGACACCTGCATCGAGAACGTGGAGGTGAACAGTTTGGGCTCGCCGATCTGCCCGGATCTCACAATTTCCAGCGCCCGCAGATTTGCTTCTTCAAAATGCAGCCGGTAAGCAATCATAAGTTTGACATGCGCCTCGTTGGCCGCGCGAATCATCGCCTCGCAATCCTGCGTCTTCATCGCCATCGGCTTTTCGCACAGCACATGAATTCCCGCGCGCGCAGCCCGCTCCGCAAAGTCGCGGTGCATGTGGTTCGGCAGCGCGATATAAACCGCGTCGATACTGCCGCTCTTCATCAGGCTGTCGTAATCCTGATACATCACCGTGTGCTTCGCGTTGTAACGCGAGCCCAGTTCCTGCAGTTTGATCGGGTCGTCCGAAACCAGGGCGACGAGCTCTGAATTATCCGCCGCATGTTCAAACGCAGGCAGCACCGCCGCTTGCGCAATATGGCCGAGTCCCACTACGGCATAGCGAATGCGCGGTCCCCTTAGATGGTGTGCAATTTCGGCAATCATGTTCTGTCCTCCCCGGGCGCAAAGAAGATTGCAATCGCTATGCCGCATCACCTACGAATGCTCTCAGTGCCGGTTGAAAACGTTCCCCCATAGAACACTTTTGAGCTACGCGGCAGACGCTTTTTCAACCGCGCGCCGCTCGCAAAGAGCGTTTCCACTTTCCGCAATTCATTGCCACCACTGCCAATCGTGATAGTTTCGAAATGCGTTTTAGACCGTCTCACCTCCCACCGGCTGAGGATATTTTCGTGGCGACAACAACGTTTGAATCCCCCAAAGTACATTGGAATCTGAACGACCTTTTCAGTAGCATGTCCGATCCAAAAATTGAACAGACTCTGGCCACGCAAAAGCAGCGCGCGGAGACTTTCGCCAGCACCTACCGGGGAAAAATCAACACGCCCGAACTCTCCGCCGACACACTCGCGGCCGCCATCGCGGACTACGAGTCCATCTCGCAGGAGAGCGGCAAACCAGCGAATTTCGCCGGCCTTCTCTTTGCCACCAATTCAAAAGATCCGCAGATCGGCGCGTTCATGCAGAAAATGCAGGAGAAGGGCACCGAGCTGAATATCATCCTGATGTTTTTTGAACTCGAGCTGCTCGCGGCCGATGAAAAAATCATCACGCGCTTGCTCGCCGATCCGAAATTGCAGCGCTACCACCATTACATCACCACCGCCCGCGCATTCCGCAATCACACCCTCAGCGAGCCCGAAGAAAAAATAATGGAGGAACTCGCGAACACCGGCGGCCGCGCCTTCAGCCGCCTGTTTACGGAAGTGACCTCGAACGCCAAATTCAAAGTTTCAAAAGCAGACGGCGCCATCGAAGAACTATCGCAATCCGAAGTGCTCGCCCGGCTGCGCAACTCCGATCGCGAAGTGCGCCGCCGCGCCGCCGAAGGTTTCACCGCCGGCCTGCGTGAAAACAGCCGCGTGCTCACCTTCGTCTTCAACACGCTGCTGCAGGACAAGGCCACGCGCGACCGCCTGCGCAAGCACCAGGCGCCCGAAGAATCGCGCCATCTCTCGAACGAACTCGACCACCAGACCGTGGAAACCGTCGTGTCCGCCGTTGAACGCAACGCCGACCTCGTCGCGCGCTATTACCGCTTGAAACGAAAAATTCTCAATCTGCCCGAGCTCACGCATTACGACCGCTACGCGCCACTGTTTGATTCTGAAGAACGCATCGGCTGGGATGAAGCCAGGAAGATTGTCATCGATGCGCTCGGCGAATTCTCACCCGTGGTGAAGGAACGCGCCGATGAGTTTTTCACCGGAAACTGGATCGACGCTGAAGTCCGGCCGGGCAAACGCGGCGGCGCATTCTGCTCGTACATCACTCCCGACCTTCATCCGTACGTCATGGTCAATTACCTCGGAAAAATGGACGACGTCAGCACGCTCGCGCACGAACTCGGCCATGGCGTCCACGCCTCGCTCTCCCACGGTCAGAGCTACTTCAATTTTCACGGTACCCTGCCGCTGGCCGAACTGGCATCCACGTTCGCCGAAATGCTCGTCTTCGAAAAGCTCCAGAAGCGCGCCTCCGCCAAAGACCGCCTCGCGCTCTACGCCGATAAAATCGAAGGCGCGTTCGCCACGATTTTCCGGCAGTCCGTCATGTACCGCTTCGAGCAGGATATTCATAAGCACCGCCGCGAGCAGGGCGAGCTCACGCCGGAACAGTTCGGCGAGTACTGGCAGAAACGCCAGCAATCCATGTTCAAGGACAGCGTCGTGCTCGGCGAAGACCACAAATTGTGGTGGAGCTACGTCCCGCACTTCATCGGTTCGCCGTTTTATGTCTACGCCTACTCGTTCGGTGAGCTTCTAGTGATGGCGCTCTTCCAGCAGTACAAACGCAAAGGCGCCTCGTTCGGCGACGAGTACGTGGCGCTGCTCCGCAAAGGCGGATCGCTCTCGCCGCAGGAACTCATGCACAGCGTCGGCATCGACATCAAAGACCCCGCCTTCTGGCAGGGCGGCCTCGATGTCCTCGGCAACATGGTGGCTGAATTCGAAAAGATGCAGTAACGCCGGTTGGCGTTACTTCTTTTTCTTGATGCCAGGCCGCATGCGCAGCGCCGTTTTAGGCCCGGCGCCGGTCGTCGTCGCCCCCGGCTTTTTCAAGCCGGGGCGTTTTTTGTATTTGTTGCGAATGTAATTGGGATCGGAACCATTTCCCGAACCGTCCAGTAAATTGACTATCAGGTACACAAGCAGTCTGAACACGATAAACCTCCACTGATTTCAATAAGTGCAGCCACGATAACGGTAACGGTGCCTCCTCCAAGATTTATTTGACATTTAGCGAATAATCTGATAATTCTGTTAATACAGAAATGAGGAAATATCCATGATCAAGCTTTCACCGGTCGCTCAGAAGTTCATCCTCCACTGGGGAGAAATGGGGACGCGCTGGGGCGTGAACCGGACCGTCGCCCAGATTCATGCGCTGCTCTTTGTCTCTGAAAAACCATTGCCAGCCGAAGACATCGCCGACGCTCTCTCCGTCGCGCGTTCAAACGTCAGCACCAGCTTGAAAGAATTGCAGGGGTGGGGGATCGTCAAAATCGTTCATGCCCTCGGCGACCGCCGCGACCATTTCGAATCCATGAAAGACCCATGGGAAATGTTCCAGGTCATCCTGCATGAACGCAAGCGCCGCGAAATCGATCCGACACTTGCGATCCTCGGTGAATGCGTCGCAGAAGCCGAGAAGTCCGGCGCCGGCGATGCCGAACTGCGCAAGCGCCTCGAAGCTTTCAAAGACTTCTTCGAAACCATGAACACCTGCTATGAACAGATGCGCAAACTCCCCACGCCCGCGCTTATCAAATTCGTCAAGGCGAGCGACAAAGTGCGAAAAGTCTTCGGACTGGCCGGTTGATCGACAGGCGCGGTTTACGCGCCTTTGTTTTTCAGGAGTAATTTCTGTGAATACTGAAAAGACCGAAAATACAGTTTATGAAAGCGGCGCCGACTGGGTTCTCTACGACGGTGAATGCCCTTTATGCATCAAGTGGGCGCAGCGAATGGGACCGCCTCTTGCCAGGCGCGGTATCAAGCTCGCCACATTGCAAACGCCGTGGGTCGCGCAAAAACTGAATCTGCCCGCCGGTGTGCCGCCGGTGGAAATGGGCGTGATCCGCGCCGACGGCTCCTATCTTGGCGGCGCCCACGCCATGCTGTACGTCGCGCGGAATATCTGGTGGAGCTGGCCTCTCTTTGCGCTGGCGCAAATTCCCGGAGTAACGCCACTGATCGCAATTCTTTATCGCTATGTCGCAGCACGCCGCCACTGTATCGGCGGCAAATGCCACCGGAGGGCGTGAGCCATGATGATGCGGGAGGGGTTTCGCAGCACGGCCGGCGAAAGCGAACGCGCGCGCCAGCGTATGATAACAATCGAAAAATCGCCGCTCTTCTACTGCGATTGGGTCAGCGCGCTATTCATCCATTTCGAGATCGATCCGCGCGTACTCCAGCCGCATGTGCCCTATCCACTGGATTGCCGCGAGGGACGTGCCTACGTCAGCCTCGTCGCATTCACCATGCAGAAGTTGCGCCCGGTTTACGGCGGCCGCCTCGGTGCGTGGATCTGCGCGCCCATCGCCGCGCATGAGTTCCTCAATGTTCGCACCTACGTCCAGCACGACGGCGAACCCGGCATTTTTTTTCTGACCGAATGGCTGCCCAACGCGCTGAGCGTCCTTCTCGGCCCGCCGGTTTTCGGTCTGCCTTACCGCTATGGGCGCCTCAATTTTCAGCACGACCCTCGCGCCGGAACAATCAGCGACACCATCGCCGCCGCCGACAGCGCCACGCATCTGGCCTATCACGGCTCCATCGATACCGCGCAAGCGCTGCGTCCTTGCAGCGACGGCACGCTCGACGCCTTTCTTCTGGAGCGCTACACCGCCTACACGCGCCGAGCTGACACGCTCATGTATTTTCGTATCTGGCATCCGCCCTGGCCTCAGACCAAAGCCGACGTCGAATTCACGGATACGTCACTGCTTCAAACGCACTGCCCTTGGTTCAACGCCGCGCGGCAACTCACCGCAAATTATTCCAGCGGCGCTCACGATGTCTGGGTCGGTTACCCCCGTCGCATCAAGAAAAATCAGAAAGGAGCACAGCATGCATACCAGCCGGATTTACAGAGGCGCGCGGCCATCGCTCTGGTTTGAAACCCCCAGCGGCCTCTGGCGCTGGAGGCCGCTCGTTCGCGCCGCCGTCTTCACTGCCTGGGCCGCGGTCCTCCTCGCCTTGCTGCTGTTCATCCAGACAGCTTCTGCCCGGCTCGACAGCGGCTCGATCGCAGATTACTTAGTTCCTCTTCTGCGCGCCGCTGCGGTGTCGCAGGCGCTGATCGCCGTGCTCAATCTGTTCCTCGTCCCCATGATGCGCTGGCGCGACGACATGGCGCGCATACCGCTGCTCATCCGTGAAGTTTTCCAGGTTCACGCCTGGTTCATCTCCGTCACGCTCAGCATTTTCGCGGCGTTGACGTGGCGTTTCACGGAACAGCTCATCGGCGGCAATCCTCTGGGCAGCTGGCTCGCGGCGGCCATCGGCGCCTTCTGGGCTCTGCGCGCGGTCCTGCAAGTCACCTATTACAGCGCCTCCCATTGGCGCCACCGGCCCGATCGCACCCTCATCCATATCGCGTTGCTTTTAACCTACGGCGGATTCGCCGTGGTCTATCTGAGCGCCGCAGTGTTTGGTTTGCAGCGCTGAAATAGTTTCTGCGAGGAGCAATCATGGACTTCATCTTAAATATCTGGAGAGTTCAGGGCACCATCGATCGGCTGCGCTATTTTCTCTCCGGCGTGGTGCTCCTGCTCATCAAGAACAGCCTCGATAAATTCATCGCGCGCGTTTTGTTCAACCGCAGCTGGACAATCCTGAATTATTTCGTTCCGGGCACGACGTCGATCGCAGATATTTCGGAAGCGGACGCAACATTTTATGCCGCGCTCGTTCTGGCAGCCATCCCTTTCATCTGGTGCGGTGTGGCACTTACGTTGAGACGCCTTCGAGCCGCCGGGCTTCCGCTCTGGATGATCGTCTTCTTTTTTGTGCCGATCCTGAACACCCTATTTTTCGCCGTGCTCTGCCTGCTTCCCTCAAAGGTCAGCGACGACAACCAGGCGGCGCCGCCGGAAAAACCATGGATCAATCTCGATCGCATCATTCCATCCGGCCAGTTCGGAAGCGCGTTTGCCGGAGTCCTCTCGACCGTCGTGCTCGGAACCGCCGCCACTCTCTTAAGCGTCCAGGTTCTCGGAAGCTACGGCTGGGGCCTGTTCGTCGGGTTGCCGTTTTGCCTCGGCATGAGTTCCGTTTTGATTTACGGCTATCACCAGGAACGCTCCTGGAGGAGCTGCTTTGGCGTTTCCATGCTCGCCGTTTTCATTCCTGCCGCCGCGCTGATTCTCTTCGCGGTCGAGGGCGCCATTTGTCTGATGATGGCCGCGCCGCTGGCCATACCGCTGAGCATGCTCGGCGGCTTCGTCGGCTACACGCTGCAGAAAAAATACCACGCGCGGCAGCAGACCGCGAACTGGCTCACCGGCATCATCATCGCGCTGCCCGCGTTCATGGGCGCTGAACACACAAAGGCCACGCCGCCTCCATTGATTCGCGTCACGTCCGCAGTCGAGATCGATGCCGCACCCGAACGCGTCTGGAATCACGTCGTCACCTTCAGCCAGCTTCCCGAACCGACCGAATGGCTCTTCAAACTCGGCCTCGCTTATCCCATCAAGGCCGAGATCAAGGGAACCGGCGTCGGCGCGTGCCGGCACTGCATCTTTTCCACGGGACCCTTTGTTGAACCGATCGAAGTCTGGGACGAGCCCAGGCTGCTGAAATTCTCAGTGACGGAAAATCCCGCGCCCATGCAGGAGTGGACTTTTTATTCGGGCATCCACCCGCCGCATCTGCACAACTTCCTCGTTTCAAAAGGCGGCCAGTTCCTGCTGACGCCACTTGCCGGCGGCCGCACGCATCTGCAGGGTACCACGTGGTACCACCATTCCATGTGGCCTGCCGCGTACTGGCAGCTCTGGTCTGATTTCATTATTCACCGCATCCATCTGCGCGTGCTGGATCATGTGAAGAATCTCGCAGAAACGCCGCAAACTGTGGGAGAATCTCAGCGATGATTCCCGCTCCCACACTTTTCGCCGCCGCCGTCGTCTACGCCATTTACATTGGCTATCTGGCGTTTGTGTGCCGCGGCGCGTGGTGGGACTTCCGGCGGGTTGTGCCCAGTGAATCATTTCACTTTTCCATCACCGACATCTGGGCAGCGATGCTGGGCTTAACGCCATCGGTTCTGCTTGCCGCGGCGTACATCAAAGATCAGTCGGAGCCGCTCTACCTAGCCGCACTCCTTCTGCTGTTCCCCGCGCAGCTCACGTGGATGTTTAAAGGCCGGCTGGCGGCAAAAATGTCTTCCGCCGAAGTCTCTCAAGGCGCATCGGCAGCGCGCATCATCGCCTACGCACTAATCGCAATCCCCGTCACCGCCATCTACGTGCTGGCATTTTGGATGTGCCTGCCCGCGCTGATCCTCTATTTCGTTCTGTATTTCAGGCGCGACGCGAGACAAAAAGTGTAGATCAGAAAAATGCAGGTTGGCGTGGAGCAACCCTCGCATCCAAAGTATAACGAAGCTCGCTCGAAAATTACCGTTCTACACTTCTTCAACGGAGAACGATTCATATGTCCGATAACGCCCCGGTCAGCAAACCCCGCATCGGCCTCGGAGCCGTCGTCAATCATCCCGCGTTCGGCCTCGGCAAAGTCATGGCCTACGAAAATGGTGAATACATCGTGCTGTTTAAAGGCGGCGAAACCAAGCGCGTCGCATTCACCTTCGAAGCCATGCGCCCCGACGCGGCCGCCGGCGATCCCGAGACCGACCGTTTGAAACACGCCATCCGCGAAGTGCTCGGCGAACGTGGCTGGCTTGACGTGGACATCGAAATGGGCAAGCGCTGGATCGGCGGCACGCTGAAGTTGATCCCCGGCAAAGACGACACGCAGCCGAAAGAAATTCCGCTCGATATGTTCTTCAAGAAAATCATCGGCATCCGCGACAAGCTGCGCGTGCTCGAACAGAAAATCAACGCGCACACCGGATTGACGCCCGAAGAAAAAATCGAATTCGATGGTTACGTCACGCGCTGCTACGGAAGCCTGACGACGTTCAACGTCCTCTTCTCATCCAAGGAGAGCCAGTTCCGCGGCCAAAGTGAGAAGGAGTAACGGCGTCACTGGTCATTAGTCAGCGGCGTTACGGCAACTGACAACTGACAACTGACAACGGACCACGGACGACCAATCAACTACCTTTAAATTCGCCCGGCTTCGGCAGATCAGCAATACTTTTCAGGCCGAAGTGTTCGAGGAAATAATCGGTGGTTCCATAGAGCAGCGGCTGGCCCAATCCCGTTCCGCGGCCGCTGATTTTAATCAGCTTCTTCTCGAGAAGAATGCGGATCACCGGGCCAGCGCCTACGCCGCGGACCGATTCCACTTCGGCGCGGCCGATAGGCTGGCGGTAGGCAATCAAGGCCAGTGTTTCAAGCGCGGCCTGCGTCAGGCGGCGCTGCAACGTCTGCGTTTTCAGGCGCTGGATCGCGGGAAAAAATTCGGGGCGCGTCATCAGCCGGTAGCCTTCGCCGACTTCCATAATCGTCCACGGCCGGCGCTGCTTGTCGTACGCTTCAATCAATTTCGGGAGAAGCTTTCGAACCGTCGGGCTGTCGCTTCCGGCGGCGCGCGCAATTTCGCGCACCGCGATAGGCTCCTCGGCGGCGAAAAGCAGCGCCTCAATCGTGCGCATGATTTCTTCCGGGTTCGCCTCAGCCTTCCCCGATTCTTTCTCCTCACCGCTCTCATCGGCGCCCGTTTCGGACTGCGTCTCTTCGGCCGCAGGCTGCGGCGCGGATTCTTGCGAAGCCGCTGGAGTCGTGCTCGACTCATCCACAACCGGCGCAGCCTCTTGAGCTCCCGCCTCTTCAACCGCATCCTTTTTCTTGCGGCCCTTGCGCTTGGGCTTGCTTTCCGCCTGCGGCTCTGGCGGCGCGCTGATCTCGGGCGCGACCTCCGCCGCGATGACAGCCGTTGCTTCGGCCTCGAGCGACTTCGCTGCTTTCTTTTTGCGCTTGGGTGCAGCTTCAGGCTCGGGAGCTTCGATCACTTCAGGCGTCGGCGGCGCAACTTCTTCCGCGGCGGCAGACCGTTTCTTCTTTGATTTTACCGGCGTCTTAACGGCGCTCTCAGATTCAACCACGGCCGCTTCCGGCGCGGTCTTCTTTAATTCCGGCATCACGTCTTCGCCGACGAGAACCGTCGCTTCAGCTTCCAGCGACGCCGCTTTTTTCTTTTTTCCCGAGGCCTTCGTTTCAAGCGGCGGCGGCGTTTTCTTCAGAGGCTTCTGCGGCGCTGCCTTCGCGGCGATCGCGGCCTCCGGCTTCTTGCCTTTGCGCACGGGTTTCTCGTCTACGGGTACACCTTTTTTTGCCGCCATGTTCGTGCGTCGTTTCTTTTCTATAGATACGCATGACGCTGGCTTGCGTCACGCTTTCAGGAATTTGCCAATGCGTTCACAAGCTTCTTTAATGCGCGCGTCGTGTTCGACCAGCGCCATTCGCACGAAACCTTCGCCTTCTTCGCCGAAGCCGCTGCCGGGGAAGAAGCTGACTCCCGCCTTCTCCGCCAGTTGGGAACAGAACTGCAGCGATCCGCCTTCCTTGAATCGTTCAGGAAGCGGCTGCCACGAGAACATCGTTCCGCGGTTCTTGATCGTGCGTCCCCAGCCGCTTTTTTCAAGCCCCGTCAGGAACACATCACGGCGGCGCTGATACACCAGCGACTGCTGCCGAATGTACTCGTCGCCCGTGTCGAGCGCCACCACGGCCGCGAGCTGCAGCGGAATGAAGTGGCCGTAATCGTAATACGGCTTGATGCGCGTGAGCGCGTCCATCAGCTGCGCATTGCCCGCCAGGAATCCGATGCGCCAACCCGCCATGCTGTAGGGCTTGGACATCGTGAACATTTCCACCGCCACGTCTTTTGCGCCCTTGGCCTGAAGAATGCTCGGCGCGCGGTAGCCGTCGAAGCAGGTGTGGCCGTACGCAAGATCGTTCAGCACCCAGAATTTGTAGCTGCGGGCGAGCGCGATAATTTCTTCAAAGAACGGCAGGTCAACCGTGCGCGCCGTCGGATTGTGCGGGAAATTCAAAATCAGGAATTTCGGACGCGGCCGCAGCGTCTCAAACGTTTTCTTAATGTCCGCAATCAATTTCGCACCAGGCGTCTCTTCTTCCAGGAAGACGCCCGCCACATGCGCGCCCGCGATCTGCGGCGCAAATAAATGAGGCGTATAGGCCGGCGTCGGCAGCACGCAAGCATCGCGCGTACCCAGAATGGCCAGGCACAAATGGCTGAATGCATCCTTCGAACCCAGCGAGACGATCACTTCGCGGGCAGGATCCAATGAAACATTAAACTGCCGCGCGTAATGACGGCACAGCGCATCCTTCAGCGGCCGGATACCCGTTGCCGGAGCATAGCGGTGGTTCGCCGGATCGCCCAACTGTTGCTGCAGCGTGTCGATGACATTCTGCGCCACGGGGTCCACCGGATTTCCCATGCCAAGGTCGATCACGTCCACGCCGCGCGCGCGAAGAGCGTCATTCTGAGCGTTAATGCGGCTGGCCAGATAGGCCGGCAGCAGGCTCAAGCGCCCGTGCTCAATATCGGGCATACCTTCAAGGGGGGTCGAAGCGGCAGCAGCGGCAGTCATTGAAACTCCAGAGGCAGATTTAGTACGTACGTCATTTTGCGATTTCGTTTCTAGCGACGGCATCCTGTTAATTCCTTTCGTTGAGGCAGTCTACACCGTGTATTAAAAGAGAACAAGTTCGGCGCCAGCGTGCCCAACCATTAAAAGTGCCTAAAGAGTTGTGGCGATGGATGTTGCTTGCCTCCACGCACGACTTGCAATTTCAATATATCGTCTAAAAGATCGCAGAAGCCAAGCCAACCTCACGCAGGTTTTTGACGAATTATTTAAAATTTCGCGTTTAATCTGAACCGCAGCGGCAAAGTGGTCATTGAGGATCGGTTAACAGGGGTGTGCACGTGGCCATCGACAGCATCATAAAGCGTGTTCTGGACGGCGACTCGGATGCCTATGCCGAAGTCGTGCAGAGCTACCAGAAAGATGTCTGGCGCGTGGTTGTCTCTCTTCTTCACGATGTCGAAACCTCTCAGGACCGCGTGGAGCAGGTTTTTGTCGAAGCCTACCTCTCCCTGGATCAATACAAGCCCGGATCGGATTTCGGTTTCTGGATCAAGGGCATCGCGCGAAACGTCGTCCGCGAAGAACTTCGCAAGAAAACGCGCGAAAGCCGCCGCATGGAAGTCTACCGCGACCACCTGCTCGCCCGCCTCAGCGACGACAAAGAGGCCGAATCGTACGACGCCGCGTTGAAAGATTCGCTCGCCCAGTGCAAAGACAAATTGCCCGAACACTCGGCGCGCATCCTCGACATGCGCTACACGCAGGGCCTCGGCTTTGAAGAGATCGCCGGAGAACTCGGCAAAACAGTGGAAGCCACGCGCCAACTGCTTTCACGTGTGCGACTGATGCTGCGCGAATGCATCGACAGGAGCATCGCACAGGTATGAGCCGCATACAGGAACTCACGCTCAAATCGCTTGATGCCGCGCTCTCGCCCAGCGAATACAGCGAACTCACGCGCCTGCTGAATGCCAGCGCCGCCGCTAAAAAAGAACACATCGGCCTCGTTGAACTCGAAGTCGCCCTGCGCGCGCAGCAAACGATCGATGTCGTTCAATCCACGCTGCGCCAGCTGCAGAAAATTTCCGGCAGCGCCATTCAGCGCGGCGTGATGTCAAAAATCAAAACAAAAGGCAAACCCGGCTGGAGCCCCGCGACGACCGCCTCGGGACGCCGCAACGCCGTCTCGTCCCGGACCCCCAACGCCGCTCCGGCTCGCACTTCCGTTAAACGCCGCAAAACCGCCGACCGCTCTATTCCCTTTGGCGTCTGGGCCGCCGCTGCCGCCGCCGCGATCGTACTGGTCGTCGCTCTTTCGATGTCCTCCCGCCGCAGCGATACCGCCCCGACCGACGCAGTCGCCCTCGCCACCTTGACCAGCGCCGGCAGTGGCTCCACCGTCCGCCGCGGAAACGAATCCATCCAAGCGAAGGCGGGAATGGCGCTCTTCAACGACGACCGCATCAGCGCCGCCGGTTCCGCGAGCGTCGCTCGCTTTGACGACGGCACGGTGCTGACGCTCGAAGCCGGAGCCACCCTCTCCTTTAATAGTCCCGATGAGAACGCAGGCAAAGCGCTAAGCTTGTCCGCGGGTACGCTGCGCGCCTCCGTCGCCAGGCAATCAGCCGACAAGCCGCTCGTCGTGAAAACACCGCACGCGGTCGCGACAGTCCTCGGCACGCAACTGACGCTGTCATTGAACGGTGACGCGACGCGCCTGGAAGTCAGCGAAGGCCGCGTCGGATTCCGGCGCCTCAGCGATGGCAAAAGCGTAATGGTCGCATCCAACGAATTCGCACTCGTCGAAAACGGAAAAGAATTCACCGCGCGGCGCATAGGTGATGCCCCCATCGCCGCCACCACGCCTGCGCCCGGCAGAGCCGCACCGCCGCCTGCCACGCCCGGTGAAATGACCGTCGCCGGTTATCACCTCGTCAACGCCGACACCGGAAAACTCATTCCGCAATTCAGCCCGATGGTCGACGGCGCGGTCATCAACATGGCCGACCTGCCTGCCAAGTTCAGCCTGATCGTCATCTCATCACCCGAAGAAGTCGGTTCAATCGTCTTCGACCTGGACGGCAGAAAGAAGTTCCGCGTCGAGAACACGCTGCCGTACTCCATTACTGAAAATTGGGACGGCAATCATTTTCTGCCGTGGGCTGTAGCCCCCGGCAAACACACGCTGACGGCGACACCGTTCAGCATCAACAATGGGCGCGGCAACCCAGGTCGCCCGCTCAGCATTACGTTCACTCTCGTTCCTAGAAAGTAAGAGTTTTCAAAAATCAGGCGGGGCATTCATCCCACGGAGGATCGACCATGGGCAGGGGAACTGTTGTCACTTTATTTTGCGCTTTGATGCTGGCCGCATGCGCGGCTCACGCAGAAGCGCCCGCGTTGCGCGAACAAAGGTCGCTGAACGGTTCCTGGCCAACTGGCGGCACCGTGCCGGACTACCATGGCACCAAGTTCACCGACTCCCGGACCTACCAGCGCGACGTCCTCGTCCCCGACACGTGGAAAGATAAGCGCATCAAAGTCGAGTTCGATGCGGTGAATCACAAAGCCGACGTCTATGTGAACGATCAGTACGTCGGCAGCCACACCGGCGGCTTCGCACCGTTCGGCTTCGATATCACCAGCCGCGTTACCCCCGGTTCGTCGTTCTCCTTAAAGGTGGTCGTCACCGGAACCAACGGTTTGAAAAACGGCAGCGGTGAATTCGTCTGGCCGGTCGGTGGCTGGAGCGACAAGGCCGGCATCGCCGACGATGTCTGGCTGCGCGCCTACGGCAAAGTGCACATCCAGGACGCCTACATCAAAACGTCCACCGCCAGCGACACGATCACGGTCGACTACACCGTCACCAATAACGACACCGCCTCGCGAACCGTGACCATCGCCGGAGACTGCGTAAAGTCCGGCGGCAGCTCACTGGAAAAAAGCGTGAGCACCACCGTGACGCTCGCCGCCGGCGAAACCAAAATCGTCACCGCGTCCGCCGGATGGAGCAACCCCACGCTGTACTGGCCGGACCGCCCGCAGCTCTATCATCTCAACAGCCGCGTTGAATTGAACGGCTCCGTGCTGGACCGCGAAACGCGCCGCTTCGGCTTCCGCGAAATTGAAATCGCCGGAAACCAGTTCACCTGGAACGGCACGCGCATCAATCTCTACGGCGATTACCAGAGCTTCGCCGACCAGTGGTACGTGGATTCCAAGACCGATCACAGCAAAGCGAACTGGGCGGCCACCATCGACCGCATGAAAACGCTGAACATTCGCTGCCTGCGCTGGCATCACAACCCCGTCCCCGCTTACGTGCTCGATATTTGCGATGAAAAGGGCCTGCTTGTCTGCAACGAAAGCCCCAACTACGCGCGCGCTTATCTCTCGGGAACGGACAAGACCACATACATCAGCAATTTCAAAAAGTGGTGCGTGTCGTGGATTAAAGCCGATCGCAACCGTCCCAGCGTTTATATGTTCAACGCCACCAACGAAATGACATGGGACGACATGGGAAATTTCAGCGGCACTGAATGCCGCGCGATGGGCGACGAAATGCGCAAGTACGACTCGACGCGCCCGATCGGCTACGACGGTGATGTCGAAGCCGCACAGGAAGCCTACAATTACCACTATCCCGAATGGTACAACCGCGAACCCACCGGCAGCATCTACAGCTGGGCCAGCAAAGTGAAGTCTGCCCAGCCCACCGGATCGGGCGAACTGTTGCACGCAAAATCGAACGACTCCGCCGTGCAGTACACGATGGAACGCAACAAATGGTGGATCGGCATCTGGCTGCGCGGCCTGCGCTACACCAATTGGACGGACGTCCGCCCCGCCTGTTTCTGGTTCGCTGACGATGATCTCCGCAGCAGCGACGCCGCGGTGAAACAGCGCGGCATCAACCTGCGCAATGCCTACTCTCCCATTGCCGTGTTCGATAAAGCCTACGATGACCTCGGCATCGCCCCCTATGTCAATGGCACCACCGCGGGCGGAACGCTCCCGACCGTGACCGAAGGCTCCACGCAGAACCGCACGCTCGTCATCTACAACGATGAATTCTCCAACACGTCGCTCACCGTCGAATGCCTCGTCCGCATCGGCTCGACCGTCTATGCGTCCGGCACGAAAACGTTCACCGTCAACCTCGGCCAGCACATCGACATTCCCGTCACGTTCCAGGTCCCCTACGTCAGCAGCAACACAACGATGGAATGGGTCCTCCGCGCGAGCAAAAATGGCGTGCAGAAATTCGAAGAATCCCGCCGCTTCACCGTCATCAGCAACGGCTCAAATGGCACGTACAACACTGTTGTCACCATCAACGGAGGCACCCAGCCGCCGCCAAATCAGGCCCCGAGCGTCTCTCTCTCGTCGCCTGCGTCCGGCGCAAGCTTCACCGCTCCCGCATCAATCACGGTGAGCGCCAGCGCGTCCGACAGCGACGGCACCGTTAGCAAAGTGGAATTCTACGCCAACGGTTCTCTCATCGGCACCGATACCTCCTCGTCCTACTCTGTGTCGTGGAACAACGTCGCCGCCGGAACGTATTCGCTCACAGCAAAAGCCACCGACAACGACGGCGCCACGAAAACATCCGCCGCCGTCAGCATCACCGTGACATCCACGCCGCCACCGCCGAATCAGGCCCCGAGCGTCTCTCTCACGTCGCCTGCGCCTGGCGCGAGCTTCACGGCTCCCGCCGCGATCACGGTGAACGCCAGCGCGTCCGACAGCGACGGCACCGTCAGCAAAGTGGAATTCTACGCGAACGGCTCACTCATCGGCACCGACAGTTCTTCGTCCTACTCCATCTCGTGGAGCAACGTCGCCGCCGGAACGTATTCACTCACCGCAAAAGCCACCGACAACGACGGCGCCACGAAAACATCCGCCGCCGTCAGCATCACCGTGGCGTCCGCTCCGCCGCCCACGCAAAAAGTCGTGAGCTTCACGCTGGTTAACGCAGATAACGATCAGGACATCGGCGCGCTGAATAACAACGCGACGATCGATCTCTCCAAAACACCGACGCGCAATCTGAACGTGCGCGCCAACACCAACCCGGCCACCGTTGGCAGCGTGCGCTTCGGCTTTGATGGCGACGCCGATTACCACACCGAAAACGGCGGCCCTTACGCCTTTGCCGGTGGCACCGGCAGCGATTACCAGGCGTGGACGCCCGCTCAAGGCGCGCACACGATCACCGCCACGCCGTTCACCGCCGCGAACGCGACGGGGGCAGCCGGCACGCCGCTCTCCGTTAACTTCACCGTCATCGATCCGCCGTCGATCACCTCCGGTCCGGCCGCGAATGGACCCGGCGTCGCCGGCCAGAGCGTCTCATTCTCCGTTGCCGCCAGCGATCCGAACGGCGACAGCCTGACCTACTCCTGGAACTTCGGCGACGGCTCGACCGGAAGCGGCGCCGCACCGCAGCATACCTATTCCGCACCCGGAAATTACTCCGTCACCGTCACCGTTTCTGATGGCAAAGGTGGAACCGACAGCGCCGTCACCACCGTCACAATCAACCAGGCGATCTCCGCGCGAATTAACTTCCAGCTCGCCGGCACAGCGCCGACGGGATACGCCGTGGATTCAGGCGCGGTGTTTGGCAATCGCGGTAATGGAATGTCCTACGGCTGGAATGCTGACAACAGCAGCACCGCGCGCGCCCGCGGCTCGGCCGCATCGCCCAGCGTGCTGCATGACACATTGCTGCATCTGCAGAAGTCCGAAAATCCGAACGCATCGTGGGAACTCGCCGTGCCCAACGGCGTCTACCGCGTGCGCGTCGTCGCCGGCGACCCCAGCTATTTCGACAGCACGTTCCGCATCAACGTGGAAGGAATTTTGACCGTCAATAAGACGCCGACCAGCACGTCCCGCTGGGCGGAAGGCACGCAAACGGTATCCGTGAACGACGGGCGCCTGACCATCAGCAACGCGGAAGGCGCTTCAAACAATAAGATCTGCTTCGTCGAAATTAATTCCGCAGCCGGAGCCCGCTCTGCAGGCAGCGGCACGGACTTCGAAGCGCTGCAGGTTCTGTCGGTAAAGGCCAGTATGAGTTTCCAGAAATCCGGCATCGATGCCGTGCAGGTGAAAGTAACTCTGCCGGGTCTGCCACGCGACATCGCGCTGGCTGGATTGACCATTGGCGTGGACGCCGGCGGTGCAACGGAATCGTTTGTGCTGGACGCAAAGGGCCGCGGCAAGAGCGGTAAATCGACGTTCGCTCTGAAGTGGGATAACGTAAACAGCACGTGGTCTGCTGCGATCTCCCTCAGCAAAGGTTCGTGGTCCACCGTCTGGAGCGACGGCGGCATTTCGCGCGATACTTCATCCGCTGGCCTCGATTGGCCGGTCGCCATCGTCGCCGGAGACCGCATCTTCGGCGGCAGCAAGACCGTGCAATTTAAATCCACCGGCCGCAGCGGCGGAATAAAGTAATTCGAGAGCTGGCGTCCTACCCTGAATCCTCAATCGGGCTTGCTCGCGTTCCAAGCAAGCCCGACTATTTTACCATCACACTCAGTACTCGGCCCTCAGCCCTTCAGTTATCCCCGGGGTGGCACGGCCCAACGGCCCGTGGCTCTCTCCGTTCTCTGCGTCCTCTGTGCTCTCTGTAACTCTGTGTTGAAGTCCTGTTCGGTAAACCTCCACTTCGCCGATACTCTTGACGTCAGCGCATCTAAGCGTCAAAACGGAAACATGGAACCAAAGAAAATCCGCGCCCTTCTCGGACGCGTGCGCGAAAAAGAGTGCTCCGTCGAAGCGGCATTGACCGAACTCGCCGCGCTCCCCTTCAGCGAACTCGACATCGCCAAGATCGATCACCATCGCGCGCTGCGCTGCGGATTCGCCGAAGTCATTTACGGTTCAGGCAAAAGCGCCGAAGACATTGCGCGCATTTTCGAAAGCGCCCTGCAGCATGCCCCTTGCGTTCTCGCCACGCGCGTGAGCCCCGAAAAGGCCGCCGTCGTGCTGCGCCAGTTTCCGGCCGCGGTCCACAACGCTCGAGCTCAAACGATTCGAATCGGCACGCCGAAAAAATTGAAAATGCGCGGCGATGTCGTTGTCGTCACCGCCGGCACCAGCGACATCCCCGTCGCCGAAGAAGCGCTCGAAACGCTACATGCGTTTGGCTGCCGCGCGAAAAGTCATTATGATGTAGGTGTCGCTGGGCTGCATCGGGTCATAAAAGTTCTGCCCGAATTGCAGGCGGCCACAGCCGTGATTTGCGTCGCAGGAATGGAAGGCGCGCTCCCCAGCGTGGTGGGCGGATTGGTCAGCTGCCCGGTCATAGCCGTGCCGACCAGCGTAGGATACGGTGCGAGTTTGAACGGAATCACGGCGATGCTCTCAATGCTGAATACATGCGCTTCCGGCGTCAGTGTCGTAAATATCGATAACGGCTTCGGCGCGGCCATGTGCGCTCTGCGTATGGTGAACACCGGTTTGAAGACGAAGTAATAAAGGAGAGACGTCCATGAGCACAAACGGCAAGGCAGTGATCAAGCGCATTGGCGAACTGGGCGTAGTGCTGATTGTGCGCTGCGAAACGGAAGACGAAGCCGTCAATGGTATCCGCGCCGTCGTTGAAGGCGGAATTCGCGCGGTCGAAGTCACCTTCACCGTCCCCGGCGCTCCCGGCGTCATCCGCCGCGTGAAACACGATCTAGGTGATTCGGTGTTGCTCGGAGCCGGAACGGTTCTCACCGCTGAAGAAGCCGAAGACGCCGTCGACGCCGGCGCGACCTACCTCATCGCTCCCAACACCGACGAGAAAGTCATCGGCGCCGCAAAGCGACTCGGCGTTCCCATCATTCCCGGCGCGTTCACACCGACTGAAATCGTGCGTGCCTGGGACATGGGCGCAGACGCCATCAAAATTTTCCCCGCGTCCGTCGGCGGTCCGGCCTACATCCGCGCGCTCAAGCAGCCGCTTCCGAACATCCCCATGATTCCCACAGGCGGCGTGGACGAACGCACCGTCGGTGAGTTCTTCCGCGCGGGCGCGTTTGCCGTCGGCGCCGGTGGAGCACTCTTTGACCGCAAGCGTCTGCAGGCCAAAGACTATGCCGGCATGACCGAAGTCGCCAAACGCTTCTCCGCTGCGCTGAAAGCCGCGCGCGAAGAGTAATCGAACGGCGAACACGACTTCAACACAGAGGCACAGAGCTCACTGAGGACACAGAGAAGAGCATTTTAGTTAGAAGGCGTCGATACCAAATTTCTTACAAGCTGTTCTCTGCGTCCTCTGTGCCCTCCTTTTCCTCCGTGTTGAAGTCGTGTTCAGTTATTCCATCCGCCCGGAGTCCCCATGCTTCCACCGCTTCCGTCACGCTCCAGCGACGCCAACAAAGGCAGTTGCGGCCGCGTTTTGATTGTCGGCGGAAGCCGCGGAATGGCCGGCGCGCCGTGTCTTTCAGCGCGCGCTGCCTACCGCAGTGGAGCCGGACTCGTCAAGGTCGGCGTGCCCGAAAGCATCTGGGATATTGTCGCGACCAAGCTCGATGAATGCACGACTTTCGGCCTGCCCGAAACATCCGCCGGAACCTTTAAATCGCTCGAACGAATCTGGGATGACGAATCCGCCTGGAGCGACGTCGCGGTGATCGGACCGGGCATCGGTGGCGGCAACGCCTCCACGCTGGCCGAAGTCCGCAAATGCGTAAAGCAGTTTCCGCAAGCGCTGGTGCTCGACGCCGACGCCCTGAATGCATTTGCAGCCGGTAGCCTTGAAGAAATGGGGGAGGCCCGCGAGAAACGAAAATCGCTGCGTCCGCTGGTGCTCACGCCGCACCCCGGCGAAATGGCCCGCCTGCTGAAAATGCCCATCAATAAAATTCAGAACGACCGCGAACATGCCGCGCGCACGTGCCAGAAACTCACGCACGGCGGCGTCGTTGTCCTTAAAGGAGAGGGCACCGTCGTGACCGACGGCGACCGCGTTTACGTGAATCCGAATGGAAATCCGGGCATGGCCACGGGCGGTACCGGCGACGTGCTCTCTGGAATAGTCGCCGCGCTGATCGGCCAGAACATGGACGGCTTCGAGGCGGCATGCCTCGGCGTTTATCTGCACGGCCTCGCCGGCGATCTGGCCGCCAAGCGCCTGGGCATGTGGTCGCTGATCGCAGGCGACCTCATCGATGAACTTCCCGCTGCCTTTCTCGCTCACTTCAATGCCTCAGCGAAAAAACTCGCGCCTAAACGTTCGCCGCCCGCAAATTCCTAGACCAAATTTCAGAAAACAGATAGCCTTCATCTGCGCCGCGGAGGAGACCTGCCGATGCAGATGATGCTCGCAAAAAAAGTGTCGCTTGCAGTGATGGGCGCTGCCGCGCTGATGATGATCGGCGCCAGCATGTCCGGCGCGCACCAGTTGCTCGCGCCCGCCGGAACTGTTTTTGCCGGCGCGCTGATCGCTCTGGCCATTGCCGAGAACAACCCGCGCGAATAGAGTAGCGCTCATGTCGAACCCCGTCGCAAAATCGAAGCGCAAATCCGCTTCCGCCAGGCCCAAGCCGCGCAAGGAAAAGCTTTCGCCGCTCGCGAAGAAAGCCAAAGCGCGGATGCCCAGGTCCGCCCTGCCGAGCCTGTTCGTGCGCGCTCTCGAGATCACCAACGACGAAGGCGCCGAAATGCTGCGCCGCATGTACCGCATCCGTCGCTTTGAAGAAAAAGTGTTCGAACTCGCCAGAGACGGCAGGATTTCAGGCAACCCGCAACTTTACTCCGGACAGGAGGCCGTCGCCGTCGGCGCCTGTTCGATCCTGCGCGAAGACGATTTCATCACCAGCACCCATCGCGGCCACGGACATTTTATCGCGCACGGCGGCGTCCTGAAAACCATGCTCGCCGAACTCGCGGGCCGCGCGGCGGGAACCTCCCGCGGCAAGGGCGGCTCGATGCATCTGGCCGATCCGCGCTCGGGCAATCTCGGCGCCACCGGCATCGTGGGCGGAAATATTCCCGTCGCAGTCGGCGCGGCGCTTGCCTGCAAACTGGAGAAGCGCGAACAGGCCGTCGTCTGTTTCTTCGGCGATGGCGCAGCGAATAACGGCGCGTTTCATGAGTCCCTCAATCTCGCCGCGATCTGGGATCTCCCGGTCGTCTTCGTCTGCGAAAACAATCAATTCGCCATGAGCTTCCCCGCGAAAAAGGGCTTCAAGTCGGGCAACATTTTTTCGCGCGCCCAGAGCTACGGCATCGAAGGCGTCACCTGCGACGGCATGCATGTGCTGGAAGTGCGCGAAGCGGTCGGCACTGCTCTGCAGCGCGCTCGCGACGGCAAAGGACCGACGCTCGTTGAAGCCGTTACGTTCCGTTACAGCGGCAATAAAAATACTTACTTCGACCAGAATTCTGAGCAGGCCGAAGCGCTCAAAGCGCGCGACCCGATCGATCTCTTCCGCATTATTCTCGCCGAAGCCGATGCCGTCTCCCCCGAATCGGCCGACGACATCGAAGAAGAAGTAGCAGCAGAAATCAGCGCAGCCGTCACATTTGCGCTCGAACAAAGTCCATATCCAAACGTCTCTGAAGTGCTGAGAGACGTGTACAAAGGTTGGATCGAAGGGCCGCTCGGCCTGACAAAAGAATAGCGCAGGCGCACGATAGATGAGGGTCTCAAATCATGGCGTCCTCTTCTTGCAGTATTCCGCCCGCATCGCCCCGCTTTTCAGTAAATGAATTAGTCGTTGGCCTGACGCTCGTTTTTTCCGCAACACTCTTCGCCGGCGACATTCCCGCTCCCCCGGAAAAAGCAGCGCCCGGCATCGAACGCGGCGCGTGGTCCATTGAAGGGTGGGGGAACGCCGGCACCGCCGATAAAGCGACCGAGGGCGATCTGCGCCTGCTGAAAATCATTTACAGCGGCGGCGATAAGGACAAGGCCGCGTACAAACACCTGACGTGCTTCGGACTCGCGCACACCGGTAAAATCCGCATGCTCGTCTACGCGCCGGAAGCCAGTCCGCCGCAAATCGGTCTCGCGCTCTCAACCACACTCGCCTACATCTGGCATGAATCAAAGCCGGTGGATTTGAAAAAAGGCTGGAACAAAATTGAGATTGCCGCGGGCACGCGCGATTGGAAAACGGCGACGAGCGAATGGAATTACACGACAACGATTGAGCCGCGCAATGACATCCGCGCGATTGATATCGTCGTTTACAACGCGGAAAAATCCGGCTCGCTTTACGTCCTCGGACTGAATTACGATCCAGACGACATCGGTCAGAAAGTTCAGGCGCTCGCCAAAGAGCTGCAGAGCGAAGATGCGGAAAAGCGCGAGACCGCCGAGAAGGCGCTGGTTGAAATCGGCCGCCCCGCCATGGAAGCGCTGCATCAGCTCGCAGAAGACGACCGCCCCGAAGTCCTCCTGCGAGCCGCCTCAGCGCTGCGGAAAATTGAAGCCCTTAAAGAAGCGCCGCCGCCCGATCCGAAAATCCGCGAAGAGCTGGAGAAGCAGCGCGAAGAACAGACCTTTGCCGACGCGCGCCGCCGCGCCGACTATATCGTGCGCGGCCTCGACACACAGCGCGCCAAACTGCTCGGCATTTTGAAGGATGCGAACACCGAACTGGCGCAAGGCCGCCTGGAACTGGGCAAGCTGCGCCTCACGCCGGAAGAGCAGCGCAAAGCCTACGAAGCGCTGCTGACCAAACTCGAAGAAGCAATCAAAGCCGTCGAACCGCTTCTGCAAAAAAAGTAGTGGTTTGGGAGAATGCGCGCGGCGGGAGTCGAACCCACAACCCCAGGCTTCGGAGGCCTGTACTCTATCCAGTTGAGCTACGCGCGCGTTTGCGGTGACAAAGTCTACTCGCTTCCACGCTTGCTTGCAAAGGCGGATGGCTTAGACCTTCTACCAGAGATGCCCTCCACGAGCCCGGTCCGTTCGCCACGCCCGTGTCTTCAACCAGTGAAAGGGGGACGCAGTGACCCAATCAAAAAATGAAGACAATCAGCGCGCTAATTCAAAGCCGTCCGCCGGCAACGTTCTCGTTGTTGAAGACGAGGAAGACTGCGCGGATGTAATCTGTGCGCTGCTATCGGCGGAAGGTTACCGTGCTCGATCTGTGTTCAGCCGCGACGACGCCCTGCTTAGTCTTCGTCAACACACGTACGACGTCATCATCATGGATGTTAATATGCCCGGGATCAGCCTTGAAGAATTTATCGAAGATCTCAAGGAGCAGTCGCGCATCCCGAAAATCATTCTGCTTTCAGCGATTCAGGAACTTCCTCAATACGCCAAAATCCTTCGCGTCCCCGACTGGATCAGCAAGCCGTTCGATCCTGACAAACTACTCAACGTCGTCTCAAGGCTCTCAACTTCAGCTTAAGCCGCCGACCGCACATCAATTAATAGCCACTTCCTTGCCGGCCTCCGCCGACTGATAAATCGCGTCCAGCATCTTCTGAACCATGAGACCGTGTTCTGCCGGAGCTTCGCTCTGGCGGTCGTACAGGCACACATCAACAAAGTGTCTCATCTTATGCGGGAAAACTTCGACCTTGGGAATGAACGCGGGCGTGGCGTTTAACATCATGCCGGCCTGATCGTAGAAGAGCGTCGTCGGGTCGTATGTGGCTCCGCCTTTTTCGCCGAAAATCTGGAACGTCCACTGGTCTTTCTCGATGTGCGTCGCGAACGCTGATTCGATGTGAATCACCGCGCCCGACTTCATGCGGATGTGGCCCACGGCGAGATCTTCAACCGTATACGTCTTGTGATCCCATCCGGGCCACTGCGACGCGACATCTGACGGCTTGTTGCCCAGATATGTGAAAATGCTCCCGGTCGCAGCAACCGGCTCAGGCGAACCGATGGTGTAATGTGCCATCTCCAGAACATGCACGCCGATATCAATGAGCGGGCCGCCGCCCTGCAGATCTTTTCTCCCGAAAACGCCCCAGTTGGGAATGCCGCGGCGCCGCAGCGCCTGCACGCGCACATAGAGGATTTTTCCAAGCAGGCCTTCATCGACGGCGCGTTTGAGCAACTTCGTGCGGCCATCGAAGCGGTGCTGGAAGCCGATGACCAGATGCTTTTTATTCTTCTTGGCGACATCGATCATTTTCTGACCTTCGGTCGCGTTCAAGGCCAGCGGTTTTTCAACCAGCACATGGCAACCGAAGTTCAGCGCGTCCAATGTCGGCTGCAGATGCAAACCGTTCGGCGTGCACACGCTCACGGCATCCGGCCGCGTTTCTTTCAGCATCGTTTTCCAATCGCTGAAGAGCGCCGTAACGCCATGTTTATCGCTGAACTTCTTTAGATTCGCGTCGCTGACATCGCACGCCCCAACGACGTCCACATCGTCAAATTTTTTATAGTGCTCCGTATGAGCGTTCGAAATCCCACCGGCTCCAATGATGGCTACGCGCAGCTTCTTCTTGTCTTTGTCCGGCTTGGCCATCGGAACTGGTCCTCTCGCTCGTGAACTTTTCTTTGTCATGGATACTTAAGGAATACCGAACGCGCGCTATAAATGCAACAAACGCCGCCTTCGCCTCCGAAAATTATGTGTCGTTTTTCAAAGAGAACGCTTCCTCTTTTTCTATGTCCGATTATTTTCATTTCGAACATTCTATATATGCGTCGCGAAGGGAGGGGACTTGGCTCACGTTAAATTGCTGCTGTCAGCCGCCGGGCTGATCGCATGCCTTTACGTGACCGCGCTCGCGGCCGCGACCTACGAAGTAGGTCCCGGAAAACCTCTCGCGTCCATCGGCGCCGTTCCTTGGGCCACTCTCTCCGCCAACGATACTGTTCTCATTTATGCGCGGCCTGCTCCTTATAAGGAGAAGTGGGTCATCTGCCGCAAAGGCAGTTCAGGCGCGCCCATCACCGTTCGTGGTGTTGCCGACTCCAACGGAAATCTGCCCATCATCGATGGCAGCGGCGCCGTGACCGCTGCGGGCTTGAACTTCTGGAACGAAGAGCGGGCCGTCATAAAGATCGGTGGCGCAAACACGCCCGCCGATACGATGCCCGAATATATAATCATTGAAAACCTGGATATCCGCAGCGCGCGAGCCGCGTACTCCTACACCGGAGACGATGGCGGCACGCACAGCTATATAGATAACGCCGCCGCGATCACGATTGAAAAAGGGCAGAACATCACCCTGCGCAATTGCATTCTTCATGACTGCGGAAACGGGCTGTTCGTCGCCAACCAATCAAAGGACATCCTCGTCGAAGGATGTTCCATCTATGACAACGGCAACGTGGGCAGCGCGTACGAGCACAATAATTATTCCGAAGCCACCAACATCACCTTTCAATACAACCATTTCGGCCCGCTGCGAGCAAACTGTGACGGCAACAATTTAAAAGATCGCTCGGCCGGCACCGTGATTCGTTACAACTGGATTGAAAGCGGCAACCGGCAACTCGATCTGGTCGACAGCGACGTCCTCAACACGCTCCCCAGCTACAGCAGCACGTTTGTGTACGGCAACGTTCTGGTTGAACCCGAAGGCGCGGGCAACAGCCAGATCGTCCATTACGGCGGCGATGGAGCCGACTCGAATCACTACCGCAAAGGCACGCTCTATTTTTTCAACAACACCGTCGTCTCCACGCGGACCGGCAACACGACGCTCTTCCGGCTCTCAACGGCCGCTGAGACAGCCGACTGCCGCAACAATATTTTGTACGTTGCCGCTGCCGGATCAAAGCTCGCCATGGTCGAGCAGAACGGCACCGTTAATCTTCGCAGCAACTGGTTGAAGCCCGGATTTGTAAATTGTCACGGCACGCTTTCGGGAACGATCAACACTGTCGCGCCCAATACCACCGGCACCGCCCCCGGATTCGTCAACGAAGGCTCTCAGGATTTCCGGCTGCTTGAGACCGCTGCCGCGCGCGGCATCGCCTCGGCGCTCGCGGCCGCCGCTCTGCCGGCGCACGACATCCTCAACCAGTATGTGAAACACCAGCAGATTCAGGCGCGTCCGCTGGATGCCGCACTGGATGCCGGCGCGTTTGAATTTTCTTCGACGACGAATCAGGCGCCGGCCGTCAGCGCTGGCGCCGATAGCACGATCACTCTTCCGGCCGCGGCAACGTTAACAGGCACCGCCAGCGACGACGGCCTGCCCAATCCGCCGGCGGCGCTCACGCGCCTGTGGAGCAAAGTCAGCGGGCCAGGTACGGTCACGTTCGCCGATGCCGCCGCGCTTCAAACGACCGCGACGTTTTCCACGCCGGGCACCTATGTCATACGGTTGCGCGCGGACGACGGCGCACTGCAAAGTTCCGATGACGCGACCGTGACCGTCAATCCCGCTGCAGGAACGGTCCCGGCCGCTCCGGCAAATCTGACGGCGACGGGTTTCTCCGCATCTCAAATCGATCTCGCGTGGACGGATCAGTCCAGCGACGAAGCCGAATTCATACTCGAACGAAGTCCCGACGGCACCAGCGGCTGGACGATCGTCGCCAATCCGGCGGCGAACGCCGTGTCCCATCGCGATGGACCACTGACCGCCGCCACGACGTACCACTACCGCATTCGCGCGAGCAACGCCTCGGGGCAATCCGCCAATTCCAACGTTGCCACCGGCACGACATTCAGCGATTCAACCGGGGGCGGCGGCGCGACGCCACCAGTTGACACCGATGGCGACGGTATTTCAGACAGCGACGAGGCGGCCCTTGGCACCAATCCGAACAACGCGGCTTCGAAGCCCGGTGGAAGCGCAGACTTCGATGGCGATGGCATTTCCGACGACACCGATAGCGATGCTGACGGCGACGGCGCGAGCAACTCCGTCGAGACCGCCGCAGGCACAAATCCCTACAACGCGAGTTCCGTGGCAACGACACCGATGACGCTGCTGGCCATCTCGGGCGGTTTGAACTTTGCCAAAGCTGGCAAGGATTACATTTCCGTTTCGACCGTGTTGCCGCAATTACCGGCGCTCTTCAGCCCCGACAAAATGACGATCACCTTGATAGCCGGCGGCGCTGCTGTGCCCTTCGTTCTTGATGCCAGGGGCCGCAGTAAATCAAACGGCAGCAGCATCGCGCTGCGCTTGAAAGGAATGAAACGCAACAAGCAGACGAAAAAGATGGAGTTCCCCGGCGGCGACGTGGGGCTGAAGGCGATGTTGCGCGGAAGCTGGCAGAGCTCCTGGATCGATGAGGGCCTCGTCAATGCGGATACGAAGACGCTCGTTCCGTTCACCGTCGACGCGCAGCTCGGCGGAAAAGTTTATCGCGCGGAGGCGACTGTGAACTACAGCGCCAAGGCAGGAAAGTCGGGCCGATTCAAAAAATGACGACGATCGCTTTAGACGCAGTGAGGGAGATATCAATGTTCAGATCGAGTGCGTTTTTTATTTTGCTCACGGTCGTTTTCTGCGGCGCCGCTCACGGCGGTGAGCGCATCAATCAGGAAGGCCGCATTCTGGGGCCCGCTCCGGTTGTGAACGCACCGATTTTATTTAATACGCCGGAGTCCGACGCCGTTGTTTCCGCGATGCAGATTCTTCCTCTGAACAATCCCTGGAATGAGGACATTTCTAAACGGCCGCTGCTCAGTAATTCACAGGAGATGATCAATCAGATCATCGCCGATCTGGGCAGCAACACGACTCTGCGCATGTTTTATGAAATGAATTTCGTGCTGGTGCCGGATAACCAGCCGAAAGTGGATATGCGTTTGTTCGATTACCCCGATGAGTCCGATGATCTCAAGCCCGGCGACCCGAACAAGGGATCCTATCCGATTCCTACGATTCTTCCGATCGAACTGTGGCCCGTCGAAACCGGCAACTTGACGAACGCTCAGTACCAGCAGGACCCCAACGGCGGCGACCGGCACTCCATTATAGTGATGCCCGGCGCCGGCTTCATCTGGGAGTCATGGCAGACCAAGCGCGATCCGCTCAATGCCACGCCGTGGGAGGCATCGAACTGTGCGAAGTTTGATCTGAAAAGTAACACGCTGCGGCCGGACAAATGGACCTCCGGAGACGCGGCCGGATTCCCCATGTTTCCCGCGCTGGTGCGCTACGACGAATGCGAACGCGGAATGGTGGAACATGCCATGCGCATCATCGTGAAACGCTCCCGCACGAATGCCACGCGCACGGCGCACATCTACCCGGCGACGCACGATGCCGGCAGCACCGAATCGGCGAACGTGCCGGCCATGGGACAGCGCGTGCGGCTGAAATCGGATTTCGAGATACCCGCGAATTACACGAAGCAGGAACGCGCCGTGGCGCTGGCGTTGAAAAAATACGGCGCGATGGTCGCCGACAACGGCAGCTTTTTCTCGATCTCCGTGTGCCCTGACGACCGCTTCCCGACCGGCTGTTTCAGCCGCATCAGCCAGCTTCCCATCTCTAATTTTGAAGTGATCCAGACGACCGGCCCGACCGAAGGGCCGCGCGCCGCCGGTGCGCCCACAGTTGACGCCGGGCCGGATCAGACCGTCAATCCGCAATCCGGCGCCTCGCTCCCCGGCATTGTCACCGGCAGCGGCCTGACCACGTTGTGGTACTTAAGCCCCCATGTTACCGCGCCCGGCACGGTGACATTCGGCGACCCGACGAAGGCCAGCACCACGGCGACCTTCAGCGCGGAAGGTTCCTACACGCTGATGCTGAAAGCGTCTAACGACACACATGGCGCCGTTTACGACGCGGTCGTCATTACCGTCAGCAGCCAGGCAGCAACGACCGCTCCTGCGGCGCCAACCGGCCTGGTCGCGGTGGGTGTGTCGGACACCGCGATCGATCTGTCATGGACTGATGCCTCGCCGAACGAGACAGGATTCAAAATCGAGCGCAGTGCCGACGGCACCACCGGCTGGACTCTGATTGCAACGCCCGCGGCAAACGCCGTCACGTACCGGGATTCAGGTTTGACTCCGGCCACGACGTACTACTACAGGATCCGCGCGACCAATGCCGTCGGCGATTCCGCAAACACCGCCGTTGCGAGCGGCACTTCGGGCAGCGGTGGCGGCGGCGGGACTCCACCGCCGGACACCGACGGCGACGGCCTGAACGATGCCGAGGAGGCGCAGCTCGGGACGAACCCGGCGAATGCGAATTCGAAGCCGGGTGGCAGCGCGGACTTTGACGGCGATGGCCTGACCGACGATGTCGACAGCGACGCGGACAACGACGGCATCAGCAATACGTTTGAAACACTCGGCGGCACAAATCCGTATGACGCTCAGTCCTTCGCCATCGTTACGCTGCAGAAGCTGTCGGTATCCGGCGGGGTGAATTTCCTGCTGTCCGAAAAAGATTCCTGCTCCGTTTCGGCCGTTTTCGCCGGACTGCCCCCGCTTCTCAATTTTGATAAGGCCGTGCTCTTGATGGACTGCGGCGGCGTGAAAGCCTCGTTCGTGTTTGATGGCAAAGCCCGCGCAAAGGCGGTGAATGGAACGGCTCAATTTAAAGTGAAGTTTGTGCGCAACAAGCAGACGAAGGCGCGCGAGTTCCTCGGCGGCGACGCGGCGTTCAAAGCGAAGATTACCAAAGGATCGTGGCGCACGAACTGGTCCGACGATGGAATCGTGAGCGCCGACCGCAAGAAAGAAATCATCTCCCTGCCGGTCACAATTCAATTCAACGCCATTTACACCGGCACCGCACAGGCGGAGTACTCCGCCAAGGCAGGAAAATCGGGGTCGTTCAAAACGCCGAGGACGCGCTAGAAATTATTCCAAAGAATCGACCCGTTCAGACCCAAGGGCCGGCCTAGCACAGCCAGCGTCGTTGCAATGCAGCGCCTCTGTGCAGCGCCGGACGTGTATGCCCCGGCAGGGGCATCGGAAATTAGCCGGGGGTGAGCAGCCGCGCAGCGGCGCTCAACCCCGGACGCGGCTCCATCACCGTCGCGCCCCGGAGGGGCGCCGGAGCTTAATGCTGTTTAACTCTTATTTTATCTGCCGGCTGCAGCCATCCTCAGCAGACAGGAATGTCCACTCCACCAGCCGCTCGGGAGTCTTAAAAAACCAGAGACTAGGGACCAGACACCAGAGAACAGAGACTACGAACGTCAAGACCCGAAACCCAAGACCCGAGACCCGTCTTCCCCTATTCGTCTTCGATCGTGATCATCACCGCGGGCTTCTTCTTCGCGGCGCCGGCGGCATCGGGCTTCGCCGGATCAGCGGCAACCGCGTCTTCTAATTCAAAGCGCAGCGTTTCACCTTTTTCGGCCAGGCGGATGGCTTCGGTAATCATGCCGTCGTTGGGATTGAGCACCTTCGCTTCCTGCATTTTCTTCATGCCGAATTCTTTGTCGTTCAAGCGCCATGCCGCGAGGCCATACCACAGTGCGCCCTGGGCGTCCTTGGGGTAAGTGTCGCTGAAAACAGAGAAGGCGCTCTGCGCAAGGCGGTAGTCCTTGGCGAAGAAAGCCGCGCGGCCTTTTTCGCGCATGTACTGCGGGTTATGCGTCACCTGGTAAGCCTGCTCATACGTCTCTGCGGCCTTTGCGAACTGATTGGAATGGAAGAGCGCCGTGGCCAGGCCAGAGAGGCTGCGCGCGCTTCGCGGGAAAATTTTCAGGGCCTTGTTGAGGCTCTCAACCGATTCGGTCAGCTTGCCGTTGTTGATCTGCGCCATGCCCAGGAAGTACCACGGCTCTTCGTCTTTCGGCATGAGCTCCGCCGCCTTCGTCAGCGTTTTCAGCGCCGTCTCGTGATCGTTCTTGCGCAGCTGCATGCGGCCCATGCCGAGATACCCTTCGCCTTTGGTCGGCGCCAGAGTCATCGCGAGTTTGAAACGTTCCTCCGCTTTAGCGTAATCGTTCTCCTTATCCTTGCCGCGGCGCAGGTAGTATTCGCCGATCCAGTAATTGACTTCCGGCTGTTTTTTCAGCGTTGCTTCCATCTTTGTCTTGATGCTCTTTTTCCAGAACGGTTCCACGTCCTTCATGTCGCAGTTGAACGCTTTACGGAACGCTTCGTTCTGAAACGAATAGAGCTCGGGGATGTGGTCCTTGTTGCGCGTGCGCAGGTTGCGTTCGAAATTCAGGCCGCGCAGATTCTCGAGGAAACTGAAAAAGCGCGCGCCGTCCACATTGACCATGTAATCCATAACCGAGAGCGACTGCGCGTAATTCAGCGTCGCCTTCAGAGGATCGCCGGCGACCGCAGCCAGATTGTGCGCGTTGGTAATGTTCACAAAGTCGTCGAAAGGATAGCTGTCGCCGATCTGCGTCGCTTCGTAAATCATGGCTTCTGATCGCAGCTTCGCTTTCTGCGCCGAGCTCGCTTTGGACCACAGAATTTCAAACAGCTGTGCCAGGCCTTCACTCAGCCACGCGGGAATGCCGCGCTTCTGGCTCTCCTGGCCCTTGGGTGGGTCGCCAAAAAACGCGAGCAGATAAGATTGCATGAACAAATGGCCCATCTCGTGAAGCAGCGTGCGTTCCAATTCGTCGTCATCGCGGTTGGCGACGAACGTGCGGATTTCGCGCAGCATCTTTGATTTGTCGTAATCGGGCCGCGTGCAGAAGTAAGCGCCGGGAATGCCGGTGCGCAGGCGCTGCTCCTTATCTTTCATCCCCGTCAGGTCGAACCATTCATCGGTGAAGCCTTCCATATCCTTATAGACACGAACATGGATGAACGGTTTAAAATTGAACGCGGCCGACATGACGTCGCCGGGAATGTTGGCCTTGTTGTCGAACTTGGGCTTCGACGTTCCATTCATGAGTTCCGGGGTGAGCTTGAACAGCTGATAGAACCGGACCTCAGCGTTCTTCACCATCGTCGCAACTTTGTCCGCATGAGCTTTGCTCGTGTTGCATTCAATATTGAACGCTGGCGTAACGATCTGAAAGAATCCCTGCGGTGCCTTGGCCGGCATATCCGGCTGAGCCTGTCCGCCATAAACGGCGCCGGCGAGCAGCACGAGGGTGAATAGGCAGGCGGGTGCGTGTTTAATCGTCATTTCCGGGACCTCGAAGTTTTCGGCGATCTGTACTTAAATTAGGATGTTCGGACCCCTTACGGGTGTGATGGAAAATGTTGCCCCCAGCGCTGGACTAAATCAACGAACATCTGCTTGAAAACGGCCCGTACGATACACCGCCGATGTGGCGACCCCGGCGTTATTGGCGATAGCCCATTCGCTCTGTACAATGCCCCGGTGAACTCCGTCGCTGATTTTTTCGTCGTGTGCGCCGTCGCGGCGCCATCTCATGACGTGCTTTCGTACGCGCTGGCTTTTTTCGCGGCGATGGCAGGCGGCGCCATCAATACGGTCGCCGGGGGAGGCACGTTGCTGACTTTCCCCATTCTAATTTTCGGGCTTGGGCTGGATCCCATTGCGGCGAACGCCACCAACAGCATGGCTCTGTGGCCGGCGGCTGCGACAGGCGCGTTGGGATTGAAAGAGAAAGCGGGCAACGTCAACGCGTTCCTGATTCCGTTCGCGCTCGTGAGTGTGCTTGGCGGCGTGACCGGCGCGGTCTTGCTTTTTGTCACGTCTCCCGATCAATTTAAGGCGATTGTTCCCTGGCTGATTCTTATGGCCGTCGCACTTTTTCTTTTGCAGGAACGGCTCCACAGCCACATGCCCCCGCCGATCGCGACCGGCGATGCTGGGGAGCCCTGCCGAGCCCCTACGTTTCAAGCGCTGCTGTTTCAATTTTTCGTGGCAGTGTACGGCGGCTACTTCGGCGCGGGCATCGGCATTCTGATGCTCGCGGTTCTGGGCTTCATGCGCGTGGGCGACATTTACCGCATGAGCTACATCAAAAACGTATGCGCTCTGATCATCAATTTTGCCGCAGCGTTTACGCTCGCGCTGCGCGGCCTGATCGTGTGGCCGGTGGCATTGGTCATGGTCGTGGGGGCGTGCGTCGGCGGCTACGCCGGAGCAGACGTTGCCAAAAAAATCGGCGCGAAGAAGCTGCGCAAAGTGATCTCGGTCATCGGGCTGATCATCGCCGGATACATGATTTTCAAGCAAGTGGCATCCTGACCGCCGCGCGCGCATAATTTGCCGTGACCGTTCATGCGCAAAGCGGCGCGGCGCTCGGTCGGAAAACGAAATCGTATTTTCAAGGCCCCGGAGGGGCGGCACAAGATGGGCTCGAAAACTGGCTTTCTGATCGCTTTGATGCTCTCGCTGCCACTGCTTGCGGCGGAAAACGAGCCGGTGCGCGTGCTTCTGCTCGGCGGCTCTGGCGGTGAACATAAGCCGGCCGAGTTCGCGAAAACGCTCACGTCCGCGGTGCAAAAATCCGGCATCGAAATTCGCTACACCGAGGAACTCAGCGCGCTGTCGCCGGAGAACCTGGAGAAATCGGACGTCGTTCTAATCTACCGCGATGCGCGTGACGGCGAAGAACTCAGCGAGGCCCAGGAAGCGGCGCTCGTCAGCGCGGTAGAAAATGGCAAAGGCCTCCTTGCGGTTCGCGGCGCGGCGGCATGTTTTCTTAAGAGCGAACGCTACGGAAAATTGATTGGCGGAAGGCCGGGCCCGGCCGTAAGCGCCGAGTTTCGTGCGAACATCATCGACGCGCAGCACGCGGTGACGCGCGGCGTGAAAAGTTTCTCATCGCGCGACGATAGCGTTTCACACACTGCGTTGAGCAAAGAATTGCGCGTGCTGATGGCACGCATGTCCGGCGGCGCCTACGAACCGGTGACGTGGGTGCGCACGCCGGGAAAGGGCCGCGTTTTTTATACGGCGCTCGGCGGCACTGAAGCCACCTGGCAACAGGCTGATTTTATGCACCTACTCGAGCAGGCCATCCGCTGGACTTCAAAAAAGACCGATCCGGTTGCGGAGCCACTCCTTAGTAAAGGAGAGATGCAGGTTGTCCCAGCGAGCGGCAAAACGGTGCCGCCGCTCAATCCGGCGGAGTCGCTCGCAGCGATGCACATGCCCGAAGGTTTCCGCGCGGAACTTTACGCGTCCGAGCCGCAGATTGTGCGGCCGCTGGCGATGGCGATTGATGCGCGTGGCCGCGTGTGGATTGCTGAGAGCGTCGATTACCCGAACAACGTGGTCGCCGATTCGAAGGGCAACGACCGCATCAAAATCTGCGAAGACACGGATGGCGACGGCAGGGCCGATAAGTTCACGATTTTCGCGGACAAGCTCAACATCCCCACGACGCTCGCGTTCGGCGGGGGCGGTCTGATCGTCGGTCAGGCGCCGCACATTCTCCTTCTAAAGGATACGAATGGCGATGATGTCGTCGACGAACGCAAAATTCTTTACACCGGCTTCGGCCGCTTTGATACGCACGCCGTGATAAGCAATTTCACGCTCGGCCTGGACAACTGGATGTGGGGCGTGAGCGGATACAGCGGCGGTGAAGTGACAGCCAACGGCCAGACGTCGAAATTCGGGCAGTGCTGTTTCCGATTCAAAACAGACGGCTCCGCGTTTGAAGTTCTCACCTCCACGAGCAACAACACGTGGGGGCTCGGATTCAATTCGGCCGGCGATTGTTTTATTTCGACCGCCAATAACCAGCACGCGGTTTATCTCGGCGTGCCCAACCGCGCGTACGAGAGCGTGCGCGGGTGGCACGGAAACGGCAGCGCGGGCATCGACGATCACAAACCGTTTTTCACCGCAACGTCTAACGTGCGGCAGGGGGATTTTTTCGGCGCTTTCACTGCCGCGGCCGGGATGACGCCTTACACCGCGCGCAGTTTTCCGCATTTCCAGCACATTGGGATCCTAAGCTTAGAATTCCACGTGGACAAGTTGTCGCGG
>JADMIO011101918.1_pt1 | contig 55708 bp, 44 predicted proteins | sample 8958161 | NCBI WGS metagenome assembly JADMIO01 (sample SAMN16585339, study PRJNA669376) | soil metagenome | isolation source: Crop rotation soil | place: USA: Cullars Rotation, Alabama | collected 2011
CGCGAGCCGATACGCCGGTCTGCACCGCGGCCCCGGCGAGCACGATCAGGTCGGTGACCTGGCGGCCCTGGAGCGGTAACTCGAGGATCGCCTTGTTGTCCACGACCGTGCTGATCCCCGCGCTGCGGACGTCCACGAGGGGGGCCGCCGCTTCGACGGTCACCGACTGCTCCAGCGTGCCGACGCTGAGCACGGCATTGACCGTCGGCGTGCCGCCCACCTGCAGGACGATGCCCGTCTGCACGTAGGTCTTGAACCCCTGCAGCGCGACTTCGAGCCGGTACGGGCCCGTCGGAAGATTCGTGAACAGATACGCGCCGGTCCCATCGGTCACCGTCGTCCGAACGAGCCCGGTGTTGGTCTGCGTCACCGTGACGCTGACGCCAGGAAGCACGCCGCCGCTTTCATCGCGGACCGTGCCGCTCAGCTGCGCCGTCCCCTGCGCCCAGGCGGTGCTGGCACTGGCGATCAGCAGAAGGATCCAAATGACACGCGAACAGCGGGTTACCCACACTCTCATCATGTGAACTCCTCGTGTGTCCCTAACCCCAACGATCGTGTCTTCGATGGCTTGGTTTCGATTCGCCGGCAAACGGCTGCGGAACTACTGAACTCCCCGATGGTTTGGTCGACGAATCGCGGGTATTCTAGCGCTTCTGACGGGATGCGGAGCGTCTTGTCGAAATCGGCGCGTCAGCAGGTGGACCCTCGCCGGCGTCCGGCGAATGACGCGGGTCTATTCGGTTGTGTGTGGTGGGGAAGGGCGGGTCCTTACACACCGCCCATAGGTAAGAAGGCGGGTCCAAAGACCCGCCTTTTGCTTTTTTGCGGTGTTATTGGCGCACGCCGGTGTCTGCGCGTCCGCCGTCGTCGGCGCCGGTCTGCGTATCCCGCATCACCGTGCCGTCAGAGAATTCGACCTTGTTCAGACGTCCGACCGGCAGCTTCGTTTTCGCCTGCCAGACGTACAGCGTCACAACATCGCCGGGGTTCAGCGTGGTTCTGCTCCAGCCCACGAGCTGCGCCGACACCGTGCTGCCCATTTCCATCGTCCAGTTCTCGACCTCACCCTTGTCGTTCTTCACGTCCGCCTTGATGAGCGGGTGAGGGTTGATCCAGAGGAACTCGGTGACCGTGGCGTTCTTCAGGACGACCGGCTGATCCATCGAGTATGCCGCCGCGCCGTGATGCGCCAGCAGGCGGCTGTCGTTCGCGGCGAAGACCGCAACAAGTACTACCGCCATCAGCAATTTCATCTTCACGGTCTTCTTCCTCCTCGAACGCCTTGCGGGTTCTGTTCGTTCGGATCGCTGCCGGCCGGATCGCCCATGATTTTCAGATATTCCTGCACCTCGGACGGGATGCAGCTGAATTCATCCAGCATCTGATTCGGAATCCATCGGAAATGGATATCGCCCATCTCGAACGGTTGCGTATACACCTTCGGGTCAACCATGGTGATGGTCAACGACAGGTCGTTCTTGCTGTCCCGGTGAAACACCTCCGTCACATGCGCATCAACACTGTGCGGATAGCCGCTCTTCGTCGACCACGTGGACGGCATGAGCCCGGTCGTTTCGACGACGAAGGTGTAGTCGTCTTGCCAGTGGCCCACCGAATAGCCGTTGTACTTCGGGTCGAGCGTGTTGGGGCCCCTGCCGCCGACGTTGGTCGGCAGGGCACGCCCATCGGTCCACACCTCACGCCAGAGATCCATGTACTGGAGAAGGATCAACATCCGGTCAGGCATCGTCGCGAACGTGATGCCGCGGATTTCGTTGGTCATGTTCTGCGGGAACCCAAACGGATCGCAGTAGCGGGTGTGCGGATCGTTGGTGCCCGCAGGACTGTACTTGCCGATCGGTTTGTTCCGCGCGAACAGCTGTTGCCCGAGCGGCGTCAGCTGTGGCGGACGCGGATTCTCCGCAGCGATCTTGCTTCTGGGCACGTTTGCGCCGGATGACGGCCCTGCCCATGTCCCGGTCAGGTCGCGCTTGGGCGCGGGACCGCCATCCCCGACGGACCTGTCCGACGGGTAGTACTTCCACGGAGAGTGCGGCGCGTTGTTCTGGGTGTTCTGGCCCTGGTTCTGGCCAGCCACCAGCGTCGTGAGCAACAACACGCCCGCCACACTTGCGAGTGCGCCCATGTACTGATTTCGCATCATCGTGCCCTCGTCAGGTCCTTACGCGTGACTCTTAGAAGTCGTACTTGATCCCGAACTGCAGAATCCTGGGGTCCCCAGCCTGCGTCGTGATCTTGCCGAACGTCGAGGAGTTGAAGTTGGTCTGCGGATCACCCCAGTTGAAGTGATTGAACAGATTGAACGACTCGAGGCGCAGTTCCACGCGCCGCGTCCCGAGGGACACGAACTTTGAAACCGCCAGGTTGACCTGCCAGAACGCTGGTCCCACGGCGTAGTTGCGTGGCAGATTGCCCAGAGCGCCCGCCGAAGGCTGCGCGAAGGCGGCCCGGCTCAAGTAGTTGTCAATCGCGACGCCGGGGGCGATGTCGGACGCGCTCTTCCCGGGACCATAGGTGTCCTGTCCCACCACGAGATCTGGCCGCTGCGCCGAAATCCCGTTGAAGGCATTGTCTTTCCCGCTGGTGATGTTGAGCGGGTCGCCCGAGCGTGCAGTGAGAATGCCCGACACCCTCCAGTCCGACACAATGCCGTGCACGACTCCGTGCCCGAACTCCGGTGTCTGGTATCCCAGGTTGGCCGTGCCGAGATGCGTGCGGTTCTGATCACAGTAGCCCGCGTCCGCATCGGGGTTGTTCGGGTCCGTGTAGCCGGAGCTGATCTGGTTGAACGCGGTGGTCGTCGGCGTGCCAACGCATCTCGAAAGCGTGTAGCTGCCGTTGAAGCTCAGGCCCGTGGCGCTGCGATGCTGCGCTGAGAGCTTGAGGCCGCGATACTTCTGCCAGCCCACGTCCGAGTTCAGATCGAGCGCGCCGATTCCGGCTGCCTTCACCGGATCCTGTAACGACAGGACGCGGCGCTGATCCAGGTTCGAGGTCGTCGAGCACGTGCTGTACGACACGCCGTTGAGCACGCACGGACCCAGGCCCAAAAAGACGCCCGGGTTGAGCGCCGTCTGCGCCCAAAGACGATCGGAGTAGCTGCCCAGATAACTCGCCGACACGCCCCAACTCGCCCCGAGCTGCTGCTCAACGGTCACGTTCCACTGCTGCACCCGCGGGGAATTGATGTCGGCATTCATCACGCCAAAAGCACCGTACGGGATGAACGCCACGTTGGGTCCTGTCACGATCGGATGCGGATCGCCCCCGAGCGACGCCCAGGGATTGTCCATGAGCCCCGCAGGATCGTTGATGATCGAGCGGTTGCCGAATGGGGGAGAACCGGCATTGATGTTGTGGTACTCGCCGGCCTCGAAGTCGTAGCCCAACGAGTACGACGACCGGACGGCCAGGCGGCCATCGCCATGAACGTCCCACGCGATGCCGACGCGCGGGGCAAAGTTGCGCCACTGCTTGTTCAACCCCGTGTTCCCGTTCGGGAAGCCCGCGTCCCCCGGATAGATGATTCCAGGCGGAGCGTTGTGGTACACGGTGCTGCGAACGCCCTGGTCGAAGTTCGTTCTGCTGAAGGCCATGATCGCGCCGTTCTCGACCGACTGGCCGGAGTACGGCTCCCACCGCAGGCCCATGTTCGCTGTCACGCGGCTAGAAATGCGCCACGAATCTTGCCCATACGCGCCCATGTAGAGGCTGTGGACCAGGAGGACGTTCGGGCCGCCGATCTCGAGGCGAGCCACGCGTCCCATCATCAGGTCCGCAAGACCGAGGCCCGTGAGGCTGCCGTCAAACGTCCACACGCCGCCGGTGCGCGACGTTGAATTGCTGTCGAGTCTCCAGCGCTGCACATTGGCGCCGAAGCCCAGTTGATGGCTCCCCTTCACGAGCGTGAGGTCATCGCTCACGCCGAACAGCCTGTTGTAGGTCGTGCGCTGCGTCGCCGTTCCGGTTTCAATGCTGAACCCGCTGGTGACGCTCAGTGACGTCTGGTTCGCGGGCGGATAGACGTACATGTTCACCCCGAGATCGCGGGGGCTGGGGAACCCGGCGGGTTGATACCGCTTGAGCGCCGTGTAGTTGGACGTGCCGTGAATCGCGTTCACCACCGACGAACTCAACACCTGGGTATAACCGAGAGCCACGCCGTGGAGGATGCTGTAGGACCCGGAGTCCGACGTCTTGAGGATGTTGTCGCCAGGACCGCTCCACGACGGCGGCGACGTATCCCTGCTCACCATGTACCGGCCAAAGATCTGCTGATTCCGTGACAGTTGATAGTCGATTCGGGCGATCGGCTGGTACACGTTGTCGCTGCTCGAGGACTGATATGTAACCTTGCCGCACGGATCCGTCGTGGTCGGCAGTTTCTTGATCAGGTTCAGTGCCGCAGGGCTGAATCGGGACGGATCGATCCGGTTGCCTACAAACCCGCCGGTGAGATTGATCTGCCTCCCGCCGGTGCACTGCGGTGACGTGATCGTCGTGAAGTCACCCGCCAGCATCTGCGCTGTCGGGATGAAACTGATGTTGTCCGATGGAACCTGGCGCGTGATCGTGCCCTGGAACGCGCCGAAGAAGAACAGCTTGTTCCGGACAACGGGGCCGCCGAGCGTGCCGCCGAACTGATTGCGTTTGAGGCCGTCATCGACCTGCTTGCCATCCGGACCGAACGCGGCGAAATGCTGCGGCGCGTTGAAACGGTGATCGCGTACGAATTCAAATGCATCGCCAGAAAACGTGTTTGCGCCCGACTTTGTGACGGCGTTCACCGATCCGCCCGACTTGACGCCGTTCTCCGCGGAAAGGCCGCTCGTCGCCACGCGGAATTCCTGCAGCGCGTCCGGGAATGGCATCGGCAGGTTGCTGTTGGACTGCGGATCGTTGTGCACGGCTCCGTCCAGGGTGTACGCCACGCCGAAGGGCAGGCCGCCGGCCACGGAAATCAACACGCCACCGGCGATGCTGCGGCTGCTGGCCGTGCCGGTCTGCACGGCAGCGCCGGCGAGGACGAGCAAGTCAGTCACCTGCCGTCCCTGCAGCGGCAAATCCATAATCTGCTGCGTATTGACGACCGAGCTGATGCCCGCGCTCTTGACGTCGATGATTGGCGCCGCCGCCTCTACGGTGACCGCCTCCTCGAGCGTTCCGACGGCGAGGACCGCGTTGATCGTCGGCGTTCCACCCACCTGCAGCACGATGCCCGTCTGCACGTAGGTCTTGAACCCCTGGAGTGCGACCTCCAGCTTGTACGGTCCGACGGGAAGGGTCGTCAGCAGGTAGGCTCCGTTTGCATCAGTAACCGTGGTGCGCACAAGCCCCGTGTTGGTCTGCGTCACCGTGACGTTGACGCCTGGTAGTACACCGCCGCTTTCATCGCGGACAGTCCCGCTCAGCTGCGCCGTGCCCTGCGCCCACGCCGCGCTGGCGGTCGCAATAAGCAGCAGAAAGATCAAAATGGCCCGCGAAGGGCGGGCCACTCCCGCTCTCATCATGTGAACTCCTCGTCTCCCTATAACGCGACGATCGTATTTATGTTTGATTTTTGATGGCTTTCGTTTCGATTCGCCGACAGCAGCCTACGGAACGACCTGAATGCCCGATGGCTTGGTCAACGTATCGCGGTATTCGAGCGCCTCTGACGGCACGCAGAAGGTTTCTGCGAATTCCTGCGCCTTCATCCAGTACAGGTTCGCCTTCATGAACGTCCAGGGCTTGGTATAGAACTTCGGGTCGTCCACGGTGACGGTGAGCTGGATGTTGTATTGATCGGTTCGCGTGTAGCGCTCCTGAATGTGCGCCATCGCGGAGTGCGGATGTCCCTCCTCGTCGAGCCACGTACGCTCGTCGAGGCCGGTGGTATCGATCACCAGTGTGTTGTCGTTCTCCCAGTGGCCAACGGAGTATCCGTAGAAGCGCGACTCCGGCGTGCCGCGCTTGTCCACGTCCTTGGGCAGCTGGCGTCCGTCCATCCAGATCTCGCGGAAGACGCGCTGCTGCTCGTAGCTGATGACGATGCGATCGGGCGTGCTGCTGAACAGCGTGCCGCCGCGGTTCGTAATGGCGTGCGCGAGGAGATTGCGCGGGAAGCCGAGCGGATCGCACACGATGAACGGATCGTTCGAGACGGGTTCCGCGACAGCGCCGCCGCCGCCAGGTCCGAAGTTTCCGCTGGCCCTCCCGTACGCCTTGTGCTGCTTGAAGACCGCCTGGCCCGCCGCGGTCATCGCCGGCACCGGATCAGGCTTGTTGGTAACGCCCGGTCCGACCCAGGCTCCGGACAGGTCGTGTTTCGGCGCGGGTCCCGGCGGGTTTGGCATCTTGGGGATGCCTTCCGAAATGAATCCCTCGGGGACGGGGCGACGCTGCGCCGCGGGGTTCGCCGCGTACGCGGCAATCACCGCCAGCACGGCGGCTGTTGAAGCCAGGATGGAGTTGCGCACGATGATCGGCCTCCTCGTTACTTCGAGTCGGGATCGTAGCGGCTCTTTCCGCCCGTATCACCGCCAAGCTGCGTGTCGTGCAGCTCGCTGCCATCCGCCAGGATGATCTTGTTGAGTCGTCCCGCCGGGTTCCCGTTCTTCGCGAGGTACATCCGGACGGTGATGATGTCGCCTGCGGCGAGAGACGCCTTGTCCCAGCCGATCAGTCGAAGCGCCTGAGGCGCCGCCGTTTCGACCGTGACGTGAACGGGGTTGCCCTTCGCGTCCTTCGCGTCGAAATCGATCAGCGCGTGCGGGTTGGCCCACGAGAACTTCGTCACGGTGGCGTTCTTGAACTCTGTCAGTTTGTCGTCGTACGCCGCATTGCCGTGGTGCGCAAACAGCGGCGCGCCGAGCGCCAGCACTGCACCGATCACCAGAGCCAGGCTTCGGGGTCGTTTTCCGTTCATGGTGTACCTCGTTTGTGAGCGCAAAATGATACCGCCAATTGCGGCCAGATGCGCCATTTAGCGGGCCCCCGCCGGCTTCGCGAAACGGGCGGCATCTATTGGTGCGTTTGGCTGGATGGATTCCAGATTAACCGTGTACTGGCCGTCCACCCACGTCGTCTGCCAGCTAAACGGAAGCTTCACGCCTGCGCCCGGCACGTCGCGGTAATCCGAGTAGGTGACATGCGTCGGAACCGTGCCGACGGCGGTCGGCGCGTAGCGCGTCTGCCGCACGAGTAGTCCCGATGCCCTGTCGAAGTAGAGCTTCACCGGAACGCGATCCAGCGTCCCCTGGATGACGAACACCGGCTTGTTGTCGATGGTGACGGTGGGGAAGTCCGCGTGCAGGCCGGTGAGCAGCATCTTGATGCCTGCGGGAATCGCCAGCTGTGCGTCGAGACGGGCACCGGTCAAGTCGGCACCGACGAATGGGATGTACGGCACGGGTGAGAGATCGCGCGGCGCCGCGATCCAGCCTTCACGGCCGTCGTACACCGTATGCGCCTCGCCGCTGCCCATATGGGCGATCATCGCGCGCTGGTTCGGCGCCTTCGCGTAGATGTCGACGGGCACCTTCGAGAAATCGGAATCGAACCCTTCGTAGGTGCCTTTGGCCGTGAAGCTGGTCAAACGGGCCAACGCCTGCGCGCCGCCGATCGCCTGCAGGTACTTATCGAGGATCTGATCGGGGGTCGCCGTCACGCGCGCGCCGGCGAACGCTTCCACTTCGTCCGGATCATCTGGTGGTGGCTCGCCGTACTGCACCGCAAGGCTCGGGATGACCTTCGGTTTCTGGCTGCCGCGATGACAGGTGTAGCAGGTGACGAAGGGGCGGCCGCCGAAATTCGCCTCGTTGATCGCCTTGACCATGCGGATCATGGCGCGCGCGCGGATTTTCAGCGGGGTGTCGACCGCGTAGTTGGCCCAGTCGCTGGCGCTCGCGGAACCGTGGCAGTCCGTGCAGTTCAACGCGAGCGACGCGGCAAAAAATCCCATCGTGTTCATGAACTCGCGAACGGGAATGCCCTTCAGCTCAGTGACGTTCTTGAACGCTTGATCTGAAAGCTGCGGTGCAGGTTGCGCGGCCTGCGCCGCGGGGCGCGCCGCCTGACCATAAACCAGTGTCACGAGAAAAATTGCTAGAAAGGCCGTACACAGAAACGTTCCCCGACTGAGTTTCATCTCATGTCCTCTCCAACGTCACGAGCGACTGTTTGGTGTCCCCGGACTATACATTGGCCAGTGTTTCATGTTCAAATCACGCCGCCAAAAAAGGAGGGGATCTCGAGATGCGTCACTCGCTTGGGCGATCCGTCATCCACCTGTTCGCGCTCCTGTCGTTCGCGTCGCTCGCTATCGCTCAAGGGACGAAGCTTCCCGGCAAGGACAGCTTGTATAACGGCAACAGGCTGAAGCCCGATCCCACACCGGGCGGTCCCGCGCCTGTACACGACATCAGCGGTTCGTGGGCGGGCAACCTGACACCGGATCGCGGGGAGATTCCGCCGCTGACCCCGATGGGCCAAAAACTGTTCAGTTTGAATCACCCTGAAACTGCCGTTGGGACCGGTCATTCCAACGATCCGCTGAACACCTGTGATCCACTCGGCTTCCCGAGAAACACCGTGTTTGAAACCCGCGGGCTGGCGTTCGGCACGATGGGTCCGGATCGCATCGTGGTCTTGCATCAGTACCAGCGGATCTGGCGCTACGTCTGGATGGATGGAAAGCACACGCTGCCGACGAAGTTCGACGTGCCGGGCGGCGTCCCGTCGCGCTACTACGGCTATTCAATCGGCCATTGGGAGAATGACAATACCCTCGTGATCAACACCGTCGGCGTCAGCGACATGACCTGGCTCGACAAGGCCGGTCATCCGCACAGCGTCGACGCGAAGATCGAGGAGCGCTACACGCGTCCCGATCACAACCATCTGCAGATGGTCGTCACCGTTGACGACCCGAAGATCTTCACGAAGACCTTCGTCGTATCGAAGAACGACTACCGATGGATTCCTGATCAGGAGGCCGAAGAGCAGATGTGCGTGCCGTCCGAGATGATCAACTACATGAAATTGATCAGCGATCCGGCCTTCGGCGTCACCAGCGAGACATCTAAATGAAATTTGTCGGTTCCCTCGGGCTTTGCGTGTGTCTGTTGGTTGGGGTGGTTTCGGCCCAGGTTGCAAACGGCGGTGGCGACGACAAGCCGCTGATGGCCGAAGACGTGTTCAAGAACATCCAGGTGCTGAAGGGAATTCCCGTCAAGGAATTCATGAACACGATGGGGTTCTTTTCCGCCGCGACGAATCTGAACTGCATCGATTGCCATTCGCCGCAGAGCGAAGACCTCGCGGGGTACGCCATCGATACGCCGCGCAAGCAGACCGCGCGGCGCATGGTCCTGATGGTCAACCAGATCAATCAGACCCAGTTCGGCGGCCGGCGCATGGTCACCTGCTACACCTGCCACCGCGCGAGCGACCGTCCGGAAGCGGTGCCCAGCCTGCTTGATCAATATAGTGTCCCCGAGGACGACCCGAACCGGGTGGAGGTCGTCCCTGCCGGTCCGGTCCAATCCGTGAAGCGGGTTTCGGCGGACGAAATTCTCGACAAGTACATTCAGGCACTCGGCGGCGCCGCGGCGCTCGGCAAACTCACCAGTCTCACCGGAAAGGGCACCTACGAGGGGTACGAAACCCTCTCCGAAAAGGTGCCGGTGGACATCTACGCGAACGCGCCTAGTCAGGTGAGCATGGTGGTTCATACCCAGAACGGCGACAGCGTGACCACGTTCAATGGCACCAATGGCTGGATCGCGGCGGCCGACAAGTTGATGCGCGTGCTCCCGCTGATGGGCGGCGATCTCGAAGGCGCCAGGATGGACGCGGTGCTGTCGTTCCCGGCACGACTCAAACAGGACTTTCAGTGGCGCACCGGATTTCCGTCGGTGAGCATCGATGACCGCGCGGTGCAGGTAATCCAGAACGCCGCTCGAGGCGACAGCGGGGCGAAACTGTACTTCGACAGCGAGACGGGTCTGCTCGTGCGGCAGGTTCGCTTCGTTGACACGGCAGTCGGTGTCATCCCGACTCAGATCGACTATTCGGATTACCGCGACGTCGCGGGCGTGAAAGTACCGTTCAAGCGGGTGATTACCTGGACAGATGGCCGTTCGACGATCCAACTGAACCAGGTGCAGCCGAACACCCGCATCGACGCCGCGCGGTTCGCGAAACCGGCGCCGCCGCGCGCCAAATCTGCCAGTGCGCAGCCTTGACAGCCCCAACGACGGGGGCGTATACAGGCCGCGCGATTGACAGAGCACGTATCCCGGGTTCCACGACGGAGAGGTTCATACTGGTGATTGCAGCGGAGGGAAGAACGCGATGAGAGTCAGGCTTGCCGGCGTTGCCGTGACGGTGTGTTGTCTACTCGGTGTGGCGGGTCCCGCATCCGCGCACCACGGGTTCAACGTTGAATTCGACGGCACCAAGTGCCTCGATCTGAAGGGGACGCTATCGGGAGTGATTTGGGAGAACCCGCATGCGTACCTGCAGGTGGACGTCAAGGATCCGGGGGGCCAGACGGTGCAATGGCATCTCGAGATGATCACGCCGAACGCGCTCAAGCGAAATGGCACGACGCGCCAGGACTTCACCGCGAACATGGGCAAGGAGATGAACGCGCGCGCCTGCCCGGCGAAGGTGGCCAGCGAAGATCAGCGCGGAGCGGCGGAGTACATCAAGCTGGCAGACGGCATCCTGCGCATCGTCGGACAGATTCCCGAGCGTGGCATGACCCCGGACAAGTTGAGCTTCTGAGGAGTCGAGCATGACACCAACGAAGAGCACGTTAGCCGTCATCGCGATGATGTGCGTGGTCGGCATCTCCGTCACTGCCCAGCGTGGCGGCGGTGGCCGCGATCGCGCGGGCGATCAGGGACTGACCACGAAACCCGGCGAAAAGGTTGCCGGCGATTTCGACAAGGTTCGTGTCCTCGAGCCGGGCGCGGCAACGCCTCGCACGGCCGACGGCCACCCGGATTTGAGCGGCCGCTACTATCCAAACCACGCCGGACGCATGCTGCAGGGCGCCTACCGCATCCCCGAGCCGATCATGCGTCAGTACGATCCAAAGGCGACGCCGCAGGAGGATCCGGTGTTCAAGCCGGAAGCGGTGGAGAAGTATCTCCATCCGACGCCATACGGCAGCTGCCCTCCTGGAGGCACGCCGACCTCGATCACGACGCAGGCCACCGAACACGGTCCGCTCGAGATCGTGCAGGTGCCGGGGCGCGTCTGGCTGCTGACTGAATTCCCGCAGACCATCCGGATGATCCCGACCGACGGCCGCAAGCACTCGCCCGATCCCGACCCGAGCTTCAACGGCGAATCCGTGGGACGCTGGGAAGGCGACACGCTTGTCGTGGACACGGTTGCCATCGACACCAGAATGCGGAACATCTCGGTCGGCAAGACCGGTGACGCCAACGCGTGGCTCCACAGCGAAAAGGAGCACGTGATCGAGCGCTTCAGCCGCCCGTCGAAGAACTACATGATGTATCAGCTCACGGTCGAAGATCCTGAAGTGCTGGCGAAGCCGTTTACATCGGCGCCGCACGCCTGGACGTTGGCGCAGGACCCGAACGACGTGTGGACCGAATACATCTGCACCTCGAACGAGGAGCCGGACTTCTGGAAGAAGATGGACCAGAAGACGAAGGACGAGTACGAAAAGAGCGGCAGGCCCCAGTAGGCCGGTATCAAGGCGAAAAGGAGCTTCATGCAACGGAAGCTGATTGCGCTATCGGTGGTCACTGGTGTGCTCGCCGTCTCGTCTCCCGTGCTCGCACACCACGGAAACGCAGCCTACGACGACACCGTCACCATGCTGAAGGACGCGACGGTGACGAATCTCTCCTGGCAGAATCCGCACACGATCGTCCAGTTCGACACGAAGGACGAACACGGCGCGCCCGTGCACTGGGCGGCGGAGCTCGGCAGTCCGTCGGCGTTGAGCCTGATCGGGTGGACGAAGACATCGCTGACGCCTGGTGACGTCATCACCGTCTACATCCACCAGGCGAAGACGAAAAATCCTGTTGGTCGTATCGAGCACATCGTGCTCGCGGACGGCAGCACGCTGCGTGACAGCGCCGGCGGCGGCGGAGTCGGCGATGGCGGAGGCCGTGGCGGACGCGGCGGACGGGGTCGCGGCGGCGCTGGCGCTGCCGCGCCGTATTAGGGAGTAGGGCCGACTGACCTCGGCCCCTACGAGCGCACCTGAAGTTGTTTATTTCTGCTCCGCGCCGTATCGGGATGGCGTCGAGTCATCCCGATCGGCCAGCACCGTGCCGTCCGCCAGGATGACCTTGTTCGTCCGTCCCACCGGCAGGCCGGTCTTGGCCTGATAGACGTAGGCGGTAATCACATCGCCCGGCCGCAGCGTCGTGCGGCTCCAGCCAAGTAGCGCCATTGAAGGCGGGCTGCCAATCTCCATCGTCCAGTGCTGCGTCTGCCCGCTCTCGGTCTTGTAGTCGAACTTGATCAGCGAGTGCGGGTTCATCCAGTTGAATTCCGTGACGACGCAGCCCTTCATCTCTTTCGGCGCCGCGGCATACGCGGCGTCGCCATGGTGGGCCGACAGCGGGATGGTTGCGCCCAGCAGTGCGGCGATGAAGGGAATGAGTGCTCGAACGCTCGTCTGCATGATCAACCTACCTTCGACCTCGACCGCCTAAACGTTGTTGATCGGCATCAGGATAGCTGCCGGCGGGATCGCCCTGCTCCTGCAGGTACTTGAGTGTTTCCGAGGGGACGCAGAGCCACTCGTTGACTTTCTGGTTCGGCACCCAGCGGTAGAAGTAGGTGCCGAGCGAGAACGGCTTTGTGTACATCTTCGGATCGTCGATCGTCATGCTCACTTTCATGGTGTTGTGATCGACACGCGTCCAGCGCTCCTGCACGTGCGCCATCACCGAATGCGGGGTGCCGTCGCGCAGCAACCAGGTGCGCTCGTCGAGACCCGTGGTGTCGATGACGAAGTTATAGTCGTCTTCCCAGCGGCCGACGGAGTAGCCCATGTAGGTGGGATCAAGCGAGTCGCGGTCGTCGCCGCCGACCTTCGTCGGCAGCGCGCGTCCATCCGTCCAGACCTCGCGCCAGAACCCGCCAAACTGCAGGAGGAACACCACACGATTCGGCATGCTCGACACCGACATCGCGCGATTCTGGTAGATGAAATTCAGCGGGAATCCAAGCGGATCGCAATACCGTGCGCTCGGATCGTTGGTGCCTGCCGGGCCGTATCGCCCAATCGGTTTCCGCTGGCTCATGATCTGCTGGCCCAACGGCGTGAACGAAGGCTTTTCCGCCGGCGTGCCGCGCGGAATCGCGTCGGTCGAGCCGGGACCCGCCCAGGTGCCGGAGAGGTCGCGTTTCGGCGCGGGGCCGCCGTCACCAGTGATGGTATCGAGCGGGTAATAGACCCACGGCGACTTGGCCGCCTTGGGTTGCGATTGTGGTGCCTGCGCGACGATCACCGATGAAACACACCACGCCCCCAGCAGTGCGAGCGCGGCGCCGACCACTGCGTGCCGCATGTCCGTCCCTTTCGTCGGACGAGAGAATACCCTCCACGGACTACGCAGTCAAAGGTTCAAGTTGACAAGGGCTTCCGGAATCGCGTACAGGTTTGCGGCCATGACCGAGCCGGTGTCCAACGGTTCCGGGCAAGTCTCGCGCCGGGAGTTTCTTGCCGCAACGGCAGCGACCGGAATCGCCTTCGGTGCCGGTCCGGCCGCCAGTGCCGCTCCGCAGGACGCGCCTGCGCTGAGGCCGGAGAACGCGCTGACGAAGGCTGCGCCGGAAATCTACAAGGGGACCGCCGCCGGCGCTGTCGTGGCGCAGCTGAGGGCTGCCGGGGTCCGGACTCTTTTTCACACGAACACGAGCGGATTCGTTCCGTTCTTCGAAGCGATCGAGGCCGCGGGCGACGTGCAGGTCATCAACATGACGCACGAGGGCCAGGCCGTCGCGGCTGCCGCCGGTTACACGATGGCGAGCCGCAACCTGGGCTTCTTCTTCGGCAGCCACGTCGGCGTCTTCAATGCGCTGAGCAACACGTACAACGCCTGGAAAGATCGCGTGCCGATGCTGGTGACCTTTTCGGGAGACCAGGGCGGGGGCGACGGCAAGGACAGCTTCGAGTCCTGGGATAACACGCTCGGCCCGATGGAGCCGTTCACGCGATGGACCGGCCCGCTCGAGCCGTCAGAGGTCACCGACACGCTGCGTCGCGCGATCAAGTTCGCGTTCGGTCCGCCGAGCGGACCGGTCGCGTTAATGTTCGGCGCCGGCGGTGAACAGGTCGAGGTTCCCATCTATCCGATCGATCTCGTCGCGGCACGCAACCGGTCGCGTGCTCCCGCGGACGCCATCGAAAAGGTCGCGCAGTGGCTGATTGAAGCGGAGTACCCCGTCTTCGTCGTCGGTTCGCAGGTCGGTGTCGAAGGTGCGTACGCCGACATCCAGGCATTGGCGGAGAAGCTCTCCGTTCCAGTCGCCGAGACGATGCACAGCCTGTATGCGAATTTCCCGAACGACCACCCGCTCTTTCTCGGCGAATTGCAGGCGCAGCGGTATCCGCGCAAGCAGGACCTTCTCATCAGCTTCGGCGAGAGCTTCACGGCCGGTCGCGAAGATGAACGCGGTCTGACCGCGAGCGGGCCACGCCGTGTCGTCCACATCAGCCACGATCCACAGGCGTTGGGGCGATCGTTCGCGCCGGATGTCGCAATCCTGTCGGATATGCGCGCCGCCATTCGCGACCTCTCGGATGCGGTGGACGCCATGGCGACGAAGGACCGCATTGCGCGCATTCGAGCCACACGGCTGGCCGAGGTCTCGGCGCTGACGAGCAGTTTGAAACAATCCCGCGAGCTTGCACTGCGCGCCGCCTTCGACCGCAGTCCCGTGACGTGGGAGCGCGTCGGGTACGAGCTGGAGAAGACGCTCGATCGCGACGCGGTCATCGTGCCCGAGCTCGGCACGCAGTACTACAAGATCTACCGTCAACTGACGCTCGGCGGCGCGCACAAACAGCGGATTGGACGGACGAAAGGCGACGCCCTCGGCTGGGGCATGGCGGCGGCGTTCGGCGTCAACCTCGCGCTACCCGATCGACAGGTCGTCGCGCTTCAGGGCGATGGCGGGTTCCTCTTCAACCAGTCCGAGACGTTGTGGAGCATCGCACGGTACGAAGCACCGATGCTCATCGTGGTCATGAACAATCACTCGTACAACGAGAGCCGCGCGCGCAACATGTTGAATGGCGGCGCGTTCTACGAGGCGGGCAGGGACTTCAACGGATACCTTGGCGATCCGAACGTCGAGTTCACCCGTATCGCCGAAGCCTACGGGTTGAAGGGCGAGAAGGTGACGCGCGCCGCCGATCTCGCGCCGGCACTACAGCGATCGCTGCGCAGCATGCGTGATGGCAAGGCGGTCGTGCTCGACATCGATGTGGCAGTAGACGGTGCGCCGATCAGTCAGCCGACGTGGTATCAACGCCATTCCATCGCGGAGATTCGCAGAAAGAAGCTGAATGGGTAGCCGCCTCGTGGTGCTGCTGGTCGCGGCGGCGATGGTGATGTCCGCATCTCTGCGCGCGCAGGGAAACGATGACGCCCAGGTGGACAAGGGGCGCGTTGTCGTCTCGCAGGTGTGCACCACGTGTCACACGACGCTCGGCCGGATGCTGCAGGTCCACAAGCAGACGCGGGAGCAGTGGAGAGATCTTGTCTTCTTCATGATCAGTCGCGGCGCGCAGGTCATGCCGGACGAGATCGACGCGGTGACGGCGTTTCTCGTCGCCAATTCGGGACGCGAACGGCCCGCGGCGCGAAGTCCCGATAGCAGGCAGCAAGGTCGGCCTTGAGGCGGATCTGATGAATCGGAGCCTTCAGGCGGACACAGCGAGCGTAGGGTCCGCCTTCAGGCGGACCAACGACGGAGCTCACGAATGAGACCAACGGTTGTCTATGTGCGAATCTTCGCGATGCTGGTTGCGGTCGCGGCCCTTTCTCTCATCGCGAATGCGCAGGGAGGTCGGGGCGGCGGCGGACGCGGTCGAGGCGAAGAGGGACCTCAGCCGCCGAAGGAGGTCGCGGCGATCGCCATTCCAGGCGTCGTGGCAGCCGGCACGCGCATCGAGCTCGTGGCCTACCCGGTTCAAGGCACCGAGGGACCTGTCAGGTTGCTTGATGGCAGCGGCGTTCTGTGGACCGAACGCAACGTTTCCCATATCTCGAAAATCGATTTGAACGGCAACCGATCGACCTTCGTCGAGAGCGCCGAAGGGGCGAATGGCCTTGGCTGGGATTCGAAGGGCCGGCTGATCGCCGTCCTGCGGCCGCGCGCAGGTGGTGAGCGCGTTGCTGCCATCTATCCGCCATCCGGTCTGGCGACGCTCGCCGATGGCGCTGATGGAAAACCATTCAATGCGCTGAACGATCTGGTCGTCAGCACCAAAGATGCGATCTACTTCACCGATACGCAGGGCATCTACTTCCTGCCGCCTGGCGGTCAGGCGAAACGGATGGTGGAGCTGAAGAACATGAACGGCGTCGTCCTCAGCAGAGACGAGAAGACGCTGTATGCCAACCACAAGGACGGCGAATACCTGCTTGCCTTCGACATCCAGCCTGACGGGTCATTGAAGAACCAGCGCAACTTCGGCAAGTACAAGAGCGTCGTGGTGCCCGGCAACCCGGATCCCGCGTTCACCGAGGACAACGGCGCCGACGGCATGGCGATCGACGAAGATGGCCGCGTGTACACTGCGACCAATGTCGGTGTCGAGGTGTTCAGCCCGAAGGGCGAGTACCTCGGCGCGATTCCGATCGGGCTCTGGGGCGGCGAGCAGCATATGCTGCGCAAGCCGCAGAATCTCACCTTCGCGGGCCCCGACCGCAAATGGCTGTACACCGTCGGGTCCAATGCGATCTACCGCGTGCAGTTGCTCGCGGCGGGCATCAAGAGTCGGGGAAAGTAAACACAACGGAAACGAAACGGAGGGGAGACCGTGCTGAGAATCGGCAAGGTTGTCGCGGCGTTCGGGTTCGTGCTGTTCCTGCCAGTCGCGGCGTTCGCGCAGGCGGCGATCAGCGGCGTCGTGAAGGATGCATCGGGCGCCGTGCTTCCAGGTGTGACCGTGGAAGCGTCCAGTCCTGTACTCATTGAAAAAGTCCGGACGACCGTTACGGACGGCACCGGCCAGTACGCGATCCAGGATCTCAGGCCCGGCGTGTACGTTGTGAAATTCTCGTTGACCGGGTTTGCGCCCGTCGAGCGCGAGGGTGTCGAGCTGTCGGGGACGTTCACCGCGCGCATCAATGCGGACTTGCGCGTGGGCGGACTTGAAGAGACGGTCAAAGTCACGGGCGAAACACCCGTTGTTGACGTGCAGAGCACGCAGCAGGAGCGCGTGCTTGACCGCGAAGTCCTCGACGCTCTGCCGAACGCTGGCCTGAGAACTGCGCTCGGCGTGCTGATACCGAGCGTGGACTTCCGTCGCCAGGATGTCGGCGGCGCGGGCGTCAGGGCCGTCACCGGCAACATGGTTGCGCACGGCGCGCGCTCTGAGGACGCGGGCACGACCTTGAACGGTATGACCATCGCGACGTTCGGCACGGGTGCCGCGACGGCCACGATCTTCTTGAACCCGATGGGCATCCAGGAGATGGCCATCGATACAGGCTCGAACGACGCGACGCTAAACGCCGGCGGCGTGCGGACCAACTACACGCTCCGCGAAGGCGGCAACCAGTTTCATGGCGTCGTCTTCGGCGCCTACGCGCCCGGCAAGTGGCAGAGCAACAATTTGACGCCGGATCTGATCAACCGCGGTCTTTCCGCCCCGAACCAGATCAAGGCGAACTGGGACATCAACCCGGCGTTCGGCGGCCCCATCCTGCGCGATCGCATCTGGTTCTTCGGTGCGGTGCGCTACAACGTCACAGCCGACTACGTCGCAGGACTCTATTGGAACAAGAACGTCAACAATCCCAACGCGTGGACGTACGAGCCTGATACCAGCCGGCGAGTGTGGAACGAGCAAAAGCAGCCGGACGAGCAGCTGCGCGTCAGCTGGCAGGCGACGCCGCGTAACAAGATTGGCGGCACGTACTACAACACCAAATATTGTTTCTGTCCGACCGACGCGTCGTTGACGAACGCGTGGGAATCCGGCCAGCGTGCGGATTATCCGTTCCAGCGTCTCGTCGCAGGCGACTGGACGGTGCCGTTGACCAGCCGGATGCTCATCGAAGCAGACGGGCAGATCTACAACTCGCAGAGCAACCGCTCGCCATGGTCAGGACTCGCTGACGGAATGATTCCCGTGCAGGAACAGAACACGGGCATGCGGTACCGCGCCGCCGACTCGTATCGCGTGCAGGCGCAGAACGTGTACATCCTTCGGGGGCAGTTCTCCTACGTGACAGGCGCGCATGCCTTCAAATTCGGCGGTTCCAATCGCAGCGGCTGGCTGAACCAGCGCGAATACGATCTTTCGCCTGTCAGCTACCGGCTGAGAGGGGGCATACCGAACCGGATCACCGAACGGGCGCTCGGCTTCTGGCAGGCGAACGTCAAGGCTGACCTCGGGCTGTATGCGCAGGATCGCTGGACGCGAAGCAAGCTGACGCTGAACTACGGACTGCGTCTGGATTATTTCAGCAGCAACTATCCAGAGCAGCACATTGGTCCAACAACGCTCGCCCCGACGCGGAATATCACCTTCCCCGCGCAACCGGGGCTTGGATCCTTGAAAGACCTCTCGCCACGACTCGGCTTTGCATACGACCTGCGCGGCGACGGCAAGACCGCGTTGAAGGCGAGCGTGAACAGGTACGTGCTGGCGATGGGGCCGGACGTCAGCTTCATCCAGCTTGCGAATCCTGCACGAAATCTCGTGACCAGCGCCACACGTACGTGGAGCGACACGACGTTTCCCGTTGGCGACCCGCGCCGGGGAAACTTTGTCCCCGACTGCGATCTGCTGAACGTCGGCACGAATGGCGAGTGCGGCGCGCTCTCCAACGCCAACTTCGGCACTGTCGTGACGAACCTCACGTACGACACGAAGACGCTGACCGGGTGGGGCAAGCGGAATTACAACTGGGAAGTGTCTGCCGGTGTGCAGCGTGAGATCGCGCCGCGCATCTCCGCGGATCTGATGTACTTCCGCCGCTGGTACGGCAACTTCGTGATCACCGACGATCTGGCCGTCGGCCCGGAGGACTTCGACCCGTACACGCTTGTCGCGCCCAAGGATCCGCGGCTGCCCGGCGGCGGCGGTTATGTCGTGCCTGGCTACGACATCAAGCCGGCGAAGTTCGGAGTTCCCGCACAGCCGTACGTGACGCTCTCCAGTAAATACGGAAAGCAGCAGGACTACTGGGACGGCTTCGATGCGACCGTCAATGCGCGGCCCAAGCCCGGCATGTTCTTCCAGGGCGGCGTCAGCTCCGGCCGTCGCGTCGAGGACAACTGCGACGTGGTGACGAAGGTGGACAATCCGAGCACGCTGTATTGCCACCGCCGCGAGCCGATGATGACGTTCGTGAAGGGCTACGGCTCGTACACCATTCCAAAGGCAGACGTGCAGGTCAGCGGCACATACCAGACGAAGCCTGGTCCGCTTGTGGAGGCCATCTACACAGCGACCAACGCGGAGATCGCGCCGAGCCTCGGCCGCAATCTTGCGGGCAACGCGCCGAACGTCGATGTGCACCTGCTGCCGCCGGGCCCGTACACCACGACCAACGGCGGGAGCGGTACGGTCCACGGCGATCGGCTTCACCAGGTGGACTTCCGCTTCTCGAAGCTGCTGCATTTCGGCGGCACTCGCGCGCGCGCCAACCTGGACATCTACAACGCGCTCAACGCCAGCCCCGTCATCACGCAGAACGACGCGTTCGGCGACTGGCAGCATCCGACGGAAATTCTGATCGCCCGCTTCTACAAGTTCAGCGTGCAGTTCGACTTCTGATATGAAAAACGTTCTTGCAACCGCATTCGTTGTCGGAATCGCGATCGTGTGCGTGGCCGATGCGCCCGGCCAGGCGCAAGGTCGCGGAGGCCGTGGCGGCCGGGGCGAACAACTGTCGCCCGGAGCGACGACAGCGGTCTATCCGCCGTTGTTCCTTCGGGAGGACTGGACGTTCGACAAGACCGCCCCGAACGTCAACGACGAACGCGAGCCCGAGCATCCAATCGGACAGGGCGACGTCGCCAACGCGAACCTGGAGGTCAGGCTGTACGGCGATAAGGCCGGCACGCGTACCGTCCTGCAGCCGTACAACAAGGACATCACCTACGTGATGTCCTTGTTGACGACGGCAAACTGGGCGATTACGTTGCGGGACAGGATCAACGACGTGGACCTGACCGGGCTGTCGATGTGGACGTGGCGCACGCGCGTGAGCGGCTTTCACCTGCTTCGGCCGGTCATCAAGCTGGCGAACGGAACGTGGCTCGTCGGTGACAAGACAGCCAGCCTTTCCAACGACTGGGTGCAGTCGGAATTCCTGATTGGTGACATCCGCTGGCGCACCCTCGACATCGCCAACGTGGTCGAAGGTCGCGAGGCGAGGTGGATGGACAACCCGGATTTGAGCCGGGTCGAAGAAATTGGATTTACGGACCTGATGCGGGGAGCCGGTCATGGATCCGGCGGCGGCTCGCGCATCGACTGGATCCAGGTGACCGGCAAGGCGGTGCCCAGAGGAAGTGGAAAAGTGGAAAAGTAGAGAAGTGGAAAAGTAAGTTGGAAGTGGGCTCGTTGCGCGTCCGACTTACTTTTCCCGTTCAGTTCTGAATACTTGCAGGCTTATTTGCCGCGATTCTTCGGGCCGGCGTTGAGCGTTCGAACTCGCCAGACGGCGCCGCGGCCGGTGACATACAGATAGGCCTTGCCGGGGCCGGCGAAACCGCAGTTCTGCGGCGGCATGTCGTACGGCGCCTCGATGTTGCCGAGGTGTTGGCCCTTCGCGTTGAACACCTGCACGCCCGCGGGCGTCGTGGCGAACGTGTTCCCCGCGCCATCGATGCAGAGGCCGTCCGCGCCGCTGACGAGGCCGTGATCGGTTTCCTGCTTGAGATCGTACTTGCCGAAGTTCCTTTTGTTCTTCAGCGTTCCGTCACCCTGCACGCTGTAGGCAACCAGGTAATCGGAGTCCCAGTCATTGATGTAGAGCGTCTTCTCGTCAGGACTGAGCACAATGCCGTTCGGACGCCGTACGTCGTCAGTCACCCTGATCACCTTTTTCTGCGGCGTGATGTAGTAGACGGCTTGCGGCAGGTCATCGGGTGATCGTGTGGCGCCGATCTGGTAGCAATCGGTGAAGTACACGCCGCCCTTCTTGTCGACCGCAAGATCGTTCGGGCGGATGTACGGCTTGCCCTCGAAGGTCGACGTCAATGTTTCCGCGCTGTTGACCGGATACACGACGCTCACTTTCTTCGTGTATTGCGCCGCAAAGATCCGGCCTTTCGCATCGTCTGCCAGACCCGCGGACTGTTCGGAGTTTTCGACCAGCGTGGTCATCTTGCCGTCCGCGTCAACCTTCAGCACGCCGCCATTGCCGGTGAAGATGAAGCTGCCGTCGGCCAGGCCGACGCCCGCGTCGGAGCCGCGCAATCCCGACGCGATGATTTCGATCTTCGTCCCGGCTTTCACGATGCCGGGAATCTCCGGCGTCACCTTGTCGGTCGCCGGCGGCTGCGCCGCTTCCTGTCCTCCGCCGCGCCCGCCACGGCCGCCGCGTCCCTCTCGTCCCTGACGCTCCTGCGTGTATGTAAGGCCGGTCATGCCGCACACGAGGCAGATGACCACGAACAGGGACGCTCTCGACATCGGATTCTCCTTGGCGCGCCGAATGGACAGCGCGTTCGCGACTATACATCCCGTGGCTTTCGTGTTCAAATCGCCCCGCCGGCAGGGAGGGTGCTATGAGGAATCGAATCGCATCAACGGTCTCCGCAGCGCTGCTGCTGTGGACAACGGGCAGCGTGCAGGCGCAGAGTGAGATTACGCTGCTGTCGCCGAATCCCATCGAAACCACCATCAACAAGCTGGCCGCCGATTTCGAGGCGAAGACGGGGACGCACGTCAGGATCACCTACGGCACCGGTGTCAGCACGCGAAAGACCGTCGCCACCGGCGGCGCTCTCGACGTCTCGCTGCTGTTCGCGCCGTTTCCCGAGGCGCTCGCCACCGGCAACATTGATCGCAGCACTGCGACAGTGATTGCCAGGCAGCGCCTCGCGATCGCGGTGAAGAAGGGTGCTCCGCGGCCGGACATCTCGACAGCGGATGCCGTGAAACGGACGCTGCTGAACGCGAAGTCGATCATCTCGGTCGATCCCGAGCAGGGAAGCGTCGGCGGCGCGGTGCTGCTGGCGCTCGACAAGCTCGGCATCACGCAGCAGATCAAGCCGAAGATCACCTGGGTGGCCGGAGGCGGGGTCGTCCAGGACTCCGTCGCCAAAGGCCAGTACGAAATCGCGTTTGGCCCCTACTTGAGTGACATGCGCAACCCGGGCCTCGATGTGGTGGGCGCGCTGCCGCCCGAGGCGGCAACACCGATCGACATCACGGGCTTCATTGGAACGGGGGCGAAGGACAAGAAGGCGGCGCGGGCGCTGCTCGATTACCTTGCGTCACGCGAAGTCGCGCCGGTGTACGAGAGCGCGAAGCTGTTTCCGGCACGGTAGCGAACGACACCTGGATGGCGGGTCCTCAAGGACCCGCCCTGCGAGACCCTGAAGGACCCGCCCTGCGAGCAAGGAACATGTAGGGCGGGTCTTCAGACCCGCCCCTACGAGACGCGCCCTACGCCCACGAAAATCCCTGCTTCGCGATAGGAATCGAACGAATCCGCTTTCCGGTCGCGGCGTAGATCGCGTTGGTGATCGCCGGGATGATCGGCGGCAGCGCGGGTTCGCCGAGACCGGTCGGTGCGTTGTTGGTCTTCAGGAAATGCACCTCGATGTCCTTCGGGGCCTGATTCATCCGCACCAGCCGATGCTCGTTGAACGTCGCCTGCTGCGCGCGGCCGTTGACGAACGTCGTTTCCTGAGCCATCACCGCGCCCATGCCGTCGATGACGGATCCCTGCACCTGGTGCACGGCGTTCAGCGGGTTGATCACCTCGCTGCCCATATCCGCGGCCACCCACACCTTGTTCACCTTCACGCGATGCTGCCTGCCCGCCGAAGCCTCGGCGGAGGTGGGGGCGTCAACGGAGACTTCGGCGATCTCCGCGAAGTAACCGAGGTGCGCGTACAAAAACGCCACGCCCATGCCGGTTCCCTTGGGCAGCTGGCGCTTGCCCCAGCCGGCTTTGTCCGCCGCCAGCTTCAGCACGCCTTTGGCGCGCTCGGCGCTGAACGCGTCGCGCGTGTTCGGCAGCAGTTTGCGCGGCGTGTCGAGCAGCGCCATACGGAAGTCCACCGGATCCTTGCCTGACGCAACCGCGAGCTCGTCGATGAATCCCTGATAGACGAACGTGGTGCCGTTGGTGCCGGGCGCGCGCAGCGGACCCGTGGGAATGCCCATTGGAATGAGCGAGGCGTTGAACGCGAAGTTGGGGATGAACCCGGCCGGGAACGACGCGCCGCCGATGGCTGTGTTCGGCGCGAACTTCTCGCCCTCGCCGAACGCGACGTAGTGCTGATTCCACGCGACGATGCGGCCGCTGGCGTCGAGACCGCCCTTGAAGAAGTGATAGCCGGCGGGACGATAGAAGTCGTGGGTCAGGTCGTCCTGCCGCGACCACAGGAGCTTGACGGGCGTGCCGTTCATCTCGCGGGCGATCCAGGCGGCCTCGGCCATGTAGTCGTTGAGAATGCGGCGTCCGAAGCCGCCGCCCATGCGGACGAAATGGACGGTGATGTCGTTCTCCGGCATGCCGAGCGACTGGGCGATGACCTGACGGCCTTCGCGCGGTGTTTGCGAGCCGACCCAGACTTCGAGCTTCCCATCCTTGTAGTGCGCGGTGCAGTTCTGCGGTTCGAGCGGTGCGTGCGCGAGGAACGGATAGTAGTACGCCGCTTCGACCGTCTTCGCGGCGCCTTTCAGTGCGCCATCGACATCGCCATCGTTGTACAGCTTGATGTGCGGCGTCTGTTGCGAAAGTTCCTGCGCCTGCTTGTTGAATCCCTCGGTGCTGTTCGCGGCCGTCGGCCCTTCGTTCCACGTCACCTTCAGCTTCGCCCGCGCCTGCTGCGCGTGCCACCACGTGTCGGCGACGATCGCCACGCCCCCGTGCAGGCTGACGCCGACACAGCAGACCGGATAGGTGTAGGTGAGGTCGGGTCCGCCAGGGACAACAAACGCATTGCGGACACCTGGAAGGCGCTTGATCTCGTCGATGTTCGCCGTGGCGACCTTGCCGCCCGGAACCGGACATTTCTCGTACGCGGCGTACAGCATGCCCGGAAGCTTCGTGTCGATCGCGTACAGCGGTTCGCCGCGGACAATCTTCGGCACGTCCTGATTGCGAACCGCGGAGCCGATGACCTTGTATTCCTTCGGGTTCTTCAGCTTCACCGCCTTCAAGTCCGGCGTCGGCAGGGCCGCCGCTTTCGAGGCCAGCTCGCCGTATCCAACCGTACGGTTCGACGCGGCGTGGCGCACGCGGCCCGCCGCGGTCGTGCACTCGGAGGCTGGCACGCTCCACGTCTGCGCTGCGGCCGCGATCAACATCTGGCGCGCCGCCGCGCCGCACTGGCGCAGCGGATCCCAATTGATGGGTGTGGCGGTGCTGCCACCGGTGCGCTGCACGCCGAAGCTCTGTTCATCGAGCGGCGCGTTCTCGACGGTCACGTCCTTCCAATCGACGTCGAGCTCGTCGGCGATGATCATCGGCAGGTGCATCTTCGTGCCCTGGCCGCCTTCCGGGTTCTTGCTCAGAATCGTGACCTTGCCGTCTGGTGTGATGGTGAGGAACGCCCACGGCTTGTAGTTCACGCCGCCCGCCGGCAGACGGCTGCCTTCCTGACCGAGGACGCGCGCGGGATCGAGATAAATTGCGACCATCATGCCGCCGCCGGCAAGCGCGGTCGCGCGGAGGAAATCGCGGCGTTTCATCGGATCACCTCCGCGGTGGTGGCCGTCGGCGTCGCATTGCCGGCCGCGCGGTGGATGGCTTCGCGAATGCGCGTATAGGTCGCACAGCGACAAAGGTTGCCGCCCATGGCCGTGTCGATATCCGCATCGCTCGGCCGCGCGTTGCGGCGAAGCAGCGCCGCCGCAGACATGATCTGTCCCGCCTGGCAGTACCCGCACTGCGGCACGTCGAGTTCCTCCCACGCGCGCTGCAGCGGATGCGAGGCGTCGGGAGAGAGTCCTTCGATGGTGGTGATCGCCGCGCCGGCGGCGCGCGATACGGGTGTCTGGCACGAGCGGACGGGATTGCCTCCGAGATGGACAGTGCACGCGCCGCACTGGCCGAGACCGCATCCGAACTTGGTGCCTCGCAGATCGAGAATGTCGCGCAGGACCCAGAGCAGCGGCATGTCGGCTGGAACATCAACCGTTGCCGTCTTCCCGTTGACGTTCAGTGTGAAAGGCATGGCCGATTCTACTCTCGGCCCGCCTCCGCCCTGAGGAAAAATGCCCCTTCGGTGACGACCTCATCACCTGGATTCACACCGCTCGAGATGGCGATGTCGTTCCCCATGGTGTCGCCGATCGTGACGCTACGCTGGGCGAAATGGCCGGGGCCCGTCATCACATACACCACCGATTGCGTGCCGACGGTCTGCACGGCGCCCTTCGGTACCATGACGACAGGCCGCGACGTGCGCGACGCGATGCTCACGTCCACGAACATGCCGAAGCGCAATCGATCGCGCGCGTTCGGCACCTCCGCGCGAAGCTTGGCGGTTCTGGTATCCGGCTCGACCTGCGGATCGATGTACTGCACGCGGCCTCTGAGCTCCATCCCCGGATACGCCGTTGCCGTAATCGTGACCGGGCTGCCCACGCCGACGGTGGCGAAGTCCCGCTCGTACAGATCGGCAACGACCCACACCGTGGAAAGATCGGTCACGGTGAAGAGCGGTGTGGAGAGGTCGATGTTCAGGCCGATGTTGGCGCTGCGCTTGGTGACGATGCCTGCGAACGGCGCTTTCACCTCGAAGGTCGTCACGACGTCGGCCGGCGAGGCAAGACGTTGCGCGCGGTCCTCGGGAATGCCGAGCAGCGCAAGCCGCGCGCGCGCCGTCTCCAGCGCGCGATCCATTTCCGACGCTTCGGCCGTCATCTTCTCGAGCTCTTCGCGGCTCGCGGCGCCGATGGCGTAGAGGCGCTGCGTGCGCGTCAGCGCCAGACCATGCGCGTCGCGTTGCGCCTTCGCGGAGATGAATGTCGTCTGCGCGTCTGTCAGTTCGGGACTGTAGACGGTCGCCAGCACTTCGTTCTGCATGACCCGTTGACCGAGCTCCGCGCGCACCTGCTGCACGCGGCCGGCGACCAGAGAGGTGACGTCCACGTTCTTGTAGGCATTCGGCTGCACGACGCCCGGCAGGTGGAGACGCGCGGCCGCTGTTCCCTTCGTCGCCGCGGCCGTCTTGATGCCGGCGCGGCTGATCATGTCGGGAGTGAGGGTTATTTCACGGCCGGGATCCGGGATCCGGGATCCGGGATCCGGCGGGTTCGTGGTTCGGCGTTCGGAATTCGCGGTTCCCCGTTCCGGCATGTTCATGCCGGCATGGTCAGGCGCGGCGGCCGATTCCGAACTCGTCGCCGCCTTCGGATCACGCGTCTGCGATGTGGCAGCGCGGCCGGCCGCCTCGTCGCGCGAGCATGCGATGTTCAGGCAAACGAGGGCGAGCGCCGCGAGGAAGGTGACGAGGGTGCGACTCCGACTCACCGGATCTCTCCGCGCGCCCGCCGCAACGCGACGCGCGCGTCGTAGGCGCGCGACAGCATGCTGGTGTAGCCGGTTTCCACGTCCAGATATCGGCGCTGCTCGGCGAGCAGGTCGGTAAGCTGCGTGCGCCCCAGATCGTAGGCTTCGAGCTGCACGTCCACGTTCTGTCGCGCCAGGTCCCGGATGGTCGTCGCGTACATCTCCACGGCGCGCTGGGCTTCGCGATCGCGAACGACAGCCGCATCCACCTCTGCCTGCGCAACGAGCTGCCGCGCAACCAGCAGCTCCTGCTCGCCGCTGCGCTCCGCCTGTGCCGCCGCAATTGCGCCCTGATTTCGATTGCGAATGGGAAAGGCGAAATTGGCCCCGACCTCGAAGCTGTGGAAGTCGCCCTGCACAGGAACGAGCCGGCCCGAGGCGTCGAACGCGCGTTGCGCAAAGCCGTACCGCTGGCGTCCGAAATTGCCAACGAGCGACACGTCCATGCGCCCCTCACGCTGCGCCTGGTCGATGCGCGCATCGGCCTCCGCCACGCGCGCCGCCGCTTCGTGAATATCGGGCCGCATGGCCAGCGATTCTTCGGCCGCCGGCGCTCCTGGAGCGACGGGTGTTGTTCGGACCAGCGTCTCGAGCGAGTCACGTAGGGTAAGTGGCTCGCCGGGTCGCATCCCCACGAGCGCCTTCAATTCGATCTCCGCACCTTCGACATCGGCCTGCGCGAGCACGAGGTCGGCTTCAATGCGTCCTGCTTCGACCGTGGCGATGTTCGCGTCAATCTTCGGAATAGAACCTTCCGTCGCGCGCGAGTCGAGCAGCTCACGCGTGCGGCGTGCGGCTGCGAGGGCCTCGGTCATGATCTGAACGTTCCGGCGCGCGGCCAGAAGCTGTCCCGCCTGACGCCGCACCGTTGCGGCCAGCAGCCGCTCGCGATCCTGCACGGATGCCTGCGTCGTGTCTGCGGCGCGCTGCGCGGTAGCGATGCGGGCCGGTCTTCGAAACAAGTCGAGCGGCCATTGCACCTCGAAGAGCGTCTGGCGCTGGTCACCAGTCATCGTCATGTGCGTTGCGGAGAATGCCGGATTGGGTCGGAGAGCGGCCTGTGTGATTCGGCCTTCCGCCGCTGCCACGTCGGTCCGTGCGGCGCGCAGTTCCGGCGATCGCTCGAGCGCGGTCGCCACGAGCTGTTCAATCGTGCCTTCCTGCGCCGACGTCTGCGCCGGAAAGCCTGCGCCGATAGCCAGCGACAGAGCCGCAGACAGACAGAGACTCTTCATTGCACGCTTCCTTTGAAGGCGGCCGAGCCGCGGCCTGCGGGTCCATCCCATTCCAACGTCATGTCCCAGGAGCCGGACATCGAGAAGCGGCTTTCGGCGTCATAGACGCCCGGCCGCGGGCCTCGCGCGACCGAGGTCGTACCCGTCATCGCCATGCCGGGCATTGTCATGTTCGCATTCAGCCGAACCTCACCGACGTCTACAAGTTCGTTGTTGCGCGCGGAGCGAAATTCGATACGAACCCGGTTGTCACCCATGCGCAGGGTGCCGGCCTCGTTTGACACGGTAATCGCAAGGCCGCCGCTCTGAACTGTCTGCAGTACGGCCCCGCCCGGTGCGTCCGTTTGCGGAGCCGCGGCCATGCGATCGCGCATCCACCATGCGCTCGCTGCCGCCACGACGAGCACCACAACGGTTGCCGGCACCCAGCGCGGGATGCCCACGGATGGCAACGCAGAGCGCTGCGGCCGCAGACGGTACTCGTGAATCCAGTAGAAGAGGACCGGCGTGACCACCAGGACGTACACGAGCGAGGACACCATTCCGCCGAGCACCGGTGTGGCGAGCGGCTTCATAACATCGGCGCCGACGCGATTGCTCCACATGATGGGGAGCAGACCTGCGACGACCGTTGAAACCGTCATGATTTTGGGACGAAGCCGAAGCAGCGCGCCCTCGACGACAGCGTCATGCAGATCTTTCTGCGTGAGAGCAGTCGGCGCCGCAGCGTCGTCGCGTCCCGCAGGGACCACACCGCGGACTTCCGCGATCTTCTTGTCGAGCGCCTCCTGCAGGTAGATGACCATGACGACGGCGGTTTGGACCGCAGTGCCGAAGAGCGCGATGAAGCCGACCCAGACGGCGACGGAGAAGTTGTAGCCGAGCAGCCACAGCAAGTACACGCCGCCGGTCAGCGCGAATGGAACGGTCAGCAGGACGTGAGCGGCTTCCAGCGCCGAGTGATAGGTGAAGTAGAGCAGCAGGAAGATGACGATGATGGCGATGGGGATGACGATCTGCAGCCGCTGGCGCGCGCGCTCCTGATTTTCGTAGCGGCCGCTCCAGCCGATGAAGTAGCCGGGCGGCAGGGTGACGTGCGCCGCTACAGCGGCTTTCGCATCCTCGACGAAGCCGCCGAGGTCGCGTCCCTGCACGTTCATCACCACCGTGGCGAGCAGCAGACCGTTCTCCGAGGAGATCATTGCCGGGCCGCGCGCCTCCTCGATGTCTGCGACCTGTGACAGCGGCAGCTGTTGGCCGCCCGGCGCAGCCACGAGCACGCTGCCGAGCGCGCGCGGATCGCTGCGATATTCGCTGGCATAGCGGACGCGCACCGGAAATCGCTGGCGCCCTTCAAGCGTCAGCGTCAGGTTGCGTTCGCCGACTGCGGTGCGAATCACGTCCTGCACCGCCGATACAGTCAAGCCGTAGCGTGCCGCGCGTTCCCGATCGACGCGCACGTTCAGGTATTGAGAGCTCGTCAGTGGTTCGGGATAGACGTTCGCGGCGCCCGGCACCGTGCGAAGGACATCGGCCACCTGGCGGGCTGTCTGGTCGAGCATCCCGAGATCCGATCCGTAGATCTTGACGCCGACTTCGGATCGGATGCCGGTGGACAGCATGTCGATCCGGTTGATGATCGGCATGGTCCAGATGTTGGTCACGCCAGGAAGTTCCGCGGCGGCGCTCAACTCGCTGCGAATGCGATCGAAGGTCACGCCTGGCCGCCACTGTTCGCGCGGCTTCAGGTGGACGATCGTCTCCGTCATATTGAGTGGCGACGGGTCCGTTGACGTATCAGCGCGTCCGACCTTCGCCACGGTGTATTCCACCTCAGGGACGCGCATCAGAGCCGCGTTCTGGCGTTTCGCGATGTCGGTGTTCTGTTCGAGCGAGACGCTCGGGTCGGTCACCGGCATGAACAGCAGGTCGCCCTCGTTCAGTGGCGGCATGAACTCAGTGCCGATCTGGCGGCCGACGACAACCGCCCCGGCCAGCACCAGCAACGCCATGGTCATGGTGACCACGCGATGGCTGAGCGCCCATTCGAGCGTCGGCCGATACAGCGCGCGCAGCCCGCGCATGATCGGATTGGATGCCTCGTCATGCAGCGTGCCTTTCAGCAGCAGCGTGCACAGGACGGGCACCAGCGTGATCGCGATGATCGTTGCCGCGAGGACAGCGAACGTCTTCGTGAACGCCAGCGGATGAAAGAGTTTGCCCTCCTGACCGGTTAACGCGAATACGGGGATGAAAGCGAGGACGATAATCGCCATCGAAAAGAAGATGGGTCGGGCGACCAGCCGGGCCGAGTCGAGCACCGCGGCACGAACCGCCGCGCGATCCCGTGTATCGATGCCGCGCCGTTCGACGTAGCGGAACGCGTTCTCCGTGACCACGATCCCGGCGTCCACGAGGACGCCGATGGCGATGGCAATGCCGGCAAGGCTCATGATGTTCGACGAGATGCCGGCGTAATACATCGCGAGAAACGACATCAGCACGGCCAGCGGCAAGGGAAGCGTGACGATGAGGATCGAGCGGAAGTGAAGCAGGAAGATCGCCTGCGCGAGCGTGACGAGCGCGACCTCCTCGATGAGCGCGCGCCGCAATGTGTCCACCGACTGCGCGATCAACGTCGAGCGATCGTAAAAGGGAACGATGGTCACGCCCGGCGGCAGCCCCGGCGCAATCTGAGCGATGCGCTGCTTGACGCCGTCGATGACCTGCTGCGCGTTCGCGCCGCTCCGCATCACGACGACGCCGCCGACGGCCTCGTTCGTGCCCTTGACGAGTGACGCCACCCGAAACGCGTCCCCGATATGCACGGTCCCGAGCTGGCGCACATAGACGGGTACCCCGCCCGGAGCCGCCACGACGACGTTCTCGAGATCCTCGACGGATTGGAGCAGGCCGACGCCGCGCACGATCGACCAGGTGCCGTTTGACTCCAGCACGTTGCCGCCGACGTTCTCGTTGCTGTTGCGAACGGCTTCGACGACGTTGCCGAGTGACAGGTTGTAGTTGCGCAGGCGAAGTGGATCGATGTCGATTTGGTACTGCTGGACGTGACCGCCGACGGACGCCACCTCGGCCACACCAGGCACCGCGTTCAACTGATAGCGGACGAACCAGTCCTGCAGCGTCCGCAGGTCTCTCAGCGAAAGGCGATCGCTCTCGACCGTGTACCAGAAGACATGGCCAACGCCGGTGGCGTCGGGTCCCAACACAGGCATCGCGCCTTCCGGCATCTGGCTGCCGAGCAGGCTGAGCCGCTCGAGGACACGGCCGCGCGCGAAATACTGATCGACGGCATCGTCGAAGACGACGTAGATCATCGAGAACCCGAAGGCGGATTGCGAGCGAACGACACGGACGCCCGCGAGACCGCGCAGATTAACGGTCAGCGGATAGCTGACCTGATCCTCGACTTCCTGTGCGCTGTGACCCGGCCAGTCGGTGAAGACGATGACCTGGTTGTCCGACAGGTCGGGAATGGCGTCGATCGGCGTGGCGGTCGCCGCCCACCAGCCCCACACGGCCAGCGCCACGGCGGCGCCGATGATGACGCCGCGGTGCTTCAGCGACAGTTCGACAATCCGATTCACCATGAATTCAAGGAGATAGGGGATTTTCGCAGATTTGATAGTATCGTGGCGTTCACCCGGGGCAGGAGGACGTATGAGAGCGTTGGCAGGATCGGCGGTGGTCGCGATGGCCTGGCTGGTCGCGGCGGCCGTGCCGGCATCCGCACATCATGGCGTCCAGTCGGTATTCGACGTGAACAAGCCGATCACGGTGTCGGGCTCCATCACACAAATTGAGTGGCTCAATCCGCACTCCTACATCAGCCTCGACGCGAAGGATGACAAGGGAAACGTCCAGCACTGGGTGTTCGAGCTCGCCGGTCCGAACGCACTGCTTCAGGCAGGGTTGAGCCACGAGAACCGGAGCGGCCTCAAACCTGGCGACAGGGTGAAAATCGAGGGCCTCGCCGCGAAGGACGGCTCGACCACCGGGTTTCTGAACAAGTTGTACTTTGCCGACGGCCGCATCTTCGTTCCCGCCAGCAAGAATCCGTAGCTCTCGCGACAGCCGACTGCGACTCATACGCCGATAGCGGCCGATGAAACGCCTCCTGACAGTCCTGCCGATTATTGGACTGGCGATGGCCGTTCCCGGCGCGCAGGTGCGCAAGGCCCCGCGGCCGCAGCCACCGCCCGCGGTCGACGTGACCGCGACGCTCAAGGAAGCTGCGAACGCGTTGGGGATGCTGCGGCAGGCGACGCGCATCGACGTCATCAACACGATGGAGCTGTGGGGCAGCGGCACATCGTACGCGCTCGGCCAGCAGTATCACGCGAACGACCCGTGGCCGGCATTCAAGACCGAGTGGCACGCGACGCTGAGCTATGCCGAGTCCGCGATGCGCGTGGATATGGTTCGCAACAATCCCGACGGTCCGGGTCCCATTCAAGGCGGCGGCTTTCTCCCGCTCGCCGCGCCGCAGACGTTGATCAGCGCTGTGAATGGCACGTACGCGTGGAACGAATCAGAGATCGGCGCTGGCCTGGTGCCCGGTAAGGGCGTTGCGACGCCGTCGTTCGGCAGTGCGCAGGAGCGTCAGATGCAGTTGTGGACGCTGCCGTACGGCGCGATCAAGGCTGCGATCACTGCAGGGCCGAAGGCGACCGCGACGATCGAGGGCGGCGTCACCGTCGTGAGCTTTCCGTTGCCAGGCCCGCTCGCGGGATTGATGGCGCGCATGACGCTCGACGCCAGGAAAAGGCCGATTGCGGTGGAGACGCGCCTCGACAATCCCGTGCTCGGCGATATGGTGAACGAAACGCGTTTTTCGGATTACGCGTTGCTCGACGCGGTGCCGACGGACGTGTACATTCCGGGGCACATCGTGCAATGGCAGGGCGGCTTTCCGGTGCTCGACATCACGATCACGAAGAGCGATACCAACAATCCGTACGAGATCTTCCCGGTGCCCGATGCGGTGACGAAGGCCTACGGCCAGTCTGCGGCGGCTCCGAAGGTGGACGTCACAAGAGTGGCGCCAGGCGTCTACTACCTCGCTGGCGAGAGCCACCATACCGTGGCCGTCGAATTCCGCAATTACGTGGCGCTCGTCGAATGCCCGCTGGGCGACGCCCGAGCGCTGGCGGTGATCGCGGCCGTCAAAAGAACCATCCCGCGCAAACCGATCCGCTACGTCGTCAACACGCATCATCACTTCGACCACTCTGGCGGATTGCGCGCGTGCGCGGCGGAGGGCGTGACGATCCTGACGCAGGCAGAGAACAAGCCGTACTACGAGAGGGTGTGGATGGCGCCGCATACGCTCAGCCCCGATCGATTCGCGCAGCGGCCGAGACGTCCAATCATCGAAGGGATTGTCGGCAAGCGCGTGCTCTCAGACCGCACGCAGTCGCTGGAGATCTATCAGATGGAAGGCACGAACCACGATGCGTCGATGCTGCTGGCGTACGTGCCCAGGGCGAAACTCTTGATCGAGGCCGACGCCTATACGCCCTCGGCGCCGAATGCGCCGCCGACTCCACCGACGAAAGAAACGCTCGTGCTGAACGATGACGTGCAGCGGCTGAAGCTCGATGTCCAGCAGATTGCGCCAATACACGGGCGGCTGGTTACGATTGCGGAGTTCCGACGCGCAATCCGATGAAGCTCCAAGATCCAAGATCCAAAATCCAAGTTCCAAGACCGAAACTCCAAACAACCAACCTCGGTAGTTTTGTTGGATCTTGGAACTTGGAACTTGGAACTTGGAGCTTACTTAGTTGCCCGCGAAGTTCTGAACGTCCTTTTCGTTCTCGAGACAGACATAGTCGATCAGCTCACTATCGGGAACGAGGAAGTGATTGAGCCTGGTCGTCCACTGGGCCGTGTACGCCTTCGGATCGTCCACGGTGATTTCGATCTCCAGCTTGCCGAACGTGGGACGCCGGAACCGCTCGATGATTCTGCCGCTGCTCGTCAGCGGACTCCCGCGCTGATCGAGCCAGAGATCGTCCGTGAACCCCGTGGTCTCGACGACGAGCGTGTCCTTTTCCCATCTGCCGGTCGAGAATCCCATCGGCGAGGGCAGCTCTGCGTCACGAGGTACCGGCGGCCGCCCGTCCGTCAGGATCTGGCGATACATGGAGTTGCGCTCGTTGAGGATGACGACGAGGCCCGGTACCTGGACGATCTTTCGTAGCAGCGGAAAGGTGTGCGCGCGGACGATCCCGGTCGGCAGGCAACGCGCGTTCGGGTCGTTTCGTCCGCTCTCCGACATCCGCTTTTTCACGAGTTCCGCCGCCCACGGTTGGTACGGGAGACCCCCTTTCACGCCCCAGCCGATATCGAAGAACTGTTCACCCGTCTTCAAGTCGCGACATCCTTCGGGCGGACACGGTCTGTTCTTCTCGGGCTCCCACACGCCCGAGAGATCAGGCACACCGGCGGCGGTTCGAGGCACCGGCGCGCGCTCCGCTGGCAGGTTGGCGGCCTTCTTCGCGACGCCTGCTGCCGGTCCTGATGGCCATTGCGCGTGCATTGACACGGAGAAGAGCACGATCGCCAACGTGGCGAAGCCGAATCGGAGTGTCATTGCTTGCCCGACCGATCCATGACTTTGCGGCCATCTGCCAGGACGACTGTCTCCATCTCCGCCAGGTGCTCGACCGTTCTCGCCGGGTGGCCGACGACGGTCACCGAGTCGCCGACTTTCAGCGCATCCTTGTGCACGCCGTCGCGATAGAGGCCGATCGGCGACGCACCCTCGAGCGACCAGTTCACGTTCTGGCCGTTCGCGTCCTTGACGTCGACGTAGACATAGACGTGCGGATTGGTCCACTCGATCTTCGTCACGACACCCTGCACGGTGACCGTCTTGTCCACGTCGTACTCCGCTGCCGCCGAGTGATGCGCCAGGACCTGCGCGCCCGTCGCGACGAAGATGACGGTGCCGACGATGGCCAGATGAAGGAAGCGGTCCCGCATGGCGCGGAATGCTATACCCGCGCGGCAGCGGCGACAAGAGGACGCAGGGGATAATCAACAACGTGCCCAATCGTCTCGCCGCGGAACATTCTCCCTACCTGCTCCAGCACAAGGACAACCCGGTTGAGTGGTATCCCTGGGGCGACGAGGCGTTTGCCCGCGCGCGCAGTGAGGACAAACCGATCTTTTTGTCGATTGGCTACTCGACGTGCCACTGGTGTCACGTCATGGAGCACGAAAGCTTCGAAAGTCGTCCCGTGGCGGACGTGCTCAACCGCCACTTCGTACCGATCAAGGTGGACCGTGAGGAGCGCCCGGACGTCGATCGGGTCTACATGACCTTTGTGCAGGCGACGACGGGATCGGGAGGGTGGCCGATGAGCGTCTGGCTGACGCCGTCGTTGCAGCCATTCTATGGCGGCACCTACTTTCCACCAAACGCCAAGTGGGGGCGTCCGGGCTTCATCGACATCCTGAAGGAGATTGCGCGCGCCTGGGAAGAGGATCGCGCGCGCATCGAGACCTCCGCGCACGCGATCACCGAACGGCTTCGCGAGTTGGGGGGCGATGCCGGAGGACGCGACATCCCACCAGAGGCCGCTCTCGAAGAGGGCGTCAAGCAGTTCGCTGCCGTGTTTGACGCACGACGAGGCGGTTTCGGCGACGCGCCGAAATTTCCCCGTCCGTCCGAACTGCTGTTTCTACTCCGGGAACACGCGAGACTAGAGGGGTCGGACAGGCGGGAGGGGCGGGAATGGACGAGTCGCGAAGCGTTGGAGATGGTACTCGTGACGCTGAGAGCCATGGCACTCGGCGGCATGCGGGACCACATTGGCGGCGGCTTCCACCGCTATTCGGTAGACGGCAACTGGCGGGTGCCGCACTTCGAGAAGATGCTCTACGACCAGGCCCAACTGGTGCTGGCCTACCTTGAGGCGGCACAGGCGTCCGGCGATGCGTTCTTCGAAGAGGTCGCGGCGGACACGCTTGCATACGTGCTGCGTGATCTGACGGATGAGGACGGCGGATTCTATTCGGCCGAAGACGCCGACAGCGTCCCCCCGGAGGAGGCAAACGCGGAACAGCCGCACAAGATGGAAGGCGCGTTTTACATCTGGCGCGACGAGGAAATACAGGAGGTGCTCGGCGTCGACGCCGATGTGTTCCGCATCCGGTACGGCGTGCTCCCCGACGGCAATGCGCCGTTCGACCCGCAGAACGAGTTCGTCCACAAGAACCTTCTGTACACAGCGCGGGGGATAGACGAGGTGGTGTCGGCGACGGGCAAGAGCCGCGACGAAGTGGACGCGGCGCTCGCGCGGGCACGCACGAAGCTGCTGGCGCGACGCTCGACGCGGCCGCGGCCGCATCTCGACGACAAGGTCCTGACCGCCTGGAACGGATTGATGATTGCGGCCTTCGCGCGTGCCGCGCGGACCATGCGCGGAAGGGTGGACCTGAAGGTCCACCCCTACGTACGGTCCGATGAGGCTGTAGGGGCGGACCTTCAGGTCCGCCCTTATTTGGCGGCGGCTCGGCGCGCGGCGCTCTTCATCTGGAAACACATGTGGAACGCGGAGACGCGCACGCTGCTGCGCCGGTATCGACGCGGCGATGCCGCGGTCGATGGTTATGCCGAAGACTACGCGTATCTCACCTTCGGACTGCTCGAGCTGTTTCAGGCTGACGGCGATCCGCGGTGGCTGGAATGGGCTCTGATCCTTCAGCGCCGGCAGGACGAGTTGTTCGGAGATCCGGTCGAAGGCGGTTGGTTCAGCACCACCGGCCACGATCCCACGGTGCTGCTCAGGCTGAAGGAGGACTACGACGGTGCGGAGCCGTCGGCCTCGTCTGTCACCGTCACGAATCTCCTTGTGTTGTCGCATCTCGTCCAGGACGAGGGGTTCGAGCAGTCGATCGCGCGAACGCTGGGCATGTTCGCTCCTCGGATCGAGCAGAGCGCCCGCACGGTCCCGATGATGATGTCGGCGCTCTCTGCGTATCACGCCGGGCTTTCACAGGTGGTCGTCTCCGGTGAACCGCTCATGGAGGTGCTGCGGCAACACTACCTTCCGTTTGCCATTACCATCCCGCTGCGCGACGACCATCGCGACGCGCTCGCGAGGCTGCTGCCGTGGACCGATGCGATGGGACGCCGTTCCGCCGAGGCGGTCGCGTACATCTGCCGGGACTTCACCTGCCTGGCTCCGGCCACCTCGCCGCAGGAGTTCGAGGCACAATTGAGCGGAGCCGCATGAGCGAGTTCGTCAACGAGCTGCACGACGGGACAGAGGACCCGGAAGACGACTACGTCAAGAAGCAGTTCGGTCTGCTGATGTACCGCCTGCAGAAACTGCCCTCGAAGTCGCGGGCGCGCCTGCAGAGCGACTTCGCGCAGAAGATGATTGACGCGACGCTGTCGGTCGAGACGCCTCGAGGGATCCTGTCGTTCGTGCTGCTTGGCAAGACGTCCGGAGGCCGCGCCCTGTCGGTGATGACGAAGCAGCCGGCGACCATCGACTGGATCGACAAGTTCGAGCCCGGAAGCGTGTTCTGGGATGTCGGGGCGAACGTCGGCGTGTTCTCCCTGTATGCGGCCCTCGGCAACCGGGCCAAGGTCGTCGCCTTCGAGCCGGCGGCCGTCAACTACTTCCTGCTGGCGGCCAACTGCGAAGCCAACAATCTCTTTCATCAGATCGACTGCCTGCTCGTGGGTCTGGGCCGGCAACGCTCGATCGATCGGCTGGAAGTATCGCAGTTCCGCTCGGGTCGTTCGTTCAGCTTCAAGGGGAAAGACGAGGCGTACGACGGACGTCAGGCGGCAGTAGTGCTCTCGGTTGACGAGCTTGTCGAGGAGTACGGCGTGCCGTGTCCCAACTACATCAAGATCGACGCGCCCGGGGCATCGGAATCGATCATTGCCGGCGCCGCGCGTACGTTGCGCAGGCCGGAGCTTCGGGAGATTCATCTCGAGCTCCGCGACTCCAAAGGAGGACAGCGGATCAGGGAGATGCTGACGCAGGGCGGCTTTGCAGCGACAACGACAAGCCTGCATGGCGGCACGTCGGACGTGACGTTCGCGAGAGTTGGTGTTTGAGGATCGATCGTCGATGAGCGATGATCAGGACATCGATCCTCGATCGGGAGAATCGGGACGCGGATGGAATTTCAGGTAGACATCTGGCTGCGCGGCGACAATCATGCGACCACTGAAGTGATTGCGCCGGTGGACCAGGAGCCACAGGCGTGGAGCGACGGCGATGTCGCCGCCGTGCTCATCGGCATGCTGCGCGCGATCGACCGCGCGAAGAATCCGGAGGCGGCACAGGATCGTCCCGTCGGTCTGCGCGGCTTCAGTTGGATCGTCAATCCGTTCGAATCCGGCGGCGTCGTCGTCGCACTCGAGATGACGCTCGGCGCGGTGATCGCCGGACCGTTTGATGTAGCGGAGAGCGTGTTAACGCAGAAGATTCAGAGGGTCATGGACGCCGAACGAGCGGCAACGTCCACGGTTCACTGAAGCGGCCGATCGGTCGGCGGCTTGCGCCGCCGACCGGGGCCGGCCAGGTGAAGGCTGACACGGTATGAGGGTGTGTGGCCTGAGGAGAAGGCGTTGACGCGCCTGACTCGTTCACCTGGCAAGGTCCTCAACAGCGTACTGGGAGGCTGGTCATTGGACAAAATCTGAGTAAAGTTCACTCAGATTCGGCGTTCGCCCCAACGACGAGTTCGCCCCACGAGTACGTAGGGCGGGGCGGACCTTCCACCTCCGCCCAAGGCTTCGGTGGACAAGTCAGGTCCGCCCTGTCTCGCCCATCAGAACCTATACGTGTAGAGAGCCTTCGTCGAGAGGCGCCGGTCCTGCGTTGCGAACTGCGCGAGCAGCGGATCGTCCAGCCAGTTGTGCGTATAGACGATGTAGATGTCGTTGCCGGGACGCACGATCCATCGAAAGCGCGACTGCCATCCGGCCACGCCGCTTACGGTGTCGTACTGAACGTTGTTGACCCACGTGATAAACGGCGTGAACTGCAGTTCGGGAACGATGCGATACAGCCGAGTGTTGAAGCGTGCCTCCGGAAGATCGATGGAGTTGAACTCCGCTCCCGTGTAGACGAACACGCCGGGGAACAGGCGGAAGGTGACGTTGCTGACCAGCTCCTTCCGAGTGCCTGAATAGAAATCGCCCGCCTCATACCTGCCGTCGAATGCGACGGTCCGTCTGTTGGACGTGCGCCAGTACGCCTGATAGCGGAAGAAGTCGTACGTCGCGCCCCTCGGCAGCGTGACGCGGCGTCCGGGGCCGAGGTTGATGTTGAACGGCAGGTCGAGCCGTTCGCTGCGCGGCAGCAGCAGCATGCCGAAGCGGTCGTTCGCCGCGAAATCCACCTGGAACGGCTGAATCGTCAGGTTCCGCGTGATCCGCTCGTTGCCGAGCGTCGTCTGGATATCGGCGGTCACAGCAAAGCTGTACTGCCGGACGATGCGGTTGTTGCGCGGACGGGGGCCGAAGGCGACGTACGGAAGGTAGCGGCGGTAGGCGTTGCGCGTGATGAACCCGACGGCCGGATTGAAGTTCGCCTCGACGGTGCGGACGTCAAGGTTCGCGTTCCATCGATCGTTCGGATACGCGAACGTCGCCCCATACGCATGCGTCGCACTGGTGGGCCCTGGCTGCGTGGCGTCGATATACCAGCCGCTCAGCGACAGGTTCTGATTGCCGCGGAACGTTGACGTCGCCAGGCGGAAGTCGAGGCCGAGCGTCTGTCGCGTATCGGCGCCCGGTACGTGGGAGTCCCGGCGTGTATAGGCCGCTCCCACGTAGGACTGTCGCAACAATCGGTGCTTCAACCGCGCGACGGTGAAGTCCTCGCCGATGAGTCCGTGATCGTCGCCGGTGCGCACGTCCAGGAAGGCGATGTCCTGGCCGGCGAGCTGGCCGGTGGCTTTCGTCCCGAAAAGAATCTTCTGCTCGCTTCCCGTGTCGCTCAGGCCGATGCGGCGGCTGAAGAACGGGTTCACGATCAGATCGGTCCCCAGGTTCGCATTGTTCTGGCTGTTGTTGCCGCCGGCGCCGGCACCGGGACTGGCGAAGTCGAAGAACGTCGCGCCGTCCAGGAAGAAGTCGCGCTTTTCAGGATAGAGCAGCGAGAAGCGGGTCAGGTTCACCTGCCGCTGATCGACTTCCGTCTGCGCGAAATCGGTGTTCACCGTCAGGTTCGTGCGCAGTGCGGGCGTCGGGTTATAGAAGACGTCCACACCGGCCTGTCCGGTACCGGTGGTCTTCTCACCGCGACCGGGCGCATCCTGTGTGCTGCCCAGGACGTACGGCTTGATGTCGAGGCCATGTCCCTGTGTGACGTTGGTCAGGCCGGTGACGTGGCCGGCGTTGGTCATGCGCTGCAGCCCCTGGTTGCGGGCCCATCCCATCCAGATGCTGCTTTCGTTTCTGCGCGAGAGCGTCCGCGAGATGTTGATGCCCCAGGTGTCGCTGTTCGGATTGAAGTTCAAGGTGCGGAAGGGGATCTCGATCTCCACCGTCCAGCCCGTGGCGGTGCGGCGCACGCGTTCGTTCCAGATGCCGTCCCACTGCCGGTTCTGCCCGTTGACGCCGAGCAGCGCGTCGGCCATCGCGCCAGACGGATTCGTTTCGAAGAAGTAGCCGCTGCGGCCGTCAAGGAACGTGTCGATCGTCCACTGAACCTTGTCGTCCTGCTGGAGCAGCTCGTCGCGCCGCTTCTGATAGCGGGTGAGCCGGATCCCCGCTTCCGAGTCGGAGCAGGTGACGCCGATGTAGATCGCATTCGCGTCGAAGACGATGCGGAATTCGGTCGGCTCGGTTGCGGGCTGCCCGTTATCCGGATCGATCTGAATGAAGTTGCCGGCGACCTGCGCGCGTTGCCAGACGGCCTCGTCGAAGGCGCCGTCCAGCGTGATCGACTCGCCCGGGGAGAGCCGTTCCGCGACGATTGTGCGCCGCTCCGTGGTGTTGGGGAGCGCGGGCTGCTGCGCAGCGGCAGCGCTCATCGCGGTCATTCCCGTCGCGATGAAGCAGAGCAGTCGTATAGCGCGAAACGAAGCAACAGTCATTTGTCGTGTTGGGCCCTCGGGTCCGGGAGTGGAGTGACTGGAGGGTGTCAGCCGTGTACGGTCAGCGGCGCGGGCGCGAACCGATCCGAACGATTGTAAAACAGAGATGAATCCAGCGTTAGCAGCAACACGAGCACGTAGGTCCGGCGCCTGCCAGAAGGATGTTGGCGGCTTGGCGGATCCGATTCGGTTGGCTCACCGGGACCGCAGTTGCGCGCTCGCTTTCTGCTATCAGGTTGAGTTCTGTTCCACTCGCGACGCGCCCGCCGCGGTAGTTCGTAAAAATCTGGTAGTAGCGGTTGTCGATGGTCGTATTCAGGCGGATGGTTCCTGGACCGACGACATCAAAGCGCGTGAACGGCTCGCCATCGGAGAGGACGCGCACGGCCGCCGCATTCGGCAACCCCGTCACCCGCCAGGTCGTCGCCTGTCCGCGACGTTCGGGTAGAGGGGCGTACGTGCCGACGTGCAACATGCCGGCATCCGCATCGTTCCATGCTTGATAAACGCCCAACGCGGGGAACTCAATTCCCTCGACAGTCGGAGCGTCGAATTTGTCCATGTGTCGTGCTTCGAACGCGCGCGTCCAGGCTCCGCTGGCGCCCACATCTGCCACCATCATCATGGCGCTCTGCTGGCCGCGCGGATAAGGCTCGTTGAGATTGAAGAACCAGGCGAACTTCTCGGCGTTCGCACCAAAGAATCGAGGCTCGTTCGCACGTTCAGCGGCGGCCGACATTCGCGCCGCTACTGCATCATCGCCAAGTTCACGTGCAAGGATGAGGGGAAGAGAATTGGCTGGCGCTGTGCGCGTGGGATTGCGCCAACCGAGGGCGTTCGCCGCCGTGTCGTACAGGAACGTCGCCAGCTCACGTTGTTGTGGCAGCAGACGAAAGGCGACGTCGATTCCTCCGACAGGTCCAGCGTTCAACTTGAAGTTGGCAACCGGATCGTAATAACGCGTGATCGACGCGAGCTTTCCATCGGGCGACACGCTCATGTAATTTCGGCGGGCATAGTCCAGCCAGGTTTCAATGCGTCGGTACTTCTGAGTGCCGTGAAGCTTGTCGTACAGGTAAATTCCGAGGGCTGCCTCGGCATTGCAGAAGAACCAGATTTTTGTGTTCTCGCAGTGAGGACCTTCCGGCCGCTGCGCGTACTGTTGCTCGAGGAGATCCACGATGCGGCCGTGATCCCACTCGAACTCGCGGTCCTGGTACCCCGCAACCTTGAATGGCCGCTCCCACTTGTCGTCACCGGAAACGTACTTGTAGATGGAGAGCACGAGGTTGAACCATCCACGGTAGAACAGAAAACCGTCTGCGCCCATCGGATCCGCTTGGAAGCCCCAAGGCTGCACGCCGTTGGCAGTCCAGCCGACGCGGTTGTACTTGCCCCGCAGTTCGGGCGGTAATGCGCTCAAATACTCATCCGGGTATTTCGTCCGTTCAGGGTCATCGCCGATTTGCGTCAGCCAATCGATGGCTCCCCAGTACGTCGGATATCGGCTCGCCAGTCCGTCGAGTACGCGCGTGTACACCTCGCGCCATGCCGGGGTTTGGTCGGCCATGAGCAGCACGGCGTATGACGAGTATTGAAGGTCAAAGCGGGGATAGCTCTGAACGCCTGGGGTGCTGTACCGGTCCCACCATGCGTTGGGTGTTCCGCTGCTGCTCCAGTCATCCGGTGTCGTCGTTTTGTCCCAAAGGAAGTGCAGCCAGCCGCGTGCCCTTTGGTTAAGTGTGGGAAAAGCCGCGCGCGACTGGAGGTCTGGTTGCGCACAAATCAGAGAGGGCGCAATCGAATCGCTGGTAAAAGCAGCGGCGGCGCTGGCCGCTGCGCCTGCGAACTTCATGAAGTCACGCCGGCTTGTCGCCATGCTGCTCCTCTGACGCGATTCGTGCCACGTGGGCCTAAAGACGCATTGCACGCGTAAAGAGTCGGGCGAGCGCATTCTACCGAGAACAGAGTCAGTAAGGCGGATAACACTTGTTTTTCCGCGCGGCTCGATTCGGCGCGATCCGATCGCGACAGAGAATCAGATACGGGCGCCGATTCCGATTGGTTTACGCACGCGCTTGAAGGACCGTCGCGCGGTAGCGATCTCTTCGGCAACGATGCACAGCAACTCACGAGCCCTCTCCTGAATCCATGCACGTCGCTGATAACATTGCCCCACGCCTAGTGCGCCGGGGTGGCGAAACTGGCAGACGCACGGGACTTAAAATCCCGAGATCCCAAAAGGATCGTGTGGGTTCGATTCCCACCCCCGGCACTTAGACTGCGTCGATCGACGTCTCACCAAGTAAGGCGTAGTACTTCGTGATGTCAGCCAGTCACCTGGATATAGCGCCACGGCCGCACACGCCCCGTTAGCAATCGCAGATGCGGCGGGTGACGGGTGACCGCTATGGCTCGCCGTCGCGCCACGCCTAAAAGGTTTTGCTCGCCGTTCCGTGGCGACGAAAGGCCTTGACGGGGTGAGCACTCGCTCAATAGGCTTTACCACCCTTTCGTTCGTACCCCTTCGCGGTTCCTTACGCACGGTCGAGGTATCACACCGGTACAGTCGTTCTCGTCAATCGCTGGAGGCGGTGTCTGCATGCATACCGTGATCGATGCGGTAACCCCACAGGCGGACTATAGCGAGCTTGCGATCCATAAGGCGGCTGTGCGCCTCCTCCCACTTTTGGCGCTGGGTTACGGAGTCGCCTACATGGATCGCGTGAACATCGGGTTCGCATCGTTGCGAATGAACGCGGATCTGCATTTTAGCGCCACCGTTTATGGGTTTGGTGGTGGATTGTTCTTCCTCAGTTACGGACTGCTCGAGGTCCCGTCGAATCTCCTCTTGGTTCGATTCGGAGCTCGGCGCTGGCTCGCGCGCATCATGATTACGTGGGGTCTGCTGGCGATGGCAATGATGTTCGTCAGAACGCCGATGCAGTTCTACGCGACGCGGTTACTCCTCGGCGCGGCGGAAGCCGGATTCTTTCCGGGCGCGGTGTTCTATGTGAGCCAATGGTTCCCGAGCGAGTACCGTGGTCGGGCGATCAGTCGGTTTTACGTTGCGTACACGGTCAGCTCGATCTTCATGGGCGCGCTTGCTGGAGTGCTCCTGAGTTTCCAGGGCTACCTCGGTTTGGCAGGTTGGCAATGGCTGTTCTTGATCGAGGGGATGCCAGCCATCGTGCTAGGGGGTGTATTCCTCCTGTTTCTTCCCGACTCGCCCGATGAAGCGCCATGGCTAAGTACCCAGGAACGTTCGGCGCTGTTGGCCCGGATGGCCGGAGATTCGCATTTCGGCCGCAGACATCCAGTAAGCGACAGTCTGCGCGCGTTGCAAGACTCTCGCGTGTTCCTGCTCGGAGTCGCTACATTTTGTGTTCGTGGCGGCAGTTATGCGCTGTCGCTCTACGGACCAACGGTGATCAGCGGCCTTACCGGCTGGAGTCCAGCGACGATTGGCTACACGACCGCAGGCGCGTATGCCTTGGCGGCAGTAGCCATGCTGGGTAATGCAACTCATTCTGATCACTCGAGAGAACGTTTTTTCCACACCGCGCTTCCATACGTGATAGTAGCCGCCGGCTCTGTCGTTCTTGGAATTTCAGACACCTCACCGATTGCGTTTTCTGGCTACGTACTTAGCGTCGTGGCCGCCGCCGCAGGTGAGGGTGCCGTGTGGCTGATACCAAGCGATGCGTTTGTTGGACCGCTGAAAGAAGTGGGTGTCGCCGCGATTGGATCAATTGGAATGATGGGCGCGTTTGTGGGGCCTTACGTGTTCGGCGTAGTGAGAGATGCGACCGGCGACTACAGCACTGGCCTCGTGCTCGTAGCCTTGCTATACCTGACCGCGGCCGGAAGTGTGCTCTACTTCCGATACGCTCATCCACCTCGCGGAGTGGTCTCCGCGCAGCAAGCCCTCGTCTGACGCAACCTATGGGCAGCATCGGCCAGGCGAAGGAGACGTCGACCAACGACTCGCCTGGCGCTGCTTGCGACCTCGCTGAACTCCTTCGGCGGCCACGTAAGGCTCACCGTGAAGCCTAGAACTTCGGTTTGTTCGTATCGGCTCTGTTGATTTGATCCTTGCGCGCCTGGCCCGCCGCAGCGTTGTTCTCGTCTGAGGTCGCCGAGGCCGCCTTGTACGCGAGAGGCAGGTTCACGAGTTGCACGTTGTATGACTCGAGAAGCTGTGCGTCCCGCAGGTTGAGCATCGCGGTCACCGCAAAGAACGACTTGAAACACGTTTGCTCGACTGCTGTGGGTGACGGTGGCACGCCGTTCTGCACGTAGCGCCGGTAAAAGGCGCTGTTGCAACCGGTGAGCCCCATGTCGGCAGACGAAAGTAGTTTGCCGTTCTCGTCGTAAATCCAATACACATAGAGGCCGCCGCCTCCCCGGTCGTTCGTGAACGTCTCCTTGCCGTATTTCTCGTGCAACGCGTCGAGGAGAGCGTTCCGCGACATGGGATTTTGTGGCGAGAAATTCTGAGACCGCTGCACCATCCAGACCGTCGGCGCGTTGGGCGGCGACGTCAGGAAGACGTTGATCACTTCCCGATTCATGGGATCCGGGATGACGAGATCGAAGCCGTCGTTGACGTTGTTGGTGGTGACGTTAATCGTCGATGAACGCTTCTGCAGCTGGGCGCGCGCCGCTGCTGCAGGCATGCCGGTGTAGATCCCGAGCAGATCGGGGCCGTGCACACCCTGAGCAGATGGCGCCTGTGCGAAGGAAACGACAGCCGCACCCATCACGATCGCAGCGAGGGCTGCAAGCCGGAACGACAACGGGATCTTCACGATCGCCTTCCCTTCATCGACGTCGATTCGAATGTCGCGTTAGAACTTCGGCGCGGAGCGTGCCTTCGCCGCGTTCTCTTGTTGCTGGGACTTCGCGTCGGCTTTGGCCTGCAACCAATCGTGATTCGCCTTTCGGGAGCCGTAGAGAAGGGCGCCGCTTTGAACCGTGACCAGGACCTTGGCGATCTGCATATTGGGCGCGGTCGCCTCGCCGAGGGGACTGGCGGTCGCGAAGCTGTACGAGCGGCAGGCGGCGGTCCGCTGAGGAGTATCTTCCGGCCGGCTGGTTGAAAGACTGAGCTCGATTCCTAAATCGTGCCCCGGTTCGCCAGATGGCAGGCCGTCCGCGCCATTGTCGGTGCCCGCAACGGGCACACAACCCCCTGCCTCTCCCGTCAGCGGCCGTGTAATGGGCTTGCCGGCGACATCGAACACCCACGTCAGCATCGGGTTTGCCGTTGTCTCCTGTCCGTATTTCTTGCGGAGACCATCGATCAGCGTCGAAGCGACCACCGGTTGCCCGGCGGGAAAGACGAGTTCGCGGACGATTTTTATAACAACCGGCGGGCTTGGCGGGATCGAGAATTCAATCCCGATTCTGTCAGAACCGTTGGCGGGCGACGGAGCGATGCGCGCAAGCATGACCTGCGGCACCCGCACGAACGTGCCCGGTGCGTCAGGGGGTTCCATCCGCTGGTTGACCACATCCACCTTCAGGTTCGGGTTAAAGGCTTTGACCGCGGCGACGACTTGTTCAGGCGTCATCCCCAGCTTGATGCCGCCGATGTCGAGGAAACCGCTCGTGGAGGCGAACTTTTTGATGGCGTCGGGGCTGCAACAATCGCCCGTTGGTGCGTCGGATGAAGCGGCGGGCTGCCGTGAGGGAGGTGCCTGCTGCTGCGGGGGTTGCTTCGCAGTCGCTGGCGGCGCGGGTTGCTGGGGTTTCTGAGCGTCCTTGGCCGCCTTCTTAATGCGATCAAGCAAACCCTGCGCGCTCACGACGCGGGTGTTGACCTGAAAGCCGACGGCAACGATCGAGAGAATGACGACGATTGTGGGGAAGAGAGATCTCCGCATGTGCGCACCTCGGAGGCTAAGGCCGCTCGGGCAACGAGAACACGAAAAACCCATGTCGGGACGTTGGAAGCGCATATCTTGGTGCTGACAACAGAAGAAAGCAATGGAGAAGCGGCGGACGCCTTAAATCCAGCCCCCCTAAAAGTGGTGTGCCGGGATTAGCCAGGCGCCCCTTGACTCGAAGCGGCGCCTGAACAGAGTCCGCGCGCTCAATCCGTCAGCAGCCGGACGATGCGTCCTTGCGACTTCTCGGCGCGGAACTCGCGCCGGCGGATGTGCTCATCGCTGAATCCCAGCGAACGGGCGGCGCGTTCGATCTCGCGTGAGACGTGTGCCAGCAGCCTGGGGTGGGCAGCCGACTCTTTCAGCTCGGCTTCCTGGCGGCAGAGCTCGATCAAGGCATCCCAGTCGCGATCAAGCGAGGTTCGTTTCATTCCGTCAGCGTCGAACGACTGTTCCATGTGCTCAACGGAGTGTCAAGGCAGAGGTCGATGCGGTACGCGTTCTGCTCCCATCAGGTTGGGGGTGGCACATGAAGAATCGTGACGAGCTCGACGGCAAAACCGAATCGATGAAGGGCAAGGTCAAGGAAGCCGCAGGCGATCTCACGGACAACGAGCGTTTGCGCAACGAAGGGATTGCGGACGAAGCCGCCGGCAAGACACAGGAAGCATTCGGCCGCACCAGACGCAAGGTCGGTGAGGCGCTCGACGACATCGCCGACGACATCAAGCGATAGTCATAGGACATCAATCCATCGTCACCAGCACACGGAAGGCAGCCACTGCTGTCTTTCGCGTGCTGCTCTCAACGCTTACCGTAACAGCCTTCGAAATTTCTCCAGGCGAGCAGCAGACGCGCGGGAACTTGGCTGAAGTCGCCAAGTTCTTGTCCTTTCTGATCTGCTGCGGTCCCGCATCCGCTGCACGCGAGTTCACGCGATTACGTACTTTGGTGGCGTGATTCATTTTGGGCCACGTTATTGCTCATGTGTCCCACGACCCCTATGCCTAGAAGCTCCCCCCATTTCATCAAGACGTTTTCGCACATCGCGATGTCAACCGCCCTGTCGTTGGGCACCCTCGCATGCGCCGGACCGGTCGCCCCAAGTGCGCTCCCCCCAGCCTCACAGGCCCTGGTCGGTTCAGCTTTCGAAAAAGAGTCGGCTCCGCTCACCGCCGATCGCCTCGTCGCGGATTTCCCGTTGCTGAACGGCACGTTCACCCTGTCGTTGCGCACGGACACCGGTGCTACGGGCACGGTGCGCGGGACCTACACAGGCACAGCCACGGTCGGGATTCCAGGTTCCGCGAAGGCTTCGCTCGACATGCACATCACGCAGACAACGGGTGTTGGATCGCTCATCACGGGCATTCGTGCGGACGGCTCGGGAGCATTTGCCGGCGAGGGAGCCTTCACGCTCTCCGTCAAGCTCGCCTCGTCCGCCGCGAAGATGAACAACGCCAATACCAACTTCAGGGGGACGTCGCAGATTTCCTGCAGCGCCTCCAACCGGGTCCTGGTGACGCAGCATGCAACGGCATCGGCCTCGGGCCTTCCCGGGTTGACCATCGACATGCAGCACGAGGTCGGGTCCAGCGAGTGCTCGTCGTGACCGCCTGAGCGGGCTGCCGTTGTGTGAGTGATTTCAGAATTGCGTGCCGCCGGGCAGCACGACGGCACACATTCTCGGCGCCGTGCACAGCGCGTCACGCGGTACATCGGTTGCGCTGCGACACGGCGAGCCGCGAATGATTATCTGGAGCGAATAGGGTTCAGGAGACCGGGAATCCATTAGAATGCGCGCACCCTCCACCGGCTTGGGAGGGACAAGCCGAAGCGAGGTGCGCGATGTTGCGTCTGTTCCCGCAAGTCGTCATCGGTAGCCTTCTCGTCCTGGCCGGTTCGATGGCCATCTCCGCGCAGGCGCCTCAAGGCGCTGCCGCATCACCCCCGAACGGATTCACCAACCTGCAAGTCTGGCCGACGGACACGCCACGGGCGGTGATCCTGAACTTCATGAACGCGTTCGACCGGTCACTCGGCATCGAGTGCAGCTACTGCCACGTCCAGCGCGACGGCACGTTCGACTTTGCGTCGGACGACAAGCGGGAGAAGCGCGTCGCGCGCAAGATGATCCTGCTGCGCGACTCCATCAACGTGGAGCTGCCTGCCATTGTGGAGAAGCCGGTGGGCGCCGGACCCACATCGGGAGAGGGACGTCCCGGTGCGCCCACACGCGTCCTCTGCGCGTCCTGCCATCACGGTCTTCCCGTGCCGGCTCCGCTCGGCGATGCGATTAGCGAAGCAGAAAAGAATGGCGGCGTCACCGCGGGTCTCGCGCGATTCCGCGAACTGCGCACCAGGTTCTACGGCGGACAGCAATACGATTTCACCGAATACGCGCTCGTGGGCATCGCCAACGCCGCCTTGAACGCGAAGCGGGCCGACGATGCCTTGACGTATCTGCAGGCGAACCTCGAGTACTTCCCGAAATCGTCGATGACGTATCAGGCCATGGCGCAGGCGAAGAACGCCAAGGGTGACAAGTCGGGCGCCGTACGCGATCTCGAGAAGGCCGTGGAGCTCGACCCCAAGAATGCGCAGGCGAGCACCCAGTTGCGGGAGATGAAGGGCCAGTAGATATGAAAGCCAGGCGAGCCGTCGCACGTGCGCTTGCAGTCGCCGCGATCGCGCTGGCGGTATCGGCGCCGCTCGTGGCGCAGGAGTCCGTTGACCTTGCCGTGGTTCACCGAATCCGGCAGGAAGCGCTCCAGAACTCGCAGGTGATGGAGCACCTGTTCTATCTGACAGACGTGAGCGGCTCCCGCCTCACCAACTCGCCGGGATTTTTCAACGCTGCCGATTGGGTCGTGAAGCAACTGGGGGAATGGGGCATCAGCGCGCACCAGGAGAAGTGGGGCCCATTCGGGCGCGGATGGACCTACTCGCGCTTTTCAGCGCAGATGCTCGCGCCGCAATCCACTCCGCTCATCGGCGCACCGCTGGCGTATACACCCGGAACAAACGGGCCGGTGGCGGGCGAGCCGATGATTGTCGGAATTGCGAGCGAAGCCGACTTCGCGAAATACAAGGGGATGCTCCGAGGGAAGATCGTCCTGCTCGGTGCAGGGCGCGATCTGGAGATGAGTCTGCAGCCGCTCGGATCGCGGTTGTCGGATACGGAACTGGGAACGCTTCTACAAGCGCCGGATCCAAACGCGAACGCGCAGCGAGCGCCAGGAGCGGCGGCGATTGGGAACGGCAGGCAGGGCGGACCGGGCGGAGCGAATCAGCAGTTTGTGCGCGCGCTCAACAAGTTTCTGGCCGATGAGGGCGTCGCGGTCGCTGTGCGGCCGGCCGGCGGACGCAGCGAGAGCGGGACGCTGTTCGCGCAGGCCGGCGGGTCGCGCGACCCGAAGGATCCGGTGCCGCCTCCGATGGTGGTCCTGACCCCCGAGCACTACAACCGCATCGCGCGTCTGCTCGATCACAAGGTTCCAGTCAGGCTGGAGTTCGACACCGACGCGCACTTCGTCGACGATCGGCAGGACTCGGTCAACGTCATCGGCGAAATCCCGGGCGGACGGAAACGCGACGAAGTGGTCATGATCGGCGCGCATCTCGACAGCTGGCACAGCGGCACTGGCGCCACCGACAATGCAGCCGGCAGCGCGGTGATGATCGAGGTGATGCGCATCCTGAAGATGTTGAACCTGCGTCTCGATCGAACGGTGCGTCTCGCGCTCTGGAGCGGGGAAGAGCAGGGGCTTCTCGGCTCGCGCGCGTATGTCTCGGAACATTTCGCGGCGCGCGACGACATGAAGCTGAAGCCGGAGCACGCGAAGCTGTCCGGCTACTTCAACGTGGACAATGGTTCCGGCAGGATTCGTGGCGTTTACCTGCAGGGCAACGACGCGATGCGTCCCATCTTCCAGGCGTGGCTCGCGCCGTTCGCGGATCTCGGGGCGACGGCGGTTTCAATCCGCAACACCGGCGGAACAGATCATCTGTCGTTCGATGCGGTCGGGTTGCCGGGCTTCCAGTTCATTCAAGATCCGCTCGAGTACTTTTCGCGGACGCACCACTCGAACATGGATGTCTACGACCGCGTGCAGCGTGCGGACATGATGCAGATGGCGGCGATTGTCGCCTCCTTCGTCTACAACGCCGCGAACCGGGAAGAGCTGCTGCCGCGGAAGCCGCTGCCTAAACCGCAGCCTCCACCGGCTCCTGCGCAACCGTCTGCAGCATCGGCGTCAACCGGACGCTGAGCACGAAGGTCGCGCCATGGCCGCGACCGGGACTCGAGCCCGCGAGCGAGCCCCCATGCAGCCGCGCGAGGTAGCGCGCGATCGAGAGCCCCAGGCCGAGGCCGCCATGCTCACGGCGGAGGGTCGCATCCGCCTGGCGGAACGGCTGAAACAGCTGCGCGGCGAATTCATCGTCGAAGCCGATCCCTGTGTCGCTCACGGTGAGCGTCGCCCATCGACGCGACGCGTCGTCACCACAATCCGTCCGCCCGGTGGGGTGAACTTCACCGCGTTCGAAAGCAGATTCCAGGCAATCTGCTGAAGACGTTCCGAATCGGCGTGGATCAGGTCGATGGTCCGATCGACGTCCACCCGGACGTCGACACCTTTATCACCGGCTGACGGTCCGATTGATTCGACGCACGACTGGATGACGGCGTTGAACTCGATCGGCGCACGCGTCAGCTCCAGCTGGCCGGCGGTGACGCGGGAGAGGTCGAGCAGATCCTCGACGAGTCGGGCAAGCAGGCGCCCGTTGCGCGCGACCACTGCCGCGATGTGTCCGCTGTCACCCGAATGGGTGCCCGTTTCCAGCATGCGCGTCCAGCCGAGCATCACATTCAGCGGCGTGCGAAGTTCGTGCGACAGCGTGGCGATGAAGTGATCCTTTAACCGGCTGGCGCGCTCGGCCTCATCGCGCGCCTGCCGTTCGAGGCCGAACAGCCGATCGCGTTCGTCCTCCGCGCGGCGGCGCCTCGAATCGGTCCGTTCGATGGCGCCAGCGGTCTGCCAGACGATCGCCGTCAGCACGACGATGAGGGAGACGGCGAAGAGGGCGACGCCGAGTCCCCTGTCGAACAGTTCGATCTCGCGTCCCCGAATCTCCAGATAGCCGAGCGCCACTGGAACAACCGCGACCGGGAGGAGCACCGTCCGCAGCAGCGTGCCGGCGGGGCCGCGGCTCACGCACACCGACATCGGCGCGACGTCGGTGCGCGCGGCGAGAATGCCCGCGTTCAGGATCATCAACGTCACCGCGGTGTGCAGCGCGATGCCGGTGTAGCGCGCGATCCCGTACAGCTCCTGTGCGCCGTACACATATCCCGCTAACACCAGGAGCTCGGGCACGAGCGCCGCGAACGCGATCTTCTGCGCGCGCGAAACGCTGCGGCGCGTCCCGCGGGCGAGCAACGCCAGGGCGATGCCAGCGAGCACCAGACTCAGTGCGCCGTTGGGCCCCATGCGGTTCGGACTCGCGGTCGCCGCTGCGCCCGGCGCTTCCGTGAACAGGACTTGATCGATGCCCAGATCGCGGCCTGTGACATGCTCGGCAAGCGTGGCAGCCCCGATCAGACCTGCGCCCACCGCACAGAGCGCCGCGGTTCGCGGCCACCGGCGCACGAGGACCAACGAAGCGCCGCAGAGCACCAGCCCCACCGCCGTGTTGGTCTTCATCGTGATCGTGTAGATCGTCTTCAGCGCATCGACATTCCAGATCCAGCCGGCGAGAACAGCGCTGCCGACGGTCAGCGTGCACAGTCCGAGCACGAGCGATGCAGCGGTGAAGGTCCTGGTGGGCGGCAAGAGCCGGCATTCTAGCGCGCCAGCACGGCCGCGTGGAGCGCACCGATCCAGGAGAACGCCAAATGTCCGTCAAAAATGTGCGGGGGTGCGAACCGATGTCGAGTATTTGACCTTCATCGCGCCGCGGCGGCGAGCCAGGCCGCGGCCGGTGCGGACTGACGCTCCTTGATCGCGATGCAAGCGTCGATGCGCTCGAAGGCCTGACGCAGCGTGCGCTCCGCAGCGGGAACGGGATGGTCTTTGAAGAACTGTTCGGCGTCCATTTCCGCGTCGCGCGAGCAGAATGCACCGATCGATCCGGCGATCCTCGGAATCCCCTGGAAGATGCCGAGCGATTTGGTCAGGGTGTCCCAGTTCGCCTTGACGAATGCCCACGCCGCGTCGCGCGATTGCGGATGTCCGATCAGCGCGGCGATCAGTTGCGCCGTGTCCTGGGTACGCACATCCGGTGAAATCGCGAACTCCAGCGTGCGGCGCACGAGTGCCGGGTCGTGGAAGGACGGCAGGGCGTAGAAGAACCGGTAGTACTCCTCAGGCGTGTTCGCCAGTTTCGGCAACTGCGCGCGATAGCTGTCGTAGAGCATCGCGTCGCCGCCCGTCGCGGCGACGCCGAGCACGGTTGACGCCAGCGTGCCCGGAACCGACGCCGGCATATCGATGTACTTGAGCGCCAGGTCGCGCGCCTGCCGTTGTACAGCAGGATCGTTCCCGGTGATGCCGACGAGCGAGAGCAGCGTGGCGCGCCGGCTTTGCCGGTCGTCGGGATCGGAGGTCGTGCCGGGAATTCCCAGCGAGGAGAGTTCCGGACCAAAGCGACGTCGCACCCATTCCTCGAATCGAGGCACGTCGGCCGCGGGCAGCAGGTTGTCGTGCACGTAGGCGAGACTCCGCGCGATCTGCTCGATGACCGAGGGCGCCTCGTCTGCGGCCAGGGAAGACGCCGCATCGAGATAGACGCCGATGTCGTGCCGTCCCGCCCGTCCCATCCACCATTCGTCGCCGAGCAGGCTGAGACGTTCCGGTGGTGTCAATGAACCGCGAGCCGTACGCGCAATCGCGCGGACCTCGTCCGGCGAATATTGCGAGAAGTAGTAGCCGCGTCCCTTCGCGTTGGCAAACACGTTCGCCGAGCAACTGGCCAGCGACGCCTTCTGTTCGCGCTGTTCGAGGAGCACGCACTGCTGATCGTTCGCGCCCGGTGTCTTGAAGCAGACAGGCACCGCCCAGAGAGGCGAGGTAGACGATTCCGCCGCGCCCGTGGCTCCGACGAATCGTTCCTGGTGCAAGGCAACGCCGGTGGTGTTGCCCTGACACGAGGCTTCAATCGTCACGACCGGAACGCCCGCCTGTTCGATGTACGGCTTCATGATGCGGTCAACCGGTTTGCCTGTGACGCGCGCCACCTCGGTCCAGAAATCCTCGCCGGCGGCGTTGGCGAAGGAGTACTTCTTCAGGTACGAGACGACGCCGCGTCTGAATGCATCGGCACCGACATAGCTCTCGATCGTGCGCAGAACCGATGCGGTCTTCTGGTAGGCGATTCCGTCGAATACCTCGTTGATCTCGTCGGGTGTTTCGACCTTCGTACGAATCGGCCGTGTGGTTCGCAGCGCGTCGGTTGACACCGCGACCTGCGTCTCTTCGACATCATCCTGCTCGACCTGCCACTCCGGATGCCACGCGGCGAGCGGCTTGTTCGCCATCCACGTGGCGAACCCTTCGTTCAGCCAGATGTCGTCCCACCATTTCATGGTGACGAGGTCCCCGAACCACTGGTGCGCAATCTCGTGGGACAGCACAGCGGCGACCGTCTTGCGCGTGCCGAGCGAGGCGCGCTGCGGATCGGCGAAGAGCTCCTCTTCGCGGAACGTGATGGCGCCCGCGTTCTCCATGGCGCCCGCCGCGAAGTCGGGCACGCCGATGATGTCCAGCTTGCCGAACGCGTACTTGATTCCGGTCCACTCGTTGTAGAACTTCAATTCCTGCTGCGCGGCCTCGAGCGCGAACGCCGTGAGCGGCAGCTTGTCCGGTGTGGAGCACACGCGGACGGCAATACCATCAGCGTTGCCGCTCCGACAGACGAAGTCTCCCACCAGCATGGCGACGAGATAGCTGGAGATCTTCGCGGTGCGCGCGAACACGAGGGTGTGCTTGCCTGCTTCGGGGCCCGGCCGATCGGAGACCTGCGCGCCGTTCGAGATGGCCGTATCACCGGAATTGATCATCAGCGAGATGTCGAACGTGGCCTTGTAGGCCGGTTCGTCCCACGAGGGGAACGCGCGACGCGCGTCGGTGGCCTCCATCTGCGTCACCGCATATCGCCGGCCGTTCGCCGTGCTCAGATAGAACCCGCGAAGCTTGTCGTTGAGGATGCCGGTGTATGTGATCTGGATCGAGGCCGTGCCTTTTGGCAGGGGCCGATCGACGGTGAAGGTCGCCATCTCGTTCTTCTCGTCCAGCATCACGCGCGCAGTCTGCATCCGGCCGCCGGCCGTGACGGCGACGGCGCCGAACTGGATTTCAGCGGCGTTCAGCGTGATGGTAGTCGTCGGATTGACGATCGCGACATCGATGGTTTCGCGGCCGCGGAACGTGGCATTCTGAAGGTCAGGCGCGAACCACAGGGTGTAGTGGGTGGGCTTTCCAGCACATTGGGATCCTAAGCTTAGAATTCCACGTGGACAAGTTGTCGC
>JADMIO011602861.1_pt1 | contig 55707 bp, 52 predicted proteins | sample 8958161 | NCBI WGS metagenome assembly JADMIO01 (sample SAMN16585339, study PRJNA669376) | soil metagenome | isolation source: Crop rotation soil | place: USA: Cullars Rotation, Alabama | collected 2011
GCCGCGACTTCAAGTCACGTGAATTCCAAGCTTCGGATCCCACTGTGCTGGAAAGGACCGACTCCCAATCGATGGCTCCAGGATCGCGCTCGCGAAATACCCGAAACTCGTCTCCCTCGACGGTTATGCTGTTGTCGGTGGCGGAAATATTGTGGCCCAAATTGCCCAAAACCGAGTCGTATTTCAACAAGTGGGCCAAGGTTTTGGTGTCGGTGAGGTCATTAACCGCGACGAAATTGATATCGGGGTCACCGAGTGCCGTCCGCAGCACATTGCGCCCGATACGTCCAAAACCGTTGATTCCAACTTTGATTGCCATGTTTGATCTAACCCTCCTCAGAGAAGATGTTTTACGACCCGGAATTCAGCGACGGGAAACCGCTCCTATGGTTCCAGCTACGAGCGGGGTCTAACGCACTCCTAGCTGGGAGAGATTTGCCGTTTCCCGCGAAAAAACCAGAATATAAGACATTATTCGCGCGTGCGACGGCTGTCAAGCCAGCCCCGATTTGAAGAGCTATGTTACGGTTAAGGCCGCTTTACACGTCTTAATTAGTACGGATTTATGAAACTGGGGACACCGAGGAAGCGTAGTAACCTGTTGTTCCAAGCTGATTTCGCGTTTTCAAAGTTAATATTTTGCCGGTAAATTCGTTTTGGTTCAGGATTCATTCTTAAGGAGTTCGTTTATTGATGATTCGCACAGTTGCAATCAGTTTATTTAGATCTGCCATCGCGACCGCTGCGGTGATGGGCGCCGCGAGTTTGGCCTGCGCGCAGAATCCAGCCCCGGTACCGTCGCCGACTCCCGATATCCTGTCGACCAATGCGCGACCGTTACCGCCGTTACCGGATTTGCATCGCGTCGGAATTGTCGGTGATACGCCGGTCGTTCTGACGCTCAACGACGCGATCCGGCGGGCGCTGCAAAACAACAACGATATCGAGATTGCGAAGGACGATGTCTTATTCGCCGAAACGACGCTACGTTCACTGCAAGGCGCGTACGATCCAGTATTTACCTTCAACCCGGTCTACACGAATTCGACGCAAGCCAATTCGCAGGTTTTTAATGGCGCCAGTTCCAGCACGATCCGCAATACGACGTGGCAAACCAACGCGGATGTAACCAAGTTGTTCGAATACGGCGGAGGTACTTACACGGCCTTCTTTAACAACACACGAACTTCGGGGAACTCTTCCTTGTTCGCTGTCTCGTATCGACCTAATTTTGGCGTCCAGTTTTCTCAGCCGTTGTGGCGCAACCGGTCGATCGATAATACGCGCCGCAACATTTTGATCCAGAAGAAGCGGTTGCAGCAGACCGATCTCGATTTCCGCCGCAGCACCATGGATATTATCCAGGCGGTGCAGCGCGCGTATTGGGATCTGGTCTTCGCACTACGGAATCAACAAAACCGGATCGATAACCTGAATCTCTCGCGCGAGAATTTGCGTCGGGTAGAGGCCCAGATCGCCGCCGGCGCCGCAGCGCCGATCGCTCGCGCCGAGGTCAACACAGAGTTGGCGAATCGCGAGGCAGATCTACTGCTCGCCACGCAAAGCGTCTCGACCGCGGAGAACACGTTGAAAGGGTTGTTGCTTCGCGATCCCAATTCAGCGGAATGGACTGCTGGCATCACTCCCACGGATCGACCGGTTATCGATAGCAATCCAGTCGATTTGAACGCCGCCTTGAGTGCGGCGCGCACTAACCGGCCGGAGTTGCAGCGTTTGGCTCTGCAGAAGGAGATCAACCAGGTCGACCTGCGTTATTTCACGAATCAAACCAAGCCCCGGATCGATCTGACATCGACGCTTTCGACCAACGGTCTGGCGGGAACGCCGCGGGCGGGGCTCAGTTCAACCACCACGGATTCCTTGATCTCGACCGATCCAGCGGTTATCAATTTGAACGCGGATTCGTTCCTGTTGAATCAAGTGAACATTCTCCGGGTAAACGCGGGGCTGCCGCCGATCATTCCGCCTAACGTTACAACGACCACCGGTTCGAATATTCCGTCGAATCTACAGGGCGGCTTTGGCCGTTCACTCAGCAATGCATTTAACTTTGACACCCGGACGATCGAGTTCGGTGTAGTCGTCCAGTTCCCTTTCCGGAACCGCACTGCCGAGGCCAACTTGGCGGGGGCAAAGATCCAGGAATCGCAGATCGAAGCCCAAACGCGAGCGCAGGAACAGTCTGTGATCGCCGAAGTCCGGAATGCGGCCCAAGCGGTCGAAACGGCTCGGCTACGCGTTATCTCGGCTCGGACGGCGCGCGAAAACGCGGAGATCCAGTTGGCGGGTGAAAATCGGCTGTTCCAAGTCGGCCGCTCGACAACGTTCTTGCTGTTCCAGCGCGAGAACGAATTGGCCAACGCCCGGAACGCCGAGTTACAAGCAGAAACCGATTACAACAAGGCCGTGGCTGATCTACAACGCGCTACGTCAACTACGTTGTCGTCGAACAATGTGACGGTTCAGTCGCCGACTGGCCCCTGATCGAGTTTCTGGATTGTCTCCCATTCGAACGGCGCAATCATAACGGTTGCGCCGTTTCGCTCATTACCGGAACTTATTAGCGTACTGAACTCGTTTTGTGCCATATTGTTTCCATCCAAACAGAATTGCGGGTCCGTTACGCAAGGTTGCGGACGCAAGGAGAAAAAATGGACGAACTAGTAAAACAGGTCGCTGCGAAGGCGGGCATTTCTGAAGATCAAGCCCGATCGGCGGTTACCCATGTAGTGGAATTCATCAAGGGCCGCTTGCCTGAATCGGTCGCGGGACATGTCGACAGCATAGTAAACGGCGGAGGCGGCGGGGTCGGTGGCGATATCGTCGGCAAGGTCGGCGATATGCTCGGCTTTTAGTTAGGCTCGACCGCCGTTACCAACCAGCGAACTTTAGCGAAGACGGAAATTTGGGCACGCCTCTGCGTCAGGAGTTCGCTCCGATCGCCGGGGCGTTCGGCTTTACCTGCGACCAAGCTGGCCTCGTTCTCATGAAGATCAGCGCGACCATAATTACCTTAAACGAAGCCGAGAATATTGGGGCGGCGTGTGCTTCGGTTGCCTGGGCCGACGAGGTGGTGGTGGTCGACTCGGGTTCGACCGACGATACCCGGGCGATCGCCGAGGCGGCCGGCGCACGGGTGTTGGTGAAAGATTGGCCGGGCTTTGCCGCACAGAAGCAGTTCGCGGTCGACTCCGCTCAACACAATTGGATCTTCAGCCTGGATGCCGACGAGCGGGTTTCGGATGAGCTACTTACCACCATTGTTGGCTTACGGGAAAAGCCAGAAGCCGAACTGGCCGATGGCTACCGGATCGCACGGCGTTCCTTCTATCTGGGACGTTGGATCAAAGGGGGAGGTTGGTACCCTGACTGGCAGTTACGATTGTTCCGCAAAGCTAAGGGAAATTGGGGAAACGCCGTTATTCACGAATCGGTCGAGATGAATTCAGGTGCTCGGGTCGAGCGGCTCGACGGCGATATCCTGCACTACAGCGTTAGGGATGCCGCGCACCACCATCGCATGCTCGGAGAACGTTACGCCCCACTTGCGGCTCAACAGATGTTTGACCGAGGGAAACGTACTTCGACGGCGAAGATCGCGACGGCGGCACCGCTGGCATTCTTTCGCAGTTTCATCCTAAAAGGCGGTTTTCGCGATGGCATTCCGGGCTTTAGTATCGCTCGGTTTGCCGCGCATCATGCGTTTTTGAAACATTTGATGCTGTGGGAACTTCAAGGTAAGGGGGATAAGTGAGTCAATCCTTGCGAGAACTTTCTGAAACTAACCCCGCCTTGGCCAAATTAGTGCTTTCGTATTATTCTCCGAACCCGTATCATTCCTAATGAACACCCCGCCGGGTGCTTCAGCCTTATTTTTCTAACCGGTATCAAGCACAAGAGGACACGCCGAGCGATGGAGCCTGGATTTGGGTTGTTAGAAGTTCAAGGGGCATTGGGACTGCCTTGGACGGTGAGCTACGGTCTTGTCATCGCGCTGGGTGCCGCCGTTGGTAGCTTCCTGAACGTGGTAATTCACCGCGTACCGCGAAACCAATCCATCGTTTTCCCGAATTCCCGTTGTCCGCAATGTGGCGCGGGCATTAAGCCGTACGACAACATTCCCCTTATCAGTTGGGCCATTCTCCTGCGTGGTCGGTGCCGCGCGTGCAAGGCGTCGATCTCGGCTCGATATCCCGCAGTGGAATTATTGACGGCCGTGATGTGGGGACTAACGGTGTGGCGAACCGGTCTCAACGTTGCACTGCCATTTAATCTGATTTTCGTGACGGCGATCATTGCGTTGATCTTCATCGATTCCGAACACATGATCCTGCCGAACGTGATCACCTACCCCGGTGTGATATTGGCGTTGATCGCTCGAGTGGTGATCCCGATCGTTCTGCAACAACCGCATTTCGACGACCTAAGCACTGGTTTCATCGAGTTTTTTGGTTCAATGCCGCTTTGGGTCATATCGTTGGCTGGCGCATTCCTCGGGGCACTCGTAGGCGGAGGCTCACTCTGGTTCGTAGGATGGGCCTGGGAGAAGGTGCGTGGCGTCGAAGCAATGGGGTTAGGCGACGTCAAGATGATGTTCATGGTCGGCGCGTTTCTTGGATGGCGTCTGACTTTGTTAACGATCTTTTTGGGGGCAATGTCGGGCGCGCTGATCGGTATCGGATTGATGGTAAAGAGCCGTGATCGGAATCTTCAGACGATGCTTCCCTTCGGTATATTCCTCGGTATCGGTGCGATAGCCGCGTTGTTATTCGGTACACCGCTGATCTCGTGGTACGCCGGCCAGTTCATTCGCTAGCCCCGCGTTCGTATGCGTCTAGGTAATCGCCCACAAGTCGTAGTCGCGCTTTTGGGGGGGGCCTTTCTTATCCTCGGCTTGGCGTTGGTTGTACCCGAGGCGCTTCGGACGGGCGCGTCGCCCATCCGAACCGCGTTCTTACTTTCGGTCCTGGTGTTTCTGCTCGTTGCTGTACTTCTCTGTTTGTCGTTGCTCCTGCGCTGGTTAGTTCGGCCATATCGGCAGTTGGTCGGAGAAGCCCAGCGGCTACCCATCTCACCGATTGGAGTCGAATCTCGGGACGAAGGCGAGTTCGTTCTGCAAACCTTTCAGTCGATCGTCGCGCGATTGCAAGAGCACCAACGCGAGTTAACTAGCTTGCATGCAGCCGCGAACCTCCGCGCGGATTCCGCCGAGATCTTTAGCCACCGCATTGTCGCCAGCGTTCCCTCGGGACTGATCGCGTTCGACGCCTCCGGCGCGACAACCATGGTGAACACACCAGCGCGAGCGTTACTCAATGCCGGGGATGACGCCCTCGGAATGCCGGTACAACAACTACTTGGCGCGGTTCCCGATCTGGTTCAGCTGGTCGAGAAGTGCTTGAACAACGGCGAGATCTACCGTCGCGCAGAGGTGGTCGCTGCGGCAGCGAATGGCCGTTTACGCCGCTTCGGGGTTACAGTTTCACCCATCGATCCTGCCCGCTCCGACGCAGCGCGGGGAGCGTTATGCTTGCTTACCGACATTACCGAGGTTACGGAATTGCGCGAGCAACTCACGCTGAAGAAGAACTTGGAAAGCATGGGCGAGATGTCCGCGGGCCTGGCGCATGAATTCAAGAACGCACTGGCGACGTTGCAAGGTTATGCGCAGTTGATGGAGACGCTGCCGACGGACGATAAGGGTAAAGCCGCCGCAAGGGCAATGCTGGGCGAAGTCCGTCATTTGAACGGAATGGTTTCGGCCTTCCTCGATTTTGCCCGGCCAAAACCGTTAGCGGTAACTAATATCTCATTACAAGAAATGGTGGATGATTGTGGGCGTGAACTCGCGCCTATATTCAAGAAACTGGGGGTTGATCTGAGGATCGGCGGCGACTTGGGGGAGATCAAAGGCGACGAGGTGATGCTGCGGCAGGCCCTCCTCAATCTGATGCGTAATGCCGCCGAAGCGATCGATGAATTATCTAGCGAACGCGTTGTCACAGTTCAAGGGCGTCTGGACGTCGTCCAAGACGGTCACAAATGGGCCATTGTCGAGATCGCGGATACCGGGTCAGGCCTGCCGGATGGCGATCCGCAGAAGATCTTTATTCCGTTCTTTACCACCAAGGATCGCGGACACGGCATCGGTTTGGCACTCGCTCACCGGGTGATAACCGCGCACGAAGGAAGTCTGAGTGCGGAAAATCGCGCCCCTCGTGGTGCCCTCTTCACGGTGCGTCTGCCAAAAATGTAGTGCCCCTCACTGTCGAATAAGCGTGAGCACTGCAATTTCTGGTGGAACTCCGAACCTGATCGGAAATACGCTCGTCCCGATACCGGTCGTCACGAATAACGAGGTCCGGCCGTCACGAATCAACCCCGCGACATAGCGCCTTCCGTATAACGAAGGCACGATCCGGGCGCCGAGGAGCGGCAGTTTTACCTGTCCCCCATGGGTGTGCGCTGCCAGCGTCAGAACGAAATTGTAGTTGTGCATATCCCGCACCAACTCGGGGAATGCGTCGGGACTGTGGGTCAGCACGATAACTGGGGCGGCATAATTGACCGGCTCTAAGGGCGCAACCAAACTCACCGGCCAACGAGTCGAGAAGTCCGGCACCCCTAGCAACCAGATAGTTTGACCGTTATGCACGATTGCGGCTGCCTCACGCTCCAAAACGCGAATGCCGATGTCTTGCAGCGCCTTGATCATCCGAGGTCCGCCGGTCCACCAATCGTGATTACCCATTACCGCAAAAACGCCATATCGCGCCCGTAAGCCCTTTAGGTTTTCGGCGATCACCTCCGGCGCCATACGCGGCGGAGCCATCGAATGACCGGTGACAAAGTCACCCAGCAACACGATCACATCAGGGTTCGTGGCGTTGGATTCGGTTACAATGCGGCGGATCTTCTCGGGCGTAATGAAATTCGACCCGCCATGAATATCGCCGATCGACACGATCTTTAACCCGTTAGCCGCCGCCGGCCAGTTCGGCATAGCGATGGTAGTTTCATCGACCACGAGCCGGTTTGGCTCAATGACGAACGCCCAGAGCGCGAGGGCAATGGTGATGGCAAGCGACAGACCGAGGATGAGCAGGACAAGTTTCTTCTTACGCATCGGTACCGTCAAAATTACCAAAAACACCCGCAAAACGAAATTGCGATGCCTGACCGTTCGACGTTACAATATTTCCCATTGCAAAATTGGTTCACGATAGCGGCCTAGAATCGTGAACAATTGTCAGTTACAGGACATTTATGACAGTAACATTACCTTTGGAAAATATGACCGTGGCAGAAAAACTGGAAATGATGGACCTGCTGTGGGCTGACCTTTCAAAAGACGCCAAAAATATTCCCTCGCCGGAATGGCATCGCCTCGAGTTGTTGAGAAGGGACGAGGCAATTAAAAACGGCGCGAGCACGTTTTCGGACTGGGAAGAAGCTAAAAAGAGAATCCTCGAATCGCTTTCGTGAACATATTAATTCTCGACACGGCCGAGGCGGACCTCCCAGACGGTTTCCATTTTTACGAAGCACAGCAGATTGGCTTGGGTTCTTACTTTCTGGAAACACTGTTTTCAGAAATTCAGTCATTGGCTGATAACGCGGGAATCCATCCAATTGAATTTGGGCGCTTCCACAAGTTACTTTCCAAACGGTTTCCTTTTGCGGTTTATTATCGAGTTGAAGAGGATGAAACGAGGGTTCATGCCGTGCTTGATTGCCGGTCAGATCCGGACTGGATCGCCAAACGAATTAATTAGCCACCTGTACGTATAACCCGCAAAAGAAAATATGACGATGCAGCTCGTACAAACTATAGATCGTGAAAGATCTAGTGCACTTCATGACGATCGTGACGAACTTAGACCATCGGCGGCCGGCGCGGGTCGAATTCACGGTCTGGACGGGTTGCGGGCGGTTGCGGTACTCGCCGTACTCGCTTTCCACTTTTGGCCCGACAAATTCCCCGGCGGGTTTATTGGGGTCGACGTATTTTTCGTCATCAGCGGATTTCTGATCACCTCGCTTCTGCTCAAAGAACGCAACGAAAAGGGAAAGATCAACCTTGGCGCCTTTTGGAATCGCCGCGCTAAACGGCTGCTTCCGGCCCTGTTACTGGTGGTCTTCACCACCGTAGCGGCGGCGTGGGCGGTTAATACGGATCTGCTGGTCGGCATTCGGCGGCAGATGCTAGGCGCGCTGACCTTTAGCACCAACTGGATAGAGATCGCGGTGGGAAGCGATTACTTCGCCGATTCGCACCGAGCCCTGTTTGTGACCTTTTGGTCCCTGGCGGTCGAGGAACAGTTCTATCTGTTCTGGCCGCTATTGGTGATCGGCGTATTTCTCAAGCTATCGCCCGGGCCTCGTACGATGATAGCGCTCGCACTGGCGGCCGGATCGGCGCTGTTGATGGCGTTCCTGTACAACCCGGAAGCGGCTACACGGGTTTACTACGGAACCGATACTCACTCCTTCGGTCTCATGCTCGGCGTTGGGCTCGCTTTCGCGTTTGATGGAGCCCAAAGACTCCTCGAATTCAGGTGGTGGCAGCGACTCCGACCGTGGTTCGGCTTTATCGCCGTCGCCGGACTCTTATTCTTGGTAAAGATCGTCGATAGCGAATCTCACTTCACCTATCGCGGCGGATTGGTTCTAGCATCGCTGCTCAGCGGAACCGCAGTGGCGGCGCTCCCGGGTGGACGGAGTAGCTTTAGCCGCGTGTGTGAGTTGCGCCCCATTGCCTGGGTCGGGGAACGCTCGTACGGGATTTACCTTTGGCACTGGCCGGTGCTGCTGATCGTAAACGCGGGCGCTGAAGCATTGATCAACTCGGGCAAACTTGCTGTCCCCACCTGGCTTCCGATCCTTCTTGTCATCGCGCTTACCTTCCTCCTGAGTTGGGCATCGTTCAAGTGGATCGAAAAGCCGGTGCAGAAGAATGGCTTTCGTAAAACCTGGCAGTCGATTCGGGGGGCTCTTTCTGCCCCGGGCATCATGCCTTATGTCCACAGTGCCGGCGCTGCTGCCGGGTTGCTGGTGTTCATTACCGCGATCTACGGAGTGATCAGCGCTCCGGCGAAGTCGCAAGTTCAACTAGCAGTCGAAGCCGGCGAACGCGCGATGGACGAGCAGAATTCGGCTAACACCGCCGCGGACGGAAGCGGCAATAAAGACCTTTCTACCGGGCACGCCTGGCCGCCAGACCAGCCCATCCCCCCCGGGGACCATATGGTGGGTTTTGGCGACTCCGTAATGTCGGGCGCCGCTCCCGCGATGTTCGCAAGGTTTCCGGGGATCGTCATTGACGCAAAACCTATCCGGCAATGGCGTGACGCGCCGGCCTTGGTAAAAGCGATGCTTGACCGGGGCGCGATGCGCAACGTGGTGGTTCTCAACTTCGGCACTAACGCGGGATTTACCGACCCCGCTTCGGAGCAAAATCTGCGGGAAATATTGGCCATGCTCGGTCCGCAACGCCGCGTGGTCCTCGTCAATACGGTCGGGATAAGCAAATGGGTTCCGGCGACGAATGCGACCTTACTAGCGATCAGTGGTGAGTATAAGAACACCATCGTGGCGGATTGGAATTCGAAAGCAGCAGCCGATCCGAGCCTACTACACAGCGACCATACCCACCCAAATGTCGAGGGTATTAAGGTCTATGCGGAAGTCATCGCCGATGCTTTGGCGAAATTGGGGCCGGGTTAACGAACTTATCCCGAAACGATGGCCGCGGTGCTGTTGCTTCAGCAATTACGATTCCCACGATTGAGGTTGCGGGAAGTATTTGCGCCAGCGGCGGTCGACCAATTCCGCGATGTCCGGACGCACTTCCAACTCGTCCGGGTAGCCCGGCTTCATGCGTGCATCAATGACGATCGGCGGCGAGTAAGACAGGTGATGCCGGTCGACTTCGGTCTTGGCTGCGTAAATGTCCGAGCCTGGTTCAAAGCGCGTCCAGGTGGCCCACAAGAACTTTGCTGACGACCCCGCAACCGATACATCGTCATGCAGGACCACGAGCGGCCAATCGGCCAAGCGCGGATCTTGCGCTAATCGTTGGGCCTGGCCCGGTTCTTCAGTGAACGGCTTCCCTTCCACGACTAAACACCCACGACAGAATGTTTCTGCCGAACTGACACCCGGCGGCAATTCGCCGCGAAATTCCGTTGGCAGTTCTCTTACCGCATCGCCGAGTCCCAACAGTATCGCCTTACTGCCGTGATTGATCTTCCCGCTGGTGTAATCCAAGGTATCGAAGGCCAAATTAGAGAAGATGAATAGATCGGTTTCCCATTGAACCCGAGCGAGAACGTGTTCGAGAACCTTCGGAAAATCGCGCAGATCCTGAGGCTGGTCCGTGAGCAAAAGAAACTTGGTCAGCGAGAGTTGCCCTTCGCCTAAGATGCGAAAGCCAGACACAAGTGCCTCGCGCGCATATCGTTCGCGCACCACGGCGGCGGCCAATGAGTGAAAACCCGTCTCGCCGTAGCTCCACAGATCCCGAACGCTCGGCATGACCAAAGGAAACAGGGGGGACAACAACTCTTGCAAATAATCACCGATGAAGAAATCTTCCTGCCGCGGTTTACCCACCACCGTCGCCGGGTAGATCGCGTCGCGGCGGTGATAGACCACGTCGACATGGAAGACTGGGTAATCGTGCTGCAACGAGTAGTAGCCGTAATGGTCACCGAACGGACCTTCCGGACGTCGCTCGTGCGGTGGGACACGACCCACCAGAGCAAATTCGGCTTCGGCAATCAGGCGATGTCTGCCGGACGGATCTGGGGTCACCCTGATCTTTTCGCCCGCCAGCACCGACGCGAGTACGAGTTCCGGTACATCCTCGGGTAACGGCGCGATGGCCGATAGAATCAAAGCCGGTGGCCCACCGAGGAAAACAGTAACCGGTAGATCCCGGCCCAGTTTTTCCGCCGTGTGATAGTGAAAACCGCCACCCTTGTGGATCTGCCAATGCAATCCTGTCGTCGCAGCGTCGTACCGTTGTACGCGGTACATCCCCAAATTATGCTTCCCCGTCTCGGGATGCTCTGTATAGACCAACGGAAGCGTGATAAACGGACCGCCGTCTTCTTGCCAAGTAGTAAGGATCGGTAACTGGTCAAGTCGAGCGGGCCGGTCCGCGGCTTCAAGGATCGGTGCGTTCCCAGTCTTCTTCGTGCCAAGCTTTAAGGCATCGAGCGCCAGGCTTCGGTGTTTCCACAACTCGGCGGGTTTCGGTGGTAGTAAAGATTCCGCGGCTGCAACAACCCGCTTTACTAACTCCTGCGGCTTTTTCCCGAAAGCCAGATCGATCCGTTTCGCCGTACCGAACATATTGGTAACGACGGGATACGGCGAACCCTTAACTCGTTTGAAGAGTAAGGCGGGTCCGCCCCGATCGATAACGCGGCGATGGATCTCGGCCAGTTCCAAATATGGGTCGACCTCGACCTCGATGACCTGCAGGTCGTTTTCGCGTGTTAGGTCTTTAAGCAAGGAGCGGATGTTCGAATGCATGCGAAAACGATTGTGCCATTAACGGTGTCTAAACGACCAACCGAGAGGATTAGTGAGGATCCCGGATCGGATATTTCCCTTCATTCATCGCTAACTTATCGAGGAAGGCCTTAACTTCGCGCGAACGTTGAAATCGCTTCACGGTCTTACCCGTTCCTTCCCTGGCGATCAAAGCCAAAACCTTAGGCCGCGTCACTTTGCGGTAATTCCAGATCCATCCAAGAAACTCCACATCCAGATGCTCCGGACATCCGGGCGCCATGTCCGGGCGACCCCGCCAGCGGATCAAGAGTCGCCGCTTGAGTACCCGGCGTAGGCACAGCAGCCGCGGAAGATCGAGAAATAATACGGTATCGCACGCGGCCAGCCGGACCCCCAACGAACCCGAGAAATTCCCATCCATGATCCAACGGTCGCCCTCGACCAATTCCGCAACTTTTGCGTTCCAGTCTGCCTTCGCGGGTGCAACCCAACCGGGATTCCAATGATGCGCATCAAGATGTATCACCGGCAGATCCAACCGTTTCCCCAACTCGCGGGCGAAGGTAGATTTACCCGACCCGCCCGAACCGATGACCAATATCCGTTTCATCGAGCGAGTACGCGTTAGGGGTTCGCTTCTTGAGGCGGCGGAGCAACTCGTTCCCTGCTCCCCGGCGTTGCCGGGGCCTGCGCGGCACGCTGAAGTATCTCCGCCTCAGCGTCTTTGGCGGCCGTGGCCACCTGCCGGTCGAAATTACTCTGGAAGATCCGGATGCGGTCGATGGTTCCGGCATTGCCCGCTTTGCCGAGAGCGTTAAGGATCCCCACCAAAGTTTTTCCGGTAACCGTGTTGAGGAAAGGGTAGAGCACCGCGGGATCGTCGATCTGGCCCAAGTAACCAACCGCCTGCGAGTTCGACCTTCCGTTCAATTCATTTACGACCAGGTAAAGCCGGTCGGTCGAACCCATCCGATAGAGCGCCCAATCCAGCGCCAACCGGACCTGGCCGTGTTTCTCTTGCACGCGGTAGCCTTCTACCAAATGAACCTGCGACGTATCCGCCAATTGCGCAAGCTCTTCGGCGCCACTCCGCCGAATTGTCGCGTTGGGCGCACTCAACTGGCGGATCGCCGCGTCTAATCGTGCAGTATCGGGTTGCGCGTCCGGCTCTTCGCTAGGATCCTGAGCACGCGCCACGACGACGCACAGCAGCAACACTAGAAACGCGAACGCGACCGGTTTCCTCATCTACAATACTCCGCACCAATAATTACCGACCAAGTGTGATGCCAACGCGATCCAAAACGATCATTGGAAAACAGTGCCGCCGGGAATAATACCCCGGCGGCAATAGTTAAGAACCAACCCTGCCGGTGCTTAACGAAGCGGTCAGTTCACCGCTTTCTTGGCCGTACCGGTTCCGCTCTTACGGAGCGACGCCGAGTTCAGATCTAGTTCAGCCGCGGGAATCACCTCGACGTTCGGAAATTGTTTCTTCAGCGCCTCGAGAAAGAGCGATGCATTCCCGACGATTACGATGTTCGCCGTTTTGGCATTCAGATGGCTCGTAGCAAACCGCTGCACCTCCGCGGAGGTAACGGCTTGCACGCTAGCAATGTACGAGTTGACCTCGTTTAGGTCTAATCCGTACAGCGCTCGGTCGCCGATCTGATCGACCAACCCTCCCGTCGTTTCGAAATCACGGCTAAAATCACCGATCAATGTAGCCTTCCGCGGCGTCAGTTCGGTCTCGTTGACAGGTTCCGACGCCAGGCGATTTAGTTCGATCATGATCAGGGCGGCGACGTCCGCGCCCGATTCATTTTTCGTCTGCGCCGAAGCCGAAGCCGGTCCGACGTCGCGGCGGCCGGAAACGGAACTGCCTGCGCCGTAGCTCAAGCCCCGTTTGATACGGATCTCTTGGTTCAACCGCGACGAATATCCGCCACCGAGCACCGAATTGGCGACGATCCCGGAAAAATAATCGCGGTCGGTCCGGCTAATCCCCCGTTGAATAGAAACCACTGCCGCTTGCCCGGCGTCGGGCATATCCACCACTACTACGCGCGGCGTATTATCGATCGGACCGACGCCTTTCGGCGCCGCGGGAACCGGTTTCGAGGGCTTGGCCCATCCGCCAAAGTACTGCTCCGCAAGTTTAAACATTGCCGGAGCCGATACGTCGCCACCAACAACCAGCACGGCGTTATCCGGCCGGTAATAGGTTGAGTGCAGATTGACGATGTCCGCCCGTTTGATCGCGGCGATCGATTCCGGGGTCCCCCCCACCGGGTGTCCGTAGGGTCCATCGCCAAAGACGACGCGGCTGGCGACGAGGCCGGCCAACGTGCCCGGCTGTTTCAGCGCGACACTCAGACCATCGATGTCCTGCGCCCGCAACCGTTCGATCTCTTCGTCGGCGAACACCGGATTCTGCACGGTATCGGCCATGACTTCTAAAGCCTGTGGCAACTTGATCGACATGACGCCGACGCTAACCGAGGCGGCATCCCAACCTCCGCCGGACGAAATGGAACCGCCCAGCGCCTCGATCGTTGACGCGATCTGTGGCGCCGTACGCGTTTTCGTGCCCTTGGTTACTAACTCCGCCGTCATTCCGGCTAGCCCGCTCAGATCGGCGGGATCCGTTGCGCCGCCGCTTTTGATCAAAAGTTCGGCCGTGGCCAGAGGGACGTTCTTGCGTTCGATGACGATGACGCGAAGACCATTTTTCAAGGTCATTTCCGTCGGTTTCGGTAATTGGACCGAGTGGGGTGCGGAGGGCGGCGGCGGCTGTTCTTGTTGCGCCGAGATCGATTGGGCGCCTCCCATGAGGAAAAGTACCGACAACCCTAACGCGGAAGTTCGTCTTAATTTCTGTTTGCTAATGCTCATTTTCCTTGCCCTCCCGCGGCCGGGCGCATCGACTCCGGTAAATAATAAATAACTACGCGATTGTTATCCGTGAAGTACTTCTTCATTACCCGCTGCACGTCCGCGGCGGTAACTGCTTGCAATCGATCGATCTCGGTATTGACCCGGGCTGGATCGCGCAGCATCACGGCGGCATTCGCCAACTCGGAAGCTTTACCGTCGTTCGTTTCGCGGCTCTGCAAGGCACCGGTCACCAGTTGGTTCTTCGCCTTATCTAATTCCGCGGCCGTAACCGGAGCGTCTTGGATCTTCCGCAACTCGGCCAGTAACGACTTCTCGCCGTCTTCCGGTTTCTTGCCTTCCGCCAAGATCGCGCCAAAGTAGAAATAACCTTGATCCTCCCGCAGGTTCGCATTGGCAAAAGCATTGAGCGCTATCTGCTGGTCGTAGATCATCGATTGATAGAGCCGCGAACTGTCGCCGCCGGACAGGATGGTCTGGGCCACCTGTAAGGCTACGGCATCCTCACTGGCTGCCGGCGGCGCCAAATAGGTGATCGCGACTGCCGGAAGCGGCACGTTCGCGCCGTATTCCGTAAAGCGTCTTTCCGCGGTTCGAGCCGGCTCGGTGATGTTCACCCGCGGCATCGCGGTCGACGGCTTGGCGATGCGCCCAAAATACTTGTCCACCCAGGTATCGAACTCTTTCGGGTCGAGGTCACCAACGACGATCAACGTCGCGTTATCCGGCCGGTAATAGGTGTGAAAGAAGTTGCGCACATCCTCGATCGACGCAGCGTTCAATTCCTCGATGCTGCCGATGCCCGGGCGCTTGTAGGGATGGGTCGTGAACGACAACTGATCGAGCAAAAGGTAAAACAGTTTGCCGAAGGGCGAAGCCAGCACCCGCTGGCGATACTCTTCCTTGACCACATCGCGTTCCGACTTAAAGGTCGCCTCGTCCACGTTCAGATTCGCCATCCGCTCCGCTTCCGCCCAGAGCAACCGCTCCAGATGGTTCGACGGAACGACCTCGAAATAGTTCGTATAGTCGTCCTCGGTCGAAGCGTTGTTGTAACCGCCGACGTCCTCGGTCATCCGGTCAAAACTCTCGGCGGGAAGGTTCTTGGTGCTCTTGAACATCATGTGTTCGAAGAGATGAGCGAACCCGCTGCGGCCTTCCGGATCGTCCTTCGATCCGACCTTGTACCAGACCTGTACCGAGACGGTGGGGCTGGAATGATCGGCCACGTACAGAACCTTCAATCCATTGGCCAAAGTACGTTGATGAAAATCGAGGGGTGGAACTTTAACTTGGGCGGAAACGGACGCTAAACCAAGCGCTCCACCGATAAAAACTCCCAACACGAGGGAGAAAAATAACTTGGACCTCATAAAGGATGCTCTCCAAAACTATCTGTGATAACCGGACCCGCCCGATTACGGTGTTAATTAGATGCTCCGTTCCGAAAGTGCGCTCGTAACAAAAGCCAGCGATTCACCTCGTATCGGTAGACAAGCGATAGATCCCACGGCCGGCAGACAGCGATTGTACGCGGAATCGCAGAATGTTGTTCACCGCATGTGACTAGCCGCACCCCTTGGGTTACCAGCCGCGTGAAATACCGGCGAGGAGAAATCGCAGTTCAAAGCGCCTCATTCATTTTTTGTTTTTTTTACCCCCTCTGTATTGAAACGATGCAATTTGAAGTGTCAATTCCTTAGGAAAAACGCAGGTTGGGCTGTCATTTTGACCGGTCGACTGCGTATTTTAGGGGCGCCGGTTTGGCAGGCGCCCAGTGCGGAAGCCCGCACGCAGTTAGCTCGGTTTTTGAGCTAACGGAGTAAGGGGCGCTAGCGGCGGTAGGGTGGCTAGCGCCCCTTACTCCGGGAGGGCGGAAACACAGCCCTCCCTACGTGCGGGCTTCCGCACAGGCGATCGGCAGTGGCAGCAACGTCGGAGCGGGCGCCTCCGTCTGGTTCGCCGTCGCCGGCGAACGGTCCCGGCCAGCCAGCGTTCGTAAGACGCCGGGGGCATGACCGCGATCGGGAGCCGTACGGGGAAGCCTTCGATCGAGGTGGCGAAGTCCCCCGCCGGGGTGGCGGCGAACAGATTCCCGTCCTCCGTCAGCCAGTTGCGGTCGATCAATCCCAAGTATTGCTTCGGCAACCGGGCCTCGGGAAAGAGTTCGGCCAACTCGGGGCGGCGGCGATACGCGGAGCGCAACGCTTCCCCGTCGAACGGGCCCAGATCCAGCGCCCTGATATCGGCGTCGCTCTTTCTTCGCTTTTCGCTGTCAACTGTCCCTTGTCCACCATCCCTTAACTTTTGCGTCCATCTTTCCCGGTCAAAGGTATCGATCGGATTCAATGTCAGCCAGCGGAGCAGCCCGCCGGGGCGGTGGATGACGGTACTGCGCAGGTTCTGCCGCCAACTGGGCTTCCGGTCGGGGTTCACCGGAGGGCGGTACTTGATCGCGCCTTCGATCATCCGGGCCAGGTTCAGCGCTTCGCCGATCCCGATGCTCAGTTCGTGCATCCGCCGGGTGACGACCAACTCGGCCGAACGCTTGCCGGTGGGGACGATACGCAACGACGGTTTCACCTTCCCCAGCCGGTCGCGGACGGTCGGGTACCGTTTGGGTTTACGCCGCCCCCTCCATTTGGCGTTTATGTAGGGCGCCCATCGCGGTTCGGGCCAATCGAAGTCCCAGGGATCGGGGCCGAACTCGCCCGCGAAAAACCCCATTCGTGCCTTTTATTCGTGCCGATTCGTGGATAATCCATACGCGATGAGGGCGACGTTGAGCGCGAGCAGGCAGCTCTTAGTGGCCGGTTGCGTCATCGAACACGCCCGGCCGACAATAATCCAACATCAATTACTCACGATGTGGCACGCGCCGCAACGGTGGTTTTTAAGGTTTTTATGCTTTTCACGGCGTAGCCGTGTGGCGAGGGTAGCCGTGGTTTTCAAACCACGGACGGTAAGCGTGTTTTCCCGCGCCGCGTAGCGTCGCGGCGAACCCCAAACCGGGAACGCGGATCCCCTCAACACGATTCATGCTGCCGAGGATTATCGGACGTCGCTGACGCGACTTGGATGCTAAACCCGACTACCGTGGGTTGAAACCCACGGCTACCTTCGGACATCGCTACGCGATAAAAGCGGGGCCAGCGGGTTTTCACGGCGTAGCCGTGTGGCGATGGTAGGCGTGGGTTTCAACCCACGCTACGCCGTGATCGATCCTCGTCGCGTCAGCGACGATCGAATGTCGTCGGTTCCCCCGATCGCCGCGTCGCTAACGCGACGCGCGACTATTTTTCTGCCGTCCGTGGGTTGAAACCCACGGCTACCTTCGAACATCGCTACGCGATAAAAGCGAGGCCAGCGCGTTTTCACGGCGTAGCCGTGTCGCGATGGTAGCCGTGGGTTTTAACCCACGGAAGACAGGCGGGTTTTGCCGCGCCGCGTAGCGTCGCGGCGATCACCCGAACAAATAACGCTCGTCATAGTCAATTCCAGGCACCTTCATCAGTTGTAACAACTCATCCTCAAACGATTGTTCCTGGTGATGTTCACGTTGGTTTCGGATGTATCGCTCGACTGCGGGGAGGGCACTCGTCGATACTGAAAACGCGCCATATCCGTCCTGCCACGCAAATCGGCCGAGGCTGAATTCGGCCTTGATCCACTGCGAGGATCCGCCTTTTAAATATTTCGCTGCCTCGCTCGGACTGATCGTCGGGTGGGTCCGACCATCGCGTGCACGTGGTTATCAATCCCTCCGATCACCTTGGGGCGCATTTTGTGATTTTTTGCGATACCGCCGAGATATTCCCAGATGCGAGGTTCAATATCGGGACGGATCCAATCGATACGATCCTTGGTGCTGAAGATAATGTGTAAATAGATCTGGGTGTAGGTGTTCGCCATGATCACTCCCTTCCGAATGCGGCCGTCGCTGACGCGACTTGGGTTCGATTTTCGACCAACGTGGGTTGAAACCCACGCCTACCATCGAACCACCGCTATCGCGGTGAAGGCCAAAGCCCGACCAGACCGCGGCCAATATGATCATAGGGCCACCTTGGTTTAAAACCCACGTGTACCGTCGAACCACCGCTATTGCGGGGAAGGCGGTAAATCGAAGGGTCTAATTTATGCAACAGAATCGCATAGGTAGCACAATCCGATTTCCCGTACTAGAATCCCGTCGTGGGCGAGCGAGTGTGTATGGGATTTGCCGGGATGACGGCGGAGATGGGGGACCGGCAGTTGCGGCGGCTGGAGGCCGCGATCCGGTATTTTCAGCCGTGGCAGTTTCACCATGGCGTGCGCGCGGCGCTGCGGTTTCGCCGGAAACTTGGGGAACAGCCCGCTGTTGGTCTGCCGCACGGTGTCGCGTCCGTTCGCCCGTACCGGCCAGGGCAGCGGCGGCGGCCGTTCGGGCAACTTCTTAAGCTCAGCCGAGACCGCGCGCCCCAGCCGGTTTACCCACACGGCATACCGGTGGATCATGTGTTGTTTCCATTGTCCGGGGAGGATGGTGGCGATGTGCATCATAGGGGGAAGTAGTCAGGAGACAGTAGACAGCAGGTTTTTACCCGTTGCGGTTTGCAATTAGTTGCTGGACGGTTGAGCGTTTAGTGGCCCGAGGAAGAGTCCACGAATGATCACGAATCGCAGCCCACGAAATTACACGAATATGATCAGGTCGGGTGACGAGATCGGGCACGCTAATGGTAGGGCAGAATTCATTCTGCCTCTTCTCCCGTGACCCGGCCCGCAGAGCCGTAGCCACGCCCCCGAAAGATCGATCCAGGCGCTTTATCCGGCTTGATTCGAGGTCGTGTTTTCTGTCGTTGAGAATCGTGGTCATGAGGGGTTCAATCGAGGGCAGCCGATCCGGCGGGAGCGGCCACACCGCAGGCGTGATAAGGCGAGTGAGTTTTCGCCCTCTTTCAAATCTAACACGCGTGTCAAATCGGATAAGCCACGTGTGTTCCAAGGAGCGATTACGGCGTTCGTTTTAGTGTGACCATTGAGTAGCCGGAAAATTCCTTATTCGGTTCGGCGATCTCAAAGGTTTCGGTAAATTCGTTAGCTCCCGCAACCTTATAACTCTCTCGGGCGCGAAAACCGGCCGGTAGATTCTCGATAGATTCCGAGACAAAGACGATGGTCTTTCCGTCCGCTGAAATACTCTCGAGGCGGTATTGATTGACGAAACCTTCAGTGTGAAACTGCCGCAAAACGAAGACTTTGCGCGAGCGGTCGTAACTGATGTAACCCACATCCTCGTGCGTTTCGCCATTTGGATTCTTTGGCTGTTTCGGATAAACCGACTTGTTCCGGACCTCAAGGAATTTTCCGTTAAGGACAAATCGGTAGCTGCGCGTGTACTCCCCGGTGCCAGGTTCGCCACCTCCCGACCCTTTCCAGTCCCCCACGAAGGAGCGAAACGGTTCCCAAACGTCCGGCTTGGTTTGTGCTTTCACCGCGCCAGCCGTAATCAGAATCACCACCGCGAGTAGAAATACTTTCATGATGCTTGCTCCAGTTCTTGGTTGAATCTGAATCGTCCATAGATAAATGATTGCACCGTAGCGAAAGGAGTCCGGTGCTGTTCGTGGCAAACGTCGAGCAAGGCGAAATCCGGCCCAAGTGTCCGCTGCATTTTTTCGAGGCTGTATCGTTCGACGTCAAGGCCGCTGCACTTTAACGAACCATTCTCAGCGAACGTAGAGAGAACCAATTCGCCCTGGTTTTTCAGGGATAGTCTGAGCGTCCGGAGGTAGGCCGCACGATCGTCAGGCCGGGTTAGGAAGTGAAAGACGGCTCTATCGTGCCAAAGATCATATCGGTTTTCAGGTAACGCAACCTGCGTTATATCGGCGACGATTCAATTTACATCGTCAGGCAAGGGGCCTAACCTTTGGCGCGTTAATTCGATAGCGCCAGCCGAAATGTCGAGGACGGTTAGGTGATGAAATCCCCGCCCCAGCAAATCGTCAATTAGGGTCGACGTTCCGCCCCCAACGTCGATAATTTGAGCGTCCGGCGGCAACCGCGCGGATTCGATCAATTCCAAAGACTTTTTCAAATGAGGCTGGAACCAACTGACGCCGGTAGGTTCCTTCGTTTGATAAACATTTTCCCAGTGACTTTGCCGGTCCATATTGAGCCTTTCTACGCCGTTAGTTCGCAGATCTTACAACACAAGTTGCGGCATTATACGGTTTTGTATCCGATTCAAACGTTTACGGGGAGAATTTCATCGTTTCAGTGGTGTAGCACGCCGAAAGCCGGTCCCGTTTCATTTTCCAATTCTGTTGCCCTGACGGGCCCAAACCAGATCTCCAGCGGTCGCGGCCGAATTTTTCATTGATCTGATCTAGCGCCTCCATCCGCCACCGGTGTTGTTCATAGCGCGGGTTATCGAACAGTCGTATGGATTCGTTCTCGACCGGACGAAGGGCGTCCAAGTCGACGCCCGCCTCAAAGCCGGCCCGATAGACCTTTTCCCGGGTCTGGATGGCAACCGCCAAAAGTTCAGTCGTCGAATCGGTGGTCGTAGCCAAACGCACTTGGCGGGCAGGATCGTATTGGGGACATTCTCGCGAAACTTGTCGGTCAGGATAAGGACGGTGATCGATCGTGCGACCAAGCGATCATGGCGCATAGCGGCAGCGGCAGGGGACACATGATCGCGGATGGATCCCTTGATCTCACTCAGTTCGGTTACGGCATCGCTAAACGAACGCGAACGGACGATGCGTTTCTTGAGTGGAGAGACTTGGTCCAACCCCAAGCACGAATGCCCAGGGAGTTCCCTCACGATCCGCGCGCGAACAACCGTCAGGGCTTTCCGCGCGAGGGTCATGCGCAGGTCGGATAGGTCGGTGGCCACCCGCGTTCGTCGCGGATTGTGGTGCGGTACTCGGGACTAGTCCAGGTCCAGCGGGTTCTTGAATGGTTTGTCTTTGTCTTTGTCCGCGCGTTTCATGGCTTCGCGGAACTTTTCTTCGAGGAGGCGTTCGCGGTCTTTTTGCGAGCTGAGTTCTTGGGCAAAGAGTTGATCGCGGGTCTGTTTCTGCTTGGTCAGATTGCTGCGCATTTCGTCGAAAGACGCGAGCGGTTTAGCCTTCTCTTCGTGCGAGATCAGCGCACCGGTATTGGCGTCGACCACCAAGGTGGCTTCGCAGCAGGGACAAATCAGCGTGAATCGGTCAGCGTCCATCGGGCTCCTAACTAAACAACGGTCAAACTTAACTCTCTTAGGGTTGAGGGACCTTGTTCTTTACTTTGTTCAACTCTTCCTTGGCTTGATCGGCCGCGGTGCGGGCAACTTTACCGGGTTGCCCGGGTATCTGAGCGGGATTCGGTGGATTGTCTCCGACGACGGTTCCGGAAGGAATAACCCGCATGCCGGCCGAACGCGCGATCTCGTCACCATTTTCCCTCATCACCGCGTCCGCTTGATTCTCGGGCAATTGATGGGGCTTACCCGCCAGGTCGTAAACTGTTACGGTCCGCGTCAACGCCCCGTTTTGCGAATCCGTGACCACCACCACCTTGGAAATATTCTTATTGCCGTTAAAGACCCGGGTCGAAGTGACCTTCCCCGTTTTGGGGTCCATTTCATTCGTAACGACGGAGTTATCACCGCTGGTCGAGGTCGGGGGACCGGGTTTAACACTCTGCGTCGGATCGGGCCCGGTCGGGGCGTTCGCCGGTACCAGCGTCGGATTTTCACCGGTTGGAGCAGGTGCATTCGCGTCAGCCAAATTCCTGTTGGCTGGCCCGGCGTTCGCGGTGTTTTTGTTACCCCCCGAACAGCCCAAAGTGGATGCTGCAGCAGAAAGCAGCGCGATGCCGAATAGAGTCTTCAATCTCACTTGCCAGTAGCTCCCTAATCGTTCCCTACCGAAACGGTCGAATTCTTTACTGACGGTATATTACGAGTTCACCGGTGAGGGATGCAAAGGTTCGAGCGGAAACAAACAGCGGCCGACGGAGTTAGGCCGCGACGATCGAAGAAAATTTTCGCGGGTGGTTTTTGGCGCGGGCGCGCACTTCGTTCAGAACTTCGACGATGCGGGTGACCGAGAACGGTTTGGCCACGATCCAATTTACCTGCGCTTCGCGCTGTTCGGAGGACCCGACCGCTTCGCCCCAGCCCGTGATGACGGCAATGGGGAGCTCGGCATTTCGTTCACGAATTTGTTCGGCGAGTTCCCATCCGCTCATGCCGGGCATCCCAACGTCGGTAAAGACCGCGTCGAACTCGGTTTCGGCAAGGTGGGTCAGCGCCTCCCGTCCCTTCGCCGCTTCGACGACATCACAACCTTCGGCGACCAGAATGTCGCGTAACAATTCCCGGACATACTCCTCGTCGTCGACCACCAGAATGCGAGTGGCCTCGCCAGCAGTGTTTACGATTCGGGGTGACTCAGCCAGCCGGGGCGGCGGCGCCAACTGTTCACGTTCGAGTACATCGACATCCTCGCCTGCGATGGGCAGGTTGATGCAGAAGGTCGTTCCCTTACCGACCTCGGAATTTACCTCGATGGCGCCTTCGTGGCGGCGGATGATGCCGTAGCTAACGGCCAGTCCCAGACCCATACCAGCTTTCCCCTTGGTGGTGAAGAAGGGGTCGAAGATACGAGTAGAGACGTCGGAACTCATCCCGGTACCCGTATCGCCGATCGAGATCTGAACCTGGTCGTCGAGATCGCGCGCCGCCAAAGTTAAAACCCCGCCGTTCGGCATCGCGTCGATGGCGTTAAACACCATGTTGACCAACACCTCGCGAAGTTCCGAGGCATCGCCCATGACCAGCGCCACGGTATGGATCTGTAGATCGAGCCCGATCTGTACGTTGGTGGCTTCCGCGCGATTTTTCCAACGGGGCCGAGTTATCTCGCTAATATCAAGCAGTAACTGTCCAACGGCGACCGGCTCGAAATCGTGGTCGCGCCGCTGACGGGCAAAGTCTTGGATCCGGCGGATCGTCTTCGCTCCATCTTCGGCCGTCTGCACAATGATCTGGAGGCCCTTACGGATCTGCTCGGGGTCGTTAGTCGCCTGGAGCAATTGGGCCCGGCCCAGAATACCGGCCAAGGTATTGTTAAAGTCGTGCGCGACGCCGGAGGCCAATTCGCCGAGCGCCGACATCTTTTCCATGTGCGAGAACTGTTCGCGTAAGCGATCCTGTTCGGAGAGGTACTGATTAAGTTCTTCGGCCTGACGCTGTTCCTCTTTCGCTTTCGCCGCCGCGGCGAGAGCTTCGGTTTTCTTAAGATAGGTCCGGTAGGTGAAGAAGATAAACGCAATGATCGGCGTCACCGCGATGACGGAATAGAAGCCGACCTCGTTCGCCGCTTTCGCGGTGATCCCCGCTGCGGAGGCACCCGCGAAATAGGTTAGCGAGGTCCAAAGGTAGTACTTCCGCCAAGTGGTCCAGAACGGCTGACCGATCTTGAAGGAAGTGTGAACCGAGACGAAAAAGACGTTGACAACGTAATCGACAAACGCCATCAAGCAAAGCGCAACTACGAATCGCCCGGAAAAGTCGCCCGCGACCAACCGGGTTACGTCGCCGAACAATAGCTGAAGTACTTTGGCGCTCGCGTAGGTCGACACCGCGATCATGCCGGAATTGAACAGCACCGTATTCCAGCGGATCTTGATGGACTTTTGGCCGAAGAAGAGCGAGGAACAAAGCGCTTCCGCGGCCGCCACGAGCACGGCCGCCGGACCACCGTAAAGCAGGAGGATCAGAAAGATCAGCGTGTCCGAGGCGGAAACGTGACCGCTGACGGCGGGCACCTTGGCCGTCATCCGCGAGCTTACCGCGACCGTAACGATCGCGAGAACGGCGAAGCCCCAATCGGCGCGGGCGAACGGGTGGGACAGCGCCGAAAGCACGATCACCACCGCGCCGCCCGCGATAACGCTCCAAATGTAGGGCATTACCAACCGGGGTCTCGTTACCGGGACTTCGGATTCAAGAGAACTAGTCATCGGCTAAGATCTCACCAATACCCAATTCCAATACGCGAAGTTGAACGATTCTCCCGAACTGGAACTAGTCGCCGACGAGTACGCCATCGCTAACCAGGACGCCGTCGCTGACCAACACGCCATCGCTAACGAGTACCCCGTCGCTGACTAGTACCCCGTCTCCGATGAGCACGCCGTCTCCGACCAGCACACCATCGCTGACCAGAACGCCTTCGCGGAGGAACTCCGTGCCGCTGCCCAGGTTATAGCCATCGCTAACTAAGACGCCATCGCTGACCAGCACGCCGTCGCTGACGAGTACACCATCACTGACCAGGACTCCGTCGCTGACCAGTACACCATCGCTGACCAACACGCCAAGTCCGTAGATCCCCTGGTACAGTTGGATCAATTCAGGTCCACGAATCCAGCCGCGGCCCGCAATTATGCCTTCGGCCCAAACGAACGTACTGCCCGCGAAGTTCGAGCGCGCGGTTACGGTACTCGCGGTTAGCAGCGGCGAATTCAAGGGAGTGGTATCAGAAAGATCAGTCCGGGTTAATCGGGTCAAGCGGACCGCACCTTCCACGTTGACCTCTCCGGCCCCTTGTTCCAAGGTATTGAAACCAGCGAGTTGTTGGGCGGAATACATCAAGTAGGATTTGACCAGATTGGGGGTTAAACGCGGGTTGATCTGCAACATCACGGCCGCGGCACCGGCGGCGATAGGAGCGGCCATGGAAGAGCCGCTCATCATCATCATCCGCTTGCGCGCGCTGCCGGAAGTGCTGGCGTCGAGCTCGGGATGTTGAGATATCAGGTAGTTGCCCTCGGCTTCAACGCTAATTAGCTTGTTGCCGGGAGCCACCAGTTCCGGTTTGATCAGATTGTCGTAATGCCGGACATCTCTGTCATCGAGATAGGAACTGCGGGTGGGTCCACGCGAACTATAGGTAGTTACCCCATCATCGGTACGTCCATCCGAGGCGAACGTATTGGCAGCACCAACCGTAAGCACGGACGGTTCGTTCCCCGGAGAGTGGACTGCGCCGTAAAGCTTGCGCCCGTCCGCGGTCTTACCATTATTCCCCGCGGCCGCTACCACGACCATACCGAGATCAACCAACCGTCTCACCGACCGGCAAAGCGGATCGTTGCGGTAACTATCGACCGCGGGCAGCCCGAGACTCATGTTGACCACGCGAATGTTATAAAGCTCGGCATTAGTGATCAGCCAATCGACCGCGGAGAGGATCGATGCCGTCGTTCCGGTGCCGGTGCTATTGAGCACGCGCAAATTTACCAGGTTAGCGTTGCTCGCTACGCCCTGATAGCTGCCACTCCCGACGTTACTATTACCGGCCGCCAAGCCGGCCACGTGGGAGCCGTGTCCATAGGCATCGTCCACCCGGTTTTCCCCGGTGAAATCCCGGCTAAGGATCACCCGGGAGGCTGTGGAATAAGCACGACGGAACTGATAGTGGTTGGCGTCAATACCGGAATCGACGATCGCGATAGCGACGCCCGTTCCGTCATAGGTCACGGGATTACTCAAGGTCCAGCCCGAATAACGGATCGCGTCGGTACCGGTCGTGGCCGAAACGTGCCCCGCGGCCATGGTTTGATGATCGAGGGAAACAAAGCCAACGCCGGCCTGTTTCCCCAGTTCGACCGCACGGTCCGCGCGCACTTCAACGACGACCGCGTTGATATTCTTCAACCGGCTCACCACGCGAGCCCCGAACCGATGAAGCATCGATCCGTCGATCCGCGATCCTTGCACGACGATGGTGGTCAACCTAGCGGCATCGTGGGCCGCGAGTTCGCGCAGTTCGCTCGACACGTTATCGCCGACGAATGGATTCGCTTGGTCAAATTTGTCGGCCGCGGTAGCGTCCGTGGTGGTCGCCGCTACCCGGTCAAGATCAACTGACTGAAACAAGGGGGCTAGCGAGGCATCGTTGGCGATGCTTCGATCGAATTCCGCTTTGGTGGCTCCGCCGATCAGTTGTAACCGGCCCGCGCGTAATAGAGCCGCCAGTTTCTCGATCACGGCCGGTTGCGCGACGTAACCCGGTAAAACATCGAGAAAGAGGATAACGTGGCCGCGCTCCGTGGCGTCGGCCACCACACTGTCGATGCGAGCCCAGAATTCTTGGACCGTGAGACGGTTACCGCGGGATGCGGATTCGCGAATGCTCCAAACGCGTTTTTCCCTTAAGGCGAGCGGGGTGTTGCCCCTCGCTATCTGACGCGCCAGTTCCTGTACCGCCAACGATCTGGCCGTGCCCGATTCCGAGAGCAGGACCGGGTTCGAGCGCTCGTTGCGATTCAGCACCTTGATCAGTTCCGCAGCGGCAACGCTGGCGTTTTGATCAGGGTCGTTCGTGGTCGCGGTCTGGGTCAGGTCGATCGCGTACCGGGCGTTCCGCGCGGATGAATGTTCGCCGGATCCGGTTAGCGCCGGCTGGGACGCCCGCGCCATATCACCGACGAAGATCCCGCAAACTAAACAAAAGGCAACGGCATAGGTCGTGAGCGACTGAACAAGCCGTTGTTTATAGTGAATCATTAGTGTTTTCCCCTTCCAACCAACTCGGCCGCGATAGTACGCTATCGGACCCGCGAAATGGCTCATCGGTTGGTTCCATCAGTAGCCGTAACCAACCAGGATGACAAAGTAGTCAATTCATTAGACCGGAATTAGCCACCGGCCTCAAATTTTTACGATTTTCCCGATCTCGGGCGACGCACACAGAGCGATAAGATTCGCGATCGAATCGCCGATATTGTCTTAATGCTAACGCGCCTCTACATCCAAGTCCCCAGGGCGACGGGCCAATCGTCGATTCCCCGATGATTCAGTTAACTTATCGGTAACTATTCAAACGACTCAAGGCTTACGTACGGCAAAGATAAATTCCGGTCCTATCGATCCAGTCGAAACTTTAACTTAAATGCGGTCTTAAGGGTAGCAATTGATTGCCTTCTGGGAGTAATCGTACGGCGAAGACAATAAGCCCTACCAAATGAACCGGATTTTCGGGATGATCCGGTGTGCTCGGCGTTTTGATCCGGAGGGGGAAAACGCCCAAAAATTCAAACATCGCGCTCAACTCTTAGGGCAAGAATGAATCGCAGACAAAAACCATACCACGGGTTTGGAGGGAAACCAAGCCCCAACACCACCAGAAATGGTGTTTGGAGCGGGAGACGAGTCTCGAACTCGCGACCCTCAGCTTGGGAAGCTGATGCTCTACCAACTGAGCTACTCCCGCTTATAAAGCCGAAAAGAAGATAAACAAGCCTTTCTCGACTGTCAACATGGAAAACGTTTTACCGGGCAACCCTTTGCCATCCGGGGCTGACCTCGTAAACTTCGGCTATTCGTTCAAAGCCGCGTATTTGAATAAACGAAACCGCCACTTCTGCTGCGCCCGGATGTTTTTGGCGATCTCGCCATGTAAGTTGTCGTCCCACTTCGTGTACTGGTCGATGAACTTATCGGCGTTTGCTTTATCGCCGGCGTATTGCACCGCCAAAACCTTGGCGAGCAATTTCCCGATCACCTCGTGGTATTTGTTGTAATGGATCGTCATTCGCTTGGAACTCTGATCGAAGCTTAGCAACCCGTTCTCGAGGAAAAAATTCCATTGCATAAGTTGCATGGTTTGATAGGGCTGGTCGCGCCTCGGCTTGTTGTTTTGCAAAACGCGGAGGATCCCGCCCGCGTAGACCGAACGAAGCTGTTCGTCGGTGTAATACTTCTGCTTGTTCAACGCCTCCGCCACGTAAAGCGAAACCAGGTCGGCCTTCATTTCTTCCAACAAGCTGGAATCGTCTTGCAGTGCTTCGTCCAGGTCGCGGTCGTCGCGAGTCCGGTCTACGCCTAGATAATGCCCAACCTCGTGCCACAGGGTCCGATAGAAATTTCCGTCGGCAGTCAGATCATCCTTCTGGCTCTCGACCACCGCGGTCTGATAATTCCCTCCCGACGAAGCGGACAGATCCGGGTTACGCATGATATTGGCGCGCAAGAGGATCGTTCGGCCGTACCGCCGGGCGAGATAGCTCTCGTTCGGCAAGATCGTGGCGGTATTGCCGCCGCGCGCTTGCGCAAAGTCCGCGATCACGTCGTAAACCCCAACGGGAATGTCTTCCTTGATCCTTTTATGCGCATCGTAGGGCAGCGAATTTTCCAGCGCTTGCATGCCCTTCATCGCGGCGCGGAGTGCCGCAGTTTCATCGGGCCGAACCGCAAGAAGACTGAACGCAAACGAGGTTTTGACCCCATAAAGCGCGTCATCATACGTTTCGTACGAACCGATGCAGAGGTTCAGATGCTTGAACCGGCCCGTAACCCAGGCGGCGTCACCCGATTCGTAATCGTCGGAGAGCAGATCCCGTGCGCGGTTCCGCAGATAACGAGCAAATTCTTCATCGTCGGCATTAACTGCGTCCGCCGCCTGATTAAGCAACTTGAACGATTGCGTGATCTCATCCGCATACGCCACCGAATACGGCGCGGCGTATAGTGCTTTTGCATCCAGATGAAGTACGCGTTGCTCCCAATTCGCTCGCAATCCGGGGTGCAGCACGTCCAACACCGGATACTGTCGTAATTTGCCGAGATCGCGCCGAAGATTTTCGGCCGTTGCGCGGCGGACAACCGTCCGAAGGTGCATTAGACTGTCGCGCTGATCGGGATGCGCAGTGAGATAGGCGTCGATCTCCTCGCGCTTGATACCCCAGGGGTAGAAATTAGCTCCGGCCGACGGGCCATCAACCGGCAAGAACGGCTCGCGCTTATTCTCCAGGGTTGTCGTTATCGGTCCTTGATTCAGCCGGTAAAGATCGAGCAGATTCCGGGTTTCGGCAGCACCACCCAACCGGCGATCGAGGGCTTGCAGAGCGCGCAACGCGGACACCGCCTGCGGATGCCGCTGGTTCTCGTAGATCGTTTGCACCAACTGGCCCACTTGCAGGAGCAACTCGACGGCCCGACGCTCGCCAGCGGTGAGATGAGACAGATCGGGCGCAAGCCGGATAGTTTGCGTCTTCTCCATCAGCGGCTGGCTTTTTGCCAGCGGCCAATATCCGGGCGGCATCCGCCGATCGCCTTGCGCGCTAACGCTCATGCCCAGGCTGCCCACCACCAAGAGGCAAACAATTGTTTTCATCTAATGAACTCCGCGAATTGAAGCCGAAACTAAGAAAGCCGGTAGACTTGAATATATGGTAAATCGTATCCAAACGGCAAAGCACCCTGGTACCTACTTCCCCGCTGCTTAGGTCACCGTGATTCGTTGCTCCTCGATCAATTCCGGGACCAATGGTATTTGACCCGGACCATCGGCCGGAAGATAAAAATCCGCATCGTTCGGATCCCCTCCCTCGTTCGGTCTCCATTTACGCGGGACCTTATCGATCTTGATCGGATAGACGTGCAGTGCGCCGGCTCGATCGATATGAAGCCGAAGAAAATTCTTATAGTCTTGGATCTTCATCGCCGAAAAAGCCTCGTTATCGTGCCGGCCAAAGATATGGAGCGAGACGTAAAGGTAGAGCCCCATAATGATGGACCCGATCACGTAGCCTCCAATCGCCGAAACGACCAAGACACTGAGGAACCAGACCAGATTGAACCAGGTCGACGGCGCCAGCCGGTCCCCGTCCGGTATTAGCTGAACCGCGATCGCGTAGCCAGCCCAGCCGAGACCAAAAGCGGCCGTCAAATGAGCCAAACCGTGAAGCGTGCCGGCGAACCATCGGTAGGGCAAGCTGTTTGAATCGGTGAAGAAGATCAAACCAAGGTAAAACAATAGCAGGCAGAATAGGGCCACCGGCGCGTCGATCAGACGATTGCCCGTCGCCTCCAGCGCGTTGATAAAGTTAACGTCGCCCTTTATCCGCCCATGGATCAGGAAGGCCAGGATGAAGTAAATTCCGGCGGTGAAAAGCCCAAAGGTTTTGTTGTTGAGCAGAAACCAGAAATTCTTCGAGTCCATCGATCGAGACAACGCAATATCCGGATATTGTCCCCGCAAGCGAAATCCTTTGTAGTTTTCCGCATAGTCGGACACCTCTTCGTTTTTCCGGAAATCAAAATCGTGGGTCGGGTGAAGAAACGCGCCTCCGCCGCCCGCGGTGATCTTATGCACTCCATCCCGTTCGAACCGCCGGTAATGATGGAGGTCGCCGGCCAGATATAGCTTGATCTCTACGCCTCGTTCGGAAAAAAAGCGTTCGAGGATCTCGATACTCCTCTCCTTTTCCTCGAATTTCGTCGCTACATTTTCCTGCAAGTTCGTCATGACCTTTTGGTACTTGATCGACTTGACCCAAAAGGGCTCGGGGACACAGAGAATGATCTGGTCCCCGGACTTCATACTCGCGGCGATCTTTTCAAAATACTCTAACTGATTGATGTCGATGTTGTGGGTTAGTTGGAGATCGACCCCGAGCAGCCACCAATTGTGCGGTAACTTGAGGGTGAAATAGCTTTGTTTCTGCCTCGTCCGCCATCCGCCCGATCCGGTTTTTTGGTCATCGGCGAACCGGCGCCGATTGAAAACATCGGAACAGAATAGCTGACGAAAAGCCACCAAACTGTCATACCAATCGTGGTTTCCCGGAAGCGCGAATACATGCGGCGTGTCTCTTAACTCCGACTCCGGATCGGATGCTCGCGGCGACAACCCGGCCTTGAACGCCATTCGGTACATGGTAACGAGTTGCTTTTCATAAGCATCGGCGCTGCCCGTTGGGTAGACTCCATCGCCTCCGAAAATCAACACCTCGCCACGCGGAAGCGGTTCATCGACTTGGTCGATCCCAAGTTCTTGTTTTGCTAAACAGGAGGCGACGGCATAAGTTGGGTTTCCGCCATCGCCAACGTCGGCGACGTAATCGATCCATAGTTCATCGCGCAGATGCCCTTCCTCCGCAACGAAATCGGCATCGCGTTCAACCAGGTGGTTGGAATAGTCGAAGCAACTGGTTGCAGGGGGGTTAGTTAATCCGGTACGCGGGTCAGCGAACTTTCCGACCACCCTCGATAACGTCGTCTTACCGGCTGTATCCCGCAATTGACCGGGATCATACCAGCCAGTCATCTTAATTTTTTCAGGGTTCATTTTGAGGTTCCTCGACGTTCTGTCCGCGTGACCGGGTGGAGTTAAACGTCGTTAGTGAGTTTGAGCATCGGCGCGCTGCGTAGCGTGATCCCGGGATCGCGTTTCGATAAAGGTCGCGCGCGTAGTTCCAAAGGTAGAACGAATGCGTTAAATAAAGAACACGTGAGCCAAAAGCGTAATTGATATCAAGTAGGGAGTAAAGTTATTTGGCGCGAGGTGTACCGATCCCCGGCATCTCGGGAGGAGGGCCCGGGGCCGTAACTGCGGCTATTGTAAGTATCGCTGCATCAGTTCATCCCATCGGCCTTGCGCGCGCAGGATCAATTCGCAAACTTCCCGGACCGCCCCAAACCCGCCCGGGAGGCTCGTAACAAAATGGGCCGCTTCCTTTGTTTCCGGCACCGCATCCGCCACTGCAACGGCTAAGCCGGACCTGAGCATCAACGGAATATCGGTCACATCGTCCCCGATGAAAGCGGTTCGCGCCGGTTCGACCCCGGCGCGTTCGAGAACCTCGGCATAATCTACGGTCTTGTTGTGGGTCCCTTGCCGAACGAACGACATGCCCAATTCGGCGGCACGACGGACGACCATCGTGGAGGTACGGCCCGAGATTATTCCGGTCCGAATGTCCGCGCGATGCAGCATAACGATGCCGTGCCCATCGCGCACGTGAAAGGTTTTTTGCTCGTCATGGCTGGCGACCAATTCGATGCGACCGTCGGTCAACACTCCGTCACAATCCATTAAGAGTAGTTGGATCTGGGCAGCACGTTCCGCAACCGGATCAGTCGGCGTCGCCATTTCAGTGCACCTCGAGGAACTGGATGTCCTCCAGTTTCCAAGCTGTGCCGACGCGCGCCAGGATTAAGACCGCGGTTCCGGCGTATTCCTTGTCGAGTAATTGCACGCTCAATGTCACGTCAGCGGCGGAGTGGTTGGCATCCAACGCCTCGGTGCGGAGAACCGTGGTTTGCCACTTCTGCGGGGTACCAAATCGAGGCAATTCCCCGGATACGATCAGCGCTTCGATATCGGAGCGACGCCCGCCGCTCGCGACCCGATCAAAGCCGGAAAGGAAGGATTTGATCGAATCATCGATCGGCACGGACCCGGCCGCCGATTCCGCCTTGATCCGGCCGGCCCGCGCGGCCAAGGTTGCGCCGTATTCACCGCCGATACGCACCGCTTCGTCAAAAAACTTAATGGCGGCTGCAGTCTGATTCTGCTTTAACCGGAGTTCCCCCATTTCCGCGCTGGCCCAGCTCATGACGATCGCGGAAGAAAACTTTCCGTCCAGCACCGCCATGAACTCCTTCTCGGCATCGCCCAGTTTATTCTGACCGAGCAACGACCGCGCCAACCGCAAACGCGCGTCTTCGTCTAACGGGTAGAGGGCCAGGACCTCGCGCGCGATACTCTCAGCCTTCGCAAACTCGCCGCGGTCGAAAGCGCTTTTCGCTTCGCCTAACGCCGACTCAGTCAGTCGCCCTCTAGGCGAAATATCGTTAGCGTAATCTAGCTGCGGAAACAGTTTCTCCGGGTCGATCTCGATCCGAGTGACGGGGTTCGCCGTCCGAAACACCGCCTCGCCGAAACTTCGGGCGGGAATGGTGACCCGGGAAGTCAACCGCTCTCCTTTGGCGGTGGTGGCGACGGCCGTGGTGGTAACATCGAACGCGCCTAAATTGCGCAAGGCCGACACCCATTCCCCGCCCCGTTGCGTGGGCAGACCGACGATAAGATCGAGATCGGTTGGTTGGTCGAGGATCTGGTCCGCGATCGCCTTGACCGCGGCGCCGCCCACGTCCCCAACGGCGGAGCGGAGGGCCGCCAAATTAAGACCCGCCGCGGATTGCCGCGCCGTCTGCAAACTGGTTTTCAAGATGCCAACGAATGCGTCGTGACCCAATAATTCGTCCATTAACCGCCAAAACATCGCGCCCTTATCGACCACGGTGTCGAAGTAGGTCTGCTCCAGCGGAGTAGTCATCGTCAATGGCGCGTCCCGTTTGATCACCGTCACGTACGCCGTCCGTTCCCGCTGCCGCATCGCGACGACCGCGTCGCGGCCGAATTGTTTTTCGATAAATAGCGAAGCTAGGTGACGAACCAATCCTTCACGAATGACTCCCGCCCCATCGCCGCGGATCGGGATGCCCGCGCCGAGCCAACTTCTGAGTACGGCCTCGGTGGTGGAAACTGCCGTGACGGAATCGATCTTCGGACGGCGGAACGCTGCGGCATCCAAGAGTAAGGTTCCGCCATCGGCGAATCCTCCGCCCCGGTACACCGAGACCAACCGTATCGGCAGTTCCGGCGCCGCACCGAGTACGCTCGCAAAGAAGGTGCGCGCCGCGGCGGCCAGGGCGATCAGGTTCTCCGCCTGCTTACGCTCTGCCGCGGTGGCCCCTTTGTTTAGGTAGGCCGAGATCCCCGCGGCCTCTCCGCTCCCATCGATAACATCCCAGTTACCGGTAACGAAGAACGGTTGACCGTCGACCGCTTGGGTGAAGGTGGCGCCGCTTGCTTTACCCGAGCTAACCACCGTCTGACCGCCAGAACTGACCGTCAGGCTAAATGGCGCTGTCTCGGTACCGCGAGTTGAATAAGGATTCGAGGCTGACGGATACCAAACCGAAGCCGGGAGAAATTGCGAGCTGACTGGTGAAACCGCCGCTAGACCGGAATTCGCCGCGACGGGAAACTTGTACTCCACGGCGATCTGTACCGTCGAATTGGGGGCCGCCGACGGAATGGTAACTGTCAGTCTGGCCAAACCACCGCGAGCTTCCTCGCCCGGACGGTAATCTGCGACGTTATCATTTACTTTTATCGCGCTGACCACCGCCGCCTTCGCCAGACGAAGGGTAACGGTACTACCCGCCGCGTTACCGACATTCTTCACGGTCACGACTGCCCGGCCGGCCAACTCCCTGCCGGCTACGGACACATTGATATCGTAGCGCTGGACCTGCCAGACGGCGCGACCTTCGTCCTGCGCACGAACCAGAGCGCTGGACCCGAAGGCGAACAGCACCGCGGCTGAAAAGAAAAGTACCCGAAAAGTAATTGTCGTCTTTGGCAAATCGTTATCCCTTGGTCAGTCGGCGACCGTTCGCCCTGATCTAATTTTGGTAAACGCGGCTTCGCATCGGCTCAGGCCACGGCGGTCGCGCGGCGATTGATCAGCGCATGTATTTCACGCAAATCGTGCAGCAACGGCTCCAATCGGTCGAGTGGGAGTTGGTTCGGTCCGTCCGAAGGCGCTATTTCGGGACGGTCGTGGACCTCCAGGAAAACCGCATCGACCCCACAGGCAACTCCAGCTCGGGCCAGCGGTTCGATGAATTCTGCTTGTCCACCGGTTGCATGACCTAACCCACCCGGCAGTTGCAACGAATGCGTGACATCAAACACGACCGGGACGCCAAACCCGCGCATGATCGGGAACGCACGCATGTCGACCACCAAGTTGTGATAACCGAAGCTCGCGCCGCGTTCTGTTAAGAGGAATTTATCGCAGCCGGCCGAACGAGCCTTGGCGACGATGTTTTGGGTGTCTTCCGGCGCCAAGAATTGCCCTTTTTTTACATTAACTGCCCGGCCCGACTTCGCGGCCGCAACGACCAGATCCGTTTGCCGGCAAAGGAAAGCCGGGATCTGTAGAATGTCTACGACTTCAGCCACGGGTTCGACCTGGGAGATCTCGTGAATATCGGTCAGTACGGGCACGCCTAACTCCTCTTTGATCGCCGCCAATACTTTCAATCCGTCTTGCAGCCCGTGTCCGCGGAAGCTATTTACCGAAGAACGGTTCGCTTTATCGAATGACGATTTAAAGACCAGGTCGAAGCCGGCTGCGCGAGCTCGTTTTTGGATCTCCTTCGCCATCATCATCGCGTGATCCAGCGATTCGATCACGCAGGGCCCGGCGATCAGCGCTAACTTGTCGCCGCCAAAGGTTACATTCCCCACAGTGAACGGTGAGGTCGGTGAAACTACGCTCATTTAGCCACCCCCTGTTGCGGCTCCGTGGTCGTTTGAGCGGGTTTCGACACTGTCGGGCGCATCGCAAATGAAATGATAATTAGTACTAAAAAGAAAACGGCCAAAAATATCGTTAGCAAAGTCATCGGTTGCAGTAACCAATTCCGAAGCACCTTTTGTCGTTCCTGAATGCTGGCGGTCGGTTTCCACCGGAGTTTTTCTAGATCTTCGACGTCCTCACTCGACGTTTCGGTTGGCTTCCGCGGAGTTAACGGTACCTCTCGGCTAGGAGCCTCCGTTCGCGGGGGTTCGCCGGCCAACTCTTTTACGTTATTCTCCTGGCTGGTGGCGGTCGAGAGCGCTCGATTCTCGCGTAATCGCGCCAGATCGACCACTAATCGACCCGACGGCGATTCCCGGCCCACCTTTTTCAGTTCTGCCAAAGTCGGTCCGGCACCGTCGAATGCCGTTTCCAGGCCTAATAACTCCGCGAGATCTCTTAATTCTTCACCAAATCGATGAGCATCCGCCGGTCGTTCGTTCGGATCTTTCTCCAGCGAGCGCAGCACAAATTCTGCCAATGGTTCGGGGATATTGGCATTGAAGTCCGTTGGTTGACGCGGCGACTCCGTAGCGTGCTTGGTCGCGTATTCCTTCGCGGTGTCAGCGCTGAATGGGGTGGTTCCCGCCAACATTTCGTAGAGCACGATCCCCAAACTATACACATCGGATGCCGGTGTAAGGTTTTGACCCGCACATTGTTCAGGCGACATGTACCGAGGTGTACCGGTTAACGATTGCTCGGTTTTCGCACCCTCACTTATTTCTCGCTGTGCATCGAAGACCATTTGGGCCAAACCGAAATCAATGACCTTGACCGTGGCGGGCGCATAAGGTTGTTGCGCGATGAAAACATTCGCCGGCTTAAGATCGCGGTGGATCATGCCGGCCTCGTGCGCAGCGGCGACGGCGGACGCGATCTTTAACATCAGCGAAACGGCGCGAGCGGCGTCGAACGGTGCTTGCTCGTTGATCAGATCGCGCAACGAGCGTCCTTCGAGCAACTCCATCACGAAGTAGATCAGGCCATCGGGCGATTGGCCAAAGTCGAGCACTTTGACCGCATTACGGTGTTGCACGGCGGCGGCTGCCTTCGCCTCTTGCCGAAAACGTTCCTGCGCTGCCTCACTTTCGGACAAACGGCCGGTTATTACCTTCAGGGCCACCGGACTGTTCAGTGAGAGATTCGTTCCGCGATAAACGGTTCCCATCCCGCCCTGGTCCAGCCGCGCGTCGATACGGTACCGCTCATTTAGAGTGCGGCCGATCAGCGGGTCTTCCGCGGCGGTTATCGATGAGTTAGCTATTGGGGCCAAGACAAGTCCTCAATCGTCACCGGCGACCGCGGTCCGCTCGCGGGAGATCAGCTCGCCGTCGGCCCGTTCGTCCATCATGGCCTCGCTCTGCATCCGGGCACTGAACGCGGCGTGCACGAACGAGGAGAACAACGGATGGGGGGTCAGCGGCTTAGAACGATATTCCGGGTGAAACTGACATCCGAGGAACCAGGGGTGCACGTCTCTGGGCAGTTCGATCATTTCCACGAACTTACCGTCGGGCGAGACACCACTGAAGACCAATCCCGCATGCTCCAACGTTTCACGAAATTCCGGATTGAATTCGTACCGGTGACGGTGCCGTTCGTCGACCGCCTCGGCGCCACGATAGATCTCGCGCGCTAAACTATTCTCGCTCAGGTTACAGGGCCATGAGCCCAAGCGCATGGTTCCCCCCAGTTCTTCCACGTCCACCAGATCGCGCAGTTTGAAGATGACGGGAAACGGGGTCTCGCCGTCGAATTCCGTTGAGTCGGCATCCTTTAATCCGCAAACATTTCGCGCGTACTCGATGCAGGCGGTTTGCATACCGAGACAGATCCCGAAATACGGGGTTTTAGTTTTGCGGGCATAATTGATGGCCTTGATCATCCCGGCGACGCCGCGTTTTCCGAATCCGCCCGGCACGAGGATCGCGTCGAAATCGCGCAGACGTTCGTCGCAATTTTCGTCGTCCATCAGCTCTTCCGATTCGATCCACTTGATGTTGACGCGCAGGTTGTTGGCAACACCGCCGTGGGTCAACGCCTCGTGCAGAGATTTATAAGAATCTTCCAATTCAACGTATTTGCCCACGATCGCGATCGTGGTCTCGCCTCCGAGCGGTTCCTTGATGGTCGAGACCAATTCGCGCCACGGGGTCAGGTCGGAAGTGCCGGCTTTCTCGGCCAAACCCAGGGCATCGACGATCTGTTGGTCCAACTGCTGTTCGTGCAGGGCCAGCGGTACCTCGTAAATAGTAGGTACGTCCAGGGCCGTGATCACAGCCGATTCGCGCACGTTACAAAAAAGCGCGATCTTGCTCCGCATATCGCGCGAAAGGGCCCGATCGCACCGGCACAATAGAATATCGGGCGCAATACCGATCTCGCGTAATTCACGAACCGAGTGTTGAGTCGGTTTGGTCTTTAACTCACCGGCGGCCGCGATGTAGGGGACCAAGGTAACGTGGATGAAGAGCGCCCCGTCGTCACCTTCTTCATTGCCCATTTGGCGGATGGCTTCCAGGAAAGGGAGCGATTCGATGTCGCCGACCGTACCGCCGATCTCGACGATCACCACATCGACGGGGTCCTTCGCGGTAACCGCGCGAACTGCGTCCTTGATCTCGTTAGTAATGTGCGGAATGACCTGAATGGTCTTCCCTAAATAATCGCCCCGTCGCTCTTTCTCGATCACCGAGAGGTAGATCCGGCCACTGGTCCAATTGTTTGAGCGGGAGAGGTTTGCATTCGTGAACCGCTCGTAATGACCGAGATCGAGGTCAGTTTCGGCGCCGTCGTCGGTGACGAACACCTCGCCGTGTTGGAACGGAGACATCGTGCCCGGATCGACATTTATGTAGGGATCCAATTTGATCAGCGTGACGGTCAAGCCCCGCGCTTCGAGCAAGCACCCGATCGACGACGCGGCTAAGCCCTTGCCCAAGCTGGAAACCACCCCACCGGTAACAAAAATGTATTTTGGCATCAATAACCTCGCCCATTGCGGAAGCCCGCACGCAGTCGCAGCGTTTTTTGCTGCGAAGGAGTAAGGGCCCTTTTAGAACCCAAATACCTTTTATTTATAGTCTTTATCTTGCGACCTTTGCGCGAAGCGCCTTCACTCCCCACTAATCTTCCGGCTCAGGCGTCGTGTCATTATCGTCACCCGATTCCTGTTTCTTGTCATACTGGCCGCGTTTGAAATCTTCCTGCGCCTCGATCGCTCGTTCCGTAGCTGGCTCCAAGGCTTTCTGCAAGCCGATCAGCCCGGCGCCAACCAGACCGGGTCCTTCGCTCACCCTACGTTCGAATTCTTCCTCGGTCAGCTTTCGTGGTCTTGCTAATGCCGCCAGGCCCGCGATCGCGCCCACAACCAGCAGAACAATGAACGCCAATCCGATCCAATTACTCATACGCCGATCGCCGCCAATTCCCTTACCCGCGCCAGATCCTCGACCGTATCCACACCGATCGACCGCCCCGCGGCCGGGACGACTTGGATATGAACCCCTCGCTCCAAGGCGCGAAGTTGCTCAAGCGATTCGCTTATCTCTAACTCGGTTCGTGGCCAAGTTGTCATCTGCAACAACACGGACCGGCGATAAACATACAAACCAGTATGTTTTCGAAACGAATCAATTAATTCCGGTTGCTGGGTTAACGCAGCTTCGAGGGTACCATATCGCTGGACCGCATCGCGCGGAAACGGGATCGCTTGGCGCGAGAAATAGAGGGCACGTCCTTCAGCGTTAGTAACGACCTTGACGACGTTGGGATCTAGCACTTCGGCCGCCTCGATCGGTTCCGATGAGGTCGCGACCGCCACCCCTTCATCGGCCAGGGCGGCGATCGCTCGTTCGATCGTCACCGGCGAAATGAACGGCTCGTCCCCCTGAACATTCACGATCGCATCGACGGCGTCCAATCCGGCGGCGACTTCGGCCAAACGGTCGCTCCCGCTTGCGTGGTCTGGCGAGGTCATGACCGCTTCATAACCGGCGGAATTCACCACGTCGTAGATGCGCCGATCGTCGGTTGCGACCAAAACTCGTTGAATGCCCGATACCTCGCGGGCGCGCTCCACGGTCCGCAAGATCATCGGGCGCCCGCCGATTTCGAGCAAGGCCTTGCCCGGCAAACGCGTAGACGAATACCGCGCCGGAATGATCGCAACCACATTAATTTTAGGATTGATTTCCGTGTGACCCACGGGATATCAGAATATCTCTCACGGATTGAACCTGTCAAACAGTTCGGCCGCGAATCGTTCGGTTGAGGTGTGATTAAAAATGTGAAATGCCATCTCGTGCCCGATTAGTGCTTCTTCGTGCAGTTTTTTTCGTGTGTTTCGTGGTTAGATTTTACGTTCGCTACCACCACACCGATTCAACCACGAAATACACGAAAAGAGCGCGCACGAAAAAAGCACTAATTCGTATGCCGCTTTTATTCGTGCATATTCGTGGATAAAATGCCTTCGTCTATTGATCCTACTTACTAATTAACAACGGAGAAATAAATGTCTGTCGAGATACCGGCATGGGCAGCCCTGCCGGAAGATATTACCAACGCATTTGGACCGAAATTAGGCCCTGATGCGCAAGTCCTATGGGACAGTTGGGACCAGGACAAACGCTTACGATTGCTGGACGTAATGGCAGTTTTGCGGCGCTACGACCTGTGGCGTTTTATCGACACCATTACGTTCGGCACGCTGGTGCGGGAAAATCGTTGGGGTAAGAAGCGGGACAAAGTCGAATTTACCGCCGAACAGAATGGGTGGTGGCTGGCGGTTACGACGTTGCCCGGCGTGGAAAAGGCGTTGGGTGACGCCGGTTTCGAGAACCGCTTTAATATGAACCACATCGAGAACCAGACCAATTATATGGAGCCGGGCAACGGCACGGTCATGCATTGGGGCCGGTTGATCGCACCGTACGACAAATACACGACGCTCCACTTTGATAGCGGCGGTGGCCGGATCTGGAGCCGGGAACATTTTCACGAGTTTTGGACCGGTAAAGGAATGACTACCGAGGAAGTCACGGCCGACATCGGTCGAACGCCGGCGGGAAATTACCTGCGCGGAATTTGTCCGTCACTGGATAAATTATTGCTGCAAGACGAGATCGACCAAATCTTCGGTAACTAGGTCGAGCTACCCAAAGGGGCGGATCAGGCCCCCGTTTTGAGTCCCGCCTTTAGGCGGCTTCGGTCGCGGGGGAGGTCGTGGTAGTTAACGAATGGCCTGTTAAACCAGGAACTCGCGATGACCCTACGTAATCGCACTAAGCCCTGGCGGTTCGAAAAAGTTGAGCCTCGACGGGGATGGCTTCGTCCGATGTTGGAGCGCCGAAGATCTCGGGATGAAGGATCTTGGCGAGGATCTCGGCACCATCGACCACGCGCGGGCCGGGCCGGCTGAAATAAGAAGTAGCGTCCACCGCCCAAACTTCGCCGTTCTTCATAGCGGGTAATTCTTGCCAACCTTCGGGAAAAACCGACTGCGGCAATTGCCGAACAATATCTTCTTTATAATAACCGCACGGGATCAGCACCATCACTTCTGGTGCATATCCTGCGACCTCTTCGAGCGTGGTGGTGATCGACGGCTTTCCGGCCGCGCCGAACCCCCAATGACCGCCGGCGATCGCTACCTGTTCCGGGACCCAGTGTCCGGGGGCAAACAAAGGTTCCAGCCATTCGAGCATCAACACCCGCGGCCGCGAGGGAACGCCTGCTAATCGGCCCGAAATGGCCGACAACCGTGCACGTAAACCGTCCACCAACTTGACCCCACGTCTTTCGGTCCCGGTCAGCCGCGCGACGGACAGAATATTCTCGAAAATGTCCTCGATCGTATTTGGCTCCAGCGAAACGATCTGCATGTCGCCCTCAAACACGCGGACCGCTTTTTCGACGATCTTGAAATTGACCGCACAGACGTCGCAAAGCTCTTGCGTGATGATCAGATCGGGTTGTAACGAATGCAATTGCTTTTCGTCCAAACTGTAGATCGAACCGTGCCCATCTAACTGCGAACGAACGGCGTGATCGATCTCGCGGCTATTCATCGATTCGTGCGAAATGTGGCTAGCGGTCAGCCGCGGCTTGTCGCCGACACTGGCCGGGAAATCGCACTCATGAGTTATTCCCACCAAATTCGCCTCTAAACCCAAGGCGCAAACGATCTCCGTTGCGGAAGGCAAAAGCGAGACGATACGAGGGCTAGAGTTCATGAATCACCAATCAATGTGTTCGTTAAATTCATCGCAAGTAAATTACGAATGCGCGATGAGATTGTAAAGGCGTTTAAGGCAATGGGCGTTAGATTCTGAATTGGATCGGCAGGTAAAATAATCCCTTGGTATTTCTTTGCGTTCTTACCTTTGCGCTCTTTGCGCCTTTGCGTGAACGAAAACTTTCGAATTCTTCGTTGTAGGAGCCAAATGACATCTCACGCAAAGGCGCAAAGGACGCAAAGTAAAACCGCAAAGAAAAACGCAGTGACAGGTTCGCGGAGTCGCCAAACGTGAAAAGACCTCGACGATTGCCCCTATCTTTCTACCGCCAGCGCGATGCTTTGACCCTGGCCCGTGACCTCCTCGGGTCCGTGGTGGTGGTACCCACGTCGGACGGAATCCGGGTATCAGGCATGATCGTCGAGACCGAAGCGTATCGCGGAGTTACCGATCGGGCCAGCCACGCCTACGGCGACCGGCGGACGGCGCGGACCGAAACCATGTATGCCGAGGGCGGCGTAGCTTACGTGTATTTTGTGTACGGGATGCACCACCAACTGAACATCGTCGCCGGTCTAGCGGACGTTCCCGAGGCACTTCTGATCCGTGCGCTGGAACCGCTAGAGGGTGTGGAGATTATGTCCGTTCGGCGCAATTTTGTGGCGGAAAGGCAGCTAACCAGCGGACCGGGGAAACTTTGTGCCGCCCTGGCTATCGACCGCAGTTTCGATGGTGAATCCCTCAAAGGTGACCGTATTTGGTTGGAGGCCGGACCGGAGGTGGCCTCCCGGCACATCGCCCGCGGTCCCCGTATCGGAATCGATTACGCCGGGAAAGACGTTCTTAAACCTTGGAGGTTCTGGTTGAAAAACAATGTTTATGTTAGTCGGCTGCCGGTCGGGAACAAAAAGGAACAAAAAGGTGTCTAAATCGTGTAATCAAAGGGCTTTTAGACTGAAAAAGGGGGGTTAGTTAATTTCTACACCGTTTGGTTTTAGGGCAGTGCGAAATGGGTTAAAACCGCTCCGTCGATGCGCGAAACGGTGGTAGAAACTTAGGCAATTGGCAGTTTTTCGTCCGTCAAGTTATGGCACGCCAATCGCTTAATACCAAAACATGAACACTAACGTCGCAACATTTCCAATATGGTCGAACGCGAGTCAAGTTCCGGTATCCGAGACTTTTGACGATACGCCGGCGGGGACCGTTGCCCGGACAAGTAGTGATTACGAATTGGCTCAGGCCGCTTCCAAAGGCGATATGGGCTCGTTCGAAGAGATCTATCAGCGTCACAATCGCCGGGTATACAGCCTCTGTTTGCGCATGACGCAGAGCGCGCCCGAAGCCGAAGATCTGGCGCAAGAAGTATTCATTCAGCTGTTCCGCAAGATCGGCAGCTTCCGCGGCGACTCGGCCTTTACTACGTGGCTGCATCGTCTGACCGTGAATCAGGTCTTAATGCACTTCCGCAAACGTAGCGTGAAGATGGAAAAGACCACCGAAGAAGGCGAAACGCCGGTGCAGATCGTCGCGGGCACGGAAAACCCGATGCATATGCCGGTGGTCGACCGCATCGCCCTCGATAACGCGATCGCGCAGTTGCCGAACGGCTATCGCACGGTGTTTATCCTTCACGACGTCGAAGGGCACGAGCACGAGGAGGTCGCCAAGATCTTAGGCTGTTCGGTCGGTACCTCGAAGTCGCAACTGCATAAGGCGCGGATGAAACTGCGTCGGTTGCTGAAGAAACAAAGTCCGCCGCGATTGATCCGGCGCGCCGCGTAAGCAGGCGAATTAGCAGAACAAAAGGCTGGGGCCAACGTCCCAGCCTTTTTCTGTGCTCACGTTTTCTTTGTTCCAAAAAAAATCGTCTTGCATTCGTGATTTCACGAATTTAAGGGCAGAAGATTCTAGTAAATGTGAAGATTTCAGGCCCCCGTCGCCCAAGTTTTTTCTGGGAGAGGGGTTGGGGGTTCGAAGAATGACCGCCAGACACCAAATTATTTTCTCCGGAGCCCGCAAAGCGGGCGGCAGACTTCCTGATTTCGATCAAGCCAGAAAGAGCAAATCATTCGGGCTCAGCATGGGTACTCGGGAAGAGTCGGTCGCCCGCTTCGCGGGCTCAAAATCAAAAATGGGGGCACCTAAAACTCATGCTATCGCACCCTCACCCCCAACCCCTCTCCCAGGAAAAATGGGAGAGGGGGGGCAAGAAATTCGCTTCTTTGATTTATCGGGCTGCTAGCCACCGGTAGTGCTAAACTGACCTCATGTCGGAACAAAGTCTGCAAGAAAAGTATTCGCCAAATAACGCCTGCTTCGGCTGCGGCCCGAAGAACGAAAAGGGTCTCCGGATCCGAAGTTTCCCCCGCGAGAACGGCGACGTCGTGTGTGAATGGACACCCGAGAAACATCATGAATCGTTCCCGGGCATGCTGAGCGGCGGAATTATCGGCACTTTGCTTGATTGCCACTCGAACTGGGCTGCCACTTATCACCTTATGAATCAGCGGGGCGAGAGTTCAGCGCCCTGCACCGTTACCGCGAATTATGCAGTGAAATTGTTGCGCCCAACGCCGTCTGACGGGCCGATCTTCTTAACTGCCCGGGTGGTCGAGTCAAAGGAAGACCGCGCGACAGTGGAAGCGGAGTTATCCGCTGGTGGGAAGGTTTGCGCAACCTGCAGCGGTCTGTTTGTGGCGGTAAAGCCAGGGCATCCGGCGTATCACCGCTGGTAGCGGTTCCGATCAGGTACCGGAGATTTTTTCCGTGAAGCTGGCACCGGAGAGGAAGCTTTATCCACGAATCCTCACAAATTGAGGCCCCGAATAATCACGAATAAGATTTCAACGGTTTCTTATTCGTGATTATTGTTTTTAGCTCTTATTTGTGCAGATTCGTGGATAACTCGGTGAAGGAGAAGTCAGCCTCGAGAACCGGTACAACGACCTAAAGTGCTACTGATAAAAAAATGCCCGGTGCTTTCCAGCGCACCGGGCGACAATCAACAGGAGGAATCGCTTTCGCGGGTCGTTCCCCAAATAACCCGCGTAAAATCGCTTAAGTAAGTCCCGGCATTGAGATGCCTCGACCAACCGCGACGTTGTCCTTTTTTTCTTAGGTGCCGTTAAAACCGGTACGCATTCGGCGGATGTTAGCGGTCGAATAGCCGGCAGCCTTGGCTGCGGCCAGTACCTTTTTCGCGTCAGCTTGGGTTCGACCGGCAAACACCGCCATAAAATTCTGGTTAGCATTGGTGTTGCTGTAGTAAATGTTCCCCGCCTCGGCGCAACGCGAGGCAAAAACCTTGTTATTGGGGAATTTGGCTTGGGCGGCTAACCGGTCCGATTCCGAGATAAAGCCGGAGCAATCGTCGTGCGCCGGCACGCTCTGCAGCATCACGGCATAAAACGCCTCACTTTCCCAAATAACACCGTTACGGGGCACTTCGAACGGCAGATCCCAAGTTTCAAAGTCGGTCGAAGTCTTACACCGGACATTCGGATTACCGCAGATCTTGCCGATTGCGGTTTGACGACGGTTTTGGGCTTGCGTTTGACCGACGCCAATTAGACATAGACCAAGGACGACCAGGGCCAGAATTGCCTTCATCTTATCGGGGTCCTTCCTGCTAATTAGTTTTAATAAAGCCGAAGTACTTTAACGAGCGAACTGTAACACACTGCCGTCTCCGCCCACGACCCAGGCGTTCTTGTTTTCGACGAACAGGCTATAGAGGTGCTGGGTCGTGCCGGTCGACTGTTGGACCCAGGTGATGCCGCCGTCCTCGCTCCGCATGATCAATCCGCCACGCCCGACCAGCCAACCGCGTTTCTCGTCGACGAACTGAATGCTTAGCAGGGTATTGCGGAACGGGACCAGCGCCTGCATCCAAGTTCCTCCGCCGTCGACCGTACGCAAGATCGTTCCCTTTTGCCCGACCGCCCACCCGCGGTTCTCATTCTTGAAGTCGACGTGGTAAAGATCGGATCTCGTTCCGGACCTTTGAATGAACCAGGTCTCACCGTCATCCGTCGTTGCCAATACGGTACCGTCCGCCCCAACGATCCAACCACGGTGATCGTTCACAAAATCAAGATGGATCAATTCCCCATGCGTTGGCGCCGTCGTACGGCGCCAGGACGCCCCGCCATCTTCCGTCCGAAGGACCAGGCTGTCGACGACCGTATCGCCTTTCGAGATCGATCCTACGATCCAGCCTTTGTTCTTGCCGGTAAAGCGAACGCTGTAGAGTTCCGGCACCCCGCCAAAACGCGATTGGTCGAAAACATGGGCTTCGCGCCAAGTCTCTCCGGAGTCGCGGCTTTGGAAAATGCGATTTCCGGTGAGCAAGAACCCGTTCTCTTTGTCGCGAAAGAAGATGTCGTTAACCGCGGAACCGCCGCCCACGGATTGTACCGACCAATGCTGCCCGGCGTCGGTGGTGATCAGGACCAGGCCTTCATCACCGCCGACCCATCCGCGTTTGGAATCGAGAAAATAGACCGAATTCAGATCTTTTCCCTTCACCTCCGCAGGGTGGGTGATCCGCCAGCCGTCTTGCGCCGAAGCGGAGCTCATCGCCAGCGACAAGAGCACCAGGCATAGTGCCACACCTCTTAAATAATTATTTCGATCCGTCATAATTTGTTCGAATATCCCGAAGTTCGATCGGTCCCGTGCTTGGACCAATTTTCCGGAGATATGGTTGTACACGAATCGTTCGACCAAACACAAGAAAGGGCCGCGTGACATGCACGCGGCCCTGGTTGACGGTTTCTGGGGAGACGCCGCCAAGGTTAATTTCGCGTCGCTTCGATCCGATAGACGCGGCCATTGTAAACCACAACTACCGCTTCTCCGAGCGCGAAATACTTGGATAGGGACGGTTCCCGTTTGATCAGGTCGAAGTATTCGTTCGAACCAAAGACCAATTTAGTCTCGGGCAACCGAGAATCGACCTTGAACTCGGAATCGGTCCAAACGTTATCGCGTAGGTAGAAAGTCTTACCGGATACCCGTTTAGCGACGTTCGCGTTCAATCGCGAGTCTTCCTTATCATCGGCCAAGGTCGTCGACTCTTGCCGTAGACGCGTGTCCTTACTTGCCCGAACCGCACCGGCGCCGGATTTCGCCGCCATATCCATCGCGGGAGCCTCTGCCGGCCGAGATGCCGCCGGACGCGGATCGCCGTCGCGACGCCCTTCTCTGCGGTTAGACTCCATCCCATCAACCACGAGGTTGGTGTTTCCGCCGGTCACGACGGGTTGGCCGGATTCCAATGCCAAGTACGAGGTGTACGGGGTCACGATGCCGTAACGGGTGCCGAGATCGACGATCTCGTCCTTCAGTTCCCGTTGCTCGCCGTTGGCGCGGATCTGTTCCATCAACCAGCCGACCCGGCGATTGGCCCAGAGTCGCGGCAGGAAGTCGTTATCTTCATTCCGCAGCGGGAAATCGAGGTTTTCGAAATTGATCGAGCGCACCTCGCGGCCCATCTTCCCTTTGAGCACGATGCGCAAATTCCGGAGGTCGCTGGAATTGCGATACCGGCCGATCAAGGTGATCTGGGTGCCTTTGAACAGATCGGGTAGGTTGCGGGGATAAACCAGGTCGGTTCGGACCTCACCCATTTCCAGACTGACATCGGTCAAGACCGGATAGTTAACTTTCGAGAAGAAGTTGGAAACCTTTACTTCCAGATCTTCCTTCGGCTCGACATAATCCGACGCGCCGTTGTTGTCCGCAGCCAAGCGGTCCAGCAACTCGGTATTAACGTCGTAACCAACGCCGAAAGTGAACAATTTGACGCCGTTATTTCCCACGCCGTGCGCGTTTTCAATAATGCGCGGAACCTTGGTTTCGCCCACGGTCGGGAGGCCGTCCGTCATGAATACCAAGAGTTTCGGTCTGTCGGTACCATCGAATTGGCGGAAACCGGCCAACAAAGAATCGTTGATGTTGGTGCCCCCGGCCGGCCTCAGTCCTTTGACGAATTGCTCGCCGCGCGCTTTGCCGCGTTCGTCGGCATTCATCAGGCCGTTTTCCATTAGGTGCTCTTCGCCGGCGAACGAAATGACGTTAAAGCGGTCACCGTTGCGCAGGCTGCGGATACCGAAGAGTAGGGCCGCCCTGGCTTTTTCCATCTTGTCGGCTTCGGCCATCGAGCCGGAGGTATCGATCACAAAAACAATGTCCTTCGCGGCCAGTTCTTGCTCGTTGATCGTATCCTTCGGCGAAAGCATCAGCAGGAAGTAGCCATCCTTGCCCGGCTCGCGATGGGTTAGCAAAGATAAGCCGAAGTCGTCTTTCGTCAGCGCGTAAAAGAGCTTGAAATCATTCAGCTCTTCGCCGCGACCCGCTTCAAAACTCAGCCGAACCTTGCGGTCATTGCTCCGATTGACGTCGATGTTGTGGCTCGGGGAATAAACGTTGCGGACTGGTTGTTGGCTTTCGATCTCGACCCGGCCGGAAACCGTACCGATCGAGGTTTGTTGATGACTGGTACCGAGCGGATAGGTGTAACTGACCGTACCGCCTTCGGCCTTCAATACCTGCGAGTAGGTGAGTTCGAGTTTCTTGTCCGACATCGCCGGGATCGGAAAGATCGATGCTTGGAACAGATCCTTCCCGGCATACTCCAACAGACCCGGGTCGCGTTGACGACGTACGATCTCGTCGTAGATCCGTCGCGCCTCTTCGCGTGAACGAACCTCACCGGCCAACCGGTTGTTGCCGTCCCAGATAGCAAATTCGACGATCGAAGCCTCGCTGGGGATCGGGAAGAAATAAACGCCTTCGAGGACGGCCTGCGTATCGTTCCGGAAGATCTGTTCGATATGCGTAGTAGCCACTTGGCCGATGATCTTGGTATCGATCTTGATGGATTTGATCGGCAGGGATCGCGGCAAAGTAACCGGGCGCGGCGGCCGCGGACAACGGTCACATTCGCGCGGAACGATAGTTCCCTGCGCATTTACCCCGATGGCGCCGCCCAAGATCGTCAAGATCAGCAGCGAAAACATCGCTAAATTATTGATTCGCATTTATCTCTCCTCGAAAACTGTTCGCGCCCAGGGACGCTCGTTCTGGTGAAAAGAACGGCTGGGAGGGCAAATCTTGCGGGCATTTTGGGCAATCTTTCGCACGAAACATCATATTTTCGGGTTGAAATTATTCCAAAGCGCGCAACCGGGGATTGGTCAGCGCGACCACGGTCATAAAGATCACGATGACCACACCGCCGCCCGCCAGGGTGTGTTCGACGCCAAAACGGCTGCCAAAAGAACCGGCTAGGAGGTTCCCGAGCGGCATTGCGCCGATAAACGAGAGGATAAAAATGCTCATGACCCGGCCGCGCATTTCGTCGGTGACCAATTGTTGAAGCAAAACATTGGAAAGCGCGATACCGAACACGATCGAGAAACCCATTATAAAAATAAACGGAATCGAAAAGTGCGCCTGGCGCGAGAGCGCGAATCCGATCAGGCAAACCGAAAAAGTTAGCACGCCGAAGATCAGGATCATTCCCTTGCGGCGGAAATCGCCCAAGAAGGTGAGGGTCAAAGCCCCGAAAAAAGCGCCGAGTCCCGACGTACCCATAAGCAGCGCAAATCCGGTCTCACTCATATGCAAGACTTCGCGGGCGTAGTACGGCATCATGGTCAGGAACGGCGCACCAAAGAGGTTCGTCACGAAACAGATCAGCAACAGCATAAAAACCCGCGGCCGGCCGGCGACATAACGAAATCCATCCGTGAGGTCGTGCAGCAGCGCGCGGCGATCACGTAAAGAATGCGCGGGTGGTGCTTGGGTCGTTGAACTAAGATCGAGCCAAGAAAGGCCGACCACCACGGCTACGAACGAAAACGCGTTCGCGAAGAAACAACCAGCGAGACCGAATAGCTTGAATCCCAACCCGGCCAGCGCCGGACCAACTGCCCGCGCCAATTGAAACTGCGTCGAATTGAGAGCGATCGCGTTGGGCAGGTCTTCCCTTCCGACCAGATCGATCGTGATCGCTTGGTAAGACGGTCCGGCGAGAGACATACAACATCCGGTGACAAACGAAAGCGCCAGCACCATCCAAACCTGCACCACGCCGGTGGCGATCAGGATCGCGAGCGTCAACGCCGCCAGTCCCGCCCCGATCTGGGTCGCGAACAGCAATTTACGCCGATCGACCAGGTCGGCGAAAACACCGCCGGCGAGCGTAAAAACCAACCCCGGCGCCGTCGCCATGAAGCCATCCACACCGAGCCAGAAGGGTGAGTTGGTAAGACTAAGTACCAACCAGCCCTGAGCCACGGCTTGCATCCAGGTGCCAATGTTCGAGAGGAAAGCACCGCCCCAAAAAATGCGGAAATTGCGATGCGCGAGCGCACGGAACATGCCGGTCGATCGCGCCCGGGGTCGCTCGATTCCGCCGGTTTCAGTTTCCATCAGTTGTCTACACGCCGCCACGCTGAAAGCGAACGCCCTGATCCGCCGCGCCGCTCGGCGACGATCTCCGCCATGATCGCCAGCGCCACCTCTTCGGGGGAAACCGCGCCGATATCTAACCCAATCGGAGCGCGAACTCCGGCCAGATCTTCATTCCGAAAACCGATCTTGCGTAATCGGTTCAAAACAATATCCGTTCTTCGCTTACTCCCGATCATTCCGACATAGTCGGGGGCGCAAGAAAGCACTCCGTGAAGGCAAGCTTGATCCTCGGCATGTCCGCGGGTGACGATCGCTACGTATGCGCCCAACCCATCAGCGACCGTCGCTCTAACGCCCGAGAGCCAATCTTCGATTCGGACAAATTCCAGGTCGAGTCCAGGAAACAGTTCGGGTTGTATGAGTTCCGCCCGGTCGTCCACCAACATAGTGCGAAATCCCAAGCTCGGCCCCATTCGCGCGAGTGACGCACCCACATGTCCCGCCCCGCAAATGATCAGTCGAGGTTCCCGTGCGATCCTTTCGAACAGTAATTGGGTTTCGTCGAAGCGACTGCGGTTCGGGGTGATCTCCTTGACCGTTACCGTTTTCGCAGCTGCTTTCGAAGGAATGAACGTCTGCTGAGCGTAAAGGTCAGCCGCGGTGTCGAGGAAGCGATGGCCCAAGGTGTTGTTGCGGACAAACAGCTTTCCGAGCAGGTACTTCGTCCCGATCCGTCCGGGGCCACCTATAAGTGTGACTAAGGCGCCCTCGGTGCCCCGTTCTAGAATGGTCTGAATTGCGGCCAGGAGTTCCGCGGGATCGATAAATTCGCTCTCCTCGGCCATGTACTTAGGTATGCGAGTGAACCTTTATCAAGGAAATCAGCGTTGCTGGAGGGTGATCTTTTCCTCGTTGGGCTTAGCGCCGATACCGATCGCGGACAAGGCCCGCCGTACCAGCCAAATTGGACCAACTAATAGATAGATAGGATTACGGAAGAAAGCTGGTTGATTACCTTCAATAATATGTCCGGCGAACTGGAAGATCCAGCCAACGACGAACAACCCCAGCCCCCATCGCCAATTGAAAAATACTACCGGCAACGCGATAACGATCATGGGGATACCAAAATTGTGGAGCAGTCGATTTATTGGGTGCTTATGCTTCGCTTTGTAATTTTCCAAAAAGGATTCCGCCATCAGCTCACCTCCACTAATTCTGGTAGCTCGTTCGGTTGAACTACGCCTTTCGGTGGCCAGATATCGATGAAGATATCCATCGTGCCGCCACAGACCATTCCAAAATCGCTCGCCTCGTCTTCGGTCAAAGTAAAGTGATGCAGCGCCGAATGTCCGGTACGAATTGCCTCCCGCGCTTCGGCCCATACTTCCGCCTCGATACATCCACCACCAACGGTGCCTTCGGTCCGCCCGTCGGCGAAGAATACCATTTTTGCGCCGCGCTGTTGCGGGGTCGAACCACGCGTGTGCGCGACCGTCGCAACGGCAACCGTTTCGCCGCGTTCGAGGGCTTCCGACAATTCTCGATAAAGTTGACCCGCGGTTATGTTCGCCATACGAGCAGACCTAACGGAGAGAATTCTACACCCCAATCGCGGGTTTTATCGAACCGAATAGCAGAAATGACCCGGCCATCGTTCGATGGCCGGGTCAATACCCTGAGGTAAATACCAACTTCGAATTCAAGAGAGGATGAACATTCGACGACGAGTCCCGGGAGTTGGGACCGTATCAGGCGCTAGCGCGCGCCTTTCTTCCGATCGGCCCAGATACGCTTCATACGCTCAGAAAGTGCCTTTTTCTTTGCCGCGGACATTTTCCGCCGCTTCCGAGTCTTCCGGCCGTCGGTTTCCGCCTCAGCCTTGGCCGATCCCGGCGGTCGGCCTAATCTCTTCTTGGCCGGCTGAACAGCGCCGCGAAGGGCTGCCAACTCCTCGTCAATTCTATTACGTTCGGCTTCGAGGCCGAGTATGGCAAGCTCACGCAATCTTTCGTCCTTCATGTTTCCTCTCCCGACTATTATTGATGGTTACAGCAGGTTTGATACGTATGGTAGCACAAATTAAAAAACAGCATAGTTCACTAATGCGATCCGTTCGAGAGAATTAGGGGTCAACTTTAGCCAGGGGAGGAACGAATTACCAGAAGTGTGACGGCACTTTCTTTTATTCACCTTGGTTGTGCAGGCAGTCTCGGGTGTTTGTTACAATATCGTCTACATGGACTCCATAAATGAACTTCTCGAAAAGAACCGTAAGTGGGCCGATAATATCCGCGAGCAAGATCCGGAGTTTTTCCGTGGGCTAGCGGCCCAACAAAGTCCGCGTTATCTCTGGATCGGTTGTTCTGACAGCCGGGTGCCGGCAACACAGCTAGTCGGGCTACGGGCGGGCGAATTGTTTGTTCACCGCAATGTCGCGAACCTTGCGGTTCATACCGACTTGAACTACTTGTCGGTGTTGCAGTTCGCGATCGACGTTCTCGGCGTCAATCATGTGATCGTGTGTGGGCACTATGGCTGTGGAGGGGTTGAAGCAACTCTAAATCAACGGAAATTGGGGTTGATAGATAACTGGCTAGAGCACATCGAAGATGTGATGCACGCCCACGAAGCGGAATTGAAAGCGATAAAGGATCCGGCGCGGAGGCTCGACCGGTTGTGCGAATTGAACGTGATCACTCAGGTCCAAAATGTTACGAGGACCACCATCGTGCAGAATGCCTGGAAACGCGGGCACCGACTCACCGTTCACGGTTGGATCTACGCGATCCGCGACGGGTTATTGCAGGATCTGAAAACTAGTTTTTCCAATCCTCCACTGAGTAGGAGTGACCAGGTTTGGGGGTCGGTTACCACCGGTTAGTAGGGTCGCTTGATCGACGCCAGGCGGAGGCCAACTGGTCGCCATCCCAAATTTCCCATCTAAAAAAAGCGGGCCGTCGTATCGACGGCCCGCTCAACCTCCGCTCCGAAATATTTCTACTTCTTAAAGATCTCGGGGTTGTCGGTTTCGATCTTCTTCGCTTCATCGCCGAACTTCGACGCTTCCTTGTCGATCGAGTTGATCTTCGCCGTCAACGCGTCGATCTTCGTCTTTAACTCGTCAAAACTACCGGCATCCAAGATCGCCTGCGCGCGTTCCTTGAACGCCATCAACCACTCGGCGCGCTTTTTGTTCTCGTTAGTTTTCGCGGTCAGATAAGTCTTGTACTTATCGGTGGTATCGATCTTGCTCGCTTCGTCGAACTTATTGGCGGCATCGGTAACTTTTTTGCTCGCCTTATCGTAGTTGTCGATCGCTTCCTGCACGGTCGCTTTGTAAGCATCGCGGCCTTCGGGAAACTCACCGTTCACTTTGTCGATGACTTCGTTGTATTTCTTGTCGGCGGTTTCCTGGGCCGTCTTCGCTTCACCGATAAACTTGTTCGCTTCGTCTACCAGCCCGTTAGCTTTTTGCTGATTCTGCGAGCAGGCCAGACCGAACGCAACGATCGCGAACGCCAAAATGAGCAGATTCCATTTGTTTTTTGGATTCATTTCGTTCCTCAATTCCACGTTTGTTTAGATTATTAAGTCGCGCGAGAATATACCACGCTCCGGACGGTTTTTATCAAGCTCCCGAGCGAAAAAAGCCATTTCCGAGGGTTTTTCGCGGCAAAACGGGCGAGCATCGACAGCATTTCTGTCAAAGTCGCCCGTATCGATCACGCCCCAGGACTATGCTGGTTCAAACCTCGATCACAACTCTAGTTTTTTACGCGCGCGTTGGATGAAGGTTTTGGTCATCTCGGAAACGCGTTTCTGCATTTCCTTGCTGATCCGGTGTTCGCCAAGCCAACCCGCCAGAAAATGAAGTTCCTTCGCCTGGGAGCGGCGGAGCTCGATGTGCTGACTGATCTTTACCATCGTCGAGGTCGCGCTGCGTTCCACGAAGCTGGCCGCGTAACGCATATAGTTTTTCTTTTCGGAACTGGCCGGCGACCATTCGATCCGGAAGGGGCTGTCGTCGGTTTGTTCGACCGCGAAGTTAGCCCGCATGGCGCCGATCACCGGGACTTCGGTCCGAACTATCCAACGGACCACGCCGGTGGCTTCCGATTTGATACTTTCGATACCCGGCATTAGATCGACGAAATTCTTCAGTTCGCTGAAGAACTCCCGGGCGCGTTCCAAACTAATATTTAATTCGAGTTGTTCGGTATATTCGGCTTTGATGCGGAACACAAGCAAACTCTCCTCAGGTTAGGGTCAATTCCTCCAACGCCAAACGCGCTGAGGAAATACAACAATTTGACGTAATCGCATCCAATTTCGCTGCCAGCGAATGCCGATGCGGGTACGATGGCAATCTTTTCGAGACAAAACGGCCGTGATCGGCCAAGGGATAAGTTTTTGTTCCCGGTGACGTATTCATGGACGGGGCCGCGCGGCGGTTCAAACCAACGCCTCAGTAAAGGCAATAGTAGCACAAGTTACCGGCAAAAGTGTGAACAGAGCGTTAAAAAAAGTGACAAAACTCTTACGTTTTGCCCCCGGCGCAGGTTGGCGGACGGTCGGATCACCGGAAAACGTGACATCCTCGGCAACCGCGAATACCATCCAATAACTATGATTCAGGAAAGCGAAGTCTGCCCGCGCTGCGGAATGGGTCGGTTAAAAAGCTGGGGCGAACTGTCCCTGGAAGAACAAATGATTGCTCATCGCCTGCCCCAATCTGCTAGTTTCGCTCAGCAGGACAGGGCTACACGCCACCGTTGGTGCATTAAATGCTGGTACGAGGAAACCTCAGGGGCCAGTCAATTGGCTTAAGCCCGCGCCATTCCCGTTCAAACGCGCACTGCGCAAAAAATATCGGCCGCGAAAATTTTAAGGTTCTCGCGGCCGGTTTTGCGTAGCGGCTCCAGCAAGAACTGCTCACGGATCAACCCGCTAAGGCAATGACATCGCCGGAACCGGTTTGTCCGTAGCCACCCCGAAGTTGTAAGCCATCACCGCCGGATTAGCGGTGGTCAGAATGTACCAAGTGCCGTTCCGGTAAACGCTCAGATCGATCTTACCGTCACCGTCGTAATCACCGGTCATCGGTACGTCTCCGAGCGCGCCGAACTGTTGTCCGCCGTAATTCGTGGACGGATCTTGCGTCCGATACCACCACCCCGTGCTCGGCCGGAACACCGCAATATTAGCAAGGTGATCTCCGTTGTAATCCGCCACCACTGGTTTATCCTCACCGATCCCGTAGTTCACGGTGGTCATCACGTGGTCACTACTCCGAATGATGTACCACGTGCTATCGGCCGTGGGCGTCGCTCCCGGCTTTCCAGCACATTGGGATCCTAAGCTTAGAATTCCACGTGGACAAGTTGTCGCG
>JADMIO011251644.1_pt1 | contig 55696 bp, 59 predicted proteins | sample 8958161 | NCBI WGS metagenome assembly JADMIO01 (sample SAMN16585339, study PRJNA669376) | soil metagenome | isolation source: Crop rotation soil | place: USA: Cullars Rotation, Alabama | collected 2011
GCTCTTCCGATCTTACGCCGCTCCATGAGCTTATCGGGTCCACTCGCGAACGCAGAAAGGCCCACCCGAAGGTGAGCCAGTGTGATTACATTTGCGGCCTAACTGTGGCCAGTCCAGTTACGCTGGAGTCACTAGTATTTAGGTGACACTATAGAAGCGGCCGCGACAACTTGTCCACGTGGAATTCTAAGCTTAGGATCCCAATGTGCTGGAAAGCGAGCATGTCTATCGTCGCGCCGAAGCCTCGCCGATCGTCTCGCAGGTCATCGTGGCCACCGACGACTTGCGCATCGCCGCCACGGTGACTGCGTTCGGCGGCAACGTGCGCCTCACACGCGCCGATCACCCCTCAGGCACCGATCGGCTGGCGGAAGTCGCGACCTCGCTCGATTGCGACGTCATCGTCAACGTGCAGGGCGACGAGCCGCTTCTCGATTCGCGTGCCATCGGCGAAGCGGTCGCGCCTTTCACCGACCCCGCCATTCTCATGACGACGCTGTACCGGCGGATTGAGGACGTCGACGAGCTCGCCAACCCCAACGTCGTCAAGGTCGTGCTCGATCGCGGCGGATTTGCGTTGTATTTTTCGCGGGCACCGATTCCCCACGCGCGCGATCCCCGCGGCGGGTGGCCTCCGCTGTACAGGCATGTCGGCCTGTACGCGTACCGCCGCAGCGCGCTGCTCGTCCTCGCCGCCCTCGAACCGACCCCACTCGAACGCGCCGAAGCGCTCGAGCAGCTCCGCGCGCTCGAACACGGCATTCGCATCAAGGCCGTCGAGACGGCCTACGATTCCATTGGCGTTGATACACCGGAGGATCTGGAGCAGGTTCGTCGTCTGCTGGCGACACCGGCTTCGAGTTAACGATGGCTGATACCAAGTACATCTTCGTTACCGGCGGCGTGGTTTCCTCGCTCGGCAAGGGGCTCGCCGCAGCCTCAATTGGGGCACTGCTCGAGGGGCACGGCTACACCGTCACCCTGCAGAAATTCGACCCCTATATCAACGTCGATCCGGGCACGATGAGCCCGTATCAGCACGGCGAGGTGTACGTCACCGATGATGGAGCCGAAACAGACCTGGATCTCGGCCACTACGAGCGCTTCACCAACACGCGCACGATGCGCGACTCGAACTGGACCACCGGCAAGATTTATCAGAGCGTCATCCAGAAGGAGCGGCGCGGCGATTATCTGGGACGAACCGTTCAGGTAATTCCTCATATCACCAACGAAATCAAAGACGCCATCCGCAATGCTGCCAAAGGCGTCGACGTCGCGCTCGTGGAAATCGGCGGCACCGTGGGCGACATCGAGAGCCTGCCATTTCTCGAGGCCATCCGGCAGTTCCGTCAGGATGTGGGACGCGACAATTCGCTCTACATCCATCTGACGCTCGTGCCCTTCATTGGCACCGCCGGGGAGCTCAAGACGAAGCCGACGCAGCACAGCGTCCGCGATCTCCGATCCATCGGGATTCAGCCCGACATCCTGTTGTGCCGCACCGATCGGTTTCTTGACTCGGACCTCAAGCGGAAAATCGCGCTCTTCTGCGACGTCGCTGAAGAAGCGGTGATTACGGCGAAGGACGTGTCGACGATCTACGAAGTCCCGCTCGTGCTGGCCGCCGAGGGGCTGGACCGGATCGTGCTGAAGTACCTGCACCTCTCACAAACCGAACGCCGCATGCAGGAGTGGGAGGACCTCGTCAACCGGATCAAGAATCCGCTCGACGAAATCACCATTCACGTCGTCGGCAAGTATGTCGGCTACGAGGATTCGTACAAGAGCCTGAACGAGGCGCTCTACCATGGCGGCTTTCCGCATCGCCTCAAGGTCAACATCAAGTGGATTGAGGCAGAAGCGCTCGAGGAGCCAAACGGCGAATCACTGCTCGACGATGCCAACGGTATCCTCGTGCCGGGAGGCTTTGGCGACCGTGGCACGCGCGGCATGATGAAGGCGGCACAGATCGCCCGAGAGCGGTCGATTCCGTACTTCGGCATTTGTTACGGCTTCCAGTGGGCCACGGTCGAGTACGCGCGCCACGTGGCCGGGCTTCCGGACGCGGATTCCACGGAGTGCGCACCCGATACGCCGACGAAACTGATCTACAAGCTTCGCGATCTGCTCGGCGTGGACGATCTTGGCGGCACGATGCGATTGGGCTCGTACGCCTGTGAGCTGACGCCCGGCTCGCTGGCCCAGCGCGTATACGGCACGACGGCCGTTGACGAGCGGCATCGCCACCGCTACGAATTCAATTGCCTGTACGAACGGACACTCACCGACAGCGGCCTTCGCATCTCGGGACGCTCACCCGACGGAAAATTCGTCGAGATTGCCGAAGTTCCGGAGCATCCGTGGTATGTCGCGGTGCAGTTCCATCCGGAGTTCAAAAGCAAACCGACTCGTCCTCATCCGCTGTTCGCCGCGTTCGTGGAGGCGAGCTACAAACACAAGACAGCGGGCGTCTCACGCACGCCGGCAACGGCGTCGGTCGCATAGGCAAGAGCAGGTTGCTGAAAAGGCCAGCAACCTGAACCTGAGCATTTCGCACCCTTCCGCCCCATATAATGGGCCTCGTGAAACCTGTACAGCTGGGTGACATCACCTTCGGGAGCGACCACCCATTCGTCCTCATCGCAGGCCCGTGCGTGATTGAAAGCGAATCGCACGCCATGGGGCTCGCGCGGCAGCTTCGTGACGTGACGCGCGCGATGCAGGTGCCGTTCATCTTCAAGGCCTCGTTCGACAAAGCCAACCGGACCTCGAACCGGTCGTTCCGCGGACCAGGATTGACGGAAGGGCTGCGGATCCTCGCAGCCATCAAATCGACGCTGAGCGTCCCCGTCCTGACGGATATTCACGAGCCGTCACAGGCCGCGCCCGCCGCGGAAGTCGCCGACGTTCTGCAGATTCCAGCGTTCTTGTGCCGACAGACCGACCTACTCGAAGCGGCTGCGCGCACAGCGCGGATCGTCAACATCAAGAAGGGACAGTTTCTCGCGCCGGAAGACATGAGGCACGCGATCGCCAAGGTTGTCGACGCCGGAAACGCCCGTGTGATCGTGACTGAACGGGGGACCAGTTTCGGCTATCACAATCTCGTGGTCGACATGCGGGCATTTCCAATCCTGCGCGAGCTTGGAGTCCCGGTGGTGTTCGACGTCACACATAGCCTGCAACTGCCCGGTGGCGGCGGCGGCGTGACGGCGGGACTCGCGCAATACATCGAGCCGCTGGCGTCGGCGGGCGTGGCCGCCGGCGTCGACGGAGTGTTCCTCGAGGTCCACGAAGAGCCGGCGCGGGCCAGGAGCGATGCACAGAACGCGCTCGCACTTGACCTGCTGGAGCCGCTACTCCAGCGTCTCGTTGCCCTCGATGCGATCGTCAAGGGGACGCGCGTTCATGGCTGATCGGGCGCTCGCTCGGAAGGTTCTCGAAACAGAGGCATCCGCGATCATGGCGTTGGTGCCTCGCCTGAACGATCGCTTCGATTGCGCCGTCCAACTGCTCCAGGAGTGCCGAGGGCGCGTCATCCTCACCGGCATGGGGAAATCCGGCTTCATTTGCGGAAAAATTGCCGCCACGCTCACGAGCACCGGGACGCCCGCCCATTTCCTGCACCCCGCTGAAGCGGTCCACGGTGACCTGGGCGTGATCCGGGAAGACGACGTCATCATCGCGTTGTCGAACAGCGGCGAGACCGGTGAAATCCTCCGGCTGCTCGAAACCATTCGGCGTCTCGGCGCCAGGCTCATTGCGATCACCGGCGCCCCTTCGTCGACGCTCGCCCAAGCCGCGGACGTCGCACTGGATTGCAGCGTCACCGAAGAGGCGTGTCCGCTGAATCTGGTCCCGACCGCCAGCACGACGGCGGCGCTCGCGATCGGCGATGCGCTGGCCATGACGCTGCTCGTCGAAAAAGGCTTCAGGCTGGAGGATTACGCCACGCTCCATCCCGGGGGGGCGCTCGGCAAGCGCCTGACACGCGTCGAACAGCTCATGCACACCGGCAAGGAAATTCCACTGGTTCGTGCCGATACAATCATGCGTGAGGTCATTTACGAAATGTCGAGGAAAGGGCTCGGCATGACGTGCGTCGTGGATGAGGAGGGTCGTCTTCTCGGCATCATTACGGACGGCGACCTTCGACGGCAGATGGAACGCGCGGCGACGATCCTCGATTTGACGGCCGCTGACGTGATGACGCGCGGCCCCGTGTCGATCGCACCCGCGACGCTGGCCGCCGAAGCGCTCAATATCATGGAGCAGCGGAAAATCACTTCGATCGTCGTCGTCGATCGGGAGACAGGGAAAGTTGCCGGTGTTGTCCACCTGCATCACCTGTGGCGCACGGAGCTCGTATGAGCCGCACCACTCCACATCGGTCAGGCCTGTGACGACTGAGAGCCGTGCCGCCCGGATCAAGCTGCTGCTCTTCGATGTGGACGGCGTTCTCACCGATGGGGGCGTCATCATCAACAGTGATGGCACCGAGAGCAAGCGATTCGGCATTCGTGACGGCATTGCCATGGTCTGGGCGCAACGCGCCGGCGTGAAAGTCGGGTTGCTCTCCGCCCGCCACTCACCCACCACGCCACATCGCGCGGCGCAACTCGGGATCACCCTGATTTATCAAGGCGTGACCAGCAAGGCCGAGGCGTACACAAACATCCTCGCGGCCGAAGGGCTGACGGACGCCGAGGTCGCGTACATGGGCGACGACATCGTGGACCTCAGCGTGCTGCAGCGTGCAGGCCTGGCGGCAGCGCCGGCCGATGCCGTACCCGAGGTACTCGAGCAGGTCCATTGGATCAGCAGCTCACGCGGTGGCTACGGCGCGGCGCGTGAATTGATCGAGCTCGTGTTGCGTGCACAACAGAAGTGGACGACGATCGTCACGCGTTACGTTCACGAAGCGTCACGGGCGGAAACGGCGTGAGCTCTTACGCTCCCCTCCTCGTCGGCCTGATCGCGCTCCTTCTCGGTTTGACGATCGGGAAAGCGTGGGAACGGTACAAGCTGAAGGGCGGGACCTGGATCGACCGACGTCGCGCGCGCGAATCGCCGCACTACATCCTCGGCTTGAACTTTCTCGTCGCCAACCAGATCGATCTCGCCATCGAAGAACTGAGCCGCGCCGCGAGCCTCGACGACGAGGCGCTCGAAGTCCACATGATTCTCGGGAATCTGTACCGGGAGAAGGGACAGGTCGGCAAGGCGATCACGGTTCATCAGGCGCTACTGCAGCGATCGCGGCTGAGCCGCCTCGAACACGCCTACGTGCTGCTCTGCCTGGGCCTCGACTACAAACGCGGTGGCTTCGTCGACCGCGCTCTCGACGCGTTCAACGAAGTGCTACGGCTCGATCCCAAGAACGAGTATGCGTTGCTGAATCTTCAGAAGCTGCACGAAGAGCAGCATCAGTGGACTGACGCCTACGATACCCGTCAGCGTCTCAACAAGCTCGCCGCAATCGACTCACAGCCGCAGAGCCAGGCCATTCTCGCCTTCCTCGAGAACGAGATCGGCCTCGAAGCCATGCGCCGGAAGGAGTATGGCGAGGCGTCGCGACGCTTTCAGGCGGCGATCGATCTCGACGCGCGTGCGGTGCCGGCGTACCTCAATCTCGGCGACGTGCGCGTCGCGGAAAGCAATGAGAAAGCGGCAGCCGCCATCTGGGAAAAACTCGTCCAGGTGGCGCCCGATCGCGCATATCTGGCGTTCGATCGTCTGGAAAGCCTGGCGGTGCGAAGCGGGAGTCCCGAGCGGTTCACGCGCCTGTGCCGTCGACTCATCGATGACAATCCGCAGGACTGGCGTGCGCGCCTCGCCTTGTCGCGGCACCTCATCGCCAGCGGGCAGCCGCAGGAAGCCCTCGATTTGCTGTTCTCCGCCCTTGTCCAGAATCCGCATGCCCTCAGCATTCATCAGGCGATCTGGCGCGCACTGGGCCTGCTTCGGCATCCCTCGTCGCTCGTCGATCGATACGGCCAGCTCACCGAGCATGCGGTGTTCTACCTCGATCCGCATGTGTGCATGCGCTGCCGATACCGCAGCACGGAGCTCCTCTGGCAATGTCCGCACTGCCACGACTGGAATACGTTCGTGGAGGAACGGATCGCGCCGGCGCAGGATCACACAGAGGTAGAGGTATAGCGATACGGAAATTGCAGATTGGAGATTGGGGATTGCAGATTGGGTTTTAGGATTTGGACTTCATGGTTAGGATTGGATTTTAGTTTAGGGTTTTCGGATTTTGGGGCACGTCCAACGCCTTCAGCACCTCCTCGAGTTGGGCATCCGTTTCCGCGAAGGTCCCGTCGGTTCGAATGGCAAAATCAGCGCGAGCAGACTTTTCTTCAGCGGGCATCTGGGCTGCAAGTCGTTGCTCGGCCTCGGGTGACGTCAGCCCGCGCTCGATAAGGCGCGACCGCTGCATGTCGGGCGGGCACACCGTGGCAATCACGTGATCGAAATCTGCCGCGTGTCCCGTTTCGTAGAGAAGCGGAATATCTGCGACGGCGATTTTCGATCCGGTCAATTCGAATCCGCGAAAGCCGGCCGTAATGGCTCGATAGACCGCGGGATGGACGATGGCTTCAAGGTCTCTGCGAGCTGCAACGTCCCTGAAGACGATCGCGCCCAGTCGCTTCCGGTCGATGGCGCCATTGGGATCGAGCACCGAAGGACCGAACCGCTCCGCAATGGCCTTTGACGCTTCCGTGCCCATCGCCGTCACGCCGTGGGCCAATTCATCTGCGTCCAGACACGGAATACCGGCCGCCTTCAGGCGCTCGAGCACATAACTTTTGCCGGTGGCGATTCCGCCGGTGAGTGCGACACGAAGCATTGCTACAAGTATAGGCACGTCGGGTGGATCGCCGGGTCGGATGGATCGGCCGGGTCGTGCGTCAGTCGGGGCGATAACGCATCTCCGCCGCGCGGAGGGTGTTCTTCAGCAACATCACGATCGTCAGCGGCCCCACGCCGCCAGGCACCGGTGTGAGCGCGCCCGCGACGTCCGCGACCGCAGGATGCACGTCACCGACGACCAGCGACCCACGTCGCGCGAAGGTGTCGCGCCGTTTCGATCCTGCCGGGAAGAGGCGTTCCACCGTCGCGAGATCATCGACGTGCGTCGTGCCGACATCGATCACGGTCGCGCCCGGCTTCACGAAGTCCTGCGTGACAAACGCCGCGCGCCCGATAGCCGCCACGAGAATGTCGGCCTCGCGCGCAACGGCCGGTAAATCGACCGTCTTCGAATGGCAGATGGTAACCGTCGCATGCCGATGCAGGAGGAGCAGCGCCATCGGCTTGCCGACGATATCGCTTCGACCGATGACGACGGCGCGTTGGCCGGCAATTGGAATCCTGGACCGCTCGAGTATCTCGATGACGCCCGAAGGCGTTCCTGCAGCGAGCGTCGGACGATTCTGAACCAGTCGCCCGACATTCACCGGATGGAAGCCGTCCACGTCCTTTTCGGGGGCGACCGCATCGAAGATCCGGCGTTCGGCATCCGGTCCCATTCCCGCTGGCAGCGGCGACTGCACCAGAATTCCGTCGTGCGCATCGCTGCGATTGAGTTGATCGACGATCCGCAGAAGATCGGCCAGTGCCGCCGTTGCCGGCAACCGCTCGAGGTCAGCACGAAGACCGTTTTCGCCGGCGGACTTCAGTTTGTTCCGAACGTAAATTTGAGACGCCGGATCGTCGCCGACGAGGACGATGCCAAGCCCGGGCGGCCGGCCGGCCCGGGATCTGAACGCCTCGACGCCGGGCAGGACTTCGGCGCGGATTTCTTCCGCAATTCGAGAGCCATCGAGGATACGTGCAGCCATGCGCGACTCAGTGCGGTTCAGCGTCGACCGGTTCGCGCGGCGGCTTCTGTGCGCTTCCGGAGCTCGCTGTGGTGGTAACCGTACGAGAAGTAAATGACGAATCCGATCACCATCCAGCCGATGAGGCGGTACCAGTTCTCCACTGGAAGCGAGAACATCAGGAGCGCACACGCCAGAATGCCGGCGATCGGCACGAAGGGATAGAGCGGCGCGCGGAATGGCCGCTCGGCGTCAGGGTTCGTCCGCCGCATGATCAGGACGGCCGTGCACACGATCAGGAACGCGAGCAGCGTGCCGATGTTGGTCAGATGCAGCAGCGCATCAATGGGCAGAAAGCCGGCCATGATGGCGACGAACACACCGATGAGAATCGTCGATTTCCACGGGGTCTTGAAGCTCGGATGCACATCGCCGAAGAACGCCGGCGGGACCATGCCGTCGCGCGCCATCGCCAGAAAGACGCGGGGGGCGGACAGCATCATCACGAGGAGCACCGACGTGATCCCCGCCACGCCTGCAGCCGCGATGATGAATTCCGCCCACGGCAGTCCAGCCTGCTTGAACGCATCAGAGACGCCTGCATCGACGCTCAGTCTGTCGTAACTGACCATCCCGGTCAGCACAGCGACCACGGCGATATACAACACGGTGCAAATCAAGAGTGACGCGATGATGCCGATGGGGACGTCACGTTTCGGTTGCCTGGCCTCCTCGGCGTGCGTCGAGACGGAGTCGAAACCGATATACGCGAAGAAAATAATTGCGGCGCCGGCGAGCATGCCGACTGGTTGACCACCGGCGTTGGTTTGGCCCATGAGCGTGTGGCCGAAGAAACTCACGCCGGAAAGACCGTAGGGTGCGAAGGGGTGCCAATTGTCGGGATTCACGTAAAACGATCCGACGAGAATCACGAACAAGACCGCGGTGACTTTCAGAAACACCATTCCGGCGTTGAAGCCGGCGCTCTCCGAAATGCCCTTGACGAGAATGATGGTCACCAGCGACACGATCAGAATCGCCGGCAGGTTCACGATGCCGTTCGTGCTGACGAAATGCCCGACCGCGGCGTCGTAGACCACAGGGGGGCCGCTCAACGATTCGGGAACGTGGAAGCCGAACTTCGCCAGGACACTCTGAAAATATCCGGACCAGCCATTGGCCACCGTTGCCGATCCCACGGCGTACTCGAGGATCAGGTCCCAGCCAATGATCCAGGCAAAGAGCTCCCCGAGCGTGGCGTACGCGTAGGTGTAGGCCGAGCCCGCCACCGGCACCATGGAGGCGAACTCCGCGTAGCAGAGCGCCGCAAAAATGCACGTCACACCTGCGACCACGTACGAGAGCATCAACGCGGGACCGGCGACGTTGTGAGCGGCCGCGCCGGTCGCCACAAAAATACCAGCGCCGATAATTGCGCCCACGCCGAGCGATGTGAGCTGAATGGGGCCGAGGACGCGCCGAAGACGGTTCTCCCCCTCCATTTCCTTGAGCAGCAGACCAAGGGATTTGGTGGCGAACAATTGGCTCGGCATGGCGCGCGATTATACCTTGCTGGCGCGATGAAGCTCGGCGAGATACGCACCGACGCGTGCCTGCGGATTGTCTTCCGCGAAGAGGTCACCGATAACGGCGACCGCATGCGCGCCGGCATCCAGCGTTGCGCGGACCCGCTCGAGCGTCATGCCGCCGATCGCGACGAGAGGCAGGCCGGTCGGTGCGAGGAGTTGGGCGGCGGCGCGCACACGAGTGAGGCCGACGGCGTCGTAGCCGGTGTCTTTCGTCCGCGTGCCGAAAACAGGACCGAGGGCGACGTAGTTCAGGCTCGTCTCGAGCGTCACGGCGCCCTCGAGCTGCGTCATCGTGTGCGTCGAGAGACCGACAACGGCCGAAGGACCTGCGACTGCGCGAGCCTGGAGCGGTGAGAGATCGTCCTGGCCGACGTGGACGCCGTCCGCGCCGGCCAGTCGCGCGATGTCGGCGCGGTCGTTGACGATGACAATCGCGCCGGCCTCATGCGCGAGGCGGACGATCGCGTCGGCGTCCTGGAGTAACTGGTGGCCGGATTGATGTTTCGATCGGATTTGAAGAAACCGTGCGCCACCGAGGAGGCACGATTCAGCGAAATCAACGAGTGCCCAGCCGGCCCGGGCGCAGGCGTCCGCGTCGCAGATGACCGTGAGGGGAAAAAGGGGACGGGAGTCTTTTTCTTCTGCCAACACGTCGAGAAAAAGACTCCCGTCCCCTTTTTCTAAACCGCCTCGGCTAACCGACCGCTCGCACGCGGCCGAGCGAGGAAGCGTTCCATGAACGACGTACTGAGCTTGCCCGCAATGAAGTCCGGATCCTGCAGGATCCGCACGTGCATCGGGATGTTCGTCTTGATCCCTTCGACGACCGCCATCTCGAGCGTGCGGCGCATCCGGGCGATTGCTTCATGACGATCGCGCCCGTGGACGATGATCTTGGCAATCATCGAATCGTAGTACGGCGAGATCGTGCATTCGGAATGCGCGAGGGTTTCCACGCGCACGCCGGGACCTTGAATGATGCTGAAGACGTGAATCAGCCCGGGCGAGGGCACGAAGGTATCCGGATCCTCGGCGTTCACGCGGCACTCAATCGAATGCCCCGTGAACGTCACCTCGGCCTGCTTGAACGACAGCTTCTCGCCCGCGGCGATGCGGATCTGCTCCTTGACGATGTCGATGCCGGTGACCATCTCCGTGACGCCGTGCTCCACCTGCAGCCGGGTATTGGCTTCCATAAAGTAAAACCGGTCGTCTGGAGCCATCAGGAATTCGAACGTGCCCGCGTTCCGGTACTGCACCGCCCTCGCCGCATCGACGACGACGCCGCCCATTTTCCTGCGGATCTTTTCCGTCAGCGCCGGCGACGGGGATTCCTCGATCAACTTCTGATGGCGACGCTGAATCGAACACTCGCGCTCGCCGAGATGCACGATGTTGCCGAAATGATCGCCGAGCACCTGGAATTCAATGTGGCGGGGCGACTCGACATATTTCTCGACGTACACATCCGCGACGCCAAACGCGGCCTCTGCTTCGCGCTGCGCGGTCTTGAACGCATGGGGAAGCTCCCCCGGCGAGCGGACGACCCGCATCCCGCGGCCACCGCCGCCGGCCGTCGCCTTGATGATGACCGGGTACCCAATCTCTTTCGCAATCTTGAGCGCTTTTTCTTCACTCTCGAGCGGACCGTCGCTCCCGGGCAGAATCGGCAGGCCGGCTTTTTTCATCACGCGTCGGGCACGCGCCTTGTCGCCCATCAGGCGAATCACTTCCGGGTCCGGACCGATGAACTTGATGTGACAGGCTTCGCACACTTCCGCGAGATACGCACTCTCTGAGAGAAATCCGTACCCCGGATGGATGGCGTCGGCACCGGTGACCTCCGCCGCGCTGATGATGTTCGGCACGTTCAGGTAGCTGTCGGCGCTTCGTGCCGGACCAATGCGAATGTCCTCGTCCGCAAAACGGACGTGGAGCGAGTCTTCGTCGGCCTCGGAATAGACGGCCACGGTCCTGATGCCGAGCTCACGGCACGCGATGATGATCCGGAGGGCAACTTCGCCGCGATTCGCGATGAGAATTTTTTTGAACATTATCCTCTTGCGCTACGCCGTTCGAATGGCAAAGAGCCGCTCGCCGTACTGAACGGCCTGGCCATTCTCGACATAGACGTTCACCACTTCCCCGTCACATTCCGAATCGATCTCGTTCATGAGTTTCATCGCCTCGATGATGCAGAGGACCTGCCCCTTCTTGACCTGCGATCCGATTTCGACGAACGAGGGCGCCCCGGGCTCGGGGCATCGATAAAACGTCCCGACGATGGGCGATTTCACAACGGCGAGCTCGATTTCGTCGCCGCTCGCCGCCGCTGGCGCAGCAGCCGGATGCACCGCGGGAGCGACGGCCGCGGGCGGGTTCCCCACTGGAGCGGTCGGCATGGCTGGGACCGGGATGTGCTGGGGGATCTGGCTTCCCTGGACCGTCGGCGCAAGCACGCCTGCGCCGTCTTTCCGAACCTTCAGGCGCAAGCCCTCGTGCTCAAGTTCAAACTCCGACAGTTCGTGGTCTCGTACGAGGTTGAGAATTTCCTTTAACTGGTTAAGGTCCATCAATCTGCGATTCTGAGATTTCAGGATTTCAGGAAATCTCTATATCTCAATGAGCTCCAAATTGCCGTGCGTCAGCAACTCCACGCCCGACTCCGTGACCATCACGTCGTCTTCGATTCGGACGCCACCCCAACCGGGAAAATATGCGCCGGGCTCGATGGTGAAGACCATCCCCGGCAGCACAGCTTCGTCGGAAGCGTTCACATCGGTCCGACGCCGACCGATTCGTGGATCCTCATGCACTTCAATACCGAGGCCGTGTCCCGTTCCGTGGCCAAAGGCCTCAGCCATTCCTTCAGCAGCCAGTGACGCTCTTGCGGCCTCGTCAATGTCGAATCTTGAGACACCCGGCTTCACCGCGCGAATCGCCTTGTCGTGTGCCTCTCGAACTGCCTGATAAACCATTCTGGCCCGCTCAGAAGCCCGTCCGACGACAACTGTGCGGGTGAGGTCGACGCAGTATGAGTCGTATACACCGCCAAAGTCCAGCACGACGACATCGCCTTCGCTTAATCTTCGCTCTCCGGGCTTTGCGTGCGGCAGCGCCGCATTAGGCCCGGCAGCGACGATCGTCTCGAAGGCTGTCCGCTCGAACCCCGCCTCGCCAATCCGCGCGTCGATCGCCGTGGCGAGCTCGCGCTCACTCACGCCCTGCTTGACTGCGCGCACGACGCGTCCCGCCACATCCGTCAGGCGCCTCCCGGCCTCGTGCAGGACGGCCAATTCGTATTTATCCTTCCGCACACGAGCCCGCTCCACGACGCCTTCTGTCGCAACGAGGTTTGGCGAGGTATCGCCGGCTCCCAGCGTAGACGTCAGCCATGTGTGCCGTGCCACGGATAGATGCGCTGCCTCAAAACCAACCCGCGCGCCCGGCATCATCTCCAGGAGTTTGGCAAGGCGATCGTCGTAGGAGCCGTCGACAACGACGAGATTCATGTCGGGACACTCGTGCGGCGTCCCGCGGGTATCGCCAATGGCGGCGACGTAGCGAAAATCGGTCAGGAAGAACAATTGATCGGCGGTGATGACGGTAATGCCTGAACTTCCCGTGAAGTTGGTGAGATAGAGGACGTTCGGCAGAGCGGTTACGACGAGCGCGTCGAGTGAGCGTTCCTTCAGCGTCTGGCGGATGGTGCGATGACGGGCTTCAAGGGCGTCGGTTGGCGCGTGCGACATGGTGGGAGTGTATGACAGCCAGCCACCGCTCGAGCACGGCTATTTGATGAGCGGCTCGTTGCGCAGCCTGTTGCTCGATGGCTGCGAACAAGGACGGCGCATCCGCTCCGGGCTCGCCGGCGACGTCCGGAAATTCAATGGGCGGCGGCAGCGCGGACACGTCAAACGGAACGGTCTCTTTGTGAGCGTCCGGGGGTGCTTCAACGGGTGGCGCTGAAGCGACGGGCACCGGCGCATGGGCCGCGAGCGCCTCCTCCAAGTGAGCGAACGATAACCCGTCTTCCGGCTCGACGCGCTTTTGCGGTGCGACTTTCCGGGTGAGGTCGGCGATCGTTTGTGCGAGCTCGGGATCGTTCGGTGCGAGCGTCAGGGCAGCTTTGTATTGAGCGAGCGCTTCCGGCAGCGCGCCGCGTTTGTGGTGAATCTCGGCGAGGCCGCGAATCGCGGCCAGGTTTTCGGGGGCGCTTTTCAGGACCTGTTCGAGCTCGTGACGCGCCTCGTCGAGATGCCCAAGCTCGATGAGCGCGCGTCCAAGCGTGACTCGTGCTGACAGATATCCGGGATGGCGTTCCAGCCCCGAGCGGCAGGCGTCTACCGCTTCGGCATATTGACCGGCGCGCCGGTATTCTTCGGCGAGCTGCGCAAAAACAATCGACGCCGGATCCTTCTGGACCCGGCGTCGAAGGTCTTCAATCCGCGGACTGTCGGGCATCCCTGCCTACGGCAGCGTCAGGTTTGCACTCGTCGTCGCGCTGTGCCCGAGTTCGTCGGTCACGGTCAACTGCACGGAGTGTGTGGTGGTGGTCGCGGGAGCCACGGGAGCCGCCAGGCCCTCGAAGGTCACGACGGACGCCGATCCGTCTTTCACCTGCGCACCGGCATCGAGCACGAATCGATAGTTCGTGATGTTCAAGCCGGTGACCGCCGTTGAACCGCTGCCGTCCGCAATGAAGCTCGCCGTCGTACCGGTTTTGATTAACGTGAGCTTGGCCGTCGGCGTTGCGGCGGTCACCGACACTGTCTTTGACACCGTCGTTCTCGTGCCGACGCTATCCGTCACGGTCAGAACAATCGTGAACGTCCCAGGCACACTGTAGGCGTGGCTCGATGTGACGCCGGTCGTCGTCGTTCCATCACCCCATGTCCATGTGTACGAAGCAATCGAGTGGCCGAGCGGCGCTGTGGACAAATTGCCGTTTACAAAGACGGATTGCCCTGCAAAAGGGCTGGTTGGCGAAAACGCGAATTCCGCGGTCGGAGGAAACCCTGCGGGTGCGACGACGCCGCCAACTGCCTCGGACGGCCCACTCAATGAAGGCGCTCCGTCATCATGCACAATGCATGCTGAGGCGCCGAGCGTCGCCACGAAGAGCGCGATTAATGAACGCCGCAGGCGTGCGTTAGCCATATGCCTAATTCGTCTCCGCGAAGTTTCCAAAATCCACCTGAATGAGTCCGGTCACGCTGACAGCATTGCCGGCCTGATCCTGACCGTAAAACGTCACTTCGGCGATCGTGGTCACAATCGTCGCGCTGGTAATGAGATTCACGAGCGGGGTCTCTTCTTTTGCCACAACGCGGACGAGTTCGAACGGCACTGCCGTCGACGCGCCGACTGAGACGGTGGCCGTCGTCGCGCCGTCCCACGCGTAGGGGACATCCAATCCCTGCGTATTCCGTCCATCGGAACGGCGGTAGCTCACGTGATAGCGCGTAATCGTGATCGCGTTTAAAGCCGAGGGTGATGTGGGAGCATCGGCAGTGCCCGGATTTTTCAGCGCGGCGCGTATTGTGGCCTGCCCCACATCGGAGAACACGACCATACACGGGGAAGTCGGCGAGCACGGCGCAGGCGTTGTGACGCGAGTCAAGACATCCGACGAGAGAGGGACGCCCAGCGATCCCTGCCCGCCACCCGCTTGGCCCTGAAGCGAATCGATGATCAAAAAAGCCGGGGACTGTCCCTGCCGCGACCCGCACGACGTGCTCACCGCGGCAATGGCGGCCAGCGCAATGAACTGTGTGATGTAACGCATTCGACGCATCGGTTCTGGTCCTATCTGATGATGCGCGGAGTGATGAAGATCAGAAGCTCCGCGCTCCGGTCTTGGATGTTTTCGCTCTTGAAGAGCCACCCAAGAAGCGGAACGGATCCGAAGCCAGGTGTCTTGTTGTTAGCAGTCTGCTGGTTGTTCGTATAGATGCCGCCAATCACCGTCGTATCACCATCGTTCACGAGCAACGTCGTCACGGCGCGCTGCGTATCGATCGGCGGCGGCTGCCCGGGTCCCACCTTGCTGAAATCGGGCGTCGCATTTTCGAGAAACACGTTCATGATGATCGTGCCAGATGCGGTAATCTGCGGCGTCACCTTCAACTGCAGCGCGGCGTCCTTGAACTGCACGGTCGTCGTCTGGTTGGCGGTCGTCTGATACGGAATCTGGACGCCCTGCGTCATCTCCGCCGCCATGTTGTTCAGCGTCGTGACCTTTGGCGTCGAGAGCACCTTCAAGTTGCCCGAGTTCTCCGCGGCCGTCAGAGCGACGTCAAGGTTGAACGACCCGTTGATCGATCCCATGGCCAGTTGCACCGTGCTCGTCGCCGGCGTTGAGAGGTTGGTGCGGCTCGAGAGCGTGGCGCTGTTGGGAAATGCCAGGTTCGTCGTATTACCGAGCGCCGGATCGAGACGTCCGTTGAAGCCCCAGTTGACGCCGAGCTGCCTCGCGTAGTCACGGTTGGTCTGAACGATGCGCGCTTCGATTTCCACCTGGAGCTGCGGACGGTCCAAGGTCGTCACGAGACCTTCGACGTTCGTCAGACGATCCTGCAGGTCGGTCACGATGAGCGTGTTCGTGCGCGCGTCGATGAGGATGCTGCCGCGTGCGGAGAGGAGTCCTTTGACGATCGGTTGCACTTCGTTGGCTTTTGCGTAGCTCAACGTCTTGGTCATGATTTGCAGTTCGCCCGAGAGCGCCTGCTCGTCTGAAAGCTTCCGGCGCTGAGCCGCCTCGTCGGCAAGCACGCTGATCGGGGCGATCCGGACGATCGTGTCGTCCACGACAATGCCCAGCTTGTTGGCCTTGAGCACCTGATCGAGCGCCTGATCCCACGGCACGTCGCGCAGGACCATGGACACCTTGGCCTGGATGCCAGGGTCGATGATCATGTTCAATCCACTCACCTGCTGGAACAGGCGAAGGACGGCGGCAAGGTCGGCATCCTCGAAATCAAAGCTCACCGGGGTACCCGAGAATCGTCGCGGCTGGGTGGTCGTTGTGCCCGGCTGCTGCGGAAGTTGCGCTTGAGCAACAGCCATGGCCAATGCGGCATTCGCCGTAGCCGCCGCCGACCGCGTCGGCGTGACCGTGGAAAGCGCGCTCATCGCGTTCGGCCGCTCAGAGGATTCCTTCGTCAGAAACAGTGCCGAATCGTCGGAGGTCTTGTCGAAGTCGACGACGATCGTGTTGCGGTCGCTTCGCACGCGATAGGCAACCGCCTGTTTGAGTGATACGCGAAGGCGCGAGACCGCAGCGCCAGAGACGTCGGTCGCGCCGGCCTCAACGGTCACGGCGGTGATCGGACTGGCCGACGCGCTCGACACTTTGTTGGCGACGCCGTCAGTGACGACGTCGCGCAGATCGAGTTGCACGGTAAGCGCGTCGAGCCTCGTCGCCACGTAGTTGAATGGCTCGCTGGCCTCGAGCACGAGCGAGGTTGTTCCCGGATTCACCCGTGCCGTGATCGTCTTCAGGCGAACGCTCGACGTCGTGCCCGGGCCTGGCCGGCCGGCGGCAGCGCCAGGTTCGCCGGTCAACGCGACCGCCACCGCCAGGGTGAGACTCAGAAAGAGGGCTTTCATCGCGGTCACTGTTTGGCATCCTCCTGCGAACGCAGCAGCTTGCGAACTTCCCGCTGTTTTTCAACCGAGAGCGGATCGTTCACTTCCTGCACAACGACCAAACCCTGGGGGGTGACCGACTTCACCGTACCGTCCATCAACTTGTCGCCGGCACGCACGTAGTAGTTCTTCCCGTCGGGGCCTTGAATATTGGCAATCGCCACGGTGCCCGTGCGGATGACCGCTCGAACGGTGATCTCGCCAACACCGACACCGGCCGCGCCGTCGCCCTTCTTGCTGACAACGCGCGGTTCATTTCCAACGCCCAGCAGGTTCTGGAATGGATCGCGACGGCCGTCCGCCTGATACGTGTACGACTCGTCGGCGTTGTCGGCTGGTGGCGGCACGTCCAGCTTGGTGGCACCCTTCGCCGCCGAGGCAGATTTCACCGCGCCCTTCGCTTTGGCGCTCGTCTTCGCGGCGGGTGCCTTCCCGGCCTTGCCGTCTTTCCCTTTTGTTTCCTCGGCAGGCGAACCCGAACACGCGGCGAGGGTGAGCGACGTTGCGACGAGGAACGGGAGAAGGATCCGCACGTCAGGCTGCCTTCTTCGCGGCCGGAGCGGGTTTCGCCGCGGGCTTTGGCGCCGGCGCCTTTGCCCCCGCTTTACCCTTCTTGGCCCCCTTCTCGTCGAGCGGCACGCCAGGCGCCTCGAGCAGTACGAATGTCGTGGCGACGCACTTGGCTGAAATCGTGGCACTCGAGTTCTTGTCGGGCTTCTCTTTGCCTTCAATCGAAACGCTGCTGATGTTCACGATGCGTGTGAAGTGGCCGACGCGATCGAAGAAGGTCGCGAGGTTGTGGTACGTCCCGTCAATCTCGAGCGCAATAGGCCATTCCGCGTGAAGCTCTTTGGTGACCGATGCCACCGGCCGGAAGCCTTTGATGTTCAGATTCGACTGCATCGCGACGTTCTGCATGCTGCGCAGAAGATCCGCGGCATCCTTCTCGTCGGGCAGAACGGCCTTGAGATTGCCCAGCCGCGACTGAAGGTCGTCGACTTCGGCCTTGAACTCGTCGAGCTTCTTCGCCGTGTTCCGCCCCTTCTCGATGTCGGCGGTGACCGACTTCAAGGAATCCTGTCGCGTCACCATGTCGGCGCGCGTGGGTTTCTCGTAGTAGAAATAAAAGACGAACACGGCCGCGACGGCGAGCGCGACGAATGCGCCGACCTGTGCGTACCAGGGCAATTTCGTGAGACTGATATCCATTAATTCACGGCCTTCTCAGAGGCTACCCTGCCGTATCGGGGGCTGGCCTCTGTCGCTTTACCCTCGTTTGGCTCCGGCTGCTGCCGCCGGCGACGTTCCCACGGCCTTTTCGGCGTCCGCTTTTTCTTTTTCGGCTTCACCGGGGCGTTGGAACTTGGCGCGGATACTGAACTCGATTAACTGCCCCGGCGGCTGCGGCGTCGGCTCGGCTTTGCTGTTGAGAATCTCGACGGACTTCTTGAAGTAACCCGAATTCTCGAGGTTCTGCGCGAAGTCGGACAGGCCCGTGAGATTGGTGCACCGGCCGACAATCAAGACTTCGTTCGGGTTCTCCGGCGTCTGCTTCAGACTCAGCAACCACACCATCGGCGGCAGCGCACGACTGACCTGGTCGAGTATGTGGACAGGGCCGGTCTGCTCTTTCCGGAGTTGCTCAATCAGCAGAACACGTTGTTGCAGTTGCGCCTTCTGCTGCTCGAATTGCTGCACCTGCGCGATGATCGAGTGGAGGCGCGCCGCTTCCTGCTGCGCCTTGGCGATGTCGTCGTCGAGCTTTTTGGAATCCTGGCCCAGCTGCCAATAGCGCCAGCCGACGAACAGGCCCGTGAGGACGAGAATCGCACTGCACCCGATGACCATTTTCTGGCCGGTGCCGAACGCGATTTTCTTCTTTGCGACTTTCCGCTCGACGGTCAGCAGGTTGATTTTGATCATCGGTCTCCCGCCTTTCGCAAGGCGAGCCCGACGGCCACAGCTGCGGTCGGCGCGAGGTGGTCCGCCTCGCCGAGGCCAAGTTTCTTGGCGTCGAGCGTAATTTTCTTGAACGGATTGAACGTTTCGACGGGCGCCCCGAATCGATCCTCGAGCGCCTTACCAAACCCGTCGACGAGCGACCCGCCGCCGCTGAGCAGAATGCGATCGATGCGATCGGAGGCGGCCGTTGCCTTGAAGAAGTCGAACGTCTTCTGAATCTCGAGGAGCACGTTCTCGGTCATCGCATGAAGGACCGGCTTGACGTCCTCGAACGTGATGCCCTCGACAGGCTCGCCTTTCTTTGCCTGCTCCGCGGAGTCGAAAGTGAGGTTCAATTCCTTCTGCACCGCCTCGGTATAGGCGTTGCCGCCCATCGACACGTCGCGGGTGAAGAGCGACTGACCGCCGCTGAGGATGTTGATGTTGATCGCGCTGGCGCCGGCGTTGAGCAGCACGACCACCGCGCCCGCGTCGGTGCCGTAATTCATCTCGAAGGCGTTCTGCAGGGCGAAGGCGTCCACGTCCACGACAACGGGCACTCGGCCCGCTTGTGAGATGACGCCGGTGTAGTCCGCAATCTTTTCCTTCTTCGCCGCGACGAGGAGCACTTCCATCGTCCCCTTCGAATCAGGGCCGGTCCCGGCGTCGAGAATCTGGTAATCGAGATTGACGTCTTGAATATCGAAGGGAATGTACTGTTCCGCTTCCCAGTAGATCGACTCGCTCAACTCGGCTTCCGTCATGATCGGCAGGCCGATTTTCTTGACGATGACCGCGTTGCCGGAGAGCGAGGCCGCAACTTCCTTCGTCTTGAACGCCTTGTGCTCGAACAGGCGGCGAATCGCGTCTGAGACGGCGCCGCTATCGATGATGGCGCCATCGACGATGCTGTCGGGAGGAATGGGTTCGTTGGCGAACGCTGTGACCCGGAACCCTTTTCCGGCCGGCTTCAGCTCGACCGCTTTGACCGCGCTCGAGCCAATGTCGAGGCCAACGACCGCTTTGTTTTTACCTAAACCAAACATCCGATTGCCCTCGGCTTCCCGCGTGGAGTCCGGCGCGCGCGATACGGCCCGGCTGGGCCGCTGTGTGCGGGGGACCCAGATTTGCTGTGAGAAACGTCACGGTCTTTATCGGCGGAAGGGCCGAAGCGCTTGACACCCACCCACAAACGCCCGTATCATTTGGGTTTGCCGTTGTCCGCAAGAGACCGTGTGGAGCGGGTTCGACACCACACAGGTCACCGCACCGATGTGCGGATCCGATAGGTTCCCTTTACAACGGATAAAGAACATCGATGTCTACGTTCATGGCCACTGAGCAATCGGCTGCCGCTAGCGACCGCTGGCATGTGATCGACGCCGACGGTCGAGTCCTCGGGCGCATCGCGACCGCGGCGGCTCGCCTTCTTCAAGGTAAGCACAAGGCGTCCTATACGCCGTTCATCGACACCGGCGATCACGTCGTCGTCGTCAACGCGGCGAAAGTGAAGCTCACGGGACGCAAGGAAGATCAGAAGATCTATCGTCAGCACTCCGGGTTCGAGGGTGGGTTGCGCGAACGACGCGCGCGGCTCGTCCGGCAGCAGCATCCCGAACGGCTCGTCGAAGAAGCCGTGTACGGCATGCTGCCGAAAACCAAGATGGGCCGGGCGATGTATAAGAAATTGAAAGTGTACGCCGGTCCGGATCACCCGCACGCGGCGCAGAAACCTTCTCAGCTCGAGGTCGCGTAAACGTGGCAGGAGTGCAATATTACGGAACCGGACGCCGGAAGACTTCCACCGCTCGCGTATTCCTTCGCCCCGGATCAGGGGCTATCAGCGTCAACCATCGTGGGTTCGACACGTTCTTTCCGAGGGAAGCGCTGCGGATGCAGATCCGTCAGCCGCTGCTTCTTACCGAGACGGCCGACAAGTTCGACGTCCTCGCGACCGTGAAAGGTGGGGGCGTGTCGGGTCAGGCGGGCGCCGTCAGGCTGGGGATCGCCCGCGCCCTGGTCCAGTACAACCTGGAGTTGCGGAAGCGACTGAAGGACGAAGGGCTGCTCACGCGCGACGCGCGTGCCAAGGAACGCAAGAAGTACGGGATGGCTGGAGCGCGCAAGCGCTTCCAATTCAGCAAACGGTAAGTGTCGAGGAGGATTGTTTGACGGCGATCGCGATCAAGGATCTGCTGGAGGCTGGAGTGCACTTCGGCCACCAGACCAAGCGCTGGAATCCGAAGATGAAGGAATTCATCTTTGGAGAACGGAATGGCATTTACATCATCGACCTCGGGAAGACCCTGAAGTTGTTCCGCGAGGCCGAGGACTTCGTCAGCCGACTGGCCGCCGAGGGCCGGACCATTCTCTTTGTGGGAACCAAGCGCCAGGCTCAGGACGTGATTGCCGAAGAAGCCCAACGCTGCGGCATGTACTATGTCAACGAGCGGTGGCTGGGAGGGCTCCTCACGAACTTCGCGACCATTCAGCGCAGCCTGGGGCGCCTCCGCGAGATCGAAGCGATGGCCACCGATGGCCGGTACGACACGCTGTCGAAGAAGGAAATTGCCCGCAACGAGAAAGAGCGCCGGAAGCTCCAGAAGAACCTCGAAGGCATTCGCGGGATGGGCAGGCTGCCGGACGCGGTGTTCGTGGTCGACACGAAAAAGGAAAAGATCGCGGTCGACGAAGCGCGAAAGCTCAAGATCCCGGTCCTCGGCATCGTCGACACCAACTGCGATCCCGATGAAGTGGACTTCGTCATTCCCGGCAACGACGATGCCCTGCGCGCCATCCGACTGTTCGCAGCGCGAATCGCCGACGCGGTGGTGAGCGGCCGAGGCATGAAAGAGTCAGTCGATGCCGATGGCGGCAGCGACGAGGGCACCGACGACCCTTCCCGCCGCTCCACGCGTCAGCCGCGTCGCCCCCGTGAGGCGGCTCAAGCTTCAGCGTAAAAAAGGGGACGGGAGTCTTTTTCGCGAGAGTCGCTGAAAGATTCCGTCTCCTTTGAGAAAAAGACTCCCGTCCCCTTTTTTTTATGGCGATTACTGCGACCGATGTAAAGAAGCTCCGCGACCAGACGGGCGCGGGCATGATGGACTGCAAGTCTGCCCTCGAAGAAGCCAAAGGCGACTTCGACGAGGCGACGACTATCCTCCGCAAGAAGGGCCTGGCCAGCGCGGCCAAGAAGGCCGGACGCACGACGAGTGAAGGCCTCATCGGGCACTTTGTGACGCCCGATCACGGGAAAGGCATGCTCGTCGAGGTCAACTGCGAATCGGACTTCGTCGCGCGAACCGACGATTTCCAGCAGCTCGTGAAAGATATCCTCACCGAAATCGACAAGGCCGGGGATGCGGCGACGCCTGCCTGGCTGGCCGATCCCGCCGGGCCGGTGCATCTGCGCGTCGCGGCCGCGATCGGGAAGCTCGGCGAGAACATGGCCGTCCCGCGCTTCGTCCGATTTGCCGGCAAGGGCTACGTCTCGCACTACATCCACATGGGCGGGAAGATTGGCGTGCTGCTCGAATTGAGTGGCGTCACCGATGGGATTGCTGGTCGAGAGGAGCTCGCAACGCTTGCCAAGGAGCTCACGCTTCAGATAGCCGCAGCGAGTCCCACCGCCGCCCAATATGTGACGCGCTCGGACATTCCTGCCGAGGTGCTCGACAAGGAGCGGTCCATCTACCGCGCGCAGATGGAAGGTGCGGGCAAGCCCGCCAATGTCATCGATAAGATTGTCGAAGGCAAGCTGGGAAGCTTCTACGCACAGGTGGTCTTGCCGGATCAGGAATCCATCCGCGATCCGAAAATGAAGGTGTCGGATGTGATCGCTGCGGCGTCGAAAGCCCTCGGCGCACCGATCGCCGTCTCGCGTTTTGCGCGCCTCAAGGTTGGAGAAACGGCCTGACGATCTATAATTCGTCGTCGTGACCGCCTCTCCTTCCCCGGCCTACAAGCGCATCCTCCTCAAACTCTCCGGCGAAGCCCTCATGGGCGATCAAACCTACGGCATCGATCCTGCCGTGGCGACCCAGATCGCGAAGGACGTCTCAGACATTCAGAGCATGGGCGTCCAGACCGCCATCGTCATCGGCGGCGGCAACATCTTTCGTGGCGTGGCCGCGAGCGCGCGCGGCATGGATCGCGCGACCGCTGACTACATGGGGATGCTCGCCACCGTCATCAATGCCCTGGCTCTTCAGGATGCGCTTGAACAACAAGGTGTCGTGACGCGGGTCGTGACGGCCATTGAAATGCGCGCCGTGGCCGAGCCGTTCATCAGACGACGAGCCATTCGCCATCTGGAAAAGGGGCGTGTGGTCGTGTTTGGTGCGGGCACCGGAAATCCCTACTTCAGCACCGATACAGCGGCGGCCCTGCGCGCGATGGAAATCAAGGCCGAGGTCATCCTCAAAGCCACGAAGGTGGATGGCATTTACGACGCCGATCCCATGGTGCATCCGGGGGCCTCACGCTTCGAGCAGATCTCGTACTTGCAGGTGCTCGAGCAGGGACTCAAGGTCATGGACGCGACGGCGATCTCGTTGTGCATGGACAATCGCCTGCCAATCGTCGTTTTCAATTTGCGAACGCCGGGAAACATCAGGCGAGCGATTACAGGTGAACCGGTCGGCTCTCTCGTCACGGCCTGAGTCGCCGACCACGATTCACGGATCTGAGGATGTAGCGCAATGGATGTCAACGACCTGAAAGGGCTCTTTGCGGAATCCACCAAGCGCATGAGCGCGGCGCTCGAGCACGTTCGTCACGAACTGGCTGGCGTCCGCACCGGGCGCGCGTCGGTGACCATTCTCGATGGGGTCCACGTCGAGGCGTACGGCTCACGCATGCCGCTCAACCAGGTTGCCGGCCTGTCCGTTCCCGAGCCGAGCTTGATCGTCGCGCAGCCGTTCGATCCGTCGCAGCTGGGCGCCATCGAAAAAGCCGTCCGTGCATCGGACCTTGGTCTCAATCCATCGAACGACGGCAAGGTGGTCCGCATCCCGATTCCGTCGCTCACCGACGAACGCCGCAAGGAACTGTCGCGGCACGTCCACAAACTCGCCGAAGACGGCCGCAATGCCGTTCGACAGGTGCGCCGCGACGCCAACGATCGGCTGAAGAAGCTCCTCAAGGACCACAAGATTTCTGAAGACGACGAGAAAAAAGGGTTGGACGAAGTTCAGAAGATCACCGACAACCACATCAAGCTCGTCGACGACCTCCAGAAAAAGAAGGATCAGGATCTGCTCGGCAAGTAGCGCATCGAGGGAGCGAGGTCGATGCCCCGCTCCCAGCGGAACGTCGGTCTCAATCCCCGAACGTCACGCCGAGCGCCTTTGCCGTGACCAGCAGATCCGAGTCCGGCGGTACGGTCTTCGTCTTTCCAACGACTTCCTCGAGTGGGCGGGCAATGATATCGGGGGGTGCAAAGGCGACCATCGTGCCGAATTCGCGCCGTTTGACCAGTTCCACCGCCTTGCCACCGAAGCGCGTCGCGAGCACGCGGTCGAAACTTGTCGGAGCCCCCCCGCGCTGGAGATGACCGAGCACGACCGACCGCGTTTCCTTCCCGGTCAATTTCGCGAGCCGCTCACAAATCTTGGCGCCCACGCCGCCCAATCGCTCGACGAAACCGTCGTGCGCCTCCTCGAGGAGCGCCAGCTTTCCGCCTTTCGGAAATGCGCCCTCGGCCACGACCACAATGCTGAACCGGGCGCCCCACTTGTCGCGCTCGCGGAGGCGCTCGGCCACGATCACCGGGTCGAACGGGATCTCAGGAATGAGGATCGCGTCGGCTCCGCCGGCGACGCCTGAGTAGAGCGCGATCCAGCCTGCGTACCTGCCCATGACTTCCACAACGAGAATCCGCCGGTGCGCTTCGGCCGTGGTATGGAGCCGATCGATCGCATCGGTCGCAAACGCCACAGCGGTGTCGAAGCCAAAACAGTTCGTCGTGCCGACGATGTCGTTGTCGATCGTCTTGGGAACGCCGACGACCGGAATGCCCCGCTTGTAGAACTGATGCGCGATCGCAAGTGTGCCGTCGCCGCCGATGACGACGAGCGCGTCGAGGCCCATCTTCCTGAACATCTCGACGACGCGGTCGGAATAATCCCTGGTGCCCTCTGAAGTTTCGACCGGATACGCAAATGGATTCCCTCGATTGGTCGTGCCGAGGATGGTTCCGCCGAGCCGCAGGATTCCGGTGACGTCGCGCGGCGTCAGAATCCGCGATCGATCAGGCTCGATGAGGCCATCGAAACTATCCTCGAGACCGAGGACTTCGATGCCGCTGTTGTACGCCGCTTTGACGACGGCGCGGATGACGGCGTTGAGGCCAGGCGCATCGCCGCCACCGGTGAGAACGCCAATGCGTGCAATCGACACGCGTTCGACTATAACAAATGCAGTGTGTCGGTGCGTTGCGAGGCGAGAAAGCGGCATGTTAAGATCGGCGTTCGGTCGAGTGGGCGGCTAGCTCAGTTGGGAGAGCGCCGCGTTCGCAATGCGGAGGCCGCGGGTTCGAGCCCCGCGCCGTCCACCAGAATCTTCCAGCAATTCCGCAATGTCTGAGGCCGACGGATCGTCTGATTCGTCGGCCTTCGGTGTTTGTGCCCAACTTGTGCCCAAACACGAGAGGTTCAACGCCCCGAGCTTCCGGAGATCCCCTCACCTGTAATCGTCGATGCCGCGGCGATCCAGCTGACCCGATCGCGCAACATTCCAGCGTTCGCCTCACCTGAATTCAATTCAGTGCTCGGATTCGTATCGGGACGACCTGCGTTGCCTGGATTCTGCGCTGCGCTCCGCTTGGTCAATCGAGCTCGTGATTCTCAGGACCAGACGAGCCGGTTGAGGTCGCGAATCTTGCAACGTTCTCGTCCGGAGGTACACGATGTTCAGCATCATCGGATGGGTTGTGTTCGGCTTGATCGTCGGTGCGCTTGCGAAGCTCGTCATGCCGGGGCGCGATCCGGGTGGAATTATCGTGACCATGCTGCTCGGCATGGCTGGGGCGGTTGTCGGTGGGATGATCGGCCGCGGACTCGGCTGGTATGGACCCAATGATGGTGCCGGGTTTGTCGTCTCGTTGATCGGGGCGGTCCTGCTGCTGTGGGTGTACAGGATGGCGACCCGGCGACGTCAGATTCAGCCCTAGATCACTGTCTCGACGGCTCGTCACGTACTTGAAACAGCCGGCGAAGTTTGCGCTCAGCCGCTTCATCGGCCTGGCCGCGCGTGCTGGCTGTCGCCTCGATGCCGATGGGTTCCGTGTACTGGCCCTCGGCATCGAGCATCTCGACGACGGTGGCCTTCCACAGCGTGCCTTGCGGTTCGGAGAGGATGAGATACTTACGTCCGCCGATGTCCAGCTGACGCGACACGCCCAATATCTTCTTACAAAAGTGTGCAGGAGGCGAACAGTACCTCTATCGAAGCGCCGAGCAGTGCCGAAACGACGGGCGGGGCGAGATAATCCCGCCGATCATACGAAATACGAGTTGCCGACATGTGGAATTGGTTCAATTGCTATTTATCAGGACGTCACGAATACGGCATCTGGTGCCAGCCCGGCTCCATCTATCTCCGCTGTCTCCACTGCGGCCGCCGCTCCTCCGGGTGGGCCGTCGAAAAGGACGAAGCGTCCCGGCAGTCTGAGGCGGGCTTGTCGTAGAGGCGGAGGCTGGTTGACAGTCCGCGCGTAGCCCGCAGAGAATACCGCCCGTGCCCGTTCCCAGAATTTCCAAAGAAGATCTGAAGCAGCGCCTCGAGAGTTCACCAGGACCGGTGCTCATCGATGCCCGTCTGAAATACCCCTACGAACACAGCACGGTTCGCCTTCCCGGTGCGATTCGCTTTACCGGCACTGAACCGCCGCCCTCACTCCCGAAGGATCGGGACATCGTCGTCTACGATTCGGATCCGAATGAGCTGGCGAGTTCGCGTGTCGCGGCGCTCCTCATCCGCGGCGGCTATCGAGCGTCCACGCTGAAGGGCGGCATTGTCGAATGGCTTGCCGCCAACTTGCCGACCGAAACGAAGGACGCCCCGAAACAAGCGCCTCCGGAACCGGGCGCGCTGAAAGGCTAACCCCGTAGATTTCTTCAACGATCCACGGGAAGCGACGGCGGCTCCCCTGTTTCACACGTTGGGCGAGCTTGCCGTGCTGGCGAGACTGCGCGGAGACGCCGCGGAGGCGGCGCTGTTTTCACACGCCGCCGATGTGATTCGCAGCCATCAGATCGATTCCGACGCCGATTTGGGACCGCTTCTGAACGCTCCGCCTCCGGATACGCCTCCTGACCTCCTCCGGGCGCTGCGCTACATGCATGAAGCGGGAGCATGGGTGCTGCTCGAGTCGGCGATCGCCGACTTGCCGTCAGACCTTCGCTGGCTCTTCGAGTCGCGCGCCGTGACCATCGACCAGCTCGCCACGCTGCATCAGCACCTCGGCATCCTGTCGGCGGCGGACCTCGGTGAGGCCATCCGGCAGGAGAGCATTCGCAAGGTCCCTGGCTTCGATGCATCCGCCGAGGTCGCTATCGCGACCGCCCTTCCGACGTTGCGCGGCGCCTTGCCCCGCATCCCGCTCGGCCGCGCCGTGTCGATTCTCGATCCGGTCATTGCCCGGTTACGCGAAATGCCCGGCGTGAGCGCAGTGTGCCCGGTCGGCGCGCTTCGGCGCGGCGAGGAAGTGATCGGCGATATCGAACTGCTCGTCGCGTCGGCGGAACCCACGCAAACCTTCGAACCAATCCTTCAGCTGCCGGACGTCACGCGGACTCTGCACCACAGCGCTCGTCGGCTGTACTTCCGAATGGATCGCGTGCAGATTGGCATCCGCGTCGAATCGCCCGACTCGATGGGGGCGTCACTGCTGCACTTGACCGGCACCGCCGCACACCTTGATGCGCTGCGCCAATTCGCGAGAGACCACGGCTGGGTGCTCAACGCCGATGGTTTATCACAGGGAACTGGCTCAACAATCGCGACATCGGAGGAAGCAATCTACGCGGCGCTCGACCTGCCGTGGATTCCTTCCGAAATCCGGGAAGGCGGCGATGAACTGGTGGCGGCGGCAAAGGGACTGCTGCCGTTACTGGTGACGCGCCAGGATATCCGCGGTGATCTGCACATGCACACCACTTGGAGCGATGGCCGCGATACCGTCGCCGATATGGTTCGCGCCGCGGTCGCGCTCGGGTACGAATACATCGCCATTACCGATCATTCGCCGCATTCAGCCGCCACACGGAACCTCTCAGTGGATGGCATCGCACGACAGGCGGAAGAGATCGCGGCGATGCGGGAACAATATCCGCAGATGGAGATCCTGCATGGCTGCGAAGTCGACATCCTGCCCAATGGGCGCCTCGACTTCACCGACCGCATTCTCGAGCGTTTTGATATCGTGCTCGCATCGCTCCACGAACGCGCCGGACACTCGCCCGAGCAGCTCTTCACGCGGTACGAAAAAGCGATGCGGCATCCCCTCGTGACGCTGATCACGCACCCCACCAACCGTCTGGTTCCCCATCGACCGGGCTACGACCTCGACTACGATCGCCTCTTCGCGCTTGCGGTTGAGACCGGGACGATTGTGGAGATCGATGGTTCACCGTCGCATCTGGATCTGAACGGCGCGCTTGCCCGCCGGGCCATCGGCGCCGGGTGTACCGTGAGCATCGACAGCGACAGCCATCGTGCGGATGCGCTGGCGCGGCAAATGGACCTCGGCATCCTGATGGCGCGGCGGGGCTGGGTCGAGCCGAAACACGTCTTTAACACGCAGCCCGTCCAGGCGGTTCGCGAACGGATCGCCGCCAAGCGGCAACGGTGAGACGTTTCTGGGCCGCGACGCTCGCCGGTCTACTGGCGTTTTTCCTCTATCGCGCGACCTTACTTCCCGGCGTTGAACTCGGCGATTCACCGTCATTTCAGCTCATGGCGACCTCGCCGGTGGTTACTCCACGAGACGCCTATCCACTCTATTTTTCAATAGCACGCCCACTCGTCTGGATCATCGGTGGCGATCCGGCGCACGCGCTGAATGTCGTCTCCGCGCTCGAAGCGGCGCTGGCCGTGGCGCTTCTCGTACTCGTCGCAACGGAGTTATCGGGATCGATCGTCGCGAGCCTTCTCGCTGCCGCGCTGTTTGCGAGCTCCTACACCTTCTGGAGTCAGGCCGTCATTGCGGAGGTGTACGCGCTCCACATGGTGTGCATTGCGCTGACGCTTCTATTGCTTCTCCGATGGGAGCAGCAACCCACCACCCATCGTCTCGCCTGGTTTCTCGCCGGCTACGCGTTTTCGTTTGGTCACCACCTGACCATGATCCTTTTCGCGCCGGCGTACGCAGTGTTCTTGCTTCTTGGGTCGCCCAATGGATGGCGTGGATGGCGAACGATTCTCACGTGGCGTCACGTCGCGCTGGCAACGCTGCTCACCGCCGCCGGGGCTTCGCAATACCTCTGGAATCTTCACACCCTCTGGCTCGCGCCGGTGCCACCGCGCAATCTTTGGGAGGGTCTCCAGACGTTCTGGTTCGACGTCACCAAATCGGACTGGCGCGACACCATGGTGATGAACCTCCCCGAAGGCATGATGTCCGAACGCCTTCACATGTTCGCGTTCGATGTGATGCAACAGTTCGGCGCGCTCGGTCCGCCCCTCGCATTTGGAGGCGTCATCGCGCTTATTCGTGTGTCACCCGTTCGTGCCGTGCTGCTGACGCTTGCCTATCTCTGTAATGTGCTCTTTGCGCTCAGTTATAACGTCGGCGATTCGCACGTGTTCTTTCTCCCGTCTCACCTGCTGCTCGCGTTGCTCGCTGCCCCAGGCATCGTCGGTGTCGTTCAACTCGTTCCTGCGTCGCGTCGAGCGTTGGCCCGCATGCTCCTGACAGCCGCTGTTGCGTCGGTCGTCGCCGTTCGCGCCTATGACGATTATCCCGCTCTCGATCGCGCGCAGGATCGCCGCCCCCTCGAGTCTCTCGAAGCGCTGACGAAGGACGTGTCCGATCGGAACGCGATTCTGGTGACCGATGTAAATTGGCAGTTGGAAAACGGGTTGAACTACTTCGCCAGGCGCATGCGATCGGATGTGGCCGTTGCGCATCTTTCGGATGTCGTTCTTTATGCGCCCGCGCTCATTCGCGACAACCAGGACATCGGACGTCAGGTCGTCCTCGCCGGAAATGCGGCCGACGAGCTCGCGAATGCGTACGGTCCTATCCTGTCCACAACGCGCCAACCAGACGTGCCTCCGCAACTCTCGGACATCGTGACCAGGATTCCCGCCGGAACCCGCTACGTCCTCTGCGTTCTTCGACCACTGCACGAGTATCGGATCGACGATGCGGATCTGAACGTCATCCTGAGCCATCTCACCGGTGGCGAGAAGCCCACTATCTCGACTGATTCATACGCGGCCGTTGCCGGCTTATCCGGTCAAACACCGGCGCTGGTCGAGTCTTCGTCGCGTCCGTTCCGTGCATCTGTGACGTTAGCAGGAACACCCGTCACCATTCGGATGGAGAGTTGGCTCGCGTTCGACACCATCCGACGGATGGGCTTTGGACACGTGATCGCGAACCATCAACACACGCTGATTGCCGAGCGCGGCGTAAGCTTCGTGACCTTCGACGATCGAGGCACTCCGCGTCAAACGTCCTATGCTGCAGGCATCCTTGCGCCACAGCCCCGCTACATCGTCAGCACCCGGCTCCAGTAGGCTCAACCTTCACGTGGCGCGCACGTGTCCCCGACTTCACGTTGGGCGATTGGGAGCTACAATCACTTCATGAGTCTGCGGACGCTCGCCGCCTCTGCCATTGTTTCAGGTATGGGGGCCGCATTGACCGTTCTACCGATCGTCAGCACGCGCGCCGCGGATCTCACGGCAACCGACCTCGCCACGGCGCTTCAGCAGAGGTACAGCACCATCAGAGATTTCTCAGCGGACTTCGTCCAGGAGTACGAAGGGGGCGTCCTCAAAAAGCGCGTCGTAGAACGTGGATCGGTCATCGTCAAGAAACCGGGAAAGTGGCGGTGGGACTACAAATCGCCCGAAAAGAAGCAGTTCGTCTGTGACGGGGCGCGTGTCTTCCAGTACTACCCGGTGGATAAACAGGTCTTCACCAGCCCCGCGCCCAGAGACGACGACCCGACGACGCCGGTGTTGTTCCTGGCTGGCAAAGGCGATTTAACGAGAGATTTCACGGCGACGCTGACCCCTCTTCCAGGCGGGATGCCCGCCGGCTCACGCGCCTTGAAACTTGCGCCGAAGACGCCTCAGCCGGACTACGATTGGCTCATCCTGGTCGTGGACCCGGCAAGCTACGCGTTGCGCGGGCTTGTCACGATTGACGCGCAAGGCGGAACGTCGAGTTTCACGTTCACGAACATGAAGGAAAATACCGGCGTCTCCGACAAGACGTTTTTCTTTCCCATCCCAAGCGGTGTTGATGTTATCTCCGACACGCCTCGCCGTTAATGTGCGCATCGGCCGGTGCGCCTTTAGCGCACTCGTTGCGCTGACCCTTGCTACGACCCTGCTTACGGCCTGTGCCACCACCGGCTCCATGCGACTCGCCCGCACGGCCGAACAGCGTCAGGACTACGACCTTGCGGTCGTGGAATATACAAAAGCCGTCCACGCCAATCCCGACGATACGTCAGCGCGGCTCGGGCTCGAGCGATCCAGAATTCGTGCCGCGCAGGATCACTTTCAACGCGGGCGGCGGCTCGCCGCCACAGGAAAGCTCGATCAGGCGCTCGTTGAATATGAAGTCGCCGGGGAACTGAATCCGGCCAGCGGTGACATCGACAACGCGCTTCGCACGACGCGCGATGAGCTCCGCTCCAAGGCGATCGTCGCTCGTGAAGGCAAGACCGAACTCGAGACGTTGATTCAGCGAGCGCGCGATCTTCCGCCTCCGGGTATCGACCTGCCGCAAGGTGTCCGCATGCCTGCCTCGCTCACGTTCCGCGAGGCGAGCAGTCAACTGGTGTTTCAGACGATTGCGCAGTTTGGAAATGTCAGCGTCGGCTTTGACCCGGCGTTCCGGGCCGTCCCCGTCACCGTGGACTTGAGAAACACGTCGCTCGAGGACGCCCTCGGCGCCGTCGCCGACCAGACGCGAACCTTCTTCCGCGTGACAGGTCCGCGGACCGTTCTCGTCATTCCCGATACACCGGCCAAACGCGGCGAATACGAGGAGGAAGTCGTTCAGCCGTTCTACTTGAGCAACGCAGACCTCAAGGAAGCCATGGACCTTCTGCGGATGACGCTCGACGCCCGCCGAATATCTCCTCTTACGGCCAACAACGTCCTGACGCTCAAAGACACGCCCGAGCGGGTGGCCGCCGCGGCGCGTCTGCTGACGGCCATCGACAAGGCGCGGCCCGAAGTCATCATCGACGTTGAATTAATCGAGGTCGATCGCACACGGCTTCAGGAATACGGGCTGCAGTTCGCTTCGCCCGAGTCGGTCGGCGTCAACGGTTCAATTACCTTCGACGAGAACCCGATCACGCTTCGTTCACTGCGAAATCTCAGTCAGTCGGACGTCGCGCTCGCCAATCTCCCCGGGTTGTATTACCGGCTGCTCAAGAGCGATGCGAATTCCCGCATCCTGGCAAATCCGCAATTGCGCGTGTCCGAGGGATCCACCGCGCAGGCGCGCTTCGGTGAAAAGATTCCGGTCCCGCGCACGATCTTCGCGCCCATCGCCACCGGCGGCACCGCTCAGCAGCCCATAACGTCATTTGACTATGCGGACATCGGCGTGAACATCGACATCTCGCCACGCATGCATCACGACGACGACGTCACGTTGACCCTGAAGCTGCAGGTGCAGAGTGTGTCGGGGTCAGGGTTCGGCAATCTCCCGACCTTCGGTAATCGCGAGGTCAATACCGTGATTCGTCTACGCGACGGCGAAACGAATATGCTCGCCGGTTTGATTCGCGATGAGGAACGCCACCTCGTCGAGGGTATCCCAGGCTTGAGCAACATCCCGGCGATTGGGCGGATCTTCGCCCACTCGCGTGTCGACACGAACCAGACGGACGTCGTGCTGACGCTGACGCCGCACATCATCCGAGGGCTTGACGTCTCCGAAGAAGACCTGCGTGCGTTCCGCGTCGGACGCGACTCGCTGGTCCCGTCGAGCGCGCTTCCGGAGCCGACCGACATTCCCGCGCCGCAGGAGCCCACGCCACAAACCCCGCCCGCAACGCCGCCGGTACCGGGCACGCAACTGCCGGGCGGAACACCGCTGCCTGGCGTCGGCCCGATCAATCGCGAGTTTTGATTCGTACGCCGGGGCGGGTCTCCCAGACCCCCGCGGAATGTGTCAGCTCTGACGCGCCACGTGCGCGCCAAGCGCCTGCAGGCGCTCGACCACTTGCGCGTAGCCCCGCTCGACGGTCTCGAGGGGCGACAGCCGGCTTTCGCCGTCGGCCGCAAGTGCCGCCGCAATCAGGGCCATGCCCGATCGAAGGTCCCGGCTGTCGAGCGGCCGCCCGCGCAGCCGCCGGGGACCGGTGACGATAATGCGGTGAGGGTCGCAGAGAAACAGATCCGCACTCATCCCGCTCATTTGTTCGAGCGCGAACAAGCGCAATTCGTAGAGCCAGTCGTGGACGAGCGTCCGTCCTTCGGCCTGCGTCGCGAGGACCGTCACGAGGCTTACAAGGTCGCTTGGAAAGCCAGGCCACAAACCGGTCGTAATCCGTCCTGCCGCTTCGGGTTTCGAGCGCTCCACGCGAAAGGTGTCGCCGTCCATGGAGCACTCGATATTCAAGCGCTTCAAGACGGCGGCGACGACTTCCATGTCTTCGGCTCGCGCGCCGCGCACCTCGATGTCGCCACCGGTGATGGCGCCGACGACCGCCCAGCTCCCCGCCTCGATGTAGTCACCCCAAAGAGTGTGCTGGGCGCCACTCAACCGATGGCCGCCTTCCACGCGAATCGTCGTGGTGCCGACACCACTGACGCCCACACCCATTTTCTTGAGGAACTCACAGAGCTCGACGACGTGCGGTTCACAGGCAGCATGACGAATCTCGGACACGCCGGGCGCCGCGGCGGCAGCGAGAAGAGCGGTTTCCGTTCCGGTGACGGACGCCTCGTACAAGTAGAACGACGCCGGTTTCAGGCCGTCTGGCGCACTCAAATGATGATTTGGGCCATCGACGGGCGTCACGCCCATCGCCATCAAGGCCTCGAGATGGGTGGCGATCGTGCGCCTCGCTGGAAAGTCGCCGCCAGGAGCGGCGAGCCGCGCTCGACCCGATCGGGCAAGGAGCGGACCGAGGAGCAGGACCGAACCGCGCAGGCGCCCGACCAGCACGGGATCGGGCTCGTCTTTGACGATCTTCGGGCAACGCACCCGGACCGTTGTCGAGCCCACACCGTCGACCTCTGCCCCCAAATCAATCAGCAGCCGCGCCATGACCGCGACATCGCTGATGCGTGGCATGTTCGTCAGCACACACTCGTCCGTCGTCAGCAGACACGCGGCGAGCAACGGCAACGCCGCATTCTTATTGCCTTCAACCGCCACGGAACCAGATAACGCCCGGCCCCCTTCAATCAACAAGGTCGACATCTCTCTCTGTCCTTTGCCCTGCGTCGCGCGCCCCTATGCCCTCTGCCCTAAGGCGAACCCCATGCCCTGTGCCCTATGCCCTAAAACGAGCCCTGCCCTGTGCCCTAAGGCGCCCCCCCAAACTCCCCCAGATAGACGATCTCCTCACGCAGCTCCACACGGAAGCGATCGCGCACGGTCGTACGGCATCGTTCAATCAGTCGCCGGATGTCCTGAGCCGTCGCGGATCCGTCGTTGACGATGAAGTTGCCGTGTGCGGGCGAGACGCGAGCGCCGCCGATCGCGGCATTCTTCAAACCCGCACGATCCACGAGGGCACCCGCTGACGGCGGAATGCCATCCGGAACGCAATCACGCGCCGGATCAGGATTCTGAAACACGCACCCGGCGCTTGGCGATTCGAGCGGCTGCGTCTGCTTTCGAAAGGCCAGCGACGCGCGCGCGGTTGCGCGCAACGCCGAAGGCTCGCCACGTCCGACGAGGAACGTCGCCGTCAGCAGCACTTCGCCGGATTGCTGCAATCGACTCCGATCGTAGCCGAATCCCATGTCTGCGGCCGGCACTTCACGCACGTCGCCCTGGCGGCTCGCCACTTGAACGACCGCAACGAGCTCTCCGATCGATCGGCCGCCGAAGTGCGCGTTGCCGAAAATCGCGCCGCCGACGGTGCCCGGTGTCCCGGCCCACGCTTCGAGGCCGGCGACGCCGTGAAGCACCGTCCAGCGCACGAGGCCATTGATCGTGATTGCCGCATCAGCGCGCACATGGGTTTCATCGAGCTGATCGATAGCCCCCCCACGCGGGCGGATCACCAACCCGCGAATCCCCGCGTCTGAAATCAAGACATTCGAGCCGCCGCCAAGCATCGTGACGGCGATACCTGCCGAATCGGCGAGTTGCAGCGCCGCAACAACTTCCTCCGCGTTTCGCGTTTCAAGCAGCCACTCCGCCGGTCCGCCAACACGGAACGTCGTGAATGCAGCGAGCGGCGCGTGGGCGATGACACGATCGCGGCCGAATCTGGCAATGAGGGCGCCGGCACCGCCGCTCATATCCGCGCCATCGACTCGAATGCCATCAGCGCCTGCTCTTGCGCGACACGCGCCGTGATCGCGTCGCGACGTGAACAGACGGCGAACTGCAACCGGTCGCCAGGTCCCAGTTGCGCCACTGTTCCGATGTCCGCAGAAATGACCGTCGCGATGCGGGCGTACCCGCCCGTCGTTTGACGATCCGCCATGAGCAGAATCGGTTGGCCGTCCCCTGGCACCTGGACGGTACCCAGGGGTGTCACATCCGAGATCATCGATGCATCCCGTACGAGTGTCACCGTCGGCCCTTCGAGACGAAAGCCCATTCGATCCGAATTGGTCGCAATCGTGTAGGGACTTACTTGCAACGTATCGAGCGCTGCATCAGAGAACCAATCAGGTTGAGGCCCCGGCAACACTCTCACGCGCGTGTTCTGCGCACTCATTGCCCGCGACGACGAGGCGATCGAAAGCCCGTGTTGGATGGCGGGAGGAATTCGCCGGTTCAATTGAGAGACCCCGAGCGGAACACGATCCCCAGCCGCGAGCGCACGGCCCTCAAACCCTCCCATCTGGCTCGCGACGTGTGTGGATCGGCTCCCCAACACACTCGGCACGTCGATGCCATCAGCGATAGCGAGATAGGCGCGCACACCGCGCATCCGCTCCCCAAAGCGCAGGCGTGAACCGGCAGCCACGGCGAATGCGACACTCATCGGAACCGGCTGGCCGTCGAGCGCCAGCGCAAATTCCGCGCCTGTCACTGCGATCACACGCCTATCCTCGAACTCCACTTCAGGACCGACGAACGAAATCTCGAGCGCTGCAGCGTCCGGACGGTTCCCCACGAGCGCATTCGCGATGCGAAAGGACCAGGGATCCATCACCCCCGACACGGACACGCCGCGCGATTGCCAGCCCCAGCGGCCAAGATCCTGGACGGTGGTTTGGAGTCCCGGTCGAATGACGTGAAGGACGCTCATGTCGATCGGCCGGTTTACTGCGAGAGTCGGAACCGCGACATGGTCTCGTACTCGGCGGGAGTCACGGGATAAAAGCGGATGCGATCACCCGGCTTGAAGAGAAACGGATCCGCCTTTCCGGCATCGTACGGCTTGAACGGCGTGCGCCCGATGAGCTGCCAGCCGCCCGGTGTGCTTGATGGATAAACGCCGGTTTGCTGACCGGCGATGGCGACCGAACCTGGCGGCACATGTGTGCGCGGGACCGCGCGCCTCGGAACGGCGATGCGCTGATCGACCACCCCCAGGTATGCGAACCCGGGGGCAAACCCCAGCATAAACACGCGATAGATGGGCGCCGCGTGGAGCGCAATCACTTCCCCTTCGCTCATACCGGTGACCGAGGCCACCTCGCGCAGGTCAGGTCCGGCCACGCCGCCATAACACACCGGCACGCTGACGATCGGAATCGTATCAGGCACCTTGCCGCTGGCCGCGGCCGCATCCTGTTCCAGCCGTTTCACGAGCCGCTCCACGTCGGTCTTGAGCGGATCGAAGTACACGCCGACGGACCGAAACGTCGGCACCACGTCGAGGACACCGTCGATCATCCCGGCCCACACCGCGTCGGCCACGGCGACGGCGCGTGCGTTCACCTCGACGTCAATGCGCGCGTCAAACTCGACGACGAGCACGGAATCGCCGATAGGAACGATGCGAAAACCGTTCACGACAGCGCCTCGAGCAGTTTCTGATGGATGCCGCCAAACCCACCATTCGACATCATCACGACGATATCTCCCGGCCGGTGATCGCGCGCGATGGTGGCCACGATGTCGTCGATCGATTCCGACTCGCGGGCGGACTGGCCGCGATCGCGAAGATCGCGAACGAGCCGTGAGAGCGACAGTCGCTCGTCTTCGGGCAGCGTCGATCGAAACACCGGCGCGAGCAGCACTTCATCGGCACCGCTGAAGGCCCGCGCAAAATCGTTCTGAAAGACGCGTCGGCACGAGGACGCCGACCGGGGCTCAAAGACGGCCCATATCCGTGCGTCCGGGTTCGCGGCGCGCAATCCCGCCAATGTTTCGGCGACGGCAGTCGGATGATGCGCAAAATCGTCGATCACGGTCACGCCATCGGCCTGCCCCACCACCTCGAGGCGACGCTTCACGCCCGCAAATTGCCGCAGTCCTTCGGCGACGCGCTCCCCGTCGATCCCAACCTCGATCGCGACCGCGGCTGCGGCCAGGGCGTTTCGGACGTTATGGATCCCCAGGAGGGGGACTTCGACGTGAGCAAATGGTTTCCCCTCGCGGCGAATCCGAAAGCGTGTCGATGTGCCGGAGGCCACAAGATCGTGGGCCTGCCAGTCCGCGTCCTCTCGGGTACCAAACGTGAGCACACGAGACACCGCCGACGGCCTCAGCGCCGCCGCCGCCGGGCTGTCCACCCCCAGCAGCAGCAGACCCTTGCGCGGAACCAGGTTCACCAGCCGGCGAAACGCGAGCGTCACCGCGTTCATATCGGCATAGATGTCCGCGTGGTCGAACTCGACGTTGTTGATGACGCAGATATCCGGCAGGTACTTGAGAAACTTCGCCGTCTTGTCGAAAAACGCGCTGTCGTACTCGTCGCCTTCGATGACGAAGTCGCGGCCGGCGCCGAGCCGGTAGCTCGATCCGGTGTCGCCGAAGTTTTTTGCAATTCCGCCGACGAGCATGCTCGGGTCGAGATCGCCATGGGTGAGCAGCCATCCGGTGAGCGAGGTCGTCGTCGTTTTTCCGTGCGTGCCCGCGACGACGATGGAACGAGCACCCCAGAGGAAATGCTCGCGAATCGCTTCCGGCAGCGAGCAATATCGGATTTTTCGATCGAGCGTCTCCTCGAGCTCAGCGTTTCCGCGCGAAATCGCATTGCCGACGATGACGAGATCGATGTCGGCCGTGATGTGCTCGGCGCGATACCCGCTCATCACTGGTATCCCCTCGCCGGCAAGGAAGTCGCTCATCGGCGGATACACATCCTGATCCGAGCCGCGCACGTCAAGGCCCTTCCGCTTCAGCATCGCGCCGAGCGTCGCCATTGCCGTTCCGCAAATGCCAATCAGATGAATCGTGTCAGGCACGCGTCACCCTGCCGATCACGACCGCGCCTCGACCGCTGCTTCTTCGAAGACGAGCCGCGGGCGCCCGCGCGCGATCACGCGACACATTACGCCAAGCGGCAACGTCATCGAGGCACCGGTCACGTGGCCGGACGGAAAGCCAGCGATGACCGGCCCCGGAAAGTCTCGAAAAAGAAGGCGCATCGTGTCGTTCGCCGTCGGCGATCCGTCGGGTTCATCACAACCGGTCAACTGGCCAATGACGATGCCCGCCGCGCGTGTGAGGATGCCGGCCTGGCTCAGTTGCGTGACCATGCGATCCAGCCTGTAGGGACGTTCACCGACGTCCTCGAAAAACAACACGTAACCGTGAGGAGGTTGAAACGCATATGGTGTTCCGAGCGACGCCACCAACTGCGTGAGATTTCCTCCGAACAATCGCCCCTCAGCCTCACCGTCATGAATGCTGTCGACCGCATCCGGCGCCAGTTCTCCAAGGGGCTCGGGACGCAACAACGCGCGCTCGAAGGTATCGCGGTCGTACCCGTCTTCGCCCCTGGCCATTCGATCGATCAGCGGACCATGAAACGCGCCGAGGTCACACGTCATCGTCAGAAATGTGAGAAGGGCTGTCAGATCGCTATATCCGATCAAGGGTTTGCAGGCTCGTCGCGCCTCGGCGACGTCGAGAAGCGGCAACAGTTGGGCGCTGCCGTACCCTCCACGCACGCCGATGACGCCAGCGATCGACGGGTCGCGCCAGGCCCGATGGATCGCCGCGGCGCGGACTTCGGGCGCGCCGGCAACGAATCCACTGGCGTGACGGGCAAATACGGTCTCGTCGTAGACCGGTATGAAACCCAGTCGCTCCAGCTCTCGGACGCCCGCGTCGAACTCCTCTCGTTTGAATGAGCTGGCCGGAGCGACGACGGCGATTCGATCGCCAGCCTGCAGCGCGCGCGGTTTCAGCATCACACGAAGCGGGACATCTCGTCGGCAATCGCGCGATGCTCGTCTCGGCCGAGCACCTGACGCAGGGCCTGCGCACTGGCTGGACGCAACGTGACGGGCGCGGCGAGAAAGCGCTCTTTCGCGCGTTGCTGGCGCTTCAGGGCATCTTCCACTCGTGTGAGCCGGATCCGTTCATCCTCGACCGCGTGAATGAGCGCTTCGAGCGCAGCGGCCTGCGTCTCGTGATTGTCTCCGCAAATGAGCACCCCGTCACAGCCAGCCTCGATGGCGAGCACGGTTGCGTCGGGGACGCTGTAGGTTTTCGCGACCGCCTGCATCTCGAGATCGTCACTCAGGATCACGCCGTCATAACCAAGGTCCGTCCTCAACATGTCGGTGACGACGCGCTTCGATAACGTGGCAGGACGCTGCTCGTCGAGCGCGGGAATCAACACGTGGGCGGTCATGATCGTTGCCACGCCTGCTTCGACGGCGGCCTTGAACGGGACCAGTTCGACGTCACGCAACCGCTCTGGCGGATGTTCGATGAGCGGGAGCTCGAGATGCGAGTCGGTGCTCGTGTCGCCATGGCCGGGAAAATGTTTTCCGCACGCGGCGACTCCGCCGCCCTGTAAGGCTCGAATGATCGCGCTCCCGAGCCGTGCGACCTCATCCGCCCGTTCTGCGAGCGCCCGGTCGCCAATGACCGGGTTCTTGGGATTCGTGTGGACATCCAGGACCGGCGCATAGTCCAACGTCACACCGACAGCCTTCAATTCCGCCGCGAGCGCCCGGGCAAATCGTTGTGCGAGCGCCACGTCGCCACTTCGCCCCAAGGTGGCCATCGGAGGCCACTCCGTGAACGGCGATTTCAACCGCGCGACCCGACCGCCTTCTTGATCGACGGTGATCCACGCCGGGAGCTCGCCTCCCAGTTGCGCAGCATCGTACGAAAGTTCGGCCACCTGTTCGGGGCTCGAAATATTCTGGTGTTTGCCCAGAAGAATGACGCCGCCAAGTCCGAATTCCCGCGCGAGGCTGCGGAGCTCCACCGGCACCTGTTCACCCCGAAAACCGGCAATCAGTAGTTGACCGATGCGACGACGAAGTGCGATCGGAGACATGCTGTTCGAATTCTACCTATAATTCGGGCGTGACGATCGCGTCCTCCCTTGTCGCATCGGCGCCCACACGGATTGACCTTGCGGGCGGCACGATTGATATCTGGCCGCTCTACCTGTTCCACGACGGCGCCTCGACGCTGAACGCGGCGATCAGCCTGCGCGCACACGTCCAGATCGAGCCGCGCGTCGATGGGGCCATCGAACTGCGGTCGATCGACACCGATCGTACGGCGCGGGGGCGGCATTGGTCTGAGCTTTCAACGACGGACGGCTTGTCGCTTCTCGCGCTGCTGGCGCGACATTACGAGCTCGATAGCGCGACGCTCGTCACACGGGCCGAGTCGCCCGCCGGCGCGGGCATTGCCGGGTCGTCCGCACTGACCATCGCGGCGTGCGGAGCCCTTGCGCACTGGACGGGTCGATCCGTCGAACCAGATCATCTGTTGCAGGTGGCGATGAACGTCGAGTGCCAGACGATCCGCGTGCCGACCGGCGTCCAGGATTATCGGCCAGCCCTTTATGGGGGGATCGCGGCGATCGAACTGGGCGTCGATGGGATCAAACGGGTCCCGCTTGGCGTCGACGCGCACGAGCTGGAGCGCCGCATCGTGCTCGCTTACACGGGGGCGCCGCGCAACTCCGGCACGAATAACTGGGAGATCGTGAAGCGGCATCTGGACGGCGATCGTTTCATCTTCGACTGCTTTGAGCGCATCCGCGACACCGCTCAGGCGATGCGCGCCAGCCTGCAGCAAGGCGACTGGGACGCCGTCGGCCGTCAGATCGCCAGCGAATGGGAGAATCGGAAGCGCCTTGCGCCGGGCGTGACGACACCCGAGATCGATGACCTGATGGCGCGTGCCAGCGCTGCTGGGGCCACGGCCGCCAAAGTCTGCGGCGCCGGTGGAGGGGGCTGTCTTTTCTGCTACGGCCCGCCGGACCGCCGGGAGGCGATCGCTCAGGCGTTGCGATCGGCCGGCGCGCGCGTGCTCGACTTTCGCATCGAGACGGAAGGCTTTCGGCTTGGATAACCCCGGCATCGCGCGCATCCTCAGGGAAATTGCAGACCTCCTCGAGATCAAAAACGAGAATCCGTTCAAGATCCGGGCCTATCGGAATGCGGGCGACACGGTGTCGAATCACCCACATGCGATGGCCGCCCTCGATGTCGCCGGCCTCCGTGAAATCCCTGGCATCGGCAAAGACCTCGCGGTGAAGATTCGCGAAATTGTCGAGACCGGAAGCTCGGAGTTTCACCGCGGCCTCCTTGCGGAGTTTCCCCCAAGTGTGCTCGACATCCTGCATCTGCAAGGCATTGGTCCGAAAACCGTTGCCGTCCTTTATCGCGAGCTTGGCATTCGCACGCTGGACGATCTGGAACGCGCCGCGATGGAAGGACGGATTCGCGCCATCAAGGGGATGGGTGAAAAGAAAGAGACCCTGATCCGCAAAGCGCTCGAAGAACGAAAAAGCCGCGTCGGTCGGCACCTGCTCTCCAAGACGTGCGAAACGGCCGAACGGCTTGTCGCGTATTTGCGGGATGCGTTTCCCGCGGCGACCGACCTGACTCTCACGCCCGTCGGCAGCTTACGGCGCGGCTGCGAGACGTGCGGCGATGTTGATATTCTGGCGTCATTCAATACCGGCAGTAGCGGCACCACGGCTACCACGGTTGCGGCCGGTCAGTTGATGGATCGATTCGTGTCGTACGGTGACGTGGAGCGCGTGCTGGCGAAGGGCGAAACGAAGTCGAGCATTCTCGTGTCAGGTTTCCAGGCGGATCTGCGCGTCGTACCAGCCGACAGTCGAGGCGCCGCGCTTCAATACTTCACCGGCTCAAAGGCGCACAACATCGCCCTGCGCGATCGCGCCATCCGTCTCGGCCTCAAACTGAATGAGTATGGTGTCTTCCGGATTGCCGACGACGTCAAGATCGCAGGCGACTCCGAAGAAGGTGTGTACGAAGCGTTGGGCCTGCAGTGGACACCGCCCGAACTCCGCGAAGCCCGAGGTGAAGTCGAGGCGGCCGAACACCGTGCGCTCCCGCGCGTCATTGAGCGCTCGGATCTTCGCGGTGACCTGCACATGCACACCACGGAGACCGACGGCAAAGACGACTTGGCCGGCATGATCATGGCTGCGCGTGACGCCGGGCTCGAGTACATCGCGATCACCGATCACAGCCAATCTCTTGCGATGGCGAATGGACTCGACGAGCAGCGAGCCCTTCGGCACGCCGAGCGCATTCGGGCCCTCGACGGTCAATACGGCGTGCGCGTGCTGGCCGGCATCGAATGCGACATTCTCACCGACGGCGAACTCGATCTCGACGACGACTGCCTCGCCGCTCTCGACATCGTCGTCGCCTCCGTCCATTCCGGCTTCAATCAGGATCGGCAACAGATCACCGATCGCCTGTTGCGCGTTATCGAGAACCCGCACGTGGACATTCTCGGCCATCCAACGGGCCGGGCGCTCCTGCGACGTGAACCGTTGCCGGTGGATATGAGCGCCATCCTCACCGCGGCGAAACGGCACGGCGTGGCGCTCGAGATCAACTGCCAGCCGCACCGGTTGGACCTCAACGACGCGCATGCGCGCCTTGCCAAGGAGCGCGGCGTCCCGATTGTGATTTCCACCGACGCCCACTCGCGCGCCGGGCTCGAGATGATTCGGTGGGGCGTGGCGGTGGCTCGGCGGGCCTGGCTGGAGCCTGCCGACGTCTTGAATACCCGTCCCTTCGAACATTTCCGGACGGCCTTGCGAAGAAATGCGGCGCGCGCATGACGAAGCTGCTCATGCTCACGACCGACCAGAAACTGGCGGAGATTCGGCGCCTTTATTTTCAGACGACGAAGCAGACCATTCTGGACGATCTCGCGAAAGCGTTGGATTTGCTCAAGTCGATGCCAAGCGAAGACGAGCGTGAGCGGGCGACGGTTTACATGGAAGGCCTGGCTGAAATGCGTAAGGACTGGCTGAAAACGCGCAACAAGCCACAGAACCGCAGCCGCAGACGGCCAAAGTAAGTCACAAAGAGTGCGATACTGAGAGCGGTTCGAGGAACCACCATGTGACGTCGTGCACACTGATTGCTCTTTCGCCGATGTACATCGACGTCACCAACGCCCACAACCTCGCCAACGTCTCAGGCCAGTCAATGGCAGGTCACGCGAACCATACCCCGGACGGCCACGCACGCGGCGCGCCGAAAAGTAGCCCGTGATTTACGCGCTCACCATCGGTCTTGGCGCGTTTCTCCTGTTTCAGGTACAGCCGATTGCCGCCAAGACGATCCTTCCGTGGTTCGGCGGATCTGCCGCCGTCTGGACGACCTGTCTGCTTTTCTTCCAGGCCGCGCTTTTGCTCGGCTACGTGTACGCGCACTGGTCCGATCGACGACTTCGTCCCTCGACGCAAGCCTGGCTTCACATCGCACTGCTCACGCTCAGCCTCGGGCTCCTCCCGCTGGCCGCCGGCATCGATTGGAAGCGTCACACGTCCGGGGATCCGTCGCTGCGGATCCTGCTGCTGCTGTCGGCTACGATCGGACTCCCGTACACCTTGCTCGCCACCACCGGTCCGCTCGTCCAGGCATGGTGGCGGCGAAGCGGGAACAGGATTGGCCTCTACAGGCTCTACGCGCTGTCGAATGCAGGATCGCTTCTGGGTCTCCTCAGCTATCCCATTCTGGTCGAGCCGTACCTTTCCAGACGCCATCAGATCTTTCTCTGGGCTGGAAGCTTCACCGCTTACGCCATCTTGATGGGCACGATGGCGATGATGCGACGCGGCGACGCGGATCTTCACCAATCGCTTTCGTTTCCGGCGGACGTTGACGATCCGCGCACCGGGTCCATCGCGCCACCGTCACTGGCGCGATACGGACTCTGGATCGCGTTGAGCGCATGCGCCTCCACGCTCCTCGCCGCCACGACAAGCTTCCTGTCACAGAACGTGGCGCCGGTGCCGTTTCTGTGGGTCGTCCCGCTCAGCCTGTATCTCCTCACCTTCATCATTTGCTTCAGCCACGACCGGGCTTACTGGCGAAGCGTCTGGCTCCCGCTCGCGGCGGTTGCGATCGGTGGCATGGCCTACCTGCTCGTCGGTTATAGCCAGACGCCGCATCTCTACATCACGCTACCGGCGTTTCTCGTGGGCCTGTTCTGCTGCTGCATGTTTTGCCACGGCGAGCTTGCGCGCGCGAAGCCCGCCCCCGAGTACCTCACGACGTTTTATGTGGCCATTGCGATCGGAGGAGCCCTCGGAAGTCTTTTTGCGGGGCTCATCGCGCCTCATGTCTTCGTCGTCAACGCCGAACTGCCGGTGGGGCTCGTTCTGACAGCGTCTCTCGCGCTGGCGATCATTTATCGTGAGTACTACCGCACGCTGCAATCGCGGGTGCGACGCCTTGTGCTGTTCCCCACCACGACCGGTCTCCTGGTGTTCCTGATGGTGTACGTCGCAAAGGGCGTCCATAACCAGACCAGCGAGTCGCGTATCGCTGTCAGAAACTTCTACGGCAGCCTGCGCGTTATCGACGCTGAAGGGGATTTTGGCGAAAAGCACCGCGAACTCTTGAACGGGGTCATCAATCACGGCGCCGAGTTCGTCGACCAGTCACGATGGTGCGATACCACGACGTACTACGGACCAACCTCTGGCGTCGGGACAACGTTTTTCAGCCAGCAGCGTCCATCGCCTATGCGCGTCGGCATTCTGGGCCTGGGCACCGGCACGATTGCCGGCTACGGTCACCCCGGCGACGTCTTCAAGTTCTATGAGATCAATCCTCTTGTCACGAAGTTGGCGCGGCAGGAATTCCACTTCCTGACCGACTGTCCAGGCCGGGTGGAGGTTATTCCAGGCGATGCGCGTCTCTCACTCGAACGGGAACCGGATCAGCAGTTCGATCTTCTGGCCGTGGACGCCTTTTCCGGCGACTCGATTCCGGTCCATCTCCTGACGAAGGAGGCCTTCTCGCTGTTCTTCCGTCACCTGAAACCAGACGGCATCCTCGCGATCCACATTTCAAATCGATACGTCAACCTTCGTCCGATTGTGTCGGGCATGGCGAAGCACTTCAGGAAGGATCTGCTCGTCGTCACGAGCGAATCAGACACCTATCTGCAGTACAACTCGATTTGGGCCTTGATTGCTGAGCCGGGTGGACGTTTGCAGGAGCCGGCCATCGCCGCCGACGCTGAGCCGCTCAACGAGCCGCTCGATGAGAACACGCTGTGGACCGACGACTACAGCAGCCTCTGGAAACTTCTGCGCTGGTAGGATCAGCGCTTCGACGTGGCTTCCACCACTCTCTTCCGGGCGGCGGTCCGCAGCGACTCTGGCACGTTGCGGTCTATTGACACCATCGAGAGATCCTTATCGTTCAGCCGCGACAGCAGGTTCAGTGACATCCCGATCGGCGTCTTCGGATTCCGCGTCAGGCCGACCACAACGCCGTAATTCTTCATCCAGGCCCGATTGCTCGCGATAATCCGAAGGACGTCTTCAGAGACGTTCGCCATCCGCGCGAACCCCGCCACTTCCTGATCGGTCACCTTCGGACTGCTGAGCACCGCCGCTGAAATCATCTTGTTCGGATCGCGAATGAGAATCGCGCGAATTTCCTTTGATCCTTTAATCGCCGCCTTCAACCGTTCGGTGAAGCCCATCCTGGCGATGAGCTGATTGGCGCTTTCCCGCTTCTGGTCGTCGGTGTCGCCAGGCAGGTCGAGAAGGAGCGCCTCGTCTTCCGACGTTGAAGGCTCCTCGATGAGCGGCTCCTCCGCTTCAATCGCCGGAATCACGTCAGGAAACACACCGCGATCGGCAAAAAACTCGCGGACCCCGATTGAAATGTCCGATCGCGCCAGGAACCCCTTCAACGCGGCTTCGGGAATGCGATCGATGGTGCCGTTGGCGACGGCGCGGATTTCCTGATCGGGATCGTCGAGCAGCAGGACAAGAATTGCGAGCTGTTCATGAGCGCGAGGCGCCAGCGTGCCCTGGGCCGCGAGCAGACGGACATCGCGCGCGACTTCCCCTCGTTTAAAGAAATCGAGTAGCGGCGTGGGACCAGTCACCGTTTGGTCAAGTAATCCTTGAAATTGGTCAGGTTCAATCGCGTCGTGACGGCTTCGCCCGCCTTGCCCAATGGCCTCGCGTCGGCACCGTTCAGCGTCACCGCCAGCGAAGCGGCGTCGCTGGCCGTGAGGACCAGCTCCCGTCGAACCTCAATCGTTTGTTTTTCGCCTGCCGCCCATTGACGATCGATCGTCCGCGTCCCATCGACGACCGTCGAAACCCAGCACGGAGCGGTCGCGCGAAGACTGACCGTCAACCGATCGGGAAGAGGGGGCTCGGCCGGTGGATCGGCGACGCCAGCCGGCTCGTCTGTCGCGTCGCCTCCTGTTGGTGTATTGGCGACGACACCGGGCACGGTCGTACCGCTCGTTGCCGAATCGGAAACGTTGTCTGAAGGGGACAACCGACCGACGATGGCTCGCCATCCTGCAGCGCCGAAATACAGGAGCGCGCCACCGATCGGCAGACAAATGGCAAGGAGCCACACGACGGCTCTCGACATGCGCCGATCGTTGTTCATCGTGTCGTGGTCGACGACCTGAACGACGGTCGGGTGACCGACAGTAACCGACTCCTGCGGAAACTGAGCGATGAATTCCTTGATGGTTTCCTCGGGATCCAGGCCCACTTCACTCGCATACGAGCGCACGAAGGCGCGACCAAAAATTCCACCTGGCAGGCGGGAAATGTCGTTGCGCTCGAGGCCCTCGAGTACCGCCACGGAGATCTTCGTTGCGTTCGCGATCTGCCGTAGCGACACACCGCGGCGTTCGCGGGCGTCGCGAAGCTTACCGCCTAAACCGCTGGAAATCCGGTCCGTCATCGGAGCGGGCACGTGAGTTCTCAATGGTATCTCGATGTGTCAAACCGCGCGCGAACATCTTGAACAATTCCTGTCAGCGCGACGGCCCGGCAAGGCGCCGCGGAGCCTCGTGACGGCCCCAGAAAAAGCCCGATGGCCGCCAGACCGCGAGCGCCCGCAGCCGAGACCGCGCCAACGTGCTCAATGTCCACGCCTCCGATTGCCAGAACCGGCACACGAACCGCTCGCGCGATCTCGGCCAGTCCGCCAATACCAAGGAGGGAGGCGCGGCCGGGCTTTGATTCACTCGCCCACACGGTGCCGGCGATCAGATAGTCGGCCTCGGCTGCGGCCTTGACGGCGTCCTCGGTCCCGTGCACCGATCGGCCAATCAGGAAACCTGCCGGAACAAACGGACGCACTCGCGCGGCTGGTGGTGAATCCGCCCGCAGGTGAACCCCCGCCGCACCACACGCGAGCGCGACATCGAGCCGATCGTTCACCACGACCCGGCTGGAGCTCCCCTGAACGAGTGCCACGACTTCGGACACCAGCGCAGCAAGTCTCGCGTCCGGCAGGTGGCGATCGCGTATCTGGATCACATCGACTCCGGCTTCAACCGCGTACCTCGCTTGCTCGACGACGCAGCGGCATGAGGTATCAAGGTCGGGCGACGGGCACAACCGCTCACGATCGGTGACGAGATGGAGAATCAGGGCTCGACCTGTGGGTTCGGCTTATTCGTGTAGTTGGAGGCATCTCGCAACGCCTCCAGTTGCCGATCTCTGAGGACGAAGATCGTCAGCAATTCCGCGCCGCCGGCAAACAGATTGACGACTCCAAGGCCTGTCATGCCGCCGCGCACGAAGTTGTTGGTGAAGAGCGGAAACAGTGGCGGGAACGCTGAAGCGAAATAATTCTGTTCCCAGAACGCCGACCATGGCAGGACGATCAGCAGCAGTCCCACCTCGACGAAAAAGACGACGAACAGCAGGCGGCGGATCAGGGCCCTACCCTCGCGCCTGCGCTTTGGCGAGCCGATCGATGCGAGCAGCGACATCCTGATAATCGCCCGCGTCGGCCTGCAGTTCCATGTAAATGGCGAGCGCACGCGCCACTTCGCCGGTGGACTCGAGTGCGTCCGCAAGGTCGTACAGAAGCTGATGCCCTTCGTCAGGCGTCGAAGGGGGCGCCTGCGCCGCGCGCTCGAAGCACTCGATGGCCTGCGGAATCATCGTCCGATCCCGATGAATACGTCCCAGCAGCGAAGCCGCGGCGAACCGCAATCGTGGTGCCCGTGACGCGGTTTGGAGCGCTGGAATCGCTTCATCGATCTTCCCGGCTTTGTGGAGGGCGACGCCTCGCCGGTACTGCTCGTCAGCAACCTCCATCGCCACTTTCCGCGACGCGTCATCGCGCAGCTGTGAAAACACGCTGTCGAGATCCGCAGGCGCCGCGGCACCCAGCTTCTCGGCGGGCTTGATGTCGTCGAGCACGATGCTCAGGTCCACTTCGACACTCTCGGTGCGGCTGTACGCCGTTGGTGGCGGTTTCGGCGATTCCAGGTCGCCGAGAATGCTCTCGAGATCGATGGCGTTGCTGCTCAACTCGAAGTGATGCGCGTCCTTTGAACGTGTCGGCGCTTTGCGCGCCGCTGGAGCCGGAGGAGCCGTCGGTGTCTCCAAACCGGGAGATGAGGCCGCGATCGGCGTCATCGCCGGCGGCTCTTGCGGTGCGGCTGGCGTCGGCTCCGCGGCTCTCGGCTCGGAACGGCTTGGTTCAGGTTCAATCGCCGGTGTTGAAAGATGCTCGGCTGACGCATCCGGCACGACCTCCTCAAGATCGAGCGAGGCGGCACCCTGAAATTCGGGAATTTCGTCGCTATTGAACGACAGGTCCGTGCTGGTGAACGGTGACTGACCGCTCAATCGCTCGGCAATGATGCCATCAGGATCAGGTTCCCCAGTGAGTTCCAACGCGCGCCGGAAGCGTTCGATGTTCGCACGATCCCACGGCTCCCGGGCGACGAGGTCCTCCGCGATAAATCGAGCCTCCGCCGCGGCACCACCGGCGATGTACGCGTCTGCCAGCTGCGCCTGTGCCGTATACATTGTCGCTTCCAACCCACCGTCGACGCAGATCTCAACGAGTCGCATGAGCGCCGGAATATGGCTCGGCACGCGCGTCACGAACTCCTGAAGCGTCGCAGCGGCCGAGGGCCAGTCTTCTTCGAGCACGGCGGCGGCAGCCGATTTCTCGACCACCTGAAATCCGATGTCGGGCAATTGCTCGGCGAGCGCCCATCCCATCATGGCAATATCCTGCCGGCGAGCCGCATCTTCCGAGAGGAGCTGCTGCAGCACGGCCAGCCCCTCGTCGACACGGCCATCGCGAAGCTGGATTTCCGCGACCATCAGGCGCAACTGCGGATCGTCACCGGCGGTTTCAACGGTCAGATACTCGCCCGCCGCCGCGAGATCGCCCCGGGCCACGAAGGTCCGCGCAAGCGTCGCGCGCAGCTGGGCATCCGCGGGATCGAGGCGAGCAGCCTCGCGTAAGGTCGCGATCGCTTCGTCGGCCTGGCCGGCACTCTCGAGACGCGCGGCGATATCTTTCAGCTGTTCGCCGCTTACCGCGCATTCGCGCGCTCGTGCGTAGTCGCCCGCCGCAAGGTAAATTCCCAGCAATCGCTCGCGGATGTCGGGATCATCCGGACTGAGCACGGCCGCTTCCCGCAACGCCTGCATGGCCTCCGCCGGACGGCCCTTTTCCGTGAGCTCGGTGGAAAGCTCCTTGAAATCGCGAATGGCTCCCGGCACGTCCTTCAGGTCGACGCGCGCCTTGGCGCCCGCGAGCCGCGCAGGCAGATCCTCCGGATCCAGAGCCGCGAGGCGGACGATGATCTGCGCCGTCCCCCGCTGGTCGCCCCGCTGCCGCCGGCGCTCTGCGACCGCATTCAGATAACTGCGCGCGTCGGCAAGCAACCCCTGGCTGGACGCAATCTCCGCTGCCTGCAAGAGCGCATGCTCGTCGTCAGGCTTCAGCTTGAGGATCTTCTTGTAGAGGGCGCCGGCCTTTGGCAGGAAGCCTTCGTCGCTCAGGCTGTCGGCGATGCGGACGAATTGATCGACGGCCTTGTCGACCTGTTTCGCCCGGACGTACAAATCGCCCAGCAGATTCGCCGTGTTCCAGTCGCGCGGCTGTTCCTCGACCACGCGCAGGTATTCCGCGATGGCCTGATCCAGCTTGCCCTGGCGAAGCAGCTTCTCAGCGTTGCGTAGTGTGGCAGTACGGTCGAATGGCACAGCTATTTCAGTGAGGCGCGGATCACCCTGCTCACGGCGTGATCAACCCATCGTATCAAACAGTGTCTGTGGACGGAACGATCGTCGATGAGCGTCGGAGTATCCGAAACGCGACACTGCGTCGAGGTGATCCGCAGTGGCATACCCTTTATGACGATCAAACCCGTACCGCGGGTCCCTGGTGTGCAATTCCATCATGTCCCGGTCGCGCAGGACCTTGGCGACAATGGACGCCGCCGCGATCGCCGAACAGCGGCGGTCCCCGTGCACGACGCCGCGTTGGGCCATCGGAAGATCTGGAATGCGGAACGCATCTACGAGGACGATGTCGGGGAGCGGAGCGAGCGCGAGCACGGCGCGCCGCATGGCGGTGAGCGACGCCTGGTGAATGTTGATATGGTCGATTTCACGCGGATCAGCAGAGGCGACCGCCCACGCGACCGCCTGGCTCGTAATCACCTCAAAAAGCGCCTCGCGCTCAGCCGCAGGCACGAGCTTCGAATCCGAGACGCCCGGGACGTGACGATCCGGGTGCAACACAACGGCCGCCGCGACGACCGGTCCGGCCAGGCAACCCCGGCCGACTTCGTCAACGCCCGCGACATAGCAGAAGCCCACTCGTCGAAGCGCGTTCTCGAGCGTCCTCGTGGCGGGCGTCCGCATGATCGTGTCGTTACGTTTTCTCGGCGCGCGCGCCATCCTTGATGCGGGCGGCCTTGCCTTTCAAATCACGCAGGAAATACAGCTTCGCGCGGCGTACCTTGGCCGACCGCATCACCTCGACTTTTTGAATCGTCGGCGAGTGCAGCGGGAAAATGCGCTCGACGCCCTGGCCGAACGAGACCTTGCGCACCGTAAAGGATGCGCGAGTGCCGCCTCGGTGGAGTCCGATCACGATCCCCTCGAACACCTGGATGCGTTCCTTGTCGCCTTCGCGCACCTTCACATGGACACGGACCGTATCGCCGGACTTCATCGCGGGCCGATCGGTAAGCTGTGACTTCTCGATTAATTCAATCGCACTCATGACCTGCTTCTCCGCGCGACCGTACGGTCGCGTTTCACGTCGTCTCTCCGCGCTGCGCCGAGCGGCCGGGATCGAGCAGCAGCTCGCGCAGGATGTCCTGCTCGTCGTGATCCAGCGTCGCCGCCGCCAGAAGATCCGGGCGTCGATCGAGTGTCCGCTGCACCGCCTGTTGTTTCCGCCATCGCTGGATTTCCCCGTGATGACCAGAGATCAACACGTCAGGAACCTTCAGCGTTCTCGCCTCTGCGCCCATGGGCCATTCAAACTGCGCCGGCCGCGTGTAGTGCGGAAAATCGAGCAATCCGCGCCCGAATGAGTCGGCCTCAACCGACTGTTCGTCGCCGACCACGCCTGGCACGAGGCGCGCGATCGCGTCCACCATGACCGCGGCCGGCAATTCACCACCGCTCAGGACGTAGTCGCCGATCGACAACTCCTCGTCCACTCGCAACCGGATCCGCTCGTCTACCCCTTCATATCGGCCGCAGATGAAGACGAGGTGCGGTTCCCGGCTCAATCGTTGTGCAATCGCCTGCGTGAACCTCGTCCCTTGGGGCGACGTCAGGATCACGTGCGGCCGCGCCGAATCTGTGCCGACGCTTTCCGGCTCGACGGCATCCAGCGCGCGAAACAGCGGTTCGGGCTTCAAGACCATCCCCGGGCCTCCCCCGTACGGCATGTCGTCGACCACTCGATGACGGTCCGTCGTGAAATCGCGCAGGTCGTGGACCTTGACGAGCAACGTGCCGCGGTCGATCGCGCGACCCACAATCCCCGCCCCCAGCGGCTGCTGGATGATCGCTGGGAAAATCGTCACGATATCAAAGCGCACGTGACCGTCCGTTCAGATCGAGCAACCCGTCGGGGGGATCGATCACGATGCGCTTTCCATCCGGATCGATCACCCGGCAAATGTCATCAGCGAGTGGAATGAGCACCTCGCCCGCCGAGCCCTCCACGACCAGCCGGCTCGCCCCAAACGTGCCTTCAACGGCGCTCACCGTCCCGACGCGTTGCCCCGCCGTTGTATCGACGGCGCATCCGACGAGATCGTGACGGTAATACGCTCCCTTCGGCAATTCGGACAACTCCGCCGCCGGAACCCGCAGTTCAGCACCAGCCAGACGAATCGCCGAGTTCATGTCGTCGACGCCCTCGACGCCCAACACCGGACGTTCGTGCTGGAAACGCACGGTGGTAATCGTCAACGCCTCCATCTGGCCGTCCCGGCTGACGAACATCTTTACGCCAGGACGAAATCGCTCGTGTGGAAAATCGGTCTCCAGGTTCACGATCACCTGGCCGCGGATGCCGTGCGCGCGGGCAATCCGGCCGACCACCGCCATCTCGTCCCACTTCAGTGCGCGTGTCACAACTACGGTTTTCCGTCCCGAATCTCCAGGGTCACCGTCTTGCCCTCTTGTTCGCCCGCCGTCGAGGCCAGCGTCCGCAGCGCAGCCGCCGTTCGACCCTGCCGGCCCACTACACGTCCCACCTCACCCGGCGCGACAAACAGCTCGAGCACCGTCGTCCCCTTGTGCTGGGACTCGGTCACCCGAACGTCCTCTGGACGATCGGTCAGCGCTCGCGCGACGAGTTCGATGACGGCACGAGGACCTGTCGACATCAGCGTGCCGCCGGCGTCGTGACGACCGATGCCGCAACCGGCGCCGCCGGCGCCGGCGTCAGGTGACGGGCGATCAACGTGCGCACCGAATCAGAGGGACGCGCGCCTTTCTTGATCCAGTAGTCGATCCGGTCCTTGTCGACCTGGACGACCGCTGGTTTTGAACGGGGATTGTAGTGCCCGAGGATTTCCACGAAGCTGCTATCACGCGCTGCGCGCGAATCAGCGACAACGACGCGAAAAAAGGGACGCTTCTTGGAGCCTGCCCGACGTAAACGGATCACGACCATGGTACTCTCCTGCACACGATCCGAGGCTCGTCTCGAATCGAAAGTTCGCTACGCACGCCAACGAACAGATCTGAACATCAGGAATTCGCGATCAGGAATCAGCCATTCGTCTCGGGTTCGCGGCCGTCGGCGAATTTCTCATTTCCAAATCTTCATTCTCGATTGCAGACCCCGTCGGGTCTCGAGCCCGAGGTCGTTCTCACCCCCGGTTGCGCAGCATCTGCATCGCGCGGCGCCTGGCGTTCTTGCCACCGCCGGCGAGCCCGGTCATTCCACCGAGCGACTTCAACATTTTCTGCATCTGCACGAATTGCTTCAGCAGACGATTGACTTCCTCGACTGACGTGCCACTGCCCTTCGCAATCCGCTTGCGCCGGCTGCCATTGATGATGTGCTGTTTCCGCCGCTCCTCGAGGGTCATCGAGTTGATGATCGCCTCGACGCGCGTGATCTGCTTCTCATCCGGTGCGTTCTGGCCGAGCGCTTTCAGATTGCCCATGCCGGGCAACATCCCGACAATCTGTTCGAGCGGTCCCATTTTCCGAATCGTCTTCAACTGATCCCGGAAATCGTCGAGCGTAAACTCGTTGTACCGTATCTTCTCTTCGAGCCGTTCGGCGTCTTCGACATCAATCGCCGCTTCCGCGCGCTCGATGAGCGACAGCACATCGCCCATCCCGAGCACGCGTGACACAACGCGCTCAGGATGGAACGGCTCGAGATCCTCGAGCCGTTCGCCGCTCCCGACAAAGGCGATCGGCACGCCGACGACCGACACGACCGACAATGCCGCACCGCCGCGCGCATCGCCGTCAAGCTTCGTCAGCACCACGCCGGTGACGCCGAGCCGGCGGTTGAACTCGCCGGCGCTCTTGATCGCGTCCTGGCCAGTCATGGCGTCGGCCACGTACAGCAGATCCGATGGGGTCGTGGCCTGCTTAATCGCCACGAGCTCGTCCATCAACTCGTCGTCGATGTGCAGACGACCGGCCGAGTCGACAATCAACGTGTCGAACCCGAGGTTCGTGGCTTCGGCCAACGCACCGGTAGCTCGCACGACAGGATCCATTTGCCCCGCCGGGTTGTGCACCCGGACCGACGCTTTCTGCCCGACGACGTTCAACTGCTCGATCGCCGCCGGACGTTTGACGTCGGTCGAGACGAGCAGTGGATGCCGCCCCTGCTTCGCGAGCCACTTCGCGAGCTTCCCGGCCGTCGTGGTCTTCCCCGCGCCCTGGAGGCCGAGGAGCAGGATGACCCGAGGCCGCGACGTCGTCGCTTGCAGACCCCCTTCGGCGTTGCCGAAGAGCGCCACCATTTCATCGCGGACAATCCGGACGACCTGCTGCGACGGCTCCAGCGTTCGAAGGACATCAGCGCCGGTGCCGGGCTCGGTCACCGCATTCATCGCGCGATCGCGCACGCGATCGATGAACGCTTTGACGACCTTGAAGTTGACGTCGGCTTCGAGCAGCGCGAGCCGGATCTCGCGCAGCGCAACTTCGATATTCTGCGGCGTCAGCCGCGTCTCGCCGCGGAGTGTTTTGAAGACGTCCTGGAGACGGGTACTGAGCGATTCGAACATTATTTTAGTGCGTGGGGCCCCACCCCCACGCATGATGCCTTCGCGCCGCAGCGCTCGGCATATTTAGAACAGGACGTCACAGCGGGCCTTGCCCCCACGCCTGATGCCTTCGCGCCGAACCGCTCGACATATTTAGAACAGGACGTCACCGCGACCTT